>JACLAC010020418.1_pt1 | contig 89557 bp, 72 predicted proteins | sample 8027881 | NCBI WGS metagenome assembly JACLAC01 (sample SAMN15725517, study PRJNA655200) | protist metagenome | isolation source: fluorescence activated cell sorting (FACS) single amplified genomes of... | place: Spain: Blaines Bay Microbial Observatory, Mediterranean Sea | collected 2016-01-19
TAGCCCACAGCTATTTAGAATGGATAGGCACGAACGTGATTAAAGTACATTACAAGTGTATGAAAAATTAGTATGAAATACACTGTTTTAGCAAACACCATCAACGTATTTCAGAGCAAGACACCATCTATCCATAATGCAATTTTCATATTGATACATCACTAATAGGATTTAGCTTTCCGTTAGAAAGACGAAATGCAGAATCTACCCAAGCAAGCATTTTTTCATCATGTGTAACCACAAGAAAGGCCATATCATAAGCCGATTTTAACTCATTAATTAGTTTTTGAATTTCCTGAGACGTGGTTTCATCTAAGTTGCCTGTAGGCTCGTCCATTAAAACACAAGCTGGTTTATTTGCCAAAGCCCGCGCGATGGCAACACGTTGTCTTTCACCCCCTGACAATTGTGAAGGCTTATGATCTGCACGATCAGACAAGCCAACCTGGGATAAAAGCTGTTTACCTTGTTTTATCGATTCGGCCTTAGACGTTTTTGCAATCCACATAGGCATCATGATATTTTCTAGTGCAGTGAACTCTGGCAACAAATGATGAAATTGGTAAACAAAACCCATATCTTTATTTCTCATACGAGCACGGTTACTGTCTTTAATTCTCGACCACGCAACATTTACCAACTTTACTTTTCCGCTGGTCGCCAAATCTAAGCCAGCAAGAAGGTTAAGTAGTGTTGTTTTACCAGATCCAGAAGCCCCTATAATAGCGCATGCTTCACCTTTTTTTAGAGTAAAGTCAATCGAACCAAAAACGCTAATTATCTGTTTACCGTCTTTATATTGTTTAGATAAAGATTGACATTCTAAAACAACATCTTTACTCATAACGCAACACCTCTGCAGGTTCAATTTTTGATGCTTGCCACGCAGGGTAAATGGTAGCCAACACAGTCATTACAAAAGCACTGCTGACAATAATATTTACATCAGACCACTCAAGTTGAGAAGGTAAATAATTAATAAAATACACATCAGGATTAAGAAACTGCACGTCAAACAAAATTTGCAACCAGTTTACTAAAAAACTGACATTCAGCGCTAAAACAACCCCACAAGCCAGACCTATTAAGGTCCCCATTAAACCAATAAACATACCTTGTACAATAAACACATACATTACCTGATGTGAAGTGAGTCCCATGGTTCTTAAAATCGCAATATCATCACGCTTATCTGTTACCACCATCACCAAGGTAGAAACTATATTAAAAGCAGCTACAGCAACAATTAGTGACAATAACAAACCAATCATGTTTTTTTCCATTTTAATAGCGTGAAATAGATTACCCTGAGAACGTGTCCAATCACTAACACCATTTTGTCCAGGAACAGCCCGTGCAATCTCCCAAATTTTTGTGGGCGCTGTAAGCAAATTATCGAAACTAATGCGAAGACCTTCAACCTGATTAGACTCATAGTGTTTCAAAATAGCCGCATCTTTATAATTAATATACGCTAATGAAGCATCAAATTGAGCTCCAACTTTAAAAATACCTACCACGGTGAAACGCTTTAACTCAGGGATAACACCAGCAATAGAAATATTGGCCCTTGGCAGAATGGCGGTTACTTTATCTCCAACATGTATTCTCAGCATAGCGGCTAATTGAGAGCCTAATACGATACCAAAAGGTGTTTTATTCAAAGCTTCTAAAGAGCCTTCCACTATATACTTTCCAATAATAGAAACCTTTTGCTCCATTTTAGGATCAATGCCATTCAGTAAAGCTCCGTGTACGCTAAAGCCAGACTGAAACATGACTCGTGCCTCAGAATGAGGAGAAACAGCTTTAACACCAGGCATAGATTCAATTTGCTTCATATCCTGCTGCCAATTTGGCAAAGTAGGATTTCCCAATAAAGTTGCTTGCGGCACCATACCTAATATTCGTTGTTGTAATTCACGATTAAAGCCATTCATCACCGACAATACAGTAATTAAAACAGTAACACCTAAAGCGAGTCCTGCAATAGAAGAACAGCTAGTGAAGGATATAAAGTAATTAGATCGTTTAGCTCTAGCGTAGCGTAATCCAATCAGAACAGGAAGAAAATTAATCAAAACAAACCCTTGTAAGCCAAAAAAAGGGAACTCACCCTTTCATTGTATGATGACACAATCAAATATTAAGCGTTGAAATCCACACCAAATATGACAACCTGCGTCTACACTTCAATAATATCACTCAAACCCTGACGAAATCGGTCTTTATCTTTTTTTTGTATTCGCATCCCATGTAGATGGGACAAATGTACTGATGAATTTGACTTTAATTTTCCCAGAGTTAACCCAAATGCCACTATCGAGTTCTAAAATCTTTAGATACAATCTATGTTGCATCCTTTAAATGTTTTTTTCAATAAACAGTACCACTTTCTCTTGTCTAGAGTAAAACATGAATCAACGTCACTTCATGATGAAGTCTTTGATTGGTGATGGACTTCTTTACACACTGATTGTCATTGCTATCATTGATAAGCTGTTCGTCTATATAATAATGCAAAGAATTTGGCAGGAACGAACGAAACTGATTTTTGCTTTATTTTGAAGGCAGGTGTCTCGCTTTTTGCCAAACATCCATCATAAACGTTTTAAACAAGTCAGGAGTATATAGTATGGTCATCACACGAATCTCAGAACACATCGGTTCTGTAAACAAATAGGAGATTATGTTATCTTCTGCGAAAAAAACGGATCTAAAATGAATGAGGACGCAATTAAACTGGAATAATGCAAACACTGCCCCATAGAACAGCGATTAACCGTTACACATCAGCATTCGTGTTAAAAACGTTAATTTGCGATGAAAATACCGACCAAACGATATTACCTCTGGATGAATGTTGTCTATTTATCAACCTATTTACCAGCTTTAAGTCCAAATAAATATCTAAACGATGACTTGAAAAAGCAAAATAAGCGATATCTTATCCATTTAGAAATCAAAAAAACTGGCAAGTAAAGTACGATACAGCAGAATCACATGCAGATGTTACAAAAAAAACCGGAAAGAGTATCAAAGTATTTTGAGCGCTCCTCTACTTGTTATGTCTCGTAAAAATATTTGTCCGCTAGGTTAATGGGATGACATACTTAATTTTATATAAGCTTTAATTCTTTTCCACCATTTGATCCAAATACTCAAAACGTCCGCTTTGTATATTGATACATAAAGTCCTAACATATAGTTATGAAGCTAAAAATTGCATCCCTCCATACACTCCATATCTTTATAGACAAAAGAATCTGAAGAGATATGATCTAACCTTCTACTAAATTCGTAACACGGTTTTCTGAATGAAAAAACATACGGCGTTAGCCTATATAAGCAGGGAGTCATGAATGGACATCGTCAAGGTCAAGCAAATTCGCTCCGACGACTATTTCGTCCAAGATATGTTTGCCATTGCAAATCATAGAGACCAGAGCGCACTTAATCGCCTTTTTGATCACTATGTTCCTAAAATTAGAGCATTTTGTTTAGCTTCTCAACCTAGAGATAACCTAATAGCTGATGATATTGCACAAGAAGTAATGATTCGAATTTGGCTCAAAGCACATACTTACAAACCCGAGTCAGCTTCGCTTAACACTTGGATATTTACCTTAGCCAGAAATGCTCGTATTGACTATTTACGTAAAAATGGTCGTCATCAATCTGACATTGATCCAGAATATTTATGGAAAGATGTGGTAGATGAAAATGCGGATCCATTTAAATATGCTCAGCACAAAAAGGATCAAGAACGAACCCAAGAAGGACTTGAAAAACTGCCTCATGAACAAAGACAGGTTCTGGCACAAGTGTATTTAGAAGGCAAGACACACAGAGAAGCGGCAGAAGAGTTGAATCTTCCCTTAGGAACGATCAAATCTCGAATTCGCTTAGCATTACACAAACTCTCGATCTATATTAAGAAATAGTCATATGATTAACTACCACCCAAACATTGAAACATTGACAGATTTTACTTCTGGCGCACTTCCACTAACACATTGCATGTTGATAGCAACGCATTTAGAACACTGTACAGAATGCCAACAACAGGTTCGTAAATTGAGCCTACTCGGCGCATGTATTTTTGATCAGATAAAAACCGAGAATGGTCCTATTGATAAATTGAAACAATCTTTTTTTAGCCAATTGTCAGTATTGAACACTCAAAACAATATGCCATCCAAAACACAGATAGGATTCACGGCCCCGTGGAAATTAAATTATCAAGTACCATCCAGTCTTCACCAATTTGTCCCCGCGGGTTATGATAAATTAAAATGGATCCACCTATCTCCATCGATCAAAATTTCTGTCCTTTGCTGTGAAGACGGTGGAGAACAAGTCGCTTTAGTACGCATTAAAGCAGGAGCAAGTATCCCTACTCATACTCACACAGGAGAGGAAGCCACTTTAGTGTTAGAAGGAGCTTTTTTTGATGAAAGTGGTGGTTATCATCGAGGAGATTTTATTAACCGAGATGCCAGCCACAAACATAAACCCGTTGTTACTGAAGATACTGAGTGTATTTGTTTGACCGTTTTGGATTCACCTATTGAATTTACAGGCTGGTTCACCCGATTATTCAATCCTATTATGCGTTTCCATCACCCAAATGCCAGCAGATAGAAACGAAATACGTGTACGAAAAACCGTAAAATAGTGGTGATTTCACCGATCATAAAACATTTTTTCTAAAACATTGTGTCGTCCTAGCTCAAATAACAACAAAGATTCTAAATATGATTATCAAAAATAAACATTTCGGAGTACCTCATAATTTATTGAAAAGAAAATGCGAAAATTTATGGCTCGTAACAGTAATAGGCCGAATTAAAATGATTCACTAACAATTTCTTTTAGACAGCAGTTATTCTTGGTTCTAACAGATTTTGTCCATGAAATTATTTTTTATCGATTTGAAGCCATTCCTCCCAATGGATAATTTTTACTTTATATAACAACAGTAAATACGTATCTATCATTGAGTATTTTTTGCATTACTAATTAAAAAATGGCTAAAAAAACCAGTAGCTTTATATTGCTCTTCACATTAACAGATGCAGTTCTATCTTACATCGCTCAATATTTAGTATTCATTTATCAACCGGAATTTTTCACTAACGTAATCATAAAATTTCCATAATAGGTGGGTCAAGGCGACCCCCATTTAAAAACTATTAAAATTATCAACTCATTAAAAAAGAATTTAAATAAGCAAAACATTTTAGCTCGACCAAAAACAGTAAATAAATTTTACCTAGAACTTATAAACCAACTTCAATTGGTTATGAAGGAAATCAGTCGTTTACATGAAATCGCTTTTCGCAAAGTAGGCGAAGGAATAGGAAAGCATCTTAGCTTAAACAAATTCCCTCAACACTATTGCCACCTAATTTTATGAAACAAAGAAGCATTTGAAGTCGTCAACTTTTATCGTATCAACATAGCATCGGCGATTAATTAAAACGTCATTTAGAAATTCGTTATATGTTTGGCCCAGTTAACTTAAATAAAAGCTACCTGAAAAAAGACCTAATTATCTTTATATAAAAAATACCACTTTCTCATACTTAAATGAGACATAAATCGACGTTACTTCGTGATGGAGTCTTTGACTGACGACAATCTGTCTTTGCACATTAGTCGTCGTCGCTATTGTTGATAAACTAATTACTTACTAATACCAAGAAGTCGGTAAAAGCAACTAACACTGATTTTTTAACTTGAAGGTATCTCACTCTTTGGTAATGTACTTTTTTCTAAGGCCTGCTCCACACTCTGTTTCCATAATGTTAACAAACATATTGAACGAGCGAGAATCTAGTTACTTATCTTTAAATACTCACTCATTTAATCGTTTGACTTGAGAGGATTTTCGATTTGGGGAATTTAGATATAAACAAGAGCCATTGTACAATCAAGTTGAGTGTGCTTTCACTTGATTGTCCCATATAAATCTTCCAGTTTTAAACCTATTTCAGAACAGGACATTCTTTAATAAAAATCCAGAGGTTCTAGTTGCAATCCTAGAGGAGTTAATATGCAACCTACATAAGACAATTATTCCACTGTCACTGATTTTGCTAAGTGTCTTGGCTGATCCACCTCTGTACCTTTTACGACCGCAACATAGTAAGACAATAATTGCAGTGGAATGGTATGGACAATAGGCTCTAAAATATACTCAACTTTCGGTACTTCGGTAAAAATTATATTCTCTTCGTTATTGAGTTCTGTCTCTTTATCCGCAAAAACATAAAGCTCTCCTCCACGAGCTACAACTTCCTGAAGATTAGATTTTAGTTTATCCAACATCTCATTGTTTGGCACCATGGCAATGATTGGCATACCTTCATCCACCAGTGCCAATGGTCCATGCTTTAACTCACCAGCAGGATAGGCTTCAGCGTGGATATAAGAAATTTCTTTTAGCTTAAGCGCACCCTCTAAAGCAATAGGAAACATGGCACCACGACCTAAAAACAAAGAGTTGTTTTTATTAGCAAAGCGATCAGCAATTTTTTTGATATGAGCATCTTCTTGAAGCGCGGTATTGACGTAAGTAGGTAAAGAACGTAGTGCTTGCACTAGCTCTTTTTCTTTCTTGGCAGGCAGATTATTTTCCACCGCGATAGCCACACTAATAATTAATAAAGCAGTCAACTGTGTAGTAAAGGATTTCGTTGAAGCCACACTTATTTCTGCACCTGCATTAGTCAGTAGTGTCAATGCCGATTCGCGAACAAGTGTACTGGATGGTACGTTACAAATTGCTAAAGTAGTCAAATAACCAAGCGTTTTAGCCATACTTAAAGCCGCTAAAGTATCTGCTGTTTCCCCCGATTGAGACAAGGCTAAAAACAATGTTTTTTTAGACACAGCAACTTTTCGGTAACGATATTCACTGGCCACTTCTACATTGCACGGTAAACCTGCTAGATCTTCAATCCAATATTTGGCAACTAAACCTGCATGGTAACTGGTGCCACACGCAACAATATGTACATTTTCTACTTCTTTTAAAAAAGCTGATTCTGAACCAAAGCAGTTTGTTAATAATTTTGATTTACTGATGCGCCCTTCTAAACATGCAACAATGACTTTAGGCTGTTCATAAATCTCTTTTATCATGTAGTGACGAAATTCACCTTTATCTGTGACATCTACATTATGATTAAACACACTGAGAGAACGATCTTTCTTTTCACCAGTTTTATCATAAACGATGACCGTGTGACGTGTTACTTCCACCACATCCCCTTCTTCAAGGAAGAGAAATTGATCAGTAACGTGTAACAACGCCAATTGGTCGGAGGCAACAAAGTTTTCCTCTACACCCACACCCACAACTAACGGACTACCTTTACGAGCGGCAATAAAACGCTCATCGTCATGCTTACTGACAACAACAATGGCAAAAGCACCTTCTAATCGTACGAGAGTTTTTTGAACTGCCTTTAATAAATCAGGCTGTGTTTTTGAAATATCGTGAATAAGATGAACAATAACTTCAGTATCTGTCTGAGATTTGAATTCATAACCTTTGCCCTTGAGTTCATGACGCAAAGATTCATGATTCTCAATAATACCATTATGCACCAACGCTAAGTCATTACCCGAAGAGTGGGGATGAGCATTGGCTTCAGTCGGTTTACCATGGGTCGCCCAGCGCGTATGAGAAATGCCTAGTTTACCATCTAAAGGCTCAGCTTCAAATTTATCCTTCAGTGCCTGAACCTTGCCTACTGCTCGATGAGTAGAAAGTCCGTCTTCATTACTAATCGCAATACCTGATGAATCATATCCACGATATTCAAGACGACTAAGCCCTTCAATTAAAATTTTTGATACATTACGGTGAGCAATAGCACCAACAATTCCACACATGGATGAATCCTTCTTAATATTCATTAACCAGTTTAATATGAAGCACGCTGGATGAGGTCCTTTACACGACTGTTGTGTATGCCAATACGGTGTAAAAACAGATTCAAAATGCTCCTTTATAATTTATAAACTATGCTCTTTCGTCTATTTTTGCCTTACCTTAGACCGCAATCTCGTGCAGGAGTTCCTTAATGTGTTTAACAAATAATAACTAACCTTTTATTCTTAGCAGTTAAGAGTTTAAAGATATTACTGTTCAATTTTTTGTTACGTTTTTTTAACGGGGTTAGGCCAATTATCTTTTTGTATCTGTCTGCTTCGTGCAAGCACAAGCTGATGAGCTTCCACATTGCGGGTCACAGTCGAACCAGCTGCGATAGTGGCACCTTCACCTATTTCTAATGGTGCTACTAGTGATGAGTTTGAACCTATAAAAACGTTATCAGCCACTTTAGTCGGAAACTTATTCACGCCATCATAGTTACAGGTAATGGTACCTGCTCCAACATTCACCCCAGCCCCCATTTCTATATCACCAATATAACTTAAATGATTCGCCTTACTACCCTCGCCAATGATAGCTTTTTTGGTTTCAACAAAGTTGCCAATTTTGGCTTTGCAGGCAAGCTGTGTACCAGGACGAATCCGCGCAAAAGGACCAATATCACATTGTTCACCAACCATACTGTCTTCAATTAAAGTATAACTTTTGATGATAGTTCCATTGCCAATAATACAATTTTTAAGATAGCAGTTAGCACCAACTTCGACATTATCTTCCAACACAACACAACCTTCGAAAATGCAGTTGATATCGATGATTACATCTTGTCCTATAGTAAGTTCACCACGCACATCAATACGCGCCGGATCCAGTAACGTCGCGCCATTTTTCATAAGTTCGATCGCTTGCTGACTTTGCCATTCTTTTTCAAGGACAGCAAGCTGAATTCGATCATTCACTCCCGCCACCTCCGTTTCGTTTTCTGGATGAACCGTTATTATGTCAACGCCGTCACGCACCGCCACGGCAATGATATCGGTTAGGTAATATTCCCCCTGGGCATTATTATTCTTGAGGGAAGCAAGCCATTTATGTAAATACTCGTTAGGGGCAAGCAATATTCCTGTATTCACTTCATTGACTGAACACTCTTCTGCTGACGCATCTCTTTGCTCAACAATAGCCATCACTCGACCTTGCTCATTGCGAACAACGCGACCATAATCTGTGGGATAATCAAGATTAATCGTCAATAAAACCAGTGTATTAGATGAAGACAAAGCAATCATTGTCTCTAGTGTGCTAGCTTTAATAAATGGTACATCACCATATAACGTCAGAGTCGATCCCTTATCCTGTAAATAAGGTGCCACTCGACGTAACGCATCACCCGTCCCTCGTAGATCATTTTGCCATACAATATTGGCTGAAAATTTTTGACATGCAGCAGAAACTTTTTCACCTTCGTGCCCGACAATGAGATGCAATCTGGCATCTGGCAGTTTTTTAGCAGCGTTCAGGACATGCTGAATCATGGGAATCCCAGCTACTTTATGCAGCACTTTTGGTAACTTAGACCTCATACGGCTACCTTTTCCTGCCGCAAGTATCGCAATATCAAGAATCATCAGGGTATCCTTATTTTTTTGACATCTCGTCTGAGTAGATTAAAGAATTGTGGTCATTAGACCGTAACCACCTTTTTAACTCAATTTACAATATCATTTTTTATAATAATTATTAGAACAACTCATTTTTTTGAAACTCTTACAACAAAATAGGCAAACAGGGAATTCATTTGAAAAGGCCACAGAGAAAAGATAAACTACCACATTGCCTAAAGAATGAAGGTAATATCACCGAATTCTGTGCAAATACAAACAAATCAGAAAGAGAACTACTTAAGTGCATAAGCAGAATCATCTTCAGAGCAAATGTACCAAGATTCATATAATTAAAAGAGCAAAAAAACGGCCATAAGCAAGGTTTCGTCTTGTCTCAAAGTTTCTTTGTCGACCCAAATGGCAGCCCACACTACCCCAGTTTTAATATGGTTTAATCGATAGCCATAGATTCCATTCAATATTGATTTTTAACTGTTTGGCTGATATTTTCCTTTGTTATTAGCTTTTTGGCAACAGACACAATCGCTGTATTAAATCCTTTGGTACCTAATAGTTTTTTTAATTCAATAATTCAAGCTGTCTTTCCTTTATCCACTATCAATAAAGGCTGAACACACCCCTGAGAATAAAAATAACTCTGTTAGCGATGACAACCATATCATTTTCTGTATCCTCAAACACCGCAGTTACCCGCTAACTTCTACTCACCTAATGAATAGCAATAACATCATTTTTGTTACCAGACCAGTTAAAAACAGTAACTCAAAAAACATTTTTCGTTAAATCAACACAAATTGTTACATCATTACTCATGATATAGCTCCTTTTGATGTGATCGCTCCCACTTTCATCGGAATTCCGCTTAAATTGCAACAACATACATTTCATGATGTGTAAAGAATGACAATGGTAGTACTCATTTGCGTCATGAAGCAACTAAGCAAAGGATACTAAACAAAGCGCGTTGCTTGGTCTGGATAATCAAAGAGATAGTCACACTAAGTTGGTTAGGGCTTGACTGGCAAAACATCTAGAGAAGATAGATGTTTGCTATTTACCAATTTTCACTCCAGAAGAATATCTAAACGACGCTTTGAAAAATGGAATAAACAATGCTTCTTTGGATAGAAATAAAGACGAACGAACAGATTATACCTCGTGAAGGCATTTGTTCTCTGGATTAATAAAGCTGATTTAACATGAACGACCAATCATTGACCGAGGAACAAAAATACCAGATATTGGTTCTTCACGTAGAAAGCTATTCCCTCAAACATATTTCTGAAATAGAACCAAGATCAAACCTAAAACCTAAAACAAAGAAAATATCTGGAGTATAAACAGAAAAACAGCCTAACATTATTTTTAATGGATTAAGCCGGGCTGCATAAAAGATCACAACACTTGGGAGTTGAATTCACTTAATCCTTGTGTAACCAAATCAGCTTTATTACAAAATACCTCTATATCTCTAGAAACGGTTTCATTATCAATAGACAGCCAGTTTATTTGGTAATGCTTTGATAACATTAATAAACTATCTTTAGTTTTTTATAATTCTCTTCAGGAAGAATAAGGAATAGATAACCGTTGAATCTTTTACTTATGCTAATTCATCAACCACCACTAACCTAACACATTTGCGAAAACCTGCATACACACCCAAAATTCGACAGCTTTTGTATAAAACGGATATTAATAAATTTTTTTAGATTCTCTATCAAAATCTTTGTTGTCTCTTCTTCAGCATGTTCCCTTAACTGGGATAATACACTATTCTCTAGATTAGAAAATAACCTACCTTGTCAAACTAACGTTAACTCATTATTATATCAGTATAATAATGAGTTAGTTGATAACCTAGAAAAGAAAAAGATTTAATCCAAAAGTATCAGTTTAATTGAAAATGGAAGGTCTATTTTTTTATCACTCCATGAATAGCGAAGATCAATTTTTAAAGTTGCCTCATTGTTTTTTTTCTTAAAAAGCATTAGCAATCTATGCGGTAATATTTTCGAAATGGGCTTTAGATCACAAAAATAATTTACTCATCATCAACTTCTTGTTCACTTCGTACTACTTTGCTGACTAAATCTTCTTTTTCTAGCAAAAAAGTCCGTCCTCACTTTGATAGTTCACTATCTAATGTAGACAATTCCAAAGTAATCTTAAGTATTCATTAACACTATTTTTTTAACAATGTTGGATCAACGAATAACAAGATTGGAGATTGCGTTTCTGTATTCCAGAAGTAAGTTTACGAGCATCCGTTTTTATAGAAAATAACGTAACACAATTATCAAATTCAGCAAGATACTATTATCATTCCTGAAAATGGTGTAAACCAGTATCACTCATTACTATCATTTCTTTGAAATATATTACAATAAAAAGGATACTTGTTCTTTCTTCTGGAAAAAAAACGACATTTCCAATAAATTTGATAGCCATCGAAGAAAACCCATCTTTACTAAGTATTCGAAATCTTTCTCGTTATTTACCCCATTTTTTGACTTTTCAGTCGATTAAATATTTTATTTTTATCACATATTAAGTTTTACTTTTATTAAAATCCTTTTAAATTAAGTTAGTCAAAATATAACTCACACCGTAATATAATTTAATTAAGCGTATTGAACAATCAGTGAGTTACCTATGAATATTATTTATCCGTATAATAAAAAATGTTTAAAAGACAATGTAACCTTGAATTTGAAAAGTTTCAGTTTTTATTGATGTACAAGGAAAATCTCTTTTTCGTTATGGAAAGAAAAATCATCTATTCTTAACAAGTATATTAAAGGATACCTATATGAGCACATTGCTAGAATTAGCAAAAAATAAAGCCAGGGTACGTGCTGCGGCAAAAGAATTAAATGTAGCACAGTTAGAGAATCTAATTGCAGGCTTCACGAATGCATTGGAAAAAGCAAAACAACAACAACAAGCTCGTGAAACGAAAAACGCAGAAAAAGTAGCACGTGCAGAAGAAATTGCCACACTCATTGCAAAAAGTGGTTTAACCATGGAAGAAGTGGTTCTTTTAAGCGCATCTAAGTTCAATGCAAAAAAAAGCAAAACAGTGGAACCAAAATACCGCTTAACCGTTCATGGCAAAATACATGAATGGACAGGTCGCGGCCGTATACCTAAAGTCTTCCAAGAATACTTTGATGCAGGAAATAGCCGTGAAAGAATTGAAATCAAATAACTTCAATCAGTAATTTGTATAATAATTACGACACTCATATAAATTAAGGTGAACTACTAGCCGTTATTATAGTAGTAAACTTCTCATCACCAAAATCAAAGCTAATTCGCCATAAATGTCCAACCGTTGACCAAAGAACAATGGTACCAGATGTCAGCTCAACAGCAGGTGCTAAAAATGAAAGCATCGTTTTACAACCATATCAAAATTGATAATTAATTACATTTTATTTAGATTGTCGATTGAATGAAGTCCAGAGTAAACTAGCACTGTAGGCTATTTTATTGGCTACCTTGTCAACCACGGATGAACCTATCGTTAGGTAGACAAGAACAAAGCCATAATTAAGCGTTATCGGTGGAAAAATGGCAAGAAAAAACCTATTCCTGATGTCGTATCAATTGATTAGCAACCAGAAATTGTCGAGTCTCATGAGAGTTTATAAGACTGGGAGGTGAATACGATTCTGGACAAAGGTATTGACGCATTAATCACGTCAGCAAAATAAAAATCTTCTAAACTATAATTCTTTAAAACAAGTTGATAGTAAGCACGTCGACTCTATGGAAGATGCCATTATCAAGATTTTAATCCCTCTGACAATAGTCAAACGTTCACATAATATCAAAAAATAGCTAAGTTACTAGAAGTGGATACGTATTTTTTAGATCTTCATTCATTATAGGAAAGAGAGTAGTAACTAAACAAACACTTCAACAGCTTACTGAGATAAAGTCCTTAAAGAAACAAATATACAAGCTACTACTCACAAATATTTTTCTGAAGTAAAAAGAAAAGTAAACCTAAGATCAAAAGAATGTCTGAAATATAAACAACCTAACACTATTTTTAATGAGCTAAGTCAGACTACATAGGAGAGTAACCTCACACTTGAAAGTTGAATTCACTTTGTTATCAAAGCCACCTTCAGGGTAATGCCATTTACTTAAATATTTATCAACCAGGCAAACACTAGTATCGTCTAAGCAGCACAAACGACAAAACTACAACTGATTATCTGATTTTGTAATGCAAACCTAATGCTATAACTCTCTCAGAATGCTGGAAATTGTCATTGATTAGTTTCTACACGCAGTAAAGCAGTATACGAGATTGTTGAGAGTCATAGTGAAGGCAACACGTTGATCAAGATAAAATCCTACCACAGGTCTGCAAGAAAAATTCTAAACTACCTGGATTTTTTGAGGCTCACCAGGTAGCTGAAAGAATAAAGAGTTTATTTTCGAAAAAATATAACAAAAGAAATTATTAGCATTCAGTCTTTTTATAAAATCCAGAATGGTCCTGACTAGAATCATTTTACCAAATCAACACGATCTTTCCTATATTAGTCATATTGTTATCTTATACATTTGAAACAATTATTGTCTTTTTATAAACCAAATCCCATATACCATGACCCAATTTTTCACCCCTCTTCTCAAACTTTGTTAACGGTCGCCATTCTGGACGTGGATGATATAAACCTTTACCTACCACATTTTCATAGTCACTTTGTTTTTCCATTACTTCCAACATATATTCTGCGTAAGGCTGCCAATCTGTTGCCATATGAAAATAACCACCCATTTTTAAAATATTAGCAACCTGTTGAGTAAATAAAGCTTGTACAATGCGACGCTTATTGTGCTTCTTCTTATGCCATGGATCAGGAAAAAACAGTTGAAAAGCACAAGCAGATTGTTCAGGTAAACAATTTGTCATAACGTCAATGGCATCATCACAATAGACTCGAAGGTTAGTAATGCCATCTTCTTTGGCTAGCATCATCAATTTAGCAACACCAGGTGGATGCACTTCTATACCAATGAAATCTTTTTCAGGAGCTTTTTTTGCTGTTTCAGCAAGAGAGGCTCCCATGCCAAAACCGACTTCAATGACAACATCAGAGTCGCGGTCAAAAATTGCTCTATAATCGATACGTCCATCGGCTAGTTTAAGACCGTAAAATGCCCAATTAACATCATAATTTTTTTGCTGACTTTCGGTCATACGACCACCGCGTACAACAAAACTTCGTATGGTACGTTTTTTGAGGAACCCTTGATTTTCTGTATGATTTTCTTGCATCATCTCGTACGGTTTTTGTTGGACCCTATTAACTATCGAACTGGAGTTTGTCGATAATGAATTTGGCACCATGCCACCTAAAATATCATTTTGTTGTTCCTAGCTGAGTCTGTTCAATATTCTTGACACTCAACCCCCCGCAAGTTTCCATAGGTTTTTGACCAAACAGTCAAATGAAGAACCTCATCCAAAGAGGTAATAACTCTTAACCAAGACTAGCCAGCGAATATCATAATGCACAAACTACTAGAAAAAATTCTTTAACAGAAATAAAATTAATAATTTTGTGTTACTACATCATTCTAAAAACAAATATGTGACCAGCGCTATTTTTTGGATATTCAGGCTTCACATCAAATTCATACCATACCAAACGCTTGTCCCCATTGCTTCTATTGAAGAAAATTTTAATTATCAAGTAATTACAACACTCTCTGACTCTGGTAAAAAATATGAGTTTGTCACTTAATTTAGAGTAGAATTTTCAATTAATCTTCAAAGAATTCACAACCATATAATGATCTTTGCCTTATAAGATTTAGACGAACTGATTGAACTTCATTTACGAATTTAATTAGTAAACCGAACAACAACATAATAGGTTTGTTTACATGAATACCATTTTCAAAAGACAAAACGACTACTTTGTATCGTTTATGGTGGTGTTTCATAATATTGAAATGATCATCAAACAATATTCGATCTAATCCTCATCTCAGTGCAACAACGATAAAAAGTAGAAGCACCAAAAAATTTGGTTCAATTGTCACTTTATTCATATATGCTTGCTTAATTGATCAGCAATCTAATCATTAACTTCGATTTTATCAACATATAGAGATAAACAGCTATCAAAAGAATAAAGAAGTAATTCTGCATTTTTAAAGATAGGAAAGATTAGTCGCTTGCCGTGAATGTTTAGTACCAAGTACAATTAAACACATTGAACTAATTATAAATATAGAATGAAGCCTTTGAACGGCATCTATGCTCAACCAATGCTTTGTTAACGATGGACTCAAATGCAATATAATTATTATTTCTCTTGTTTATTGATTTAGAAGGAAAACTTCTTGACCACCTTAAACGATGCTCTAAATGCTTTGGCAACCACTCATTGCCATCAAACGAACTCAACTTCGACTTTAACGTTTCATCGTGGAATTGAAAGAGAAGCTCTTCGAGTAATCCGATCAACTGGACGTATTTCTCACACCCCCCATCCCATCGCTTTGGGTTCTACACTAACCAACAGTTCTATCACAACGGATTACTCAGAATCACTAATGGAATTCATCACTCAGATTCACCCAAGCGTTGAAGGTGTTATCAAGGAATTAGAGGACATACATCATGTCGTTAACCATGAACTTGACAAACATGATGAATGCTTATGGCCTGCCAGCATGCCCTGCTATCTTTCAGATAATGACGACGTGCCTATTGCCAATTTTGGCGAATCCAATACAGGTAAATTGAAAAGAATCTACCGCGAAGGATTATCTAATCGATATGGACGCATTATGCAATGTATCGCTGGTATGCATTATAACTTTTCTTTTGATGAAGCATTTTGGTATTTTCTAGAGCAGTATAAAGGCCAAAACAACTTAACACCTAAGCAAAAACAAGACTTTCAATCCCAGCATTATTTTGGTTTGATACGTAATTTTCGTCGTAACTCATGGATCCTTTCTTGGTTATTTGGCGCCTCCCCAGCTATTGATACTAGCTTTTTACCAAATAAACCCAGTACTCTTTCACCAATGGAGAAACAAACTTGGGTTGGTCTTAAATCAACCTCTCTCCGAATGAGTAACCTAGGCTATCAAACCAAAGCACAGGCGGATTTGTATGTTTGCTACAACGAAGTAAAAACCTATATAAGTACTATCAGGAAAGCATTAAGAACGCCATACCAACGTTATGAAGAAATAGGCGTTAAAGTTGATGGTAAATACAAACAGCTAAACAGCAATTTGCTGCAAATCGAGAATGAATACTACAGCGACATTCGTCCTAAACGTATCACAGAACCGGGCGAACATCCTAGTATAGCATTGCAAAAGAGAGGTGTTGAATACATCGAAGTACGCATTATGGATATAGACCCGAGTTCCAGTATTGGTATGCAATCGTCTACTCTATACTTTCTTGACATATTTCTACTTTATTGCATGCTGAACAATGACGAGCATTTGGATCCTAAAGAGAGTCATATTCTTCACTTGATTCAACAAGACATTGCTGTAAATGGACGTAATAGTGAATACCTTTTAGACTTTGGGCAAGGACTAATTTCATTAAAAGAAAAAACCAGTGAATTGTTAGGTGATCTCAATAAAGTTGCTACTTTTTTAACCGAACAAACCGGCAATAATGCTTATATTTCAAGCATCCACGAGCAGCAAAACAAGCTTAGTAACCTAGCATTACTACCTTCTCATAAACTACTTCAGCAATGCAAAGTTCACCAAGGATTTCAATCCGCTATGTTGTCTCTTGCTAAAGAACAACAAACGAGTTGGATGACCCACACTATTCCAATAATACTTAGCCAAGAGTTCAAGAAAAAGGCACAACAGTCACTAGAAGAACAAAAAGCCATTGAAGACAGTGATAAAGTTGATTTTGATACTTTTCTGACAGCATATTTCACTCTACGATAAAATGTCCATAAATAGATAAAATATAAGCCCCGATGAGAATGTTCTCATCGGGGCTTATATTTTATCAAAAATGTTTAAGAATTAAACAAAATAGGAATATCATCTAAGTCTTCAAATACGAGCCAATTCGCTAACTTGATACGCAAATTATCGACACCATCACCATTACGTGACGAGAAAGTCTGCACACTACCATCCACACCCAACTTTTTCAATATTTTCTCTAATTTTAACATGATTAGTTCAGCAGACCCACGTTTGAGCTTATCAGATTTAGTTAACAAAACATGCACGCGCATATTGTTCACCTTCGTCCAGTCTAACATTATCTCGTCGAACTCTTTTAATGGGTGACGAATATCCATCGCTAAAACCACACCCGCCAAAGAACGACGATGTGTCAAATAATCTTGCATATTGGCTTGCAAAACTTGTTTCATAGCAATTGGAACTTTTGCAAAACCATAACCCGGTAAATCAATCAATCGGCGATCATTAATATTTAGTCCAAAACAGTTAATTAACTGAGTTCGACCAGGCATTTTAGACGTACGTGCCAATTTCTTTTGATTGGTTAATGCATTCAAAACGGTAGATTTTCCTGAATTAGAACAACCCGCAAACGCAACTTCAATACCTTGATCTAGTGGGTATTGTGAAAGTCTCTCAGCACTCTTGATAAAATAGGCAGATTGAAAAATAAAGTCAAAAGGAGTCATGAGTTGGCGTTCATCCTAGTTAGAATTTAGATTCATAAGTTGTATATAGACTCTTCTGGGATTGCAACTAACGATATTCATCAATGACCATTACAAACTTACATCAGCTGTCGTATACTCGGTCTTTTTACAAAGAGTCATTCTAGATTAGAATAACGGCTGCAGAAACCACTGATCTACTTTAGGTTTCATTCAGTTTGCTGACCAGTCATAAATTTCGTTCTACGTTAATTACTAACTGTTTAGACTAGTATTTTAGGTATTTAATAGTTTGACTATCATGGCAATTACATCGATAACGTCTGCAAACGACGGCATCACCATCATATACTTGAACTTTTTCAACAAACCAAAGATAATTCTTCGTACAATGACGACATCTTTTGTATCCTCAGGCATCACAGACACCCGTTAACTTCTGCTTGCCTGATAATAAACCATGACATCATTTTTGATGCTGGCTCAGCATTGCACGACAATGCACGGTTGAATCAAGTCAACTTTGATGGTCCGATGTCTTGAAACATCTGGCTTAGTGATGAATAGAACTGCAAGCTTTCGTAAAAATAGAAGTTTCAAAATATTGAACTATGATATTGTCCACTTTTTTAGCAAAAACTTCTTTAATTTAACTTGACATTACTACTTTAGTCAAAAGCAATAACTTGAAAAACATTCTGCGCTAAATCAATGCAAATTGTCATATTATTACTCAATGGTATGCTCCTTAGTGTGGTTACCTTCCATTCGATCAGAATCCCACCTAAACTGCGTAAAAGTTAATACCATCATATATGGTGCCTGTAAATCACTCAATTTACCATGTTTTGGAGAATGAAGTCTCGGAAATATTTCTTTATTAAATACAAAAAAACCAGACGCTTGTCGTTAGTTAGTTTGTAGTCAAGGTTTTACTGACAAGTTTACTACTCTTTTCTTTCTTATGACATCCATCAAAACGGATAATGAAAAAGTTTCAATATTAAGGAAAAATCTAGAAGTATTACAGTAATTAGGTAAAACCTTGATTACCATTTACACCATTTTTCATGATCAAGAGGTTAACAACCCAAGGAAGTCTTCTTCATAAACTAGCCAGTCAAAAAAACTATCTACTAAAACAGCTTATTAATATTCAAACAGGGAAACGAAAAATGCCACGAATGGCAGGCTTATTAAAATCATTTAACTAACAAAACCTATCCTACTTTGCCATCTAGTTTTGCCCGACAAAAAACGGTCAATTTTCACACTATATTCGTAACTAACTGGATACATTTAAATCAGGGTTACATAGTGACAATAACAACAATTTAATCACTAACAAATTGACAGCAAAACAGGTAGATTATGTTAGCTATCTTCAAAGATTAACTGAACACAAAAAAAATAATCGGATCTATATTCAATATTGTAGATAAGTTTTTAGTAAACTTACTGAGTGATTAAGGTTGTATAGAAGACGACACATCGAATTAATATAAAAGTTGTAATGTGACGTTTTTACAAACCCATATTTATCTTAAAATCCCCTTACATTGCATAAGGAACCATCAATGAAAGAACTGTTCGCCGCCTTCATTCTAAGTTTACTTCTTCCCCTTACCACTTTCGCACAAGAATATGGTGATGGACATGGATACCAGACAATAGCAACTCCGGTTCCAACCAATGAACCAAACAAAGTGCAGGTTGTTGAAATCTTCTGGTACGGCTGCTCGCATTGTTTCCTCTTAGAACCATATACTCAAACGTGGGGAAAAACCATCCCAAGCTACGTAAACTTTCAATACTTACCTGCTGTTTTTAGTCCTAATTGGTTAAATCATGCAAAAGCATTTTATATGGCTAAATTATTTGGTATAGAAAGCAAACTACATTCAAAATTATACGATGCCATCCATGTATATCATAGACCATTAAAAACTGAATCTGCCCTAGCCCAATTTTTTACCCACTACGGTGTTAGTAAAAAAGAATTTAAAAAACAATTCAATTCATTTGCAATACAAAGCCGTTTAACTCAAGCAGATGCTCGTATCCGTGGCTACGGAGTACAAGGAACACCAACCTTTGTTGTTAATGGTAAATATTTAGTTGATGCAAAAACGGCCGGAAACAACAAAAACATCTACAATGTGGTTAACTATCTTATTCAGAAAGAACACAACAAAATAAAATAAGAACAGCGACAATTCTTATAACTTATAAATGGCGGAGGGTAAATATGAGGTAGACATGACAGGCACTTCTCAAAACAATTTCATCTTTGAAAGATTGTGAAGAAATTATCTTAAACAATTAATAAAACAAATTGAGATATTGCGAATTATTTTAGCAAGTACAAAGGACTTACAAAAATACTCAATGGAGTGAATTAATTTAATCATTATCACCAAAGATAAACTCAAAAAGACTTAATTAGCTATTTAAGACAACCAATTGGCATGACATGTTTATCACCAACAATTATAAAAATCAGCACGCACTGATTGAAAATAGAAAAAGTTTTAACTCTCAACTAGAAAAACACACTAAAGAAACTAATTTAACCACACAAAACGTAATCAATCTGAATAGTCTCAAAGACCTCGTTATCGTATGCAAACAACAAATTCATCAACAAAAAAGTCAACGACAATTAAAAGCATCAAACAGGCAACTAAATTATTGTATTTGTTCACTCAACAATTACACAACACCCTATCCAAACAAAACATGGTATTTCAATTATAGTAATGAAGAATTTGTTGTTGTCTCTCATAGAGAGATCAATGGGAAACAAATAAAAAAACCGAACACACTCACCTAATGGTTGAAAACCATCATTTAACATGAATAAAAAATCCGTCAAAATTACCGTGTTTATCGGTATGGCTCGTTGTAAATTAGATGAAAATCACAAATTTTTATTTACCAGAGTTGATAAGTCACTTTAATATTGCTAAATATTTAGAACGTAATAACGTAAAAGTTGATCAAACAAGCGAATAAATCAGTACCAGGGTTCACCACGATTACAATAGTTGACTTATTTGAACACAATCAGAAGATAGATAGGTTGGAGTATTGAACCATCTCTAGGATAAAATAATTTATGCAAGACAATCAGAATAAAACTACCAATTTTGGCTTCAAACAAATCCCGACTGACGAAAAAGTTGAAGCAGTTGCCAATATATTTCATTCTATCGCCAAAAAATATGACATTATGAATGACTTAATGTCATGTGGTATTCATCGTCTTTGGAAACGACATACCATAAGCCAATCTGGTGTACATGCGGGTAGTAAAGTTTTGGACGTTGCCGGAGGAACGGGCGATCTCACATTACAATTTTCTCGTTTGGTTGGTAGTAAAGGACAAGTAATTCTCGCAGACATTAACGATTCAATGTTAAAAATAGGTTGCGATAAAATCGCAGATCATGGCGCAGTGAGCAATGTGAAATTTGTCCAGGCGAATGCAGAAAAGCTTCCCTTTCCTGATGATACTTTCGATTGTATAACCATTGCCTTTGGTCTACGCAACGTAACAGACAAATCTAAAGCGCTTGCTTCTATGTATCGTGTCCTCAAGCCCGGTGGTCGTTTATTAGTGTTAGAGTTCTCAAAACCAGAATCGGACATTTTATCCGAATTGTATAACCAGTACTCTTTCCGTCTCCTTCCTTTAATGGGAAAAGTGATTACCAACGATGCAGACAGCTACCGTTACCTTGCAGAATCGATTCATATACATCCAGATCAAGAAACACTAAAAAAAATGATGAATAGAGTCGGTTTTGAACGTACCAGTTATCAAAACCTAACATTAGGCATTGTTGCTTTACATAAAGGGTTCAAATTCTAATATGCTCAGAAGCGCCTTTCGTTTAACTCGTATCATTTTTACTGTACTACGCTTTCGCCTTGATGCTTTTGTCCCGTTTGATCGATTACCTTGGTATTTTCGCCACAGCATTGGACTTTTTTTTCGAATCGGTCGTCAGCACGCCATCAAAAACCGCGGTCGTCAATTACGACTTGCTCTTGAATCACTTGGCCCCATTTTTATTAAATTTGGTCAGATCTTATCGACTCGTCGGGATCTATTAGACGATGAAATCGCCAATGAGCTCGCTTTTTTACAAAATAAAGTGCCTGCTTTCTCAGGAAAAGTCGCTCAAGCCATCATAGAAAGAGACTTAAACTCACCTGTTAGTGAGCTGTTTTCTGAATTCTCTTCTGAACCTCTAGCGTCCGCATCCATTGCCCAAGTTCATGCCGCTAAACTATATTCCGGGGAAGATGTCGTTGTCAAAGTTATTCGCCCAGGTATTGAAAAAACTATCCGTCAAGACATTGGCTTACTTTATAAATTGGCTCATTTTTTTGCCAAAACAAGCTCTGATGGCCGTCGTTTACGCCCAGTCGAAGTGGTGACAGATTATGAATATACTATCTTAGATGAGCTATGCCTTGCCAAAGAAGCCGCCAGTACGGGCTTACTACAACGCAACTTCACCGATTCAGATTTACTTTATGTACCTCAAGTATACTGGGATTACTGCCATAAAAATATCATGGTAACAGAGCGCATTTCCGGTATTCCAGTAACCGATATGAAAGCTCTAAATAATGCTAAAGTGGATATGAAATGCCTTGCCGAACGAGGTGTAGAAATCTTCTTCACACAAGTATTCTCACACAGTTTTTTCCATGCTGATATGCATCCCGGTAACATTTTTATCGACGCATCAAACCCGATAAAGCCAAAATATATTGCTATTGATTGTGCTATCATGGGCAGTTTAGATGATGCTGATAAAAGCTATCTGGCGCGTAACTTATTGGCTTTTTTCCAACGTGATTATCGCATGGTTGCACGTCTACATGTGGAAAGTGGTTGGGTTCCAAAAGAAACTCCAGTGCATGCCTTCGAATCTGCCATTCGTAGCGTCTGCGAACCTATGTTTGCTAAACCACTTAAAGACATTTCCTTTGGACAAGTACTCATCGGTTTATTCCAAACAGCTCGTCGTTTTAATATGGAGGTGCAACCTCAGTTGGTTTTACTGGAAAAAACACTTCTCAATATTGAAGGCTTAGGTCGTCAACTTTATCCTGATCTTGATCTTTGGGTAACTGCGAAGCCATTTCTTGAACGCTGGATACACCAACAAATGGGCCCCAAACGCATGATGGCAGAAATTAGAAAACAAGCACCTGAATGGGCCAGTCAACTACCCCGTATTCCCAATCTTGTTTTTTCTGCTTTAACACAGATTTCAAAAAAAGAAGAAATGATGAAAAAACAAACCCATGTTATTGACAAACTGACTAAAGAAGTAAACCAAATCAATCGGGGTATTCCCTTCAAACTACTTGGTTTAATCAGTCTTGGCACTGCTTGGATGGTGATCGATCCAGGTTTATTACAACAATTTCAAAATGCTGATATATTTAGTATTGTATTGTTTGCTTCAGGACTATACTTATTAGTATTAAAACCATGATACCCGAAAACTTACAATGAAGAGTAATATATTAACCGAACTTACTGAAACGTTAGAACAACGAAAATCCGCTGACGCAGATTCTTCATACGTTGCCAGCCTTCATGCCAAAGGATTAAATAAGATTTTAAAAAAAGTGGGCGAAGAAAGTATTGAAACTATTATTGCCGCTAAAAATGCAGTGATATCAGGGAACAAACAAGATCTTATCCACGAAGCAGCCGATCTTTGGTTTCATACCTTGGTCATGTTATCCCACTTAGATTTAGGTCCAAATGCTGTCTTAAATGAGCTTGCAAAACGTTTTGATTTATCGGGCTTAGAAGAAAAAGCCAACAGAAGTCGACAGAAATAATATATGCTGAGTAGTATTAGTATTTGGCAATTACTCATTATCCTTGCAATTTTTTATTGATTTTTAACTACAAACACTCATTACAGAGTCACCAAACGAAAGTATGCGCGTTCAACGCAATTATGCAATGGACTTTGAAAAAAAACAATTATAACTTATAGACAAATTCGAAACATCGATGACATCAAAAGTCAATCTGCCATAATGAACAATTAAAGAATCGCTTGCTCAATATATTCGTTGATATGATCGATTCGAGTGTGGAACAGATCTCCAAAAAGAGCCCATCATCTTCAAATTCAAACGAAAATCAATTTCAGTCGTTTTTGCCAACTTTTTTGATGTTTAGTGGGTAAAAATTTTCTCTCAACGAAAGCAAAAAAAGGCTGTCACTGGTTAAAGACTTTTTAACAAAGTGACGTCCAGAGTAAATTATCTTCATAAGTTGCTTTATTAACTGATCTGCTAACCACAAATGAATCTATCGTCACGTAGCCAAAAATAAAGTCTAAAGCCTTTGGAGGTTAACTTTATCCATTATTAAAAGGATGAAAATAAGCTCCTTCCTACTAAAACTCACCACCATGAAAATACCTAGTGTCAAGTTTTTTGCCAAAAGCTTGTGCATCAAAGTAGTTTATTTTGTTGTAATCAAACATTTCTCTTTTTTATTCAACATCCTTTTAAATATTGTTAAAAAAACGACAATTTTGGTGCAACATGTAATATATTGGGTTTAAAGCTACATTCTATTTTATATTTTTTAATTGAAGATTTTGTAACTAAATCAACAGATTTTATTGATAAATTCCGCAACAGGTTGGCAGAATTTTGACCTGTTTTCTTTTTGATATCAGCATGATTCATATCATGAACTCGGCAAATTTGCCCATAAAACAGTCTGAAAATCCAGATTCAATTAGATAAGCTTTTAATTAGGGTGACTTTTAAACTTTTCTGACAAATATGAAGTTACAGAAAGTCCATTTTAGTCACTATCAATAGTACAAAAATTGGTTTCTATATTCTCTTTAATCAATGGAAAAAATAAAGATGTAACTCGACGTACTAGCGTAGTATGACGTCTCGAAACTATGGTTCTTCATAAAGTATCCCTAATCAAAAAATCAGAAAATACATTACCTATCAAGTTTATTATAATAGGCCTTTTAGCAAGAAACAGGAGAAACAAAATCGCTATTTTTCTAGTATTTATTCCCATGTAGATTAAATCTTTGGAATAGTAAAACTACATTATGTGTGTTATATAAAGTAACTCATTTGGACATAGCCTATAACCAGACTAAAGTGAGTTTAATTTGTATAACTTACAACCTAAAACAGATGTCACACATCCAAAAAGAGCACTATGATGGCAGATGTAAATCCTGTTTATAAAATAGACTAAATGAACATTTGATAGGGCTTGAAAGCACTAATTCTTAACACAGTTAACCATTTTTTTAACAGAACTCCGATAAACAATATTGCAACATCGACTATATTATGCAGAAATCTCAAAAGGTATTAAATGAAAAACACACCAAAATACGGTGTTCTTATGATTAATTTAGGAACTCCTGACGCCCCTAGGACAACAGACATTCGTCGTTTTTTAAAAGAGTTTCTTTCTGATCCGTGCGTTGTAAACCTAAATCCCTTACTATGGAAACCCATCCTTAATTTTATTATTTTAAGAACTAGGCCTTCCAAAATTGCTAGAGTTTACCAGCAAGTTTGGATGGAAGAAGGCTCCCCTTTAATGGTACTGAGTAATCGATTAAAAGATCGAGTTAAAAAAGCGATTCAATCCGAAACGGGGGGGGGGAATTCCAGTTGAAATAGCTATGACTTATGGAAACCCAAACATAGAAGTGGCAACTAACACTTTTCGTAAATTGGGTGTTGATAAAATCGTTGTTATTCCTATGTATCCTCAATTTTCTGGGTCGACAACGGCTGCGGGGTATAATAGATTGATGACCTCTTTAAAAAAATGTCTCCATTGGCCCGCTTTGCAATTACTTCAAGATTATGCAGACCATCCTTTATATATAAGAGCTCTTGCTAATTCTGTTCGTTCTCAATGGGACAAGCAAAGAGAACATCGTCATCTTATTTTATCCTATCATGGTATTCCTAAACGCTATGTTAATAATGGTGATCCTTACGCTCGCCGTTGCAATGATACAACCCGTTTAGTAACGCAAGAACTGGGATTAAATGAAAGCGAATGGACACATGTTTATCAATCTCGTTTTGGATATGAAGAGTGGCTGAAACCTTATGCAAATGAAACTTTGAAAAAGATTTCTAGTCAAGGAATTAAAAAAGTTAATGTTATTAGCCCTGCATTTTCTGTAGATTGTATAGAAACGCTTGAAGAGATTACAATGCAACTTGGTGATGAATTTAAACATCATGGTGGCGAGGCATTTGACTATATTCCCGCACTTAATGACAGTGATGACCAAGTCGCTCTTTATTTAGATTTAATCAAAAACAATACGAAGCAGTGGTTGGGTTAAACTTAACTAGAGAGAGTATAACAAAAAAGAAAGATGTAGCTCGATGTGACATTATTAATTTTAATTCTATATATCTAGCTACTATAATTGAGAACGAATTTGTTCTCATATTAGAGATATATAAATACAAAACTTTAAAGTACTTTAACTATGAAATAAAGAGCTCTGCCTTATCCATAATTAAATCGTCTATCTGGTTAACTGAAAGTCAAATTGCATAAATAAGAGTTCGTCAAATTATTGAGTTAGCTCGAGTCATGCTCGAAGCACCAATTAAATTAATCATGAATGTTACAGGCACTAGTTGGGCTTTACAGTCAATTATTAATTTATGTTTATTACCAAAGATAATTATGTTAGATCAAAAAAATAAAGTTGCTTGCTCAAAGTTGACACAGTGCATAGATTCATACTCTTAATAATAACAGAGGAACGCCAATTCCTAAGGAAAAACGTTAGCCTCTTTTTACAATGTCGTTGAGGGCATCTTCTATCGTTTTAAACTGAAACTGAAACCCGCTATCTTCTAGTCTTTTGGGTAGTACTTTTGGCCCTTTTGTTAATAGGGTTGCCATATTTCCTAAGACCAACTGCAAAATAAACGCCGGAAAAGAAAACACGCAAGGACGTTTCAGCGATGCCGCGAAAGCTTTGGCAAAATGTTTTTGTTGGATGATGTCTGGTGCAACTAAATTGTAAGTGCCTTTAAATGAATCATCGACGATCGCTTGTTCAATAGCAGCTAATACATCAATAATATGTATCCAAGTAAACCAGTGTTCGCCTTTACCAATTGGTCCACCCAAGCCGAGTTGATAAACTGGACGCATTTTTTTTAATGCACCGCCACCCTCACCAAGTACTACACCTAAACGAAAGATAACTAAACGTGCTCCTTGTTCTTGAAAAGTTTTTGCCACATCTTCCCATAAATCACAGATGTCATGAGCAAACCCTATTCCAGGTGGGGTTTGCTCATTGTATGTTTTCTCAGAATCGTCTCCATAAAAACCCACCGCAGACATAGAAATTATAGTTTTGGGATTGTATAGTAAGTTATTATAAATTTTTTTTGTTAGTTCAACACGGCTAGTATAAAGAATTTTTCTTCGCTTCTCTGTCCATGGCTTATCAGCAATACCTTCACCTGCAAGATTAATAAAAATATCCATGGGCTCAACTAAAGTCGTTAAATTATCAATAGTATATTGCTTGACATTGCTTGCTAATCGATTATCAATTTGACGAACTACAGCATGAAGCTGATACCCAAATCCCAATAGCAGAGGAACAAGTGAGCGACCAATAAACCCTGTTGCGCCCGAAATAAGTATTTTCATGTTTTATGACCTTGATGGATTCCTAATCCATTACGAAAAAAATGAAACAGAATAAGTATTTTCCGCGCAAAATCAGAAAATACCTTGTTTTTAACATATATAATGACTGAAATGAAAGAATAAGAAAAAATAGATATTATAATGCTACGTGAAACATATGATTAAGTTAAGTTTTAACAACATATTAATTTACTATGAAAAATATCTAACCGTCGACTAAAAAACAATGATACTAGATATCAGTTCTTCATATAAAGAACTATTTTCCAAAACATATTACTGAAGTAAAACGAATAGTAAACTTAAGGCCAAGAAGACACCTAAGAGTGCAAACAACCCAACATTATTTTAAATTGAGCTAAAATTAGGCTACATAAAAAATGTCAAACTTGGGAGTTGAACTCACAATTGACGTTAATCAAACTACCAATCATTTAGAACATAACGAATGTTTTTCGGGCGTTATCTAGTTCAAATAGAGATTTAACTAAGAAGCAAGAATTATGTCGTGTCAATTTATTAATGACGCCACAAATTTCTAAACTATTGTACTCGTTAATCAAAACTTAGCCGTCAAATTAAACAAAACTATGATGATGCAATCTAGATAGTAATAAAAAACGACTTTCAATCGGCATATTTACACAAGGTTAAGTAATGAACATCTAATACCCTTTTATCTTGTAATTACAGCGGCTTTATCAACAACCTATCACTTACATGAAACGATGGATGGTGATATTGTAGAGAACTTTTCTTGAGCAATATTTGACGAAACGTTTAACAGAATTAATGTGATTAAAACTTCAAATTGTATAAGGTTTACTAAAGACATTGGTCAGGTTATCACAATAGCATCGGGTGGTAAGCAAGCCATCATGACAGAAAACATGAATACTATTATCAGTGTGTGGCATAAAAGATAACGTTATGTCTATTTGGTGTTGCTTATCCAAAAGAGACAGAAAAAACATTACTGAATGACAGTACTAAAAACCTGTTAGACCTAATTCAGTAACATATCTAATCCAAGTTTAGTTATTATTTAGAAATTGAATATGAATATACAAAATGAAATACAAAAACACTTAGAAGAGGTGTTCGATATCCAATTTATTGAACTAAAAAATGAAAGTTACATGCATAATGTGCCGGCAGGTAGTGAATTTCATTTTAAACTCGTATTAGTAAGTGATGCCTTCATAAGGAAGAGTTTAGTTCAACGTCACCAAATTGTTTACACTATTTTAGCAAAGCAAATGACAAAAATCCATGCATTAGCCATGCATTTGTATACACAAGCAGAATGGTCTGAACGACACAATAAAGCACCCATTTCACCTGATTGCCAAGGAAGAAAACAGCTTTAATTAGCTGATTTTAGAAAAAATATGAGATCTCAGTTAAAAAATAAAGTAACAAACACCGTATAGGAACTTTTGTTATTGGAAACTTTGTTTTCTCCTTAATTTAATGGATTTGAAGACGCTTATATGGGATGTATATTAATCAAATGTGGGATATTCTGTATTAAGGCTCGAATTAACCAACTAGATAATACAACTAAGGGTGCTAATGAAAATAATAACTAAAATATTGCTGTAACTTGACTTTTTTATGGCAAGTTTTAAGGGAAATTTAACATTATTAACACGCGTCTCAATGGTTTGAAGCTCATTTTTATTGATAATTTTACAGGCCATAGATTATCAGATCCGATCGGTGCTTTGTCTATATCGAAAGCTTTGATAGGACGTTTTTTATAGTGAATTCTGCAATCCATACAACTGATAAATTCACCCTAGAACAGTATATAGCAGGCATAAAAGCAACCATATTTTCATTTTGGGTACAGTCGCATAAAATTCAATCTAGTAACCATACCAAAACAAACAGATTCGTCTATAATAAGATTCAAGGTATCTGGCAAAAAAACAAAAGCAAACTAGGTTTTTGATGAATTTAAGTTCGATCATGATTGAAAGGATATTTAGCTTGTCTAGTTTGAATTCTGTTGATATACAACACTTTTCAGTCTTTCAGCTAACCAAACTTTAATGATTGATCTTCTCATTACACTAACTCTATTAACTTCTTTATCAATTGATTCCAACAGACAAGCAGATAAATCAACACTAACTCATTTTTACTTTTACATTGAGCGTTTTACTTGAAATAAGCATAAGTCACATAAAACATCATCAACTTCAAATTTTTAATCAAATTTATTCTCTTTCATGTAGAATTACCTCCGCGTTGTACGAACATCTAACTGAAATGAAACTAATATTAAAACCCTAGTAAATTATTAAGCGAAACCAATGTTTGCTATTAAGTAAACCAATCACCCGGCATCTTAATTTATCGCTTGTATTTACTGAGATCTCAATCAAGTCAGAATCATTCCACAGAGCTTGCATGGTATAAACATCAATACTGTTTTTTAAATTAGAAATACCCTTATTTTTATCAAACTCAGACACGATCTAAACATATACCTTTTCTAATCCAATAGAAAAGGTATATGTTTAGATCAATAGGAAACTGAAAGTCTCAAAACGTTGGGGCCAAACAAACAATCGTGCCCGTTATACGATTTTCCCAATTCTTCAAGGTGACTGAACGATAACCCTGCATAATATCATCCGAAACGAAATACGTAATACCAACATAATCCAATAATGCCGTCATAACAGATTCTGCCGCTCGAACCGAACCGTCTTCACATTTCAGTGCAATGGAGAGTTTTAACTCGGGAATTGCTGCAATATAAACACCTTCAGCACCTACTTTAAGGAACACACGCTTCTGTAATATCGTCATCATATCCGTGCAATAACAACCTGTTCCTGCCACCATAAAAGGGTGTTTCACCACTGCATCATACAAATTTTTACAAGCTTTTTGGCGCTTTTCCAATACATTCTCAGGACAAGCAAATTTGGCGAAAGCCAACGCAAGATTGGTCAGAGGTATAGCCCATGTGGGCGCTGAACATCCATCTAGCGACCAAGGCGCTATGCTGTAATCGTATTCACACATCTCCGCCATAGTATCGGCAATCTTCTGTTGTACTGGATGATTAATATTAATATAACCCTGTAATGACGCACCAAGCAATTTGGCTAAACCCAACATGCCCACATGTTTACCGGAACAATTATTGTGTAATTGATTCGGCTGCTTCCCTTCTCTCGCTAACGTGTAGCTCGCTTCAGGACACAATGGCCAATGACAACCACATTCAAAATCATCTTCTGATAAAGCAAGTTTGTCCAACATACTCTGTACCGTTACTACATGCTCTGGTTCACCACTGTGAGAAGCACAGCAAATAGCGATCTCCTCATCACTAAAAGCAAATCGTTCAGCACCACCCATTTCGACAAAGGCTAAAACTTGTATAGCTTTTACTGCACTACGAGGATAAACCAATTTATCCACATCACCCCAAGACTGCAATATCTCACCGCTACTTGAGACAATAACCGCTTTAATATTATGAACATTTTCAACAACACTACCGCGTGTCACCTTCACGGAAAGAGAGTTTTCCTGCATCTGATTATTCCTCATCTTAAAATGGAATGTTTAAAACAAAATACGTTGAACATGATGATAAAACAAAGGATGAAAACAATGGTACTGATTTATTGCCAGGCATGCGAACCACTAGAGGATGAACTCACATACCCTTTTTAAAAAAAACAAGATTGCATGGATGCAATGAGAATTCATATAGTAAATACAACACTCATGGATAAATTAAAGTGGGTAGCTTACCCTTAATACGGGTAAGTTTATCATCAACAAAATTAAAGCTATATTATGTAAAATGGGTTGATAGTAAACATGCCAACGTAGTGAAATGAGGCCGTTATCAGGAAAATGATACTGCATAAAAATACGTTGCTGAAATAAAAGGAGTACATTTAAGACTAAAAAGTATTCGGGGGGTATAAACAACTTGACATTATTTTTGATGTGCTAAGTCAGACTGCATAGGGGGAATGTCACACTTGAAAGTTGGATTTGTGTATTAAATAAAGAGTAGAGAACATTTTTGATGCAATAAACAATCATATTACTAAACATAAAACAAAAAAGCATGAAAAACAAAAAAAAAGACAAAAACAGAAAAGTTTGAAACATCGGAATACATCAGTTGTGCTCATTTTAAGTATAAATCAAGCAGAAAAAGCCTGATCATTAGACAGGCCTTTTTTAAATTTCGGTGCCCAGAGACGGAATTGAACCGCCGACACGAGGATTTTCAATCCTCTGCTCTACCAACTGAGCTATCTGGGCAAGTGAGGCGCATTATAGAGAAACCTTTTTTAGGGTCAATACTTGTTTAAAAAAAAATATTAAAAAACTTAGTTTTTCCTATTGATCTATTATTATTAACCTGGTATTACAATGAAAAATTGTATCATATAGAAAAACGAATATTTGTAAACTCGCCTCTGAAGTATAACCGGACAATCATCTATTCAATCAAGGCTTAGCACGAAGGTAAATTGCTGAAATAGTTAACACCCACTGCTCGGTAGCTTAATGAATGGAAAAGCGCATCCTCTTCACTACCAATGATTATTTTAAGTTCATTAAATGAATTTATTAGCAACTAAACCTTTTATCACCAAGCCATTACAAAAAAGTGTCTATCGACAACAAATGATTACAACTCAAAAAAATAAAATAAGATCAAGTTTTTATTATTATTTACATCATTATTTTTGTGCATAATATGACCATTGTAGCATTGAACTATTGTAATCAAGCTTTGTAACATTAATATGTGTTTGCCAAATCCATCAAATGGAGTCATGAATGAATGGCCAACTGATACAAGAATTAGAAGCGCTAGGTGGTTATTTGCTGATAGCAAGTCTAAGAGAATGTGATGAAATTGTGATTGAGCAACCAGGTTTTAGTGCGCGTATCGCACTGTGGGGTGGTCATTTAGCAAGTTTTACACCAACAGGACAGAAAGATGTCTTGTTTCAATCCAATAATCTGGGCGATCAAACGTGTTTTGGTCGACGTCACTTTGGTATACCTGTTTGTTGGCCATGGTTTGGAGCAAATAAGGAACACGCAGACTATCCTATTCATGGTTTAGCACGATATTTTCGTTGGCAATTCTCTGAAGCGGGTCGTTTTAGAAATGGCGATATAAAAATTGTGTTGCGTCTTGTCTCAGAAAATTACACTTTGATTAAGGAAATGTGGCCGAATGCTTTTGAGCTGCGTCAAGTTTTTCGTTTTACCAATGACAATTTTAGTATTAATTTTTCCGCCGCTAATTTGTCAGACAAAGCAATGGAAGTGAGTGAAGCGTTACATACTTATTTTTATGTGGGCAATAATAAGTCTGTTGAGATTTATGGACTGGACAAAACAATATTCGTTGATAAGCTCGACAAAGATACTCGTAAACAGCAAAAAGGCGTGATCAAGTCATTCGAATGTTTAGACAGTGTTTTTGTGAACTCACCTAATAGATGTGTTATCCACGATAGAAGCTTTGATCGCAATATTATCATTCGTAGTAGAGGTAGTAATAGTACTGTTTTATGGAATCCAGGTCCTGATCTAGCGAAGCGACGAGGAGATATGGAGGACGAAGACTATCGACATTTTGTGTGTGTTGAAACCGCAAATGCATTAAACAATACGTACCAAATTGAGCCAGGGGACATACATCAACTAAGACTATCTGTCACGATACAGCATTTACTGAAAGAATCATTGACTTCAGCAGAATAATCAAGATGCAAGTGGTAATAAATGTCTACTACACCATTAAAAAGCATTGGAATTTACACAATATACTGTTGCCTCAAATAACACTACGAAACTCTGGTGTAATGCTTTGTTAGTCTAGACGAACTACCTCCATCTAGATTCCACGCTCATTCATAATCTGTCCACCGAGTGTATTACTTAAATTTATTCGAGTACGTTGAAGTTCAACCTACATACATTTTCAGCTCTTCTGGAAAAAACCAAAGTCTCTGTTTAATCCAGTATGGATTCATTAATGACCTTATTCTTACTCTTTAGCTAACCCTACATCGCTCAACTAAAAATCCTTAATTTAGTCTTCCATTTATCTTTTCCGCTCATCTGTTTTAATAACAATCACATACATTCGTCCTGAGGTGATAGCCAAATGTTACTTGTTCATCCAATAGTTAATATCTGTCGTCTCGGCATAGCTACGTTTTAGTTTTATTAAAAAACCTTATTTTCTCAGATAATGATACACTTCATTTCGACCAAACTTAATATCATGCTCTTTAAATGTTTCTTTTAGTGAAAAATACTATGTTTTCGTGTCCAAGTGAGGCATAAATTGATGTCACTTTATGACGAAGTTTTTGATTAGTGATAGGTTGGTTTCTCTGGTTGAAATACTGGCTTACCCACTCCAACCTTGGATAGCATAAATGTTTTGAGCTTGCTTATAACACATGTTGACCTTTTCAATTACTTAACGGCACTTTATTAAGTAATTTAATCAATTTAAAGTAGGCATGAAGACTTACAAAAGAGATTTTATCAAATACACTATTGAACAAAATATTTCACGCTTTGACAAATTTAACCCTAAAATACAACAAAGTAAGCTCTTTTTTCTTCAACGTATACCAAATACCGACTAAACTAAATCTCTTTTGCTCTACCAAGTTAATAGAAACTAATGTCTCATTTGATCTCGCCTACAAAGAAATTTTCCCCTTACCACGACCACCGCAGTATCATCATATATTTACTGTAACGTAAACATATCATACATCCACTTTTAACCGTAAAAAAAGCGAAAATCTATGGAGAACACAGATCCGTCCGCGATCCAAAAAATCAAACAATACTTCAGTATACTGGTTGTGAGTATTGTCTCTCTTAATGACACCCCGATGTATTTAACAAAACAAGACTATCCTGAATTTACTAAACATCTTTAACGTAGTAGCAATCTACCGTGATCAATACAATATCTAGTATTCGGGTGAAGATCTGATTGAATCAAATCTTCACTTTAGTTTTTTTCTTGTTCAATGAGCTATTTCATTATTTTCTGATTAACTATCAAAGGCAGCCAATGATATATCAATTAGAGAATGAAGAGAGAATACATGTAAATAAATTTTTCTCATCCATATGTATCTTTTTAAAATCATAAAGTTATTGATAAAATAACGTTATTTGGTTCCTGTATGCCCAAAACCACCTTCACCGCGCTGAGTTTGCTCAAACTTCTTGACGATATTAAATTCTGCTTGAACAACAGGCAAAAAAACCAATTGCGCAACACGCTCACCAGGTTCGATGGTGAAGGTGGTATTGCCTCGGTTCCAGCAAGATACCATCAACTCACCTTGATAATCAGAATCGATTAAACCAACTAAATTACTCAGGACAATACCATACTTATGACCTAAACCAGAACGAGGCAATATAATCGCAGTAAGATTTGGGTCTTGAATATAGATAGAAAGTCCCGTTGGCAATAAAGTGGTTTCACCAGATGAAAGATCAATAGTTGTGTCAAGGCAAGCACGAAGATCAAGACCTGCTGAACCTTTAGTTGCATAAGTTGGCAATGGAATTTCTTTGCCTATTTTATCACTAAGAATTTTTAACTGGATAGAATGTTTCATAATGTTTACTTAAAGATACTGTTTAAATGAGTTTTACGAGTTAAATGAGTTGATATAAGGTTAACCAAATGGACAGCTAGCTTTTCTTTTTTGGTTTTATCTAACTGACAGATAGTATCTTTGGTGATGACAGTAACTTGGTTTTCATCGCTTTTAAAACCAATCTCAGTTCGTGAAACATCATTGGCAATAATCATGTCTAAACCTTTGCGGATAAGTTTATCTTTGGCGTAATTAATGACATTTTTTGTTTCTGCGGCAAAGCCAACGATGCAACGAGCAAGCTGTTTGCTGACTAAGGTGGTAATAATGTCTGGATTTTTTACTAGAGTGAGCACTAATTCATCACTATTAGTTTGTTTTTTCATTTTCTGATCAGTAGCGAATTTCATCTTAAAATCCGATACCGCAGCAGCGCCAATAAATACATCAACCTGTGTTTTCATAGCGTTTTTACAAGCAATCAGCATCTCATCCGCACTTTTAATGGATATCAGCTGAACACCAATCGGTGGCATAAGTTGCACAGGGCCACTTATTAATGTGACATTCGCACCGCGCGTTTGCGCGGCCACTGCAAGAGCGTAACCCATTTTTCCCGAACTGTAATTGCTAATATAACGTACCGAATCGATGGCTTCCATGGTTGGGCCAGCAGTAATAACCCAGTGTTGACCTGTTAGGTCTTGCATAATCCGATTTTGAGTAAAAAGTGTCAATACGGCCTGAAGAATATCATGTGGTTCACTCATACGACCAGGACCGACATCTCCACAAGCTTGGATGCCATCCTCTGGACCAATGCTTAATACACCTCGCTTAGTTAACAACGTGGTATTTGCCTGCGTTGCAGGATGTCGCCACATGACTTGATTCATCGCCGGTGCTAGCAGTACAGGTGATTCTGTGGCTAAACATAATGTGCTTAACAGATCGTTTGCCATGCCTTGCGCATACCGTGCTATAAAATCCGCAGAGGCCGGCGCAATAACAATTAAGTCTGCCCATTTGGCAAACTCAATATGACCTATGCCACCTTCAACACTAGAATCTAACAAGGTACTTTGAACCGGATGACCAGACACAGTTTGCAATGTCATTTCAGTAACAAAGGCTTTTGCCCCCTCAGTTAGTACAACCTGAACCTCTGCGCCTGCTTCACTGAGCAAACGAATTAGTTCAATACTTTTATAAGCAGCAATACCACCTGTTATACCAAGTAAAATACATTTTTGATTGATAGTCGACATAAAATACTTCTCAATTCACGCTATAATCGATAAAGACAGTAATAAGGTAAAGCATCGTCATCGAGGTAGGTTGTTTGGTTTTATCAAATAATCGACCTTTAACTGACGATGCCTCTGTCTGTCCAATATAAACATACATGCAGCAATAAAAGATTATCATGGATCAAAGAGAAGATCATGAGTATCAGGCATTGACCATAACAAAGAAAAACCCATAGAAAAACTTATCCATCAAAGGTATTAACGCTTTAAATAAAGCTGAATTGTTAACAATTCTCCTGCATATAGATGTATAAGAGTTAAGTCCCGCCAGGCTAGCTCGACAGCTTTTAACCCACTTTGATAAATTGCGTTCTCTTATGTCGGCCGATCAAAAAGAATTTTTGTCAAGGATTTAAGCCTTAAGTCAAAAGATGTGAAACTTACACAATCATAAGCCGTATTAGAAATGTATAAACAACATTTGCAATACGTCTTGTACGTGGCACCATGTTTATCCTTACAAAATATGTTCGTACTTATCTTTCTTCACAGCTTCGTCCATTTCTCAAGAGAAGCCTTGGTAGTGTTTTTCTTAGACATGTAGCATCGTTTAATTCGTTATCAAGAACTCTTCATGAGAGCTATCGATGCCATGTATCCATGAGACGTTTCAAAACCACGATTCAGTACACCACCACTGCGGTAATTCTTGATCATAACTACCCAAATGAGTGATTTGAACCTAACCAAACAAACATCAGTATCACAAACTAAAGCAGACGCATTCTTGAATTATTTGATATTCAATTGCTAGATTATTTTGTTGTTAGAAACGGCCCATCCGCTTAATTTGCTAAAAAAAGTTGGTACATTGATTTTTACTTCATTTCGACGAACCTCGCTTCTTTTTCTCCACTAAGTTCGTTTAGTTGATCATTTTTTTTAACAAAAGAATTGCTCAATAGGATAGGTATATGAAAGAATAAACGTCGTCATATCTTCGATACGGTTTTTTTGATTAATTAAATAATCATATCTCGCCTTAAGGAAGTGAAAGTGTGCCATTCAATAATTTTCTAGATAACAAAAGGTGTTTAATTATGTCTCATGTGTGTCAGGTTACTGGAAAACATTCTGTTACAGGTAATAACGTTTCTCACTCAAAGCGTCGTACTAAGCGTCGTTTCCTTCCAAACCTTCATTGGCACCGTTTTTGGGTCGAAGGGGAAAACTGTTACATACGTCTACGTGTATCTTCTAAAGGCATGCGTATTATCGATAAAAAAGGTATTGAATCAGTTCTTGCTGAAATTCGTGCCAAAGGCAAAAAAGTATAAGGATTTGAATAATGGCTTCTAAAGGCGTTCGTGATCTAGTCCGCATGGTATCTTCTGCTGGTACTGGTCACTTTTACACAACCGACAAGAACAAACGCAACATTCCAGACAAACTTGAAATGAAAAAGTTCGATCCTATTGTGCGTCAGCACGTCATATACAAAGAGGCGAAAATTAAATAATTTTTGGTATCTGTCAAAAAAACACTTATTATCGATCAAAGTGCTTCATTAATCGAATAATTTTATTCACTTGGTCAGTACAATTAGTTTTTTTACTTTATTATTTGTAAGTTCTTCGTATGCCAGAATTACCAGAAGTAGAAACAACCTTAAGAAGCATTAAGTCTCATCTTGTCAATCAGGTAGTTACTCGAATTAATATTCGCCAACCAAAGTTACGTTGGTTAATCACGCCTGAGATGACAACACAGATGCAAAGACAAACAATTACGCATTTATCCCGTCGTGGCAAATATATAGGTATTCACACTGCAACAGGGACTTTAATCATTCATCTTGGGATGTCAGGTAGCTTACATTTGGTTCCATCAGGAACGCCACCTTTGTATCATGATCATGTAGACTTTTGCTTTCGGGATAGTGCAAATTGGCTACGCTATACCGATCCCCGTCGATTTGGTGCTATTTTATGGACGACGGAAGATTGGCTTCAACATACGTTGTTAAATCATCTCGGCCCTGAACCATTGTCAGGTGATTTTCATGTAGATTATCTTTGTAAAAAAGCCAAGGGTCGAAAAGTGGCAATCAAAACCTTCATTATGGATAGTAAAGTTGTAGTTGGTATAGGAAATATCTATGCCAACGAAGCTTTGTTTATGGCAGGTATTCGTCCAGATCGTTTAGCCAAAAATACCAGTAAAGCACGGCTAATACGTTTTGTTGAATGTATCAAAACAGTACTTGCTACTGCAATTAAAAAGGGTGGAACCACGCTGAAAGATTTTGTCGGAGGTGATGGCAAAACCGGTTATTTCAAACAAGAATTAACGGTTTATGGTCGAGCTGGTAAAGCTTGTAAAAATTGTGGTTCGATTCTTAAAAAGATTCGCCAAAATCAACGCAGTACAGTTTATTGTGTTAATTGCCAGACTTGACTGACTATCTGATTAAATCCAGCATATTTTCTGCTTATACCTCGTTTTATTGTTCTTTCCAAGCAACAAAATGAACACAACAAACTGTATTATCACTATTTTAAAATCAAAAAAACAGTTTTTGTTTTTTTGATGATTGCGATAGCAGGAAGCAGTTTATTTTGACAAATTAGACAGTTTTAAAAATGTCAATACCATAACCAAAAAACATAAGAGGAATTGGTAATGAAAGGTGTTCTTTTTGCATCCGTAATAGCACTAACTATGTCGATAACCCTTACTCATGCGGCAATAAATAAACCTGCGGTTATTTACGATCAAGCAGGTAAATACGATAAATCATTTAACACAGGTGTTTTTAAGGGCGTCAAAAAATACATGAAAAACACAGGTCAGAAAATTCGTGAATTTGAACCAAAAAACGAAGCACAAGTTGAGCAAGGTTTGCGCCGCTTAGCACACCGTGGTTACTCTCCTATTGTTGCTGTCGGTTACAGCATGTCAGCGGCAACTGAAAAAGTAGCAAAAGACTTTCCTAATATTCATTTCACTATTATTGATAGTGTTATCAATCTACCAAACGTTCAGTCTATTATATTTAAAGAACAAGAAGGATCTTTCTTAGTTGGTGCTTTGGCAGCAATGAAAACTAAAACTGATACAGTTGGTTTTATTGGTGCGATTGATATACCTCTTATCCGTAAATTCAGTTGCGGTTATAAACAAGGTGTTAAATACATTGCGCCAAACGACAAAGTTATCAGCAATTTTATTGGTTCAACTAATTTAGCATTCAACGATCCAACAACAGGATCTGAATTGGCTAAGAGTCAGTTTTCTCAGGGTGCAAATATTGTTTTTGCTGCATCAGGCGCCTCTGGACTTGGTGTTTATCAAGCAGCAGCAGATGCCGGTAAATTTGCCATTGGTGTAGATTCAAATCAGAACTACTTACAGCCAGGTGTGATGTTAACCTCTATGGTGAAACGTGTTGACCAAGCAGCATACAACATATACAAATCAGCGGCAGCGGGTAATTGGAAATCAGGTGTGTTAATATTGGGTCTAGCTGACAAAGGTGTGGTGTGGGCATTAGATAAATACAATAAAGAATTAGTCTCCCCAAAGATGAAATCAAGAATGGCTTCCATTAGTAATGGTATTATTGATGGTAAAATCAAAGTACATGATTACTCTGTAAACAATAGTTGTAATTTGTAAACATGAATTGTAAAAATAGCTAAACCTTTCTTAAGTTCAAAATAGCAAATGCGGTGAATCAAATACAATAGATCATCAAATTTAGATTAGGGTGTCGATTAATAAATGTACTATACCTAACAAAAATTGACAAAATCATTATTTAAATATGACAAAAAAAATAACACCATACGCAATTGAATTGCGTGATATCAGTAAACGTTTTGGTGCAATTCAGGCTAATAAAAATATTTGTTTACAAGTTTCTAAAGGCTCAATTCATGGCATCATTGGCGAAAATGGTGCCGGTAAATCCTCCCTGATGAGTATTATTTATGGCTTCTATACCGCCGATACGGGTCACATTGAGGTTGACGGAAAGATTACTGATATCAATAGTTCACAAGATGCGATCAAAGCGGGCATTGGTATGGTTCATCAACACTTTATGTTGGTAGAAAGTTTCACAGTATTAGAAAATGTAATGTTAGGTGCCGAAGGAGGAGCAATACTGAAGAATGGTATTAGCGAAGCACGTACCAGGTTGAAGCGTTTGACCTCTGATTATCGTTTAGATATCAATTTAGATACAGTAGTGAGAGATCTTCCTATTGGTTTACAACAACGTGTTGAAATACTAAAAGCCTTATATCGTGGTGCACGAATTTTGATTCTTGATGAGCCAACAGGTGTACTCACGCCACAAGAAGCAGATCATTTATTTCGTATTCTGTATTCATTGAAAGAACAGGGTGTGACTGTCTTATTGATTACTCATAAGTTACGCGAAATTTTCGCCTCGGCAGATAACGTTTCGGTGATACGACAAGGAGAAATGGTTGCCCATCGTGAAATCGCCAAAACAAACAAAGAAGAGCTTGCCGAGTTAATGGTCGGCAAAAAAGTACGTTTGACGGTCACTAAAGCTGATACTAGCCTTAGTAAGGTGTTTCTAACCGCGCAAAATCTTTCCCAGTTTGATAGTCAGGGCGTAAAGCGCTTGAAAAATATCAGTTTAGAGCTCCATGCTGGTGAAATTTTAGGTATTGCTGGTGTATCTGGTAATGGTCAAAACGAATTGCTCAATGTGCTTTCTGGTATTACAGTTATGGACGAAGGAGAAATTCATTTCGCTGGTGAAGTCATTACTTCAAGCTCCCCTAAAAATGCCGCACAAATGCGTGATATGAAAATGGCGCATGTACCAGAAGATCGCCATAAAATGGGTTTAGTAACTGATTTTGAAGCTTATGAAACGGCTATATTGGGTTACCATAATTCAGAAGCTTATAACGGTAAGGTGTTCATGAACCGTAAGGCCATGTTAGCTGAATGTCAGGAACGTATGAAAGTATGGGACGTTCGTCCTCCCAATCCACATTTAAAAACCGCCAATTTTTCTGGTGGTAATCAACAAAAAATTATTATTGCTCGCGAAATAGAACAAAACCCAGATGTATTATTAGTTGGTCAACCAACCCGTGGGGTAGATGTTGGTGCAATTGAAAATATTTATAAACAAATATTAAATTTACGAGAAGCAGGAAAAGCCATTTTGTTGGTTTCGGTCGAATTAGATGAAATTATGGTATTGAGTGATCGTGTTCTAGTAATGTTTGATGGCGAAATGATTGGTGAGTTGGATGCGAAAGATGCTAGCGAGCGTATTCTGGGTCTTATGATGGCAAATGCCCACAACCATGAAAAGAAAGGAGAACTTGTATGAGTCAGGCAAAAGTTCCTTTTTGGGTGAATCTTGCATTGATTCCACTATTGAATATTTCTTTGGCTTTTATTATTTCAGGTTTGGTGATCTATTCTATTGGTCAGGATCCTATCAAAGCAACGAAATACATGCTTTATGGTGCTTTTGGCTATAAAGAAGGCATTGGTTACACTTTATATTATGCAACTAATTTTATCTTTACAGGTCTTGCTGTGTCTGTTGCGTTTAAAGCAGGTCTGTTTAACATAGGTGGCGAGGGTCAAGCTTATATTGCCGGTTTAGGGGTTGGTTTGGTATGTCTTTCATTAGATCGTACTATGCCATTTTATATAATCGCTCCCTTAGCCATTATTGGTGCAGCATTATTTGGTGCGGCGTGGGCATATATTCCTGCATATCTACAAGCGCACCGTGGTAGTCATATTGTTATTACCACCATCATGTTTAATTTCATTGCTTCATCTTTGATGGTTTACCTTATGGTTAATTGGCTAAAATCACATCACAATATGTCACTTAATAGTCGTACCTTTGAGCAAAATGCATGGATGCCATATTTACATACCTTGTTATCGCCCTTGGGGATCAATATAGGGGATTCTCCAGTAAACCTTTCTTTTTTCTGGGCTTTACTTTGCTGTGTCGGAGTATGGCTACTAGTTTGGCATACTCGTTGGGGCTATCAATTGCGTACTCTAGGAACCAATCTTGCAGCAGCAAAATACGCCGGTATTGATACTACGAAGGTAACCATCTGGGTAATGATGCTATCTGGTGCTTTAGCTGGTTTTGTTGGTTTAAATGAGATTATGGGGGTAAATCATAGCCTCCTTCTCAATTTTGCTGCGGGTTATGGCTTTACGGGTATTACGGTGGCATTAATGGGGCGTAATCATCCTTTCGGGATTTTTCTTGCTGCTATTTTATTCGGAGCTTTATATCAAGGTGGTGCAGAAATGGCGTTTGATATGCCTGATATTACACCTGATATTGTGGTAATCGTTCAAGGTTTGGTAATCTTGTTCTCCGGAGCTTTAGAACACATGTTTAAACACTATATCGAAAGACTTTTTTATTCGTAAAACCTCAGTGGCGTGGGAAAAATAAAATGTACAGTACTTTTATTCAAATGTTAGACGCCACAGTGCGTGTTTCTACACCTCTGATTTTAGCCGCACTAGCTGGACTTTTTTCTGAACGAGCGGGCATTATAGATATCAGTTTAGAAGGTAAAATTCTTGGTAGTGCTTTTGCTGCTGCTGCTGCTTCCGTGGTGTTTGGTTCAGCTTGGATTGGCTTAGTCTTTGGGATTATGACCTCAATTGCATTAGCACTAGTACATGGTTTTGCTTGTATTACCCATAAAGGAGATCACATTGTTTCTGGGGTAGCAATTAATACCATCGTCACTGGCATGACGATTACCCTAGGGCTTCATTGGTTCAATATGGGGGGACAAACACCTGCTTTAACAGGAAATGAGCGTTTTCTAGATATAACACTTCCATTTGCACATGCTATGCAAAATGTTCCGGTAATTGAACAAATTTACACAAACTTAATTAGCGGGCATAATATTCTGGTATACATTGCTTTCTTTATGGTGCCATTCACTTATTGGATGATTTATAAAACCCGTTTTGGATTACGTCTTCGAGCGGTGGGTGAAAACCCCCATGCAGTCGATACCGCTGGTATTTCAGTAACTTGGTTACGTTATCGTGCCGTCATTATTTGTGGTGTTTTATGTGGTGTTGCAGGAACTTATTTATCAACTGCACACAATGCAGGTTTCTTAAAAAATATGAGCGCAGGGCAAGGCTACATTGCTTTGGCAGCATTGATCTTTGGTAAATGGCGACCTATGCCTATAATGTTTGCTTGTTTATTATTTGGTTTCTTGAATGCTGTTTTTATTCACCTTCAAGGTTTCGTTATTCCAGGCTTTGGTGAAATGCCTGCGCAGGCTATCGAAGCCTTGCCTTACGTTCTTACTGTGCTATTATTGGCGAGTTTTATTGGCAAAGAAGCAATTGGACCAAAAGCCATAGGTCGTCCCTATGTTAAAGAGCATGTATAATTCATGAATACGATAAAAAATAATAGCAAATTATTTTCGCTTGCTAAAGAGGCTATGGATAGAGCTTATGTGCCTTATTCCCATTTTAAAGTTGGCGCATCGATCTTGACAATCAATGGAAACGTTTATTCTGGTTGTAACGTAGAAAACGCTGCCTATCCCGAGGGTACTTGCGCAGAAGCGGGTGCCATCGCTGCGATGATTCGAGATAATGAGTCACTCATCAAAGATATCTATGTGATGGGAAAAGGGAATCTACTAGTTACGCCTTGTGGTGGTTGTCGGCAAAAAATTCGGGAGTTTGCCACGAATCAAACTAAAGTTCATATCTGTAGCCCAAATGAAATACATAAAACGTTAACCATAGATGAATTGCTTCCTTTTTCATTCGGTCCTGAGAACTTAGAAAGATAATCTGGTTTTCTGTTTGATAATAAGTGGATGTGAACTAAAGTAATGCCAAAAAAAGCTGTTAAGGGTTTCATACCATAAAATAAATAAGCATCAGAATAGATCCTAATATGTAAGGAAACACTTTGATGTCATGAAGAAAGACAGTAGTAGAGAAAAGATAACCAACTTCTTAGCCTAGCTACCATCTACTTCAACAAATACTAATAAGGGTAAACCGGGTAAACGTAGTTTTTCACCAATGAAGATTAATCAAAAGTAATTATAAAATTCAATACAAAGGCTTCCAAAAGACGGCCGTAAACCAGTTATTCCCGTGAGGATTAGTGTTCAACCTTATAGTTATAAACACGGGCAACAACGATACTGCTACCAACACGAGAAACCAATCAAAAATATTCTCTCACGTCAACAAAGTGAGAGAATTTCTCCACTCCATAAGAAACCTATAATAATAATTATCATCGCACTTGCTCCGTCCAACAAAGAGCCCAAAATTGTAGTGATTCCCGGTGATAATCTTATTACTCAATAACCAGATGAGTATGCCTGAAGCGACCACGTTCGATACTATACCAAATAAAAATACGAGTCAGTTTTTACCAATTTAGATTTAATGGCAAATTTGAGACTATCATCATTCCCAATGACCCTTACACTATCGAGAACAATAATTTATGTAGTGTTAACATCTAGCACCTCATATGGTAGACACAACAACTCGAATCATTGAACCAAGTAATAATTCCGCTTTTAAAAAACAATAGAATCTCAAAAAAAACGAGGCCACTAACTCATCATTCAGACAAAGAAATGCGGTAGTATTCAACACTGTATCAGCAATATTGGCAAGAAAATAACATATGACCATCCAGAACAAATAGGTATTATCGTTATCAAAATACATTAGTGGAAAGGATAAATAGAAGATTAAAGAAAGTATTGTTAATTGAGCAATTTAGGATGGTTAAAGAATGAGAAGAGGTCATCAATAACTCCACTAAGATCTACAATAAATATCGACTTCACTTAAGTTTTAAAATGAAAACACCAGAACAAACGCATGAAAAAGCCAGTATGAAATCTATACCAGCTTGACAAAAAAACACCAATGTACTTTAAGAAGAAACATTTTTATCTTTTTTTATTGATGATGTTTTTTGATTTTTACGACATAATAGAAGGAAAAGTGATAATTATTATCGTGTTTATTTCGGGAGAAACAATGCTTTTATCCAAATTGCCAAAAGGTCAAGAAGCCAAAATACATTATGTGTCACATCCATGTAATAGTATGCAAATTCAACTTAGTGTATTGGGCTTTGATCCCGGTGAAACTGTTAAACTATTAATGAAAGCACCTCTCGGTAATCCTCTACAAGTCAAAGTAGGAGAAACCTTAGTTGCAATCAATACGGACGATGCCCAACATATTCACTTATATGAAGTGAACCGTAATGGACATAACAAATGAGCTATCATATTACCTTAGTTGGCAATCCAAATACAGGTAAAACCACCTTATTTAACAAACTTTCTGGAACACGACAAAAAGTTGGTAACTGGGCTGGTGTCACAGTCGATTGTAAAACTGGTTTTTTCTCAGTTAGACAACAGCATGTTAATATGACTGATTTGCCAGGAATTTATAGCTTTGCAACCAAGTTAGGTGGTATTGATGAAGCCATATCTCGACAATTTCTTAATAAAGGTGAATACGATGTCATTATTAATGTAGTGGATGCAACTAACTTAAAACGTAATCTTAAACTTACGAAAGAACTCATTGCCTTAGGTTACCCCTTGATTGTTGTGCTAACCATGACAGACTTAGCACGAAAAATACATGCCATGCCAGATATCACTACTTTAAATAACAATATGGGTGTACAAATTATCGATGGATATCAATTATCGATCTCTGAATTACAAACCCAAATTGTGAATTTAGTTGACGAATTAAAAGTACAACCCACTACGGCAAAAACAAAACCTATTGATCAATGGCTCTCTGGTGTTATGAAAGAACAAGCCAAAGCACAAAATACCATGGAATTAATTGACCGTATCGTACTACACCCATGGTTTGGTATCCCTATCTTTTTGCTTGCTATGTATGCCATGTTTGCTTTTGCAATTGGTGTGGGAAACTTGTTTGTTAACCCCGTTGATTTGTTAACAGGTTATTGGTTCGTGTCTTTTCCAAGTCATTGGATGCAACAACTAGGTGTTCCAAATTGGATTAACGTTGTACTTGCCCATGGACTGGGTAGCAGTATTCAGTTGGTTTCTACTTTTTTACCTGTTATCGGTTGTTTATATGTGTGTCTTAGTGTCCTTGAAGATAGTGGATACATGGCACGCGCAGCCTTTATTATTGACCGAGTCATGTTGTCTATTGGTTTACCAGGACAGGCGTTTATTCCATTATTGTTGGGTTTTGGCTGTAATGTAACTTCTATCATATCTACTCGAAGTTTATCGAATCCAAAACAACGTATGCTCACTATGGCCATGGCACCTTTTATGTCTTGTAGCGCACGTTTAGCAGTGTACATCATGTTCATATCGGTCTTTTTTCGAGAGCATGGTGGTTCTCTGGTATTTGGTTTATATTTTTTGGGTATCGCCATGGCTGTCAGCACCGCGTGGATTTTCCGCAAACAGCTTTTTAAAGACATACAAGCAAGCTCTTTTATGGAAATGCCCCATTATCATTGTCCTCGCTGGAGCAATGTGTGCTTATCTAGTTGGCATAAAGTACGAGGATTTTTAATTCGTGCTGGTAAAACGATTGTTTTAATATCTTCCATTCTTACTATATTAAATTCTGTTCCATCATGGAAATCCGCAGAAGAAGGTGGTAAGCCATCAGCATTAGCAGAAGTGGGTCAAGTTATCACGCCCGTTTTTTCTCCAATTGGCATGGGCAGTAACAACTGGCCTGCTGCAGTTGGTGTATTTACTGGCGTGCTTGCTAAAGAAGCGATGGTAGGAACAATGGATACATTGTATACCAATATCGACAATAGAATTACCGGAGCGAATTACGTATCACCTTTTGCGAATTTAAAAGAAACCAGCTCCATTTTTTGGATAAATTTGAAAGGTATGATAACCACTCTAATTGATCCATTAGGATTTTCTTCTGTATCTGACGCAAAATCAGAAGCCATTCTATCTCTAGAGCATCAACGTATGATGTCATTATTTGATGGCTGGCAAGGAGCGTTCTCTTACCTTGTTTTCATTTTGCTTTATACACCATGCGCTACTGCGATTGGCGCTTTGATCAAAGAGGGTGGACTACTCTGGACTGGCGTTGTTGTAGGCTGGAGTACATCCGTCGCCTACATTGGCGCGGTTTACAGCTTCCAAATATTGACGTTTATCGATCACCCAATAAAATCCCTGCTTTATATCAGCCTCGCAAGCTTATGGATTTTGTTCTTTATACTGGGTTTAAAATCTTGGATCAGGCCTAAGATAAATAAAAACATCATTGCGATTGACTAGAATTTTGGATAGAGCTACATAAAGGTATTATTATTTGATTCAAGTTTGAAAGGAAGCTTAAGCAATTAGGTCACTTTCCTGTTAATTTCTTTTTGTATCCGAATAAAAAAATGTTGAATATTGATGAAAATTATTTAATAGAGATCTTTGCACAAAGTCACAAACACTGCAAAAAAAGTAAAATCTTGGATACCTACATGGACATAGGCAACCATAGCCGAGTTTATAGTTAGTAAACAAACCGGTTGATTTTCAACGACGTCTAGATTCCAATTTTTTCACACAAAACCGTACAAATCGTACTTTAAAAGCAACGAAACGAACATTAAATACTTAGGGTAAAAAAACCAGATCCTTCAAAAAATTTGTCAGCACATTTCTGCTTATATGAAATTCTTATCATCACCAACAAGATCAAAACATTTTCACTCCAAATGTCTAACTTCTTTAGGCTTGAAACAGAGTTTAGTATAAAATTAAGAACTTCAACATCAAAAAAGAAAAGCCGACCAGCTCAACCTGTATCACAATTTCTAAGCAACGCCTAACCACTATAATAACTTTAATAATATCCACAAGAAAAATCATTGGACGGAAGATGATCCGCATCAGCTCGTGCTGACACATAATCGAACAATTTGTCAATCACTAGCAAAACTATAGATAACTTTTTTAATTCTAGTAGTTCCAATAAAGGTTATTAGTTCAGTTTATTTATCCCGCATCAGTTTGATCAATAACAATTACACTTACGGACTTACCACCTTAAGTAATCTAATGTTTACCCTAACTACATGCATAATCAGTTCAAGATTTTTTATCTTTTTTACCATATTAGTGCAATTATTTTGAACACTTTATCTTGAACATGACATCTTCTTTTACTTTCCACTTTATAAAAGTCTGTCCCTTATAGGATTAAAAATCAAATTTCATCCTCTTTTTTTCTAGCTTCATGGAGTAATAACGGGGTGTTTAATATAACGCCATTTCTTAATGATTAGAATTGTATACACTAAAACTTGGAACTATTAAAATCCACCAATAAAAAAATTTTATTAATATCACATTTTTTAATCTAATATTGATTTTCAGGATAAGAGATAATTTTCATTTCTAAATCGGCTAACACCATTGCAAACTCTCTAAAACAATGGTTTATGTACCCCCATCAGAAACTGCTACTTCATGAAGTAAAATGAAACAAACTGAATTAATTAACAAGAAGGCCCGTAAAGCTTTGCTTTACGGGCTCAGTAAGACCTCACAAATTTATATGGAAAACTAGAGCGACGATAATTACATCATACCGCCCATACCGCCCATACCGCCCATACCGCCCATACCACCCATATCAGGCACACTAGGACTGTCATTGTTATCTTTGGGAATATCTGCAACCATAGCTTCTGTTGTGATCATTAGACCCGCAACAGAGGCAGCCGCTTGTAGCGCTGAACGAGTCACTTTTGTTGGATCAAGAATCCCCATTTTTAGCATGTCTCCATACTCACCAGTTGCTGCATTGTAACCATAGTTACCTTCGCCTTTTTTAACGTTATCAACAACAGAAGATTCTGCACCTGCGTTAATTACAATTTGGCGCATAGGGGCTTCCATCGCACGCAAGGCAAGAGTGATACCAACGTTTTGATCTTCGTTATCACCTTTAAGGTTAACCACCCTAGTCAAAGCACGCACTAGAGCAACACCACCACCTGCAACCACACCTTCTTCAACTGCTGCACGAGTTGAATGAAGCGCATCGTCTACACGTGCTTTCTTCTCTTTCATTGCAACTTCAGTTGCTGCACCAATTTTGATAACAGCTACACCACCAGCCAACTTTGCAACACGTTCCTGAAGTTTTTCTTTATCATAATCAGATGAAGAATTTGCAATTTCTGCATGAATCTGATCAACACGACTTGTAATATTAGCAGCTTGACCCGCACCATCAACAATCGTTGTATTTTCTTTTGTCAAAGTGACACGTTTCGCTGTTCCTAGCTGCTCAAGCGTAGCTTTCTCTAACGTCATACCCACCTCTTCAGAAATGACAGTCGAGCCGGTAAGAATAGCAATATCCTCAAGCATCGCCTTACGACGATCACCAAAACCAGGAGCTTTTACAGCCGCAACTTTAACAACTCCGCGCATTGTATTGACAACCAAAGTCGCTAAGGCTTCACCCTCAACATCTTCTGCAATAATTAACAACGGACGAGAAGCTTTTGCAACACCTTCCAATAATGGTAATAAATCACGAATATTGGAGATTTTTTTATCAACAAGAAGTATGAATGGATTCTCAAGCTCCGCACTCATGGTTTCTTGATTATTTATGAAATAAGGAGACAGATAGCCACGATCAAACTGCATACCCTCAACCACAGCTAACTCATCTTCAAAACCAGAACCCTCCTCTGATGTGATTACACCTTCCTTACCAACGCGTTCCATAGCTTCAGCAATTAGCTTACCGACTGAAGAGTCAGCATTAGCAGAGATAGTACCTACTTGTTCGATTGCACGATTATCAGTACAAGGTGCAGAAAGCACTGCAATTTCTTTAACAACTTCTGCAGTTGCCTTATCAATGCCACGTTTAAGATCCATTGGGTTACGACCCGCTGTAACTGCTTTAAGGCCTTCCGTAACAATTGCTTGAGCTAAAACGGTCGCAGTGGTGGTACCATCACCAGCAACGTCATTGGCCTGAGAAGCAACTTCTTTCACCATTTGAGCGCCCATATTCTCAAATCTATTGTCTAGTTCTACTTCTTTCGCGACGGTTACACCGTCTTTAGTAACAAGCGGTGCACCAAAAGATTTTTCAATAACCACATTACGACCCTTGGGTCCTAAGGTTACTTTCACTGCACACGCAAGAACGTTTACACCCCTCAGCATCTGCTGACGTGCACTATCTCCAAATTTCAACTCTTTAGCTGCCATTTTTTTATACCTTAACTGTTATAAATGCTGTAAATCGTAACAAAACTGCAAAACGACTTAGGCTTCAATAATACCGTAAATTTCGTCTTCCTTCATAATAAGCAGTTCTTCGTCTTCGACCTTAACGGTTTGACCTGAGTACTGGCCAAACAACACAACGTCACCGACTTTAACGGCCAAAGCTCGCACATCGCCACTTGATTGAATACGGCCAGTGCCAACAGCCAAGACCTCGCCCTGGGTGGGCTTTTCTTTAGCAGATCCGGGAAGAACGATGCCAGATGCAGTTGTTGTTTCTTCTTCTTTACGTCGAACAACTACACGATCGTGTAAAGGACGAATATTCATTGATCATCTCCAATTAAAAACGGTACCAGGACTCCCCTGGCTGGATAACCCCACCTCAGATACCAAGCAGGAACATTTTGACTTAGAGTCCTATATACGGCTAGGCAAACTAATTTCAACCCCCAGAAAATAAATTATTTTTTATCAATCAATTCACCTTTAATTTCAGATTCCTTTGAATATTCACCATCAATAGTTTCCCCTTGGTTCTGATTGCTATGACTGCCATAAACCGTCCATTTGGTCCCTTTTTCCACCATAGATGCAATGAAATTAACCAAAAGACCCATTGCAAATAATTTGCGTAATAGTGAAATCAATAATAAACCGCCCATAATATCCGTTATAAAACCAGGCATAATCAAACAAAAGCCTCCAAATAAGAGCATCATACCTTCAGCCACTTCAGAAGCAGGTAATTCACCACGACGCATTTTTTCTTGAGCTTTTAGCGATGTTTGCAAACCTTGCTTTCGAATTAAGGACACGCCTAAAACAGCTGTCAGAAAAATCAATCCAATTGTTGGTAATGCACCAATAATGATACCAATTTTTATCAACACAATTAGTTCCACAATGGGGACGAGAATAAAAAGAAAAAATGCAAATTTCATATCTACCTTCTTTAAATCTTGAATGCATCTATCTAGGGACTAAACATATTGTTTAACGAACCAACCAACTAGACAAATTTAAATTTCAAGTGTTACCTAATTATTGAACGAAATACTCAGTTCGGAGAATACATTGATAATTCATATAACTAAGTGTAACACTAATGAATAAGCTAAGATGATTAACCAAACCGTGGTAGTAACAAGATTACCATAGACAACCAATCAAACGACAATACCAAACATCAGTCCTTCATACGGCAAATTAATACACATCTACTGTTCCGAAATTTGGACTGTGCATAGTCGAAATAGAGCATGAGAGTTTAGGCCAGAGAAAGTGGCGAGGTATTTTGAGAACTTCCTCTATTTACTACGCTTCATGAAGACATTTGTCCGTCAGATTAATATCAAGCAATTATATTGTCTCACAAACATTCTTTTTAGATTAAAACCGACAAACGATTAAACCAGCAGTTCAACTAAATCGTCCATTACTACGTCTGCTCCTAGTGACACCAAATCAATCCCTTGATGATAGCCATAAGTTACCAGCGCACATTTAAATCCAGCATTATTTGCTGCCCGATAGTCGGTAATAGAATCTCCAATCATTAAACAATTTTTAGGTTTTGCCTCAATAAAGGCACTGCAATACAATAAAGGCATTGCTGAAGGCTTATGCTCTTCTAAAGAGTCGCCGCCAAGAAACCAAGCAAAATATTCAGTAATCCCAAAATAATCTAAAATCGGTTTAATAAACACACTTGGTTTGTTCGTAATTAAAGCCATTGGTATGTTTTGATGCTTAAAGGCTTCCAATAACACTTTTACATTTGGGTAAAGCTGAGTATTATCCGCCACATGCAAATAATAATGCTGTAAAAACATCTTATAAACTTCTTCGTAATGAATACGATCAAGTTGTGCCCAATCCAATGCTTGCTCAATCAGCTTACACAACCCGAAACCAACCCAGCCACGCACCCGCACTTCACCAGCCTTATTTGAACCTAACGCCTCTAAAGCGACATCAATAGCACTGGTGATGTCTGGTACACTATCTACTAAGGTGCCATCAAGATCAAAACAGACTAATTCAGGATATTCATAAAACCATCTCTTAAAATGTATTGATGTTCTCATCAACGTACATTCGCCAATTCAGACCGCATTGTATCGATCACCGCTTTGTAATCTTCTTTACCAAAGATGGCAGAGCCCACCACAAAAGTATCCGCACCTGCAGACGCCACTTCAGCTATGTTTTTCTCACTGATACCACCATCTACTTCCAAACGAATGCTACAACCAATTTCATCAATCAGCGCGCGCACTTCACGGATTTTATCAAATGTTGCTGGAATAAAAGACTGACCACCAAAACCTGGGTTAACAGACATTAATACAATCACGTCGATTTTATTCATAACATGTTTTAGATCACTCAAAGGAGTCGCTGGATTAAAGACCAACCCTGCTCTGCAACCACCATCCTTGATCATCTGCAAGGAACGATCAATATGCTCACTCGCTTGTGGATGGAAGGTAATGCTTGATGCACCCACCTTAATAAATTCTTCAATCATACGATCAACGGGTTTAACCATAAGATGAACATCAATATCAGCGATTACCCCATGATTACGTAATGATTTACAGACCATCGGTCCTATTGTTAAATTAGGTACGTAGTAATTATCCATTACGTCAAAGTGAATCATATCAGCTCCTTCCCTTAACACTTTATCAACTTCCTCACCCAAACGAGCAAAATCAGCAGAAAGAATAGACGGGGTAATGATAAAATCATTCATATCTGGCTCCGACAATGAAAAATATAGAAAAAATACAGCACAAAATAACTTTATTTTAAATTAAGGCAAGTGGTGTGAGAACTGAAAAAATGAGAAAAGATGTTTGAGGTGTAGACCAGCTTGACATTTTTTTAAATGAGCTAAGTCATGCTACACAAAAGATTATCACACTTTGAGAGTTGAATTAGCAAACAACGATCATAAAAAATAGCTGATACCAGAAAACATCGCATGTGAAACCTACTCACTGGCTTGCTCGTGGAACTGTAATCCAGAAAAAAAGCAAGGAAGTCACTCGCTTCTCCTGATGGTTTTTTACTCTAGTATAGACACCAAAGAATAGCCTTAATTTCCAAAAAAAACAAGACAGTAACACCTTCTTCGTGTCAAAAACAACCAAACCCGATATGCAAACAGGATTCTAGATTTGATAAATACAAACTAAACGTTGAGTGACCTATATTGAGTTCAGTTTCTACTGCTGAAAACACCACAACCAAGCAAGGTTTTAAAACACCTTTAATTGTTAAATTTCATAATCACCGACTTGTCATAAATAAGTATTTTTTTTGCAATCATAAACACCAGTGATTTTTTTATCGCTCAGTCTACACTAAAAATACCTGTTAGAAAAAAAGCAAAAACAAGATGAATAATAAACAAAAATCAATTTGAAGTGAATATCAAAGAAGTCTCATAAATGAAGTAAACATTCACTTTTTGATGATTCTGCATTCTAGTGAGCTGTGTAACGCCTTAGCAATATGGCGGCGTTCACACCACCAAAACCAAAGCCATTCGATAAAACATATTCAACATCCTTCTCGCGAGCAACTAAAGGTATAAAATCCAAATCCGCCATATCCTCATCTGCGTTATGCATGTTCAAAGTCGGTGGAAGCATGGACTTCATAATAGTTTGAACACTAAAAATACTTTCAATGCCACCCGCTGCACCCAATAAATGACCTGTCGCTGATTTTGTAGAAGAAATAGCGACCTTAGTGATATAGTCACCAAACACTCTACGAAGGGCGTTGATTTCGCCACGGTCACCTACTAATGTTGATGTCGCATGAGCATTCACGTAACCGATTTGTGATACATCAATATTTGCCATTTTGATCGCAGCTTTCATCGCACGAGCGGCACCATCACCATTTTCTGGACCCGATGTTAGATGATATGCATCGCTACTAGTACCGTAACCGACAATCTCAACTAATGGTTTTGCATCACGCAATAAGGCATGTTCTAAAGTTTCGATAACAATCAAACCAGAGCCTTCGCCCATGACAAATCCTTCCCGATTTTTATCAAAAGGACGAGATGCTTCTGTTGGCGCATCATTACGAGTCGATAGAGCTTTAAGAGCACCAAAACCACCAATAGACAATGGATCGATACAGCCTTCCGCTCCACCAGCAAGTGCCAATTTTGCTTCACCAGCACGAATCATACGAACAGCGTCACCAATCGCTTGTATACCCGCCGCACAAGCCGTCACAGGTGCGCCCAGTGGACCTTTAAAACCATATTTAATGGACACATTGCCAGCCGCTAAGTTTGCTAAGAAACTAGGAACGGTAAAAGGAGAAAGACGACGGGGGCCTTGCTCATTCAAAATATTATGTGCTTTAGTTAAGGCTGGTAAACCACCAATCCCTGTACCAATGATAGTTGTAGTGGATTCTTTTTCTTCGTCTGTTTCAGGAAACCAATTGGCTTGTTTTAACGCTTCGTCGGCCGCAGCCAAGGCATAAAGTGTAAACAAATCGATACGCTTGTATTCTTTCGGTGTCATGTAATCGTTTTCGTTCAAGCCATTCTCTTGTTCTGTATGGCCTGGAACCTGACCAGCGATTTTTGTACCTAGATTTTCTACCATTTTCTCAGGTAAAGCACGAATACCCGATTCACCTTTAATCAAACGATCCCAAACAGCACTCACGCCCAAACCTAAAGGAGAAACAATCCCCATTCCAGTGACGACAACACGCTCTTTAATCGACATAAAGACCTCCTTTACAATAACTGCATTGCTAATATTCAATCTTGTTTTGACAAATATAAAAGTAAAATAAAACTTCTCACAAATGATTTCGACGAAAATAAATCATTCATGCTAAAATAGCAGTTAATATGATCAAGATAATATTTAGGAGACTAAATATGCCGTACAGCCTACAGCACAAAGAAAAGACACGACAACGTATTCTGCAAGCCGCCGCAAAGTTGTTTTGCGCTCATGGTTTTGATCATGTAACACTCAATCAAATCATGAAACGAGCTAATATGACTCACGGAGCTTTTTACGCCCACTTTTCTGGAAAAATCAGTCTTTACGAAGCCGCTATGCAATTTGCTGCTTCGCATGCTTTCTGGGCCCGAGATGATAAACAAACCGAAGGCAAAGAAACGCATTTAAGAGCCTTAGTCACAAGATATCTCAGTTGGAGCTATAATGGCAAAGAACATCCATCACCATTAGAATTTTTGGTGACGGATGCGGCTCACACGGAAGAAAAAGTACGCCAATCTTATCAGGCTTGTTTTGATAGCCTTGTTGAACGTCTCGCAAACATTCTAAAAAAACGTGGTAGTTGTAAAGCCGAAGCGCTTGCAGAAGAAACCGTGGTGTCATTGGTAGGAACCGTTGCCATCGCTCGCTCTTTTACTCGATCATTACAAATTGACTTTTTAAGACGTGCCCAAGAACGAATTGTTAACCAACTTAACAAAAACTTAGCAAAAGATAATGATCTAATAATGGAAGGCTAGGTCGTTTTTTTGACTCATATTTTCTAAAAACTGATGCAGTTATTACTATTCTTTTTGTCGAAAAAACTTTCGAATAATACTAAAAAATAAAAGTGTCTATCGCTTAGCAAGAACCATATTTTAAAATTTTTGAAGTTTATTACGTTAATTAGAGTATTTTACATCAATGATAGTTAATACATCTCTAAATTTTTTTCACGTAAAACAGTAAAATAAAGAAAAGTGAGAAGGGATAAAGTAAGATGTAGTAAAACTTACTCGTTTTCGAGGTACCAGTTCATCACATGAGGTGCGATATCACTGCCTGAGACAAAAAAATGACCGTTGATTAGGGTTTCTCTCTCATTATACCGGAAGGGTTTGCCTTCTAACGTGACAAGCATACCACCAGAAGCTTCAATGATGGCTTGCTGAGCAGCGGTATCCCATTCACTCGTTGGTCCACGACGTAGATGCAAATCAGCAATCCCTTCGGCAATTCGACAGCCCTTTATCGAACTGCCTTTTGGCACCTCCCGCACTTGTTTATAAATAAGTTTTAACTTTTTTTTAAGCGAGACAGGAAGAGAATGTCCATAACTTCCACTAGTCATGACGACAATAGGATTTCTCGGTACTCGTATCTTGATGCTTTCGAAATCCTTATCATGCCATTTCACAGCACCAACGGGCAGCCTTTGAAACGCTTTCGTCACACCAAAATAACCTTCAGAAGTGGTAGGCAAATACACCATACCAAGAATCGGTTGATTATTTTTGACCAACGCAATATTAATACTGAACTCACCATTACGTTTGATGAATTCTTTGGTACCATCTAAAGGATCAACTATCCATAGCAATGACCATTTATAACGCTTAGAATAGGACACAACAGCTTCTTCAGACAACACAGGAATATACGGTGTGAGTATTTGTAAACCCTTAAATATAGTGTTGTGTGCCGCAAAATCTGCCGCGGTGACAGGACTATTGTCTGGTTTTTGCTTTACACCAAAATCCGCTTGTTGATAAATTTGCATAACCACATCGGCAGCATCGCGTATTATTTTTTGCAATGCTCGGAAAAAAGGGTGATGATTTACATCCTGCATAACAACCTCTAACATGAACTACAAACTTGGATCAATATTGTTTTGTATGAGTAAAACAGAAAAACAGTCAACATCACAAGCAGTGAGATTGGATAAATGGCTTTGGGCCGCTCGTTTTTATAAAACCCGCTCGCTCTGTAAGGTTGCCATCAATGGTGGCAAAGTCTCCTACAACGGTGCAAAAGGCAAAGCCAGTCGTACTGTAGAAGTAGGCGCCTTAGTTAGTTTAAAACTAAATTGGGATGAAAAAATCGTAAAGATCATAAATATCAGCGATAAACGTCTTGGTGCACCGGAGGCTCAGACCCTCTATAAAGAAACACCTGAGTCCATCGAAAAACGTGATAAACGCTCATCGGAAAATAAATCATTTGGTGGCCAAATCATATCCAACCATAAACCAAATAAAAAAGAACGTCGTGATATTAAACAGCTGAAAAAAAACATTATCAGTAGTTAAGGTTAACGGATTTTTGTCTCAATCCATCGACTAAAACAAAAATGATAACAAGGGTCAGATTCACTCACACCAACATGTGAACCTCTTGGCTATTAAAAGCTAACATTGATATTACACAAAAAAAATATGTCCATAACGATCAAGTTTGATAATAGTGGAGGATTTGCTGAACATCTCACGAATTGTGTTTTCTCAAAATGTAGACCAAGTGTAAATGAAGCCAATATTCTATTGTTCTATCGTTCAATCCAAATCGGTTAGCTACAAACATTCACCGACAATGTCGTCCACATTGTGAACAACGGATCCCTAACGAATAAGCTGGTGACAATATACTTTATACTTTCCAGTGAAGAAAATTGAGTTACAATAGACAAATTATAAGACCATATGTAAGCATGGCTAAAAACAAATTCACATTAATCATTAGATATAGTAGAACAAAAAAAGATACTGGAAAAGATCATGTCTGTATTGCCTATATTAAAATACCCAGATCATCGTTTGCGAAAAGTGGCAAAGCCGATCACAGAATTTACTGACGATCTGCAAGAAAAAATCGACAACATGTTAAACACTATGCACGAAAAAAAAGGATTGGGTCTTGCTGCAACTCAAGTGGACTATCATTATCGTTTAGTAGTGATAGATTTCTCTGAAATACTCAACGAACCTCTTGTTTTCATCAACCCAGTATTTAATGTTATTGATGATAAAGCTAATGAGTGTCAAGAAGGATGCTTGTCTTTACCTGGTTTTTATGAACATATTTATCGAGCAGAAAAAATTGCAGTAAAAGCCTTAAATCGCCATGGAAATCCATTTGAAATAGAAGTCGACGAATTGCTTTCTGTATGTATTCAACATGAAATCGATCACCTAGATGGCAAACTCATGGTGGACTATCTATCACCACTTAAACGAAATCGCATTAAAACCAAACTTCTAAAAGCGAAAAAAAGACACGATTAATGAAAAAATCACCACTTCGCATCGTCTTTGCTGGTACACCTAATTTTGCAGAAACTAGTTTACAAGCTCTGTTAAACAGCAAAGAAACCAATCAGTACAACATTGTTGGTGTGTACACTCAACCAGACCGACCTGCTGGTCGTGGACAAAAGCTTGTTGCCAGTCCAGTTAAATTATTGGCTCTGAAACAGGACATTCCCGTTTTTCAACCCATCAACTTTAAAGATAACGAAAACAAAGCAAAACTTAAAGAACTAGATGCCGATATAATGATAGTAGCAGCCTACGGAATCATCTTACCCAAAGACATACTAGAGACGCCTAAAATGGGCTGCATTAATGTGCACGGTTCCATTCTACCTCGCTGGCGAGGCGCAGCGCCAATTCATCGTGCTATTATTGCTGGCGATGATAAAACAGGAATCACTATCATGCAAATGGATGTAGGATTAGATACTGGCGATATGTTGCTAAAAGCCTATTGTGATATAGAGACAACCGATACCTCAGGAAGCTTGCACGACAAGCTAGCTATACTCGGAGGTAAGACGTTGATCAGAGCATTGGAAAAACTCAAAGTAGGCAAACTAACACCGGAAAAACAAGATAACAACTTAACTTGTTATGCGGACAAACTAACCAAGCAAGAAGCCAATATCGATTGGAATCAAGACGCTAAAAGGATCGAACGTCAGATACGAGGTTTATCACCTTGGCCTGTGGCTTACACACAAAGTAAGCAGGGTATAATGAAGATCTATGCAGCGGGATATGCAAGTCTCAGTTCAAATGTATCCTCACCAGGAGATATTATCGCCGCAACCAAAGAGGGTATTATCGTCGCCACAGGTGATGGTACACTACGTGTCACCGAGATTCAATTTACTGGTGGTAAGCGGATTAAAGTACAAGAGGTGCTAAACGGAAAACGAGGGCATGCCTTACACATTGGCCAATGCTTAGGTTCAGTAGAATAACAAGTATAAATTTTTCATACACCTGTTCTGGTATTTTTACTTTAAAGGCCTAAGCGAAGTTGATGTCTATTACCGATATCAATGGATGCATTGGTGACTTTCTCTCATTACTCTAAGTATCTTACATTACTCAATTAAAAATTCTTTCTTTAGTTTTCTTATCCTTTCCGCTAATGTATTTTTAATTACACTCACACCTATTTATCTTGAATAACTGTACGCTATTTCCTTGTATCACATACTAGTACAGTGTTGAACACCAATTTGTTTCATGTGAAACATTTTTACCTTTGATCCTTCTTATCTTAATCTCTACGGATCTAGAAAACGTCATGAAGAATATTTGTAATTTTTAATGAATAATGACCATAATTATCTTGATGCATGAAATATAGATCTCTGTACAAAGAAGCTATACTACAATCACACAGCTCAGTCTTGATTCACCAAGATAAAATATTTACGCTTTTAAAGGCAAATTATGAAAATCATCATTATTGGAGCAGGACAAGTTGGTACCACGCTAGCAGAAAACCTCACGAATGAAGATAACGATATTACAGTTATTGACCAAAACTTAGTTCGTCTTAGAGAATTACAAGATAGGCTCGATATTCAGACAATTGGGGGCAATGGAGCACACCCAGATGTTTTAGAACAAGCCGACTGTAATGATGCAGACATGCTCATCGCAGTAAGCAATCAAGACGAAACTAATATGGTGGCGTGCCAAGTAGCCCATACCTTATTTAAAACACCCACAAAAATCGGTCGTGTTCGTTCTAGTGCCTATACAAGATACCCCAAACTATTCAGTGATCAGGCATTCCCTATTGATATGCGTATCAGTCCAGAAAAAGAAGTGACTAAACACCTAAGCCGCTTGATTCGTTATCCAGGTGCACTCCAAGTAATGGAATTTGCCAATGGTAAAATTCAACTCGTAGCCATTAAGGCAGAAAAAGGTGGTTCTTTAATAAATCAACCAATTAGTTACTTACGAGAACATATGCCATCTATTCAAACACGCATCGTAGCAATTTATCGTGATGGTTCATCAATAAAGCCAGATGGTGATACATATATTCACGCTAATGATGAAGTCTTCTTTTTAGCCCCACAAAGAGATGTACTAAATGTCATGAGTGAACTTCGTCCTCTAGACATACCTTATCGTCGTATCATCATCGCAGGAGGAGGTAACATTGGTGAACGTCTTGCTCTGAGTCTAGAAAAAGAATACCGAGTTAAAATCATCGAGCGTGATCCTGAACACTGTCGTTATTTATCTGAAATCTTGAATAACACAATAGTTTTAAATGGTGACTCTTCAAAAAAAGAACTTTTGCTGGAAGAAAACATTAAAACAACCGACGTATTCTGTGCGTTAACCAATAACGATGAAACCAATATTATGTCATCCATGTTAGCGAAAGTATTGGGTGTTCGAACCGTTATGACCATCATTAATAACCCAGCGTATGTGGATATTGTTCAAGAAGGGATGATCGATATCGCTATTTCTCCACAGCAAACAACGACCAGTTCTTTACTGAGTTACATTCGTCGAGGGGATGTAGTCAATGTCCATTCCATGCGTAAAGGTGCAGCAGAGGCTCTTGAAGCAGTTGCTCATGGTGATTACCATTCCTCAAAAGTTGTCGGTAGAAGTATCTCTAAAATGAATTTACCTGAAGGAGCAACCATTGCGGCTATTGTGCGTGGCAACAATGTCGTACTTGCCACAGGGGATGTTATCATTCAAGCAAAAGACCATGTAATTATCTTTGTATCTAATAAAAAACAAATCCCAGCTGTTGAACAGTTATTTCAAGTAGGTTTGTCTTTCTTCTAACTTTGTATATACACAACAAATGTGGAAACAAAGAATACACGATGTTAGAAAGCAAGTATGCATTTTAGACTAGTTTTCTGTATCATAGGTTTATTGGTTACAGTGTTTAGCTTATCCATAATTGCTACCTAGTAATCCATACCTCACTCAATCTACTCTGATGTAGAATTAGGCTCTTTTCTTCAATACGATGACCGTTGGTTTAGTTTCCTTATTCGAAATAATCATGTGGAATTAAAATATTCATGAAGATTTTTTGCCTATAATGTTGTTCTAAACAGCATTAGGCTTAATTTGGTGCTTATACCATTCTTTTGTAGCTAAACCCAATTTTTAAGCCTTATCAATATAGACTATTTACCCAGATTTATTCCATTTTATTGACAGTTATTAACTTGATAAGATGGTATAGAGATCATCATCTTAACTATAGTCATAAGATGCATAATACTTAGATTAAGTGGTATGCAGTTGTACCGAACACATTGTTCTTGCTATACAGGGCTCCATATGATTACTTGTTAGTATTACATCGTTCTCATTGTTCAGCGTCTGTTTTATAACACCTTCACAAATATAAACAGGTCCGCAGAATGGATGCTATGTTTCGTTATGCCCTTAGCGCGTTTAGGAATTTTCGCTATGTTAGTATTGTTTACGCCCATGTTATAAAAAATAGCCCAGATAAAAATAACTCTAAAAAGACAAAGTGACTTCCACTATAGTAATCAACTGTAAAAAAAGAGACCACCTTTACAGTACACATACAATCATGTGATAATGACAATACTAATTTTAGGAAAGATGAATACAATATCTTTGTCACTATTTTACCAGTCAAAAACATGTTAAATTATGCAATATAAAGAGGATGAAACATCTAACAAATTACTTAATAAGTGACACTAGTTCAATTGGACAAAAAAAGCTTATTAACCAGTATTCAAGACTTCGAGAAAGTTCATGTTAAACGGTAGTGGATATGGTTTTAGACATTAATTATAGTATCACAAGATTTAAGCTTGTCATGTCGGCCCAATTCTCAAATATCCGTGACACAAAATAACCAAAATCCAGAGCGTCTAATAATCATAGATATTGCAAGACAAAATCGCTATATGAAAAGAATACATATGTCGAAAATTAAACCGATAATATTATTAGACCGAGATGGCGTTATCAACCAAGATTCTAATGCCTACGTGAAATCCGTTGATGAATGGATTCCATTACCTGGCAGCGTAAAATCCATCGCGGCCTTATCCAAAGCAAGCTTCCAAGTGTTTGTCGTAACTAATCAATCTGGTATTGACCACGGTTATTACGATGAAGAAACACTACAAGCAATACATAAAAAAATGATCCACTTGGTAGAAGCTGAGGGAGGTGCCGTTGCAGGTATTAAATATTGTCCTCATGGACCAGATAAAGATTGCCAATGCCGTAAACCAAAAAGCGGCATGATAGAAGCCATCGAAACTCAACTTGGTTTATCTTTTGAAACACATCCGGCCATCATGGTAGGCGACTCTTTACGTGATCTAAGAGCAGGAAAGACACGTGGTTGTTCTCCAGCGTTAATTTTAACAGGAAATGGCCAAGAAACACAACGCAAGGGAATCAATTTTTGTTTTGATGTTTACACAGATCTATCGTCGTTCACCACAGAAACATTACACAAATACGCTTAATAAACTATCCAAAAAGTCAATGTTGGTGGTTATTTATTGATATTTCTAATCTTTACTAAAAAAACGGAAGCTGACGTATCTTTTATCAACTATAACGGCATCTTAAAATACCAACACTTCACCTATTATTCTAGCATGAAAAAACGTCACAACCGAAAAATGCTATGATAATAAAGTGTAAAATCTGTCTAAAGTAGACTAAATGAAATATTTTATAGCGCTAAAGAGCGTTAATTCATGACATAGTTGGCTATTTTTTATATGAAAAACACTGATTGATTTTTTGAATCAATAAAAATAAAAAGCATCACTAGCCTCACTAGAGCTTCCCCTCAGTAGAACAAAAGAAAGTCTCAGCCTCAGAAGCCATGAAAGGAATTTTTTCATTGACAAGCCAAAAAATTACACGTCTAGGTTTACAACGTTCAAGGCATTTTCTTGGATAAAGTTACGACGTGGTTCTACTTCATCACCCATTAGGATAGTAAACATTTGGTCTGCTGCAACAGCGGTATCTATAGTAACACGAAGCATACGACGTGCGTCTGGATCCATAGTAGTTTCCCAAAGCTGATCAGGATTCATCTCACCCAGACCCTTGTATCGTTGCGTAGTCAAACCACGAGACGCTTCTTTCATCAACCACGTTTTCATATCACTAATGGTTTCTACAAATTGACGTCGTTCACCACGCTGAATGAAAGACTCTTCGCCGAATAATTCCACAATGGTTTCAGACATAGTGACAATACGTTTATACTCAGGCGAGCTGAAAAAGGTTATTTCAAAACGGTAACGGTTCGATACACCATGAGACGTGATATCAACCACAGGCAAATACACGTTACATTCGACGCACTTCTCAACAAAAAAGTCGAAATGGAAACCCATACACGCATCTAATATCATTTGGCTACGAATCGATTCAACCCACTTCGTTACCATGACTTCATTGGTCAAAGCATCCTGAGTTAATGGTTTACAGTACAGAAGTTTAGCCATGACATCTTTTGGATACACATGAGCCAAACGTTCAATATCCGCTTCAATCTTGATATAATCGAGAATCAATTTCGCAAGATATTCACCATGAATGCCTGGTGTATCTTCGTTAACGTGCATATACGCACCATCAAGCGCTACTTCAATCAAATACTTATCCATGGCCGCTTCATCTTTAATATATTGCTCTTGTTTACCTCGCTTGATTTTGAACAAAGGTGGTTGGGCAATAAAAATATGACCACGCTCAATGACTTCCGGCATTTGACGGAAGAAAAAAGTCAATAGCAGGGTACGGATGTGTGATCCATCCACATCGGCATCAGTCATAATGATGATGCTATGGTAACGCAATTTGTCAACGTTGAATTCATCACGACCAATACCACAACCCAGTGCAGTAATCAGGGTACCAACTTCTACAGAGGATAACATCTTGTCAAAACGGGCTTTCTCGACGTTAAGAATTTTACCTTTCAGCGGCAAAATCGCTTGCGTACGACGATCACGACCTTGTTTTGCCGAACCACCCGCAGAGTCACCCTCTACTAGGTAGATTTCAGAAAGCATCGGGTCTTTCTCCTGACAATCGGCTAATTTACCAGGCAAACCAACGATATCTAAAATGCCTTTACGACGTGTCATGTCACGAGCACGACGAGCCGCTTCACGAGCACGGGCCGCCCCAATCATTTTGTTGACAATAATTTTCGCTTCATTTGGTTTTTCTAGAAGAAATTCAGAAAAACGCTTGGTCATCTCCTGTTCTACCGCGGTTTTCACTTCAGAAGAAACCAGCTTGTCTTTGGTTTGAGACGAAAACTTAGGATCAGGAACTTTCACAGAAACAATAGCCGTTAAGCCTTCGCGACAGTCGTCACCGATTGTGGCCACTTTTTGTTTCTTCGCTAAACCTTCTTTTTCAATGAACGTGTTTAACGTACGTGTCAAAGCACCACGAAAACCCGCCAAGTGAGTGCCACCATCGCGCTGTGGAATGTTATTCGTGTAACAGTAGATATTTTCTTGAAAGCCTTCGTTCCACTGTAAGGAGACTTCAACAGCTATGCCATCTTCAAGATCATCACGATGACATAAAAAATAGAAAATGTCGTTGATTGGTTTTTTGTTGGTATTCAAATGCTCAATAAAAGAACGTAACCCACCATTATAGTTAAAGAAATCTTCTTTATCAGTCCGCTCGTCTTTCAATTGAATAGCCACACCCAAGTTCAGGAAAGACAATTCAAGAAGGCGTTTAGCTAAGATGTCGTAGACAAACAAAATGTTGTTGAAGATATCGGAAGAGGGTTTGAAATGCACCGTGGTACCTTTACCATCGGAATCACCCACCACTTTTAAAGTCTCTTGTGGGAAGCCATGTTTATATTTTTGTTCATAGACTTTACCGTTTTTTCGAATCGTCAAAGTCAATTCTTCAGACAAAGCGTTTACTACAGAAACACCCACTCCGTGAAGACCACCAGATACTTTATATGAATTATCATCAAACTTACCACCAGCATGGAGTACCGTCATAATCACTTCGGCAGCAGAAATACCTTCCTCTTCATGCAGATCAACTGGAATACCACGACCATTATCCGAGACAGAAATAGATTCGTCTGGATGGATCAATACTATGATGGTGTCACAGTAACCCGCTAGAGCTTCATCGATAGAGTTATCGACTACTTCAAACACCATGTGATGTAAACCCGTCCCATCATCTGTATCACCAATGTACATACCGGGACGTTTACGAACAGCATCAAGCCCTTTAAGCACCTTGATGCTAGACGAATCGTAATTATTTTCACTCATTTAACTCTCCTGAAAACCTTTTTTGATCAGTGAAGACAATGCGCCATTATTCATAGAAAAATAACGAACATCTGTTCTATCATTCCATGTAAAATCCGTGGTATCTGATCCAACACTAGTAATAAAAATTTGGCTGTTTAATGACTCCAACAAACAACACAATCTTTGTCGATGGTTAGTATCCAGTTCAGCTGGTAAATCATCCACTAAAAACACAAGTTGGTGGCCCATTTCGATCAACAATTGACCTTGAGCAATTTTCAGCGCAAAAACAACCAACTTTTGATGACCTCGTGAGAGTGTATCCAAAACATCACCACCAGCACTTTTCACAAGCAAATCCGCACGTTGTGGACCTGTATGAGTATATCCCAATTCCATATCACGCTCACGCCCCGATTCCACAGCCATTTGTAATGTCTTTTGAGAATCCCAACCTTGAAAAAACTGTAAACTCACATCCAACCGCGCATTTAATATCGATAAAACCTGTAAAAAATGCGGTGTTAAGCACTCTATATAAGTTTTTCGAAACACATTCACTTGCTCGCCAAGGCGGATTAGTTCCTGATCGAAAGCCGCTAGTAAACTAGGAAATATTTTACCACGTCTGAGCAAGATATTCCGTTGTTTTAATGCTTTTTGCCATCCTCGCCAGGTAAGAATAAAGCCAGTATAAAAATGGAACACGCCCCAGTCAACAAATTGACGTCTAACACTGGGTGACCCTTCTAATAATCGAAGCGCATCTGGATTAATTAGCTGAACAGGCAAACGTTCCGCTAATTCCACCACAGAGTGGGTGCGTTCCCCTTGAATACGCACATCAATTTGGCCATCACGATAGCGTCGTAAACCAATCGGCATTAGCCAGTCATGATCATTATGAAGTTGTGCAAAAACAATACAATGATCTTGCTCATGCTGAATGTAGGTTTTGTGTTTGTGGCTACGAAAAGAACGCCCGAAAGAAAGCAAGTGAATGGCTTCCAGAACAGAGGTTTTACCACTGCCGTTTTCACCGACAATAATATTCACCTGGGAGGAGGGTTCAAAACACACGTTCGAGAGGTTACGCACACGAGAGATTTCTAAACGAACCAGCGGCATTAAGGTAACCTTAATAAAAGAAAAACCCCTACTTGGCTATTTAACTTTCTAAAATACCAAGCGAGTTACTGTGTCAATCCACCGATAAATTATAGACGCATTGGCATCACAACGTATTGTGCAGAATGACTTTGCGCATCTTCAACTAACGCACTGCTGTTGGAATCGTTCAATGACAAGCGAATTTCTTGGGCTCCAACAACTCCTAATATATCCAACAAATAACCCACATTGAAACCCACTTCCAAATTTTCACCTTGATATTGAACCAAAATAGACTCTTCAGCTTCTTCTTGTTCTGGGTTATTGGCAAATACTTGCAGCATACCATTAGATAAAATCAAACGCACACCACGGTATTTTTCGTTAGAAAGTATAGAGGCTCGCAAAAAAACTTGACGCAACTCCAAACGATCGGCAATGACGATTTTCTCATTATTCTGTGGAATAACACGACGATAATCCGGAAATTTACCATCCACCAGTTTCGAAGTGAATATATATTCTGCAACACAAACACGAATATGGTTAGTACCAATGATCAATTCCACCACATCGTCACTGTCATTTAGCAAACGATTCAATTCCAACACACCTTTTCGTGGCACGATGATTTGTACTAAGTCACCATTTACTTGTGCATCTTCTACTGCAGTTGACAAACGATGACCATCAGTCGCCACAACGCGAAGTTGACCATCCGCAACTTCGAACAACATACCATTCAAATAATAACGCACATCTTGATTAGCCATGGCAAATCCAGTAAGGTCAATCAAACGACGCACGCTGCTTTGCGCAACAAATACCGTCAAATCGCCTTGCATATCTTTGATATTCGGGAATATATCCGCCGGTAATGTTGATAGACTAAAACGAGAACGACCAGATCGAATCACAGCTTTTTGGTCATCTAAGCTAAATTCAATAACGGCACCATCAGATAAACTCTTACAAATGTCCATCAACTTACGTGCAGGGACCGTAATACGACCAACATCACATTCATCTAGTGGTACATGACCAATCAATTCTACTTCTGAGTCAGAACCGGTAAGAATTAATGTTTGGTCTTTTACTTCTACCAACACATTGGCCAAGACTGGCATAGTCTGTTTTCGTTCCACAACACCTGCTACCAGTTGAAGTGGCTTAAGAAGTGTCTCTCGGACAACTGAAAATTTCATTATTTTCCCCATTAACTCAGTTTTTTAGACCATCAGGTAGTCAAAATCCGCAGCAATTGTTTGTAATCTTCACAGATCTCTGAATCCGTGTTTTGTAGTTCTTTAATCTTACGAATCGCGTGCAACGCTGTCGTATGATCACGACCACCAAAAGCATCACCAATTTCTGGCAAACTATGATTGGTCAATTCCTTCGCTAAAGACATAGCCACCTGACGAGGACGAGCCACAGATCGGCTACGGCGTTTAGACAACAAATCGATAATTTTGATCTTGTAATACTCAGCTACGACACGTTGAATGTTATCAATGTTCACCAACTTATCTTGCAAGGCCAAAAGGTCTTTTAATGACTCACGAACAAAATCGGGTGTAATTACACGACCAGTGAAATGGGAATTGGCGATAACACGTTTTAATGCGCCTTCTAGTTCACGCACGTTAGAGCGAATTTTCTGAGCGATAAAAAAAGCCGAATCATAAGATAACTTAACGCCACTTTCATCAGCTTTACGCATCAGGATAGCAACTCGAGTTTCCAGCTCTGGCGGCTCGATAGCAACGGTCAATCCCCAGCCAAAACGTGATTTAAGACGATCTTCTAAACCTTGAATTTCTTTTGGATAACGGTCACAGGTCAAAATCATTTGTTGGCCGCCTTCCAATAAGGCATTAAAGGTATGGAAAAATTCTTCTTGAGTTCGATCTTTACCAGCAAAAAACTGAATATCATCAATCAGTAAAGCATCCACCAAACGATAATAGCGTTTGAAATCGTTAATCGCGTTTAATTGTAAAGCTTTCACCATATCAGCAACAAAACGTTCCGAATGCAAATAAACCACCTTAGCATTCGAATTGTAACGCATGAGTTCTGTCCCTACAGCTTGCATTAAATGAGTTTTACCCAGACCAACGCCACCATATATAAAAAGAGGGTTGTAAGCACCACCAGGGTTCTCCGCGACTTGTAAGGCGGCCGCATGAGCCAATTGGTTCGATTTACCTTCGATAAAGTTGTCAAAGGTAAAAGAGTTATTCAGATTGGCGCCATGGTTAATCCCTCCTTCTACTTCAACTTTGCGATTTGATGGAGCAAGTGGTAACTGACCTTGCTTGTAAGGCTCTAAATCACCACTAGGCAATCCGTCATCAGATAACGTGAGTGGAGCTTCGAATACTAAATCTACACGCTGACTTTGCTCACCATCCATCAGACCAAAACCTGGACGATAACCAGATCCATTCGCTACTTCATTATTGCGTGAACAAGAAATCGACTCAATAGGAACAGGCGGTGATGTTTGATTTGCTTGGTCAAAATTTTGTTTTTTTACAGTAAAGCGTAATACCGGTACAGGGTTTCTTCCTGAAAATTCAGACAAAAGCTCCTTAATACGCATTTGATACTTGTTACTCACCCAATCTAATACAAATCGATTCGGGGCATGAAGGCATAATTCTCCGTTAGGCATCATTTCTGCGACCAATGGACGAATCCAAGTATTGAATTGCGATGTGGAAAATTCCTCCTGCAAACGCTGTAGACAAAGATTCCAATGCTCAAAAGACAATGTAAGCGTGCTCCCCAATCAAGTAACGTGTAGAAAGCGCATTTTACCTTGCCCATGTTAGGTTATCCACATATAAATAGAAAAAGTACAAAAATACTCGAAAAAACTTTAATTAATTAACAACAGAAAAAGTTATGCACAGTTGCAATTAAGAATATTTTAGTGTGTATAATTAATAATCTATTTCTTTATAAATTTTATTTTAAATCAGTATGTTAACTTACAAAATTAAATTCAAAATTTACATAACTATATTATCCACTGATAAGTCGATATCATATTATTTTGTGTAAAACTACACACAAATTATTAATTTATGTGTAGTTGTTTTTTAACAACATTAAGACAAATGATCATGTCAACCTAAAAACAGAAATATCCACCTTACATAAGTAGATAATCATGGTTAATATATTTGGCAGTTTGAAGATTTTCTTCCAAGGATTCTGTGTCAGGTTCTCAATTTTTAGTTATGTAGTCACCTCTGAGTCGATACCCACTGCCATAATTTAGATAATGTGCTTACCGATAACAAACCGTTGATCCAAGGATAACAACACTAAATATCGATTCGTCATACAAAGAGTTATTCCCCAAGATATATTGCTGAAAAAACAGAGGTTCTTGACGATTGATTTGAATATTTTGATTGAATTACAACAAGATTCCAGTTTGACGAATCAAAAGATTACAAGGATTGTCTGAAGTTATATCTCTACATCGACTTGTTAAATCGCTTGAAGAAAACTGTATGATCAGACGTAGTATAACTTTAGTTTTAAAAAAAATTGAGATTAAAATTAGCAGCTTTTACTCACGTTGATACGGATCATAATACACCTGACCACTTTGAAATATTTGAGTCTTTGTTAAAATCCCATCCCAAAGTGAAGTTTTACAATACGGTAAAGTACCAAATCTACAGATTATCTATTACAAATTTGTCACATCACAAAGACATGGAGTAGCATCAAGAGTTTCTTCTCAGTTGTTTAACTCGGATCAGTAGTGTAATATAATGAGTCCATTCAAGTTCCCTATTGCATAAGATTACTGATCACACTTCGCTGTCCTTCGACCATCTAGTCTGTAGTCTGAGTCAGCACTATTTTATATTTCCTTTATTTCTTCATTAAAATTAAGACATTCTCCTAAACAAAATGCGTATATTTTGTACAGTAAAATAAAATTTGTATTGCAACATATCTAACACCGATAATTGCGTAGATTCAAATCCCTTTAAGGAGAAAAATAAATTATGAATAAGTTGACGGAAAAACGTCGAGTTGTCATCCCTATTCGCACTGGTGAGATGATGGCAGAGTTTATCTCATTTCATGGAGATGATTCAGGTAAAGAGCATATAGGAATTTATTTTGAAGGAAAACAAGTCGTTAAAAATGAAGTGCCCTTGGTACGTTTGCATTCAGAGTGTTTAACAGGCGACGTGTTTGGATCTGGTCGTTGTGATTGTGGTAAGCAACTAGATGAAGCGATTGATCGAATTAATCAAGAGAGCGGATATATTTTGTATTTACGTCAAGAAGGTCGCGGAATTGGGCTTTATGCAAAATTAGAAACCTATGCATTACAAGACCAGGGTTATGATACATATCAAGCCAATGAGATACTACATTTACCTGACGATGGGCGTGATTTTGGTATCGCAGCAGAGATGCTTAAAGTACTTGGTGTTACCAGACTACGCTTACTAACAAACAATCCAGATAAAGCTAAACAGCTTACTGAATATGGTATTGAGGTTGTGAAGTTAGTGCCAACTAAAGTACATGTTAACCAACATAATCGCCAATATTTAGAAACAAAAGCCAAGCGAAAACATCATACAATGAATTTTGATTAAGTTGAATTTTTTCAATTATCAGTAAATCGTTAATAACAATCATTAGGTAACTATCTAAGAAGCCGAGATTACAAACCTCAAAATTTGGCTAAAAAACATACGATTATTAACCTAAAGTCGTCAAAGAATGATTGGATAGTCACCTAGATTGATTTAGGCGGAGATGAGACCGGGTTGTATAATGCTGTCAATATCTTTGTAGTTATGCTCCCAAAAGGCAAACAACAACCATCGACAATCCAGAAAAATACAGTCAATCGTCAATCGTGATGATGAGAAGCTTATCACTATTAACGGTTAGCCACCCACACCTCAATTTATCAATTAAGTATTGTACTTAATATGAATTCCTGAAGAAAGCGCCAAAAATTCATTTGAACCTATTGTGAAAACATATCAAAAATCAATTTATTTATACACAACATATCGACCTTTCTTAAAAAATATTAAATATGATGGTAACTTATACATTTCAAGCCATTAACAGGCAGTTTTATACACATTGTTATAAACAAATGTGAACTTCTATTTTTTTACCACATTACTCGTGAACTGTTTTTTTTATCAAAAACAGGTTAAAAGTCTATTGATCGATCAAAAAAATTAAAATAATATGTTGCTGTTAATAAGTATGATGATAGATTGACGAAAAGGTTTACAAAATTTTTAACAACTTAACACTGAAGAAAACAACTCTGTATAAGTAGGTACTTTATACACAGGTTAATCCTGTCTAAGAAATAGGATGTTAGTGGATATTTAAACAAGATATTATCTACATAACTAATTAATAAGAATATACTTTTTTTGTTTATACACAGAAAAGTAGCCTACTATATAAATATTACAAACATAATAACACATATTATATAATATCAATATTTAATGATCGGAGAAAAAGGTTTGTCTTTTTCTTTTTCAGAATTAACCGATATAATGAATTGTGTTTTTATACGTTTGTTTTTTCACTCATTGGACATTCATTCAATAATACTGAGGTTCTCGTGGATTTTCCAGGTTGCTTTGACGTAATCGTGGTTGGTGGTGGTCATGCTGGCACAGAAGCTTCTTTGGCTGCAGCACGTATGGGTGCAAAAACACTTTTATTATCACATGACATTGAAACATTGGGACAAATGTCTTGTAATCCAGCTATCGGTGGTATTGGGAAATCACATCTGGTTAAGGAAATTGACGCTTTAGATGGTGCAATGGGTTTAGCCTCTGATAGAGCGGGTATTCAGTTTCGTACGTTAAATTCTTCCAAAGGACCAGCTGTTCGTGCCACTCGTGCTCAAACAGATCGTGTTTTATATAAAGCAGCGATTCGTCATCAGTTAGAAAACCAAAAAAACCTTTGGCTTTTTCAACAATCGGCTGAAGATTTAATTATTGAAAATGGTAATGCACGTGGTGTTATTACCCAAATTGGTATTCGTTTTAATAGTAAAACTGTTGTATTAACCGTTGGCACTTTCTTAGATGGTGTTATTCATATTGGTCTAAAAAATCATTCCGGTGGTCGAGCAGGTAATCTACCATCCATTGGTTTAGCCCAAAAATTACGTGCTTTACCATTTCGTGTTAGTCGTCTTAAAACTGGTACACCACCACGTGTTGATGCACGATCCGTTGACTTTTCTTTGATGCAAATGCAACCCAGTGACAATAAATTGCCTGTTATGTCTTACATAGGTAATCGTGAAATGCACCCACGTCAGATTGAATGTTTTATTACCTATACCAATGAACGTACTCACGATATTGTTCGTGCCGAAATGCATCGTTCTCCAGTGTATACTGGAGTTATTAAAGGAGTTGGTCCACGATATTGTCCCTCTATCGAAGATAAAATTGTGCGTTTCACCAACAAAAGCTCACATCAAATTTTTATTGAACCAGAAGGTTTAACCACTCATGAACTTTATCCAAATGGTATTTCTACATCTTTGTCGTTTGATGTGCAAATTGAATTGATTCATTCAATAAAAGGTATGGAAAATGCCCATATCATTCGTCCTGGTTATGCCATTGAATACGATTACTTCAATCCGCAAGATCTAAAACACTCATTAGAAACAAAATATATGCCAGGCTTGTTTTTTGCTGGACAAATCAATGGTACAACGGGATATGAAGAAGCAGGTGCTCAAGGCTTATTAGCGGGTTTAAATGCGGCGTTACTCACACAAGATAAAGAAGCTTGGACACCTCGTCGTGACGAGGCGTATTTGGGTGTAATGGTGGACGATTTGATTTCCATAGGAACCAAAGAGCCTTATCGTATGTTTACCAGTCGTGCGGAATACCGTTTGATTCTTCGTGAAGACAATGCAGATATGCGTTTAACAGAAAAAGGACACGAACTTGGTTTGATATCGGATGAACGTTGGGTGGCATTTTGCAAAAAGCGCGAAGCCATTGAGTTGGAAACACAACGTCTTAAATCTAGTTGGATTATCCCTAACTCTCCAGAAGCAGAAAAGATTAATCCTAAATTGGAAACCCCAATTAATCATGAATATAATTTACTAGATTTATTAAAACGACCGGGTGTAATGTACGCTGATATTACTAATCTGAAAAATGCTCCTGATAAAGTGCTCGATGAGCAAGTATCAGAACAAATTCAAATTGCTGTCAAATATGCAGGCTATATTAATCGTCAAGCAGAAGATATTGAGCGCTTACGTCGTCAAGAAAACACAGCACTACCAAGTGATTTGGAATATTCTAAGATAGAGGGCCTCTCGAGTGAGATAAAACAAAAACTAACTCAAGCTTGTCCAACTACATTAGCTGCTGCATCACGGATTCAAGGTGTAACACCTGCCGCGGTATCCTTACTATTAATTCACTTGAAAAAACGTGGGATTGCTGCAGGTAGAAGTTCCTAAAATCAACAGCTGATAATGCCGATTAATTGGATCTGACTGTGGTACATTTTAATGCTATCCAAAGAGGTGCTCAACAAATGGGCACTAATTTATCAAATAAGACCATTCAAATACTTGCAGACTATATTACTATTTTGCAGAAATGGAACAGAGCCTACAACCTTACTGCAATACGTGATGTAGATCAAATGATCTCGTTGCATTTGCTTGATAGCCTAGCGACGATGCCTTTTGTTACCGGAGAGTATATTATTGATGTGGGAACAGGCCCAGGATTACCTGGTATGGTACTTGCCATTTGCTATCCCGAAAAACATTTCACCCTACTAGACAAAAATGGTAAGAAAACGCGATTTTTAACCCAAGTTAAAATAGAACTAGACATTGATAATGTTACCGTTAAAAATGAACAAGCTGAAAAACATACTCATCAAGGGAGATATGACCATGTTATTTCCCGAGCCTTTTCGTCGCTTCAAAAAATGATAAACTGGACTTTACTCTTACCAAAAGACACAGGTAATTTTTTGGCAATGAAGGGAGTATACCCTGATCAAGAGCTAGCTACCTTACCTTCAAAGATTAAAGTGCTTCGTATTGAACCACTCAAGATACCAACTATACAAGCTGAACGCCATATGGTCGTTATGGTACGCAAAGGATAAAAGAGCATGGCTAGAATTATTGCAGTTACGAATCAAAAAGGCGGAGTGGGAAAGACCACAACTTGTATTAACCTCGCGGCATCTTTGGCATCGATGAAGTGACGTGTTCTCTTAATAGATCTAGATCCCCAGGGCAATGCAACCACAGGAATTGGGCCTATCAAAAAAAAGCTAAATACCAGTGTATTTGATGTATTGATCGGTAATTATGGTGTCAAATAAATAATGATGTGATCAGTGATGGATAACATTGCTGATTCAGGTCAATATTGGATATCTCCTGCTAATAAAGATTTAACTAGTTCTGAAGTTACCTTATTAAAATTACCAGGCAAAGAAACCCGTTTACGAACAGGTCTTTATGAGGTTGACAATGATTTTGATTTCATTTTGCTTGATTCTCCGCCTGCAATCAATATGCTTACGGTGAATGCGCTTGTTGCTTCACAATGAGTGTTGATTCCTGTGCAATGTGAGTATTATTTACTAGAAGGGCTGACTACATTACTACAGACGATTGAGTGTATAACATATGCCTTAAACCCGTGATTAGAAATTGAGGGAATTCCGCGTACTATCGTATGATACTGTTGACTCGATACATTCGCCTTTCTGAAGCACCTAGTTATGGTTTGCCTGTTGAGTGGCTTTCTAGAGGAAAGCTTCAGCCTCGTCGTGATATGAATCATGCACAATTAGACGAGTTAGCCATGTCGATTCACAATAGAAGGTATTATACAACCGATTGTAGTTCGACCAAATGGTCATAATCAATTTGAGATCATTGCAGGTGAGCGTCGCTGGAGAGCTGCCAAATTAGCTGATTTAACAAAAGTTCCTATCATCATTTGTAATTTAGGAGATTCGGATTCTTTTATCCTGGCACTTGTTGGGAATATTCAACGAGAAAATCTTAATCCGGTCGAAGAAGCTCTTGCACTACAGCATTTAGTTGAAAACTTTAATCTTACACAACAAGAAGTGGCTGATGCTGTAGGGAAATCTCGCTCTACAGTTGCGAATTTATTACGTCTACTAAGTTTGTCACCTGAAGTTCGACTTTTATTGGAGCATGGCGACATTGAAATGGATCATGCGAGAGCTATTTTGCCCTTAGAGCAAGAAAAGCAAATACAGGCTGCTTCACAAATTGTTACGAAATCCTTTTCTGTTCGTGAAACTGAGGGTTTGGTTAAAAATCTCCAAGTGTCTACGACTGAAGAAAAACATACTCCAGAGCTACCCGATTTGAGTGCCGAAGCTAAGATAATTAGTAGAAAAATAAATGCTTTAGTTAAAATTCAACATTCATCTAAAGGAAAAGGTAAGATGGTAATTGAATATCGAAACCTTGAACTATTGATTAATAAACTGTTTTCTAAAAAATAAAATAATTTTTCTGAAAATTTATTTTTTCGACGGATTTACCGACATGATTGATACGAAAAATGCTGTGGTTATTGCTCTAGAAAGCTAAGGCTGACTTTTTTTGTTGATAAACTCAATAAAGACACAAGTAAGCCATCGTTTTTCAAACTGATTATGGGAAAATCCATCGATTTGATTTAATCTCCCCTGAATGTTTTAGATGAGCTTGATGTAAGCTAGCTTGTTGACGTAATTTAGAGTACCAACTGTTTTCGCGTCGTTATCAACTAACGTAGTGTCTCGACTGCAAATCGAAATTTATAATGCTTAATTGCTTCGTTGCCGTAATTGGAGTAATGTGTTTGCTGAAAACAGACTCGATGATGTACCAATGATCCAATTTTTAATGACTCAATGTAGGAAACGTCTCTGATATGATGTATCTTTATTCCAATAAAAAAGAAACATTTTATCTTAGGATAGAAGAGATATTATCACCTTGAACCAAAGAAAAGGTTAGTTGTCATTGAACTAATTAGTAAAAATCTTTAAAATAGGTTCCGTGATTTCGTCTCAAATGTTGGGTCTTTATGCATGCTGAGCTTCAAAACCCAAATGCTGTATCTAGGAGAGAATTAAGATGAAAAGAACTTTTCAACCTAGCGTGCTAAAGCGAAAACGTAACCACGGTTTTCGTGCTCGTATGGCAACCAAAGGAGGACGTCGAATTATTGCTCGTCGTCGTGCTCGAGGACGTAAGGTTTTGAGTGCATAAGTAATCTGATGACTGAATGTTGTTTTCCCCGTCATGTCAGACTTTTGAACGCTAGGGATTATCAATCTGTTTTTGACGACACTTTCTCCAAGTTTTTTGCAGGTGAATTCCTTTTGTTGGCTCGTAAACGAAATGATGATAAGGTTCGTTTAGGTTTGATTGTCAAAAGAAAAACAGACAAACGTGCAGTAGGACGGAATCGTATCAAACGTTTGGTGCGAGATTCCTTTCGTAAGCATAAAACCTTATTAGCAGGCATGGATATTATTTTTCTTTCCCATCGGAGCGTCAAAGAGTTAGATAACAAAACCTTACATAAACACTTAGAAAAAGCGTGGGATCAATTGGCTAGAAAATCAAAAAATACACACTCAAGTCAAAAACAAACGTATTCAACACAGAAATAAGCTGAAAAAACAATCAAAGTCTGGTTTAATTAAGAGCGTTTTTTAAGAAGGTTTTTTCGAACCCACTGTCCAATCAAATTAAATTAGTTGAATGCCATGGATTTCAGACGTTACTTTTTATGGGGTGCGCTTTTCATCACTGGTTATCTATTGTTTTTACAATGGAACCGTGATTATGGTTCTCAGTTCAAGCAAAGTACAGCTCAAATGACTCGGCAAACCACTGAAATAATTGCTCAATCGCAATCAGAGGCGGATTTATCAAACACAACAGAGTATACTAACCGAGTAGCTGGTGGCAAGGTGTCAAATAGTTTAATGAAAGTTGCACAAAGTAAACCTATTCGTGTAACAACTGACACACTCAGCGTTGACATTGACCTTGTCGGTGGTGATTTAGTGGGTGCTGCACTTCTAAAATATAGAAAAGAACTTGATGGAATGAATCCTTTTGTAATTCTTGAAAACAATATAAATCATGTATATGTTGCTCAAAGTGGTTTAATTGGGCCATCTGGACCAGATGGTTCACTAGATGGACGTCCCATTTATAAAACAGACAAAACCAATTACACGCTTGAAAAAGGCAAGAAATCTCTTGATGTAAATCTTCATTACACGGATATGAAAAAAGTGAGGTACACCAAAACTTATCGTTTCACAAGAGGTGACTATCGTATCAAAGAATTGATTACCGTCGATAATAGTGTAAACAAAACATGGAGTGGTAATCTATTCGGCCAGATTAAACGCGGTAACTTTCCAGATCCTAGCAAATCCACCAATATGGGATTACACCCTTATTTAGGTGGCGCGATCTCTGACAACGATACCAAGTATGACAAAATTTATTTTGAAAAAATGAAAAACGAGCCTGTTAAAATATCAGCCAATAAAGGTTGGATAGCGATTCTACAACACTACTTTGTTACCGCATGGGTACCGGATCAAGGTCAAAAATTTACTTTGCAAGCGCGTACCAATGGTGACTTTAATTTGATTGGTTTCACAGGTTCTATTGTGAACATCGCACCTGGCGAACAAGGCACGTTTAGCTCGACTTTCTACGTTGGTCCAAAACTTGAAAAACACCTTGAAGCAACAGCAGATAATCTTGATCTAACCGTGGATTATGGTTGGTTGTGGTGGCTAGCGAAACCAATTTTTAGATTGTTATCTTTTATTCATTCGGTGTTTTTAAACTGGGGGATATCGATCATTCTAATTGTAGTTTGCGTTAAAGCAGTGTTTTTTAAATTGTCTGCGGCAAGCTACCGTTCGATGATAAAAGTGCGTAAATTTGGTCCTGAAATCGCCAAAATAAAAGAGCGGTACGGAGATGATCGTCAGAACATGTCGCAAGCCATGATGGCATTGTATAAGAAGGAGAAAATTAACCCATTGGGAAGTTTCCTACCAATTATATTGCAAATGCCAGTTTTCTTGTCCTTGTATTGGGTATTAATGGAATCTGTACAGCTACGTCATGCGCCATTTATCTTTTGGATTCGTGATTTATCAGCAATGGATCCATACTTTATACTGCCGATCCTAATGGGCCTGAGTATGTTCTGTCAACAAATGTTGAATCCAAAACCATCAGATCCGATGCAAGCTCGAATCACGAAGTTTATTCCAATCGCATTTACTTTCTTCTTCTTATGGTTCCCAGCCGGTCTTGTACTCTACTGGATAACAAATAATAGCTTGTCGATTCTGCAGCAGTACATCATTACTAAGCGAATTGAACAAGAAAGCTAGAGTTAGCTCTCTCATTATAAGAACCTATTATCTTTTCTTAAAATACGTTCATGGTTTTCTAGCCAGTTTGAGGTTCATGCTGGTTTTTTTTGCCTTTTTCATTCACTTGCTCTGGTGTTTTTGTTCTAAGATTTAAATGAGTTCAATATCCATTGTTGATTGCAACAAATTTATTAATGACCTATTCTCACTTTTTAAGTGTTCTACATTACTCAATGCTTGGCAAATAGAGTTTTTCGGGCGTTTTTTATATTTTTTTGATTTTATTTTTGTATAAGTATCAACTTAGCTTTCTACAAAAGCACGTTCGATGACATAGTCGCCTGGTACTCCAATTTTTGGAGACTCTTTAAAACCAAGCTCATTCAGTAAAGAGGATGTATCTTTTAACATATGAGGACTACCGCAAATCATCACTCGGTCATGTTCTAGATTTAACTGGGGTAAACCAATGTCCTTTGCTAGTTTACCACTGCGAATTAAGTTTGTTAATCGGCCTTGGTTACGAAATGGTTCACGCGTTACTGTCGGATAGTAAATAAGTTTTTCATTTACTAACTTACCAAAAAATTCGTTATCAGGTAGCTCTTTCTCAATGAAATTAGCGTACGCTAGCTCACTAACATGACGAACACCGTGGATTAAAACAATTTTTTCGTATTGATCATAAGCTTCAAAGTCTTGAATTACACTTAGAAATGGTGCTAATCCTGTACCTGTAGACAATAGATATAAGTTTTTCCCCGGATTTAAATCACGAGTGACTAAGGTTCCTGTTGGCTTAAGACTAACTAAAACATTATCGTCCACTTTTAAATTCTGCAAACGAGAAGTCAATGGGCCATTTGGTATTTTAATGCTAAAAAATTCTAAATGTTCTTCATAATTGGGGCTTGCGATACTGTAGGCGCGCACTAAAGGGTGTTTTTTGATTTCTAAGCCAATCATCACGAATTGACCATTCTCAAAGCGTAAGTTCGGGCTACGTGTAGTTCTAAAACTAAATAAGTTTTCATCCCAGTGATATACGTTTAAAACACGTTCTGTTACAAATGTACTCATAATTATCCTATTAAGTTGAATGCCGTATGATAATTGGGTCTGTTTAAAAGCCCTTAAGATAAACCAAGGAAGACTGCAGTGGAAAAGTTATTTTGCATTTTAAATAAGAATCTACTACAAGCAATTCATTGAATCAATGGGGGTTGAGTAAGTACATATTGTAGTACTATCCATCATGTGTTAAGCCGACTACTTAGATATCTTTAATACATTCAATGTATAGGCATTGCTTAGATTACTGATTCTAGTGACTTAATTATCTTATTAAAATATATGGAGAATAAGTTATCAAATAGGAAGACAATCTTGTTCTGGTGAACAGATTAGGATGTTGTGTTGTGTCATCTTCTATAAAAAAATGGATGCTCTTGAATTTATCTACGAAATACAACCGTGTAATTGCAATCCTGATATTCGCCTGTTTAATCAAAGCTTAGACGAAGGTGAATCTCTGAAATCGTTAGTACTCACTACTAGGTGAACTTAGTATTGGGTTAAAAATGGTTTTCCAGGAGAGTGAAGATACAATCAAACTGGGACGTTGCGTAAGAATCTGTGTTGAAGACGTTAATTTGTGATAAAAATTCCAATCAAATGTGGTATTGCTTTTTGGTCAGATTGTTTGTACTATAAGACTGTGAAGCAATTCGATCGTTCATAGTTCAGACATAGAAGATTCATATGGTTCATACCATAGGTGATTATCTAAAACGTTGGAGTTGCATACCTCAAAAGCCAGTTAGACGGAAGTAAGAGCATCAGCCTAATTCGCTGGCCTTGATTTCGGACGAGTATCTAAATGGCAAAAAGTGTTTTGAGTGGTTCGTCTACCCTCTTTGTTTTGTGAAGGTATTTGTCCGTTGATTTAACAGTCATAAAGTTGGGTATAATTCCTCTCTCATTAAACAACGTCCCCTTAGTTTAGTCGGATAGAACGAAGATCTCCTAAGTCTTAGACGTGAGTTCGAATCTCGCAGGGGACACCAACATACTTCACTATGATACCAGAATAGTAAAATCCATGTCTTATACTGAAATACGCTGACGATTTTTGTTAAGCCAGTGTGGATATTCCATGCTGGCTTTTTCATGTGTTTGTTCTAGTGTTTTCATTTTAAGACTTGAGTGAGGTCGATGATATCTGCTGTTGAGCTGATTTTAGAGGATAGTCTTGATTTTCATTTCGATTCTGTTCCAATTACCTAAAGGTGGTAAAACAACGAATCTTTCCCTTTTCGGTAGTATGTTTTTAAAAATTATTCTCTATATGGAAAACCAACATCTTATGTTGTCGTTTGGTCATTAGTTGGCCGATTACGGTAAATCGGCTTTTATTTTGGTAATAAGAAGATTATCATTATCAACAGTTGGCTGCCCAACTTAGCTTATCTATCTGTGTCGCGCTTATTATATGGATTCCTGTTTAAGTAACTGTAGATATCAAAAAATTAGGATCGATTAAACACCTATTGACGTCTTGTGTCTATCTTATCGACCATGGTGACATTTTTTTAGTGTAGAAGATGCCAGAGCCACTCAATCTAGATTTATGATATTACAGTCCGATTTCATGATGAACTTTAAAATTGACAGTGGTCAATTAAGATATACAAAAACGGCAATTACCTTACAAACAAATAGTAAGGGTCAATCAACCATCAATAATAATTGTACTGAATAAATTGCTTAGAGAAATAATATAGATCAAAAGCCAGTAAAAAATGTTTTTATTATTATTTTTTGGACTCAAAAATTATAATAAAAACCTTTGTACAAAATCACGAGTAAAGATCTTTCATTATACGAATTAGTGTAGTATCGAATTATAACTCTACGATATCATCTGGACTGACGTAACTTGTGACTTTGTCTATCGGCTCGTTATTGAAAAACTTATCCATCTGTTCCATCAAATATTTACGAGATTCAGGCAACATCAAGTTTAATTGCTTTTCATTTATGATCATTGTTTGTAGTATTTGCCATTCTTGCCAAGCCTGTTTCGATATATTATTTAAAATATCTTGGCCTCTCTCACCAGGTAACGGTGCACATTCTAATGCTTCCATATTTTTTTGAAACTTCTTGCAGTATATAACATCTACCATAACATAATCTCCTATTTGTCCATCAGGTTAATAATTATCTTTAATTTTCGTTTTTAAAAATATTTAGTCTACTGAAGATGAAGTCTATTATATGTAACGATATTTCACCGAAACCAATATAAAAAAATAAAAATTAACAAGTTATAAAAAGACTGAATTACAAGACTTCCAATTTTGAAAAGGACAACATCAACCACTTATTACTATCTTCATCGTCGAATTTAACCTGCACGCATGCTCGTGGGCCTTGGTTTTTGCAATTGATGACCAAGCCTTCACCAAACACTGGATGTTTCACTCTATTCCCAATACTGATGTTGATTTTTGGTGTTTTGAGAGCATTTAGTATTGTACTGTTTTGCAAATGTTTTTTTTCCGTTTGGTAATCTAGTCGTTGCATAAACACCGGACGATTTACTTGCGAACGAAGGCGTACTTCCTCCAAGCATTGCGGTGGAATTTCTTTTATAAAGCGTGATGGGCTATTGAAGGATTCACCACCAAACAAACGTCGGGATTCCGCGTAAGTGATGTAGAGTTTCTCCATGGCACGGGTGATACCCACGTAGCAGAGGCGGCGCTCTTCTTCAAGATGGCCCGGCTTCTCAAACGACATTTTGCTTGGGAACAAGTTTTCTTCCACACCGGTTAGGAAAACTAGTGGGAACTCCAACCCTTTGGCAGAATGAAGAGTCATCAATTGAACCGCGTCTTGATATTCATCTGTTTGGACATCGCCCGCATCTAATACTGCTTTGTCAAGAAAAGATATTAAGGGAGAACTAAACTCTTTGTCTTCTGGGTCCCAGATAAAGCTACTAGCAGCAACGATCAATTCTTTTAAATTTTCAACTCGTGTTTCGCCTTTCTCGCCTTTTTCTTTTTTATAGAAAGGGATAAGACCTGTCTCGTTGATGATTTGCTCAAATATATTTTCTAGGCTTAAATCCGGTTTTTGAATCGTCGTTATTAAGCTATCAATGATTTTTTGAAATGCTTTGATGGCGTTAGTAGTTTTTTTTGGCACGATAGATTTATCAACAATTAGTTTCGTCGCTTGCCACATAGAGCAACCTTGATCTCTTGCTATTTCTCGTAAGGTGCTGACACTACGTTCACCTATACCTCTTGGTGGTATGTTAATCACACGCTCCATCACGTCGTCATCATTTGGATCTATTGCCAAACGTGCATAGGATAAAGTATTTTTAATTTCCGAACGGTCATAGAATCTGTATCCACTATAAATACGATAAGCAATCAGTTCTCTAATTAGACATTCCTCAATTACGCGAGATTGAGCGTTAGAACGATACAAAACAGCCATATCTTTTAACGAAGTACCTTTGTCTCGCCATTTTTTGATAACATCGATAATAAACCGTGCTTCATCTTGTTCGTTAAAACCGGCGTATAGGGAAATCAGATCCCCATGTTCACTATCCGTCCAAAGTTCTTTGCTTAGACGATTATCGTTGTTTTTAATTAAGCCATTAGCAGCATCTAGTATGTGTCTTGTAGAGCGATAGTTTTGTTCCAAGCAAATGGTTTGGACGTTTTTAAAATGTTTGGTGAAATTATGAATGTTTTCTATTTTTGCACCACGCCAACCATAGATAGATTGATCGTCATCACCCACTGCGGTAATCGTTCCTTGATCGCCTATTATAATTCGTAGCCAAGCATATTGAATTGTATTGGTATCTTGAAATTCGTCTACTAGTACATGACGGAAGCGTTCTTGATAATGACGAAGCAAAGGTGGGGTGGTCAGAAAAAGATCGTGGGCACGCATTAATAATTCACCAAAGTCTAATAAGCTTGAATGTTCACAGGTTTCTTCATAACGATAATAAAGCTCGCGCATAATTTTGGAGAATGGATCATGGTTGTCAGGCACATTCGCTGCGCGTCGGCCTTTGTCCTTTTGTCCATTGATGAACCAACACATTTGCTTAGGTTGCCAACGTGTATTATCTATGTTTATCTCACACATAATGCGTTTTACCAAACGAAGTTGGTCATCACTGTCCATGATTTGAAAGTTTTCTTTTAGACCTGCATCACGCCAATGAGCTCTTAATAAACGATGTGCCAAGCCATGAAAAGTGCCCACCCACATGCCTTGAGGTGGCACACCGACTAACTCCTCAATTCGATACTGCATCTCACGAGCCGCTTTGTTGGTAAAAGTCATTGCCATAATGCTGCATGGCGAAAGTTGATAAGTGTGCATTAGCCAAGCGATACGATTCACCAGTATGCGTGTTTTACCAGATCCTGCTCCTGCTAGAACTAAACTGTTTTGTAATGGTGCTGTCACTGCATTACGTTGCTTATCGTTTAACGAGTTGAGGATAAAAGAAACATTCATTACATTTTGCCATGATTATCTAATATGTTTGTCATAAAAATACGTAAATATAGGTTCATCTTTGATTGTTATATGTTTTTTTATAGACTTGAAAACAAGCTGTTTGTCTATTTTGACTTTTTTTATCAGTTGATGATTATGATCTTCGTATTTCGGTGTCATTGAGATTAGCTAAATAGAGTATAACAATGAGTAATGCTTTTGAAACGCTAACCAAAGTAAAAATTGATATTCTTCATGCCTCTATTAACTGGTTTGGAGAAAGAAAAAACTATCGTAACCAAAAATGAAAATAGTGTGTGTGTTCAAGGTACGAAGCGTTATCGAACAACATTGATAGTAATAAGGTAAGTTACATACCGATTTTGATTTATTAAAACACGGTGCAATGCGTCTTTTTGAGCCAATTTACGTCTACGTCCAATAGAATTAGATATTTTTTTGATCTTTGTTAGAGACTAATGCTTTTTTGTCATCAAATGTTGATTCTTTACAAATATATATCCATAGAATACTCTTGTTCTTAATTAATATCATGGTTTTGTCTTTAGTTATAGCGTTTATTTCCATGTTGAGGTATCGTACACAACCAATTCCTGGTCCCTTCTGTAACACTGTACTACATTAAAGTATAACCTTTTTGGAGAGTTAATATGTTTGAACACATCCAAGCTACGCCAGCAGACCCTATCTTCGGTCTAGATGATGCCTTCCGCAACGATCCAAACCCCAAGAAAATTGATTTAGGTGTTGGTGTATATAAGGACGAACAAGGTGAAACACCTATTTTAAAATCGGTTAAGCAAGCAGACGATCATTTGTTAAGCCAAGAAACAAGTAAAAGTTACCTAAATATTGAAGGTGCACAAGGCTATCGTGATGTGGTACAAGCTCTTCTGTTTGGTGAAGGAAGTCAGGTAATAGCCAAACAATTAGCCAATACTGCCCACACTCTTAGTGTTACAGGTGCTCTTCGTGTTGCAGCAAAGTTTATTCGTAAGCATTTACCTGAGTGAGGCTACGATATGGGTCAGTGACTCAACATGGGACAATCATCAAGCAATTTTTCAATCTGTCGCCCTGGAAATCGGTAGTTATGCTTGCTACAATTGAACAGTGGTACCAACTAGCTAAGCTTTGTAGCAAGTAAGGCTTTTTGCTGTTGTCTGATTTTTCTTATCAAGGCCTTGGCGAGGGTATTCTAGAAGACGCTCAAGGGTTACGTACTTTTTTAAATCACGTTCCTGAAATGTTAATTGCTAAGTCTTTCTCTAAGAACTTTGGTTTGTACAATGAGCGAGTTGTTGCATTAACTATAGTTAGTTATAGTACTGATCAAACAGTGGTGGCGTTTACACAGATCAAGCTTTGCATTCGTACCAATTCCTCGAATCCATCTTCTCATGGTTCTTCGGTTGTGTCGGAAATTTAAAATTTCAAAGAGTTGTGTAGCCTTTGGGAAATGGAACTAAAGAGTATGCGTGATCGTATTCAAGAGATGTGTAGTTTATTTGTTGGCACACTTCGAGCCAAGGGCGAATCGATGTCACAGGTGTGACTCTTGAAAATATGTAACCTCTATGTGAAGCCATCGCCTTCATTTTAGGAGTTGAATAGGTTAAAAATGAGTAGGTAGTCATCTAAAAGTGAATAGAAAAGACAAATCGCAGTTTTTTAAAGTCATAAAAAATCATGTAAGCCATTTGAACCGAGGAGATATGGGTAGCTTTTTCTTTTTTAAGAAAGCGTAAAGGAAAAATAAAGCATCTAGTCCTGTTTTCTTCTGGTATATGATGCCTTGGAAGCATTCTTTTATTCAAACGGTATTAACAACACATCTAATCACGGAGCCATTATGACGGCGACTTTACTTTACTGTTATGACCCTATGTGCAGCTGGTGCTGGGGTTTTCGTCCTATTTGGAGTAAATTGCAAAAGGCCTTACAACCATTAATCGATGAAAATAAACTATCGATCCAATCTATGTTGGGCGGTTTAGCTCCAGATTCAGATGATCCTATGTCTGAGGAAATGAAAGTAAAATTAGAAGAAACGTGGAAACGTATTGAGAATAGTTTAGGAACGGAATTTAACTTCGATTTTTGGCGAACTGCCAAGCCTCGTCGTTCAACCTATCCTGCTTGCCGTGCCTGTTTGGTAGCAAGAGACATGGGATCAGAGGAAGACATGTATCACGCTATTCAACGGGCTTACTATTTGCAAGCAAATAATCCTTCTGACATAGAAATACTCATCGAATGTGCTGAGCATATTGGATTAAACCCAGATGGATTTATGAAATCTATGGAGCATATCAAAGCAGAAGGTTTGCTAGAAAAAGAAATTAGCCAAGCCAGTCATTTAGGTCTAAATTCATTTCCTTCTTTAGCGATTCTTAAAGGCGATCAGCTTACATTTATTCCATTAGATTATCAGGATCACCAAACTATGTTAACCGTTATCAAAAAGACACTTGTTTGATAAACAAGTGTCTTTTAAAAAAGATCAAAGTGCTTACTGAATGAAGTTAAGGTTCGTTGTTGACCGCTTTTATTATTTACTTATTTTTTGTAATGAACAAACGTTGAAAACAAGACTTCCGTTAACATGTCGATTTTCATCGCTTTCAATGAACACGTATCTTGAAATTGTTCAACACTACAGATAATGCTAGTTGGTCAACTAGTTTTTGCACCACAATGTTAGGAAAGCGAGATAACAGAATCTGCTCAGCTTTATGTATTAAAATGCATACTTTTTGAACTTTTTTATTTAGTACAAAATGATAATTGAGAAGCGTATCTAAGTAATCCACAATACCATGATTCGTTTTTACCTGAGCATTATCTATTCACACTGGGATAAACCGTTTTTTCCTATTGATTCAAAGGTGTTTATACGTGTAATCAAAGCCCAACACCACTTTATGCTTATAACAAAATTTACTTGATTGTTCAAATATGCTTTGATATGTTCTGAATTTGATCACGGTTGATGGGCATGGTGCAGAAAAAATTGTTTACTTTTTGATTGTAAAACATCTAACCCCTTTTGATTTCTACACCGATGATGCAAAAATATGATTTGATGAATCGAAAGATTTGTAGTTCATCACTGATTCTGCTAGATGAGGTAAATAAGAGCATAAAATCCTATTCGATAGTCGGTACTTTCAAGTTCATTAATAATAGTTAACCAATTGTGTAAACTTAAATTGTTAATGGATTGACTAGCGGAGAAAACAAATTTTCCCGGTAACACGAGTAATGTAATTTCGTCTTTAAAGCAACGAATTACCAAATCTACATTATGTTCATCTTCGGTAATTCTGATTACACGACGTTTCTAAATTTTGCAACGTCGAGATTATTTTTTGGATCATAAGGGATTATCAACAAAACGGTGTTATTACATTTCTTTAATACCAGCATGCCACTAGAAAAAATAGCTAAGTAGTGAATGTTCTAACCAAAACTGAGAAGCATGATTTTTAATTCTTAAATGTCTAAGTGTTCACTGACGGCTTTATGTACCGTTAAATTTCTTTTACCTAAAACAGGTAAATCTATCTCTTCGATACGGTGATTTTGAACCCAAAATCATTACTTTGATCCACTAAGGCTCCACGATATGTCAATTTAAAGCCAAGCCGCTTTGGTACCGACATTATCTAACTTTTTTACTTCTTTAACTGACATCATCAAAGCGGTTTTCGCGTAACTATGATGACAAACAAAATAACTAGATTTAGGCTGAGACTCAATCCAACTTTAC
>JACLAC010020546.1_pt1 | contig 89476 bp, 68 predicted proteins | sample 8027881 | NCBI WGS metagenome assembly JACLAC01 (sample SAMN15725517, study PRJNA655200) | protist metagenome | isolation source: fluorescence activated cell sorting (FACS) single amplified genomes of... | place: Spain: Blaines Bay Microbial Observatory, Mediterranean Sea | collected 2016-01-19
AATCACAATTGGTGCCCGCAGTCCGAAGAACCAAAACATTTACATTTTTCATATTCCAAATTAACTACAGAAAGGTATGATAAAAGAGAAGATAAATCTTAGCACAATATACGTGCCAGCGTCAATTATCACCTTTTTTTTGGCGAGCTAGATTCAAGTTTCTTCTTAATACAGAACTTTTTGGTATTAACTTTAACCCTGATTCAAGATATTGAATCCCCTCTTTTGTTTTGCCAGAATTTAGCGACCTAACTGCTTGGTTGTTATAGTATGCTTCAGCTATATTTTCAAACTTTCTTCTATTTCTTTTTGACCGATTAATGCCCTTAACTATGATCTGGCCGGCTTGGTCCGACTGGTTTTTCTTGAAGCAAAAATTGGCCCAATCCAACATAATAGCATCCCAGTTATTGAGTAACGTTTTATCTGTGGGTTTTATTGACACCCCATTTTCGATGATTTTTACTGCAGATTCAAACTTCTGCAGTTTTGCAAGTTCCAACGCCCAATTGTTATATACTAGAGTCTTTGCTTTCAGTAGCTGATGCAGACCTGGTAAGACCTCTTCCCCCCTCTCCAGTAATTTAATTGCTTTTAAAAACTGTCTTTGGTTGGCTAACTTCTGAGCAGGGTCAATGTACACAAATGCGAATGCTTCTAACAAAATCTTGTCATTTGGTTTATCTCTTAGGGCTTTGCGAAAAATCGGCACTGATTCTTCTACCGATAGACCTTTTGTCGATTCAACAATTACATTGACGCTGAGCTGTTCAAAAGTTTCTTCTTTGGGCAAAGCTGATTTGGCTTTGGTGATTGATTGTTTAGCCTTCTTAAATTGGCCATTTCTAACAGCCAATTGGATTTGATCAATATAGGCAGCCCGTAGGTTCTGTTCTAGTCGTCGGTCTTTTGGGTACTCTTGTAATCCAGTTTCAACAACTTGGATACCTTGCATAAACTGATTTGATTTAAGTAGATGATAGCTCCAATTGACATAAACGTTATATCGAAGCTGCTTGGGTTGTTTCATGTATGGAAATAGATCTAAAGATTTTTCGATAACAAAGAGTGCGTCAGAATAACGCTTAGCGTGATCAAGTGATATTATGTAGTTAGACAAGCCACTTTCCCAAGAATTAGTATTCCTGGGCAAATCTCCTGCCAAGTGCCAACCTAAATGTAGAGTCCTAGCAGCTTCAGCGTGCCGATTTTGGTCGCTAAGTGTCTTGTATCGGTTTGAATAGATTAGGGAAATCATCTGTTTGTCGCTGATTTCTGATCGTGCTTGGTAATTGCGTTGAGGCACATAAGCGAATCCAGTCAATTGGCCAAATTGGTCTAATATATCTTTTCTAGTGGAAGGATCAAATCCATATTTGATTGTTGTTTCAACATCTATTTTTTGGGTTGGGAGCTTTAGTTGGGAAAAAGCATGGTCCTTAACAATAACCCCCGTGATGTTTATCGCGAATTTACGGCAAACAATAGCATAGAGCACTGAAGACGAAACGCAATTGAAATCTCTGTTCTGTAGGCTAGTGTCAAGGCGCGTTTGTTTTGCTTTGTAGGAGCGAAAGAACCGAGTGTGAAGCCAATGCAGGATGAACTCAGCACGCTCTATTGTTTGACCCGATACTTTTTGAGTTTCTAGAGCGACAGAGAGGTCCCGGGTAATACTGTCGATGCTTCGTTTGAATCTTGTCATTTCTTTTTGTTGGACACCAGAGGCTAACAAAGCAAAAGTTGCGTAGTTATCATAGGTATATGGTTCATTTGTGTTCACCATTCGCTTTTCATGATCAGATAACATTATGATGGTTTCAAACTCTTTCTCAATTGTGGATTGACTTAAAATGTTAGTTGGCATGAGTATGGCGAGTCCAATCAAGATTGGAATATTGCACCTAGAAAACAGGTTAGACATAGTTGAATCATATCATAAATTGTGTTAAATTGAAGACCTGTTGCTAAATTCAGAATTAATAACATTTTGTTGAATTCTATTATGTCGAAAATTGAACATGTGGAGATTTTTCCAGTCAAAGTAGGTCTTAAAACAACCTTCGATATCGGAACCGGTTTCGTTGGTGATGCCTTATCTGCTGGTGATCACTTGTTTGTCAAAATTATCACTGATGATGGTTTCGTTGGTTGGGGAGAACAACGTGCTTTACCCTCTTGGAGTTACGAGACCATAGAGTCTATGGTAACGACGATTAATCGTTATATCAAGCCAGTTCTCTTGAGATCCAACCCGTTACAAATCAATCTTATTCATCAAAAAATAAGCCAAATCATAAAACCTTCAGTTAGTAATGGCCACCCATTCGCAGTAGCTGCTGTTGATATTGCCTTGCATGACCTAGTTGGGCATATGCTAGGAGCACCGATTCATGCCTTGCTTGGTGGAAAAAAGTACGATCAGCTACCACTCTGCTATGCGCTCAGTATTGATCAGCCCAAAATTATGGCCCAGCAAGCTCTACATCTTTCTCCTTGTAGACACTTCAAAGTTAAGATCAGTGGCGACCCAGATCTTGATGAAGATCGGATTAGAGCAGTCGCTGAATCTGTAAAACATGCTGAGCTTTGGATTGATGCTAACCAAAGTTATACTCTTTCTCAAGCTATAGGGTTACTTCGACGAATTGAAAATTTACCGTCTGTTAAAGTTTTCGAGCAGCCATTAATAAGCCAAGATTGGCTAGGCTTAAAACGAATACGCGAAAATAGCCATATTCCGATTGCTGTTGATGAAGGGTGTTTTTCCATCTATGACTTAGCAAAAATCATCCGACTTGAGTGTGTTGATGCTATAGTCTTAAAAATTTGCAAATCGGGCGGAATCCGTCAATGCAGGCAGGTAGCGCATTTAGCTTTGGCTAATTCTATTGAATTATTCGGTAGTGGTTTGACTGAATCTGGCGTTGGTTTTATAGCGTCAACCCACCTTTTTTCAACCCTAGATTTGGTTTTTCCACCAGAGCTAAATGCACCAGTTTTCTTGGATAATATGGTTGCAACCAACTTGACAGTTGACCAAGCTATTGTCAATGTTCCAGATGAGGCCGGACTTGGTATAGTAACGGATGAAAATTATATAGTCGATCATAGTTTCAAAATATGAGTATGCAATCCAAGGATCGCCAATTTTTGAATGGTACATCGTGTTAGAACTATCTCGAAGTATGTAGTTATGTTGGTAAAACTGGTTAAGAGAACCCCCGTTGAGATTCGCTATATTACTGTTTTATTTTTTAGTTCAAGGCTTATATTGACGTTGATCGGTGTTTTTTCTCGTTTTTACTTACAGCAGAGAATTGACTTTAGTAAAGTACCCCATAGAGCACCAACCTACCCCGACACTCATACTTGGTTGAACATTTGGGGCGTTTGGGATACTGGCTGGTATCTAAATATCGCCCAAAACTGGTATAACAACATTTTAAATAGTCATGGAGGAGCTAATTACGGTTTTTTCCCTTTGTACCCATTTTTGATGCGAATATTGGGCTTTATTGTAGGAAATAATTTTATTAGTGGGTTACTAATCTCTAATCTGGCTTTTTTACTTGGAGCTTACGTACTTCACAAACTTGTTTCGCGTCAGTCAGGTTCAGAAACCGCGGACCGAGCCGTCTTATTCATGTTTTTGTTTCCAACGGCATTTATCTTTTCTGCCGTTTTTTCTGAATCCTTGTTTGTATTGTGTATGATATCTGCTTTTTACTTTGCCAACCGGAATCGTTGGTTCTTGGCAGGTCTTTTTGGCGGTTTAGTTACTCTCACTCGATCGGTTGGTGTATTTATTAGTCTGCCCTTATTGCTACTCTACCTACAGAATCGTAGTTTCAATTTACATAAAATTCGCGCCGATATTTTATTCTTGGCCTTTGTACCATTGGGATTAGGCCTGTTTAGCCTACAGTGCTATTTGGTGACTGGAGACTTTTTGGCTTTTGCTCATATTCAACAGACTGGTTGGGGGCATGAATTGACTAATCCATTGATGGTCTTATGGCGAAGTTTAGGAGATGGTAATATTTTACACCTTTGCAATGGCATTTTCTCAATCAGCATGATCTCCATAATTTGTATAGGCATACGGCAGATACCTTTGGCTTATTGGCTGATGGCAATGATTTTAATGATCTTTCCACCGCTCGCAGGTCATACGTGTATGAATAGTATGTTACGCTACTCTTTGGTAGTTTTTCCCATTTATATATTGTGTGCCAAGATTCCCGTACATAGTTGGTACTATCAACTGATAGTAATTAGTTTATCAATGTTGCAGGGAGCTTTGATGGTCTTTTGGACCAACAGTTTTGATTTAATTATCTGATTGCTTGTAAAATTATTCAGGGGCAACAAAGTGGAGTCTAAGTGGTAGACAAATTTTTTCTTTTCTATTATTACTAGACAGATTTTGCTTGGATCAGGTAATGCACCTATTTGCGTTTCTATAGAAAATGCTATTAATTGTGACTTTCGAATCCCAAACTAGACTTGTGGGTATCCAGTAAGGTACATTCTATCACTTGATTATTAACATTTGTGAGATTTATTGCAAATTGTATTTCTTAATATAATCTAAGTAGGCCCCTGCCACTATATATCGGTATTAATTTCACAAAGGTAATAAATCACTAACTCTTGGCGGCTATTTTAGGCCTAGGGCTAAGTTTGGTTAAAGGACCTTATTAGGCCATTAAGACTTCGATAGGTTGGTCTTAATAATTTCAAACTAACCCAGTATATCTTCATAAGAAATAGGATTAATTAGGCTATTGATTTACGTCATTATTGTCATCCGTGATTTGGCTTGAACTGGTCTAGGCTGTGGGCTATAATCTGTGAGCTACCTAGACGGGCCGGGCGGCATTCTCTAAAAAAAATAATACCAGATAACCTAAATCTTTACTGACTTAACAAGACAGAAATATCAATGAACAAGGATTAAATATGGTGTGGTACCAAGAGGAAGAATATAGAAAAAAAACAGCCCTCGCTGAAATGCTGAAAGGGGGCGTCATAATGGACGTATCCAACGTGGAACAAGCCAAAATTGCTGAAGAAGCTGGCGCCGTATCAGTCATGGCATTAGAACGAATTCCTGCAGATATTCGCCGAGATGGAGGCGTTGCTCGGATGAGTGACCCCCTATTAATTCGTGAAATTCAGGAGAGTGTTACGATCCCAGTAATGGCTAAATGCCGAATTGGTCATTTTGCAGAGGCTCAAGTTCTGGAGTCTTTAGAAGTCGACTTTATTGATGAAAGCGAAGTTTTGACTCCGGCTGATGACCAATACCATATTGATAAATGGCGTTTTAAAGTTCCTTTCGTTTGTGGATGCCGTAATTTAGGAGAAGCCCTACGCCGAATTGCGGAGGGGGCAGCTCTGATTCGTACTAAAGGTGAAGCTGGCACTGGTAATATAATTGAAGCTGTTCGACACATGCGGTCTGTTCAAAGTGAAATCAAGCAAGTTTGTGCACTGAACCCTGAAGAATTAGTCGATTTTGGTAAAACTATTGGTGCTCCAGTCGAACTAATCCGGAGTATCAAGGAAAACGGTAAGCTGCCCGTACCTAACTTTGCGGCAGGGGGCGTTGCTACACCCGCAGATGCCGCATTGATGATGCAACTCGGAGCTGAAACAGTGTTCGTCGGCAGCGGTATTTACAAATCTGATAACCCCCCAGAGCGTGCTAGAGCTATTGTTCATGCGACAACGCATTATCTTGACCCATACGAAGTTGCAAAAGCAAGTGAGGGTATTGGTGAAGCGATGAAGGGGATTGAGATCAACGATATTCCAGAGACTGAACGTATGCAAGAGAGAGGTTGGTAGCGATAGGAGTCGATAAAAAAGCAATGAAGATCGGTGTACTAGCTCTACAAGGTGGCTTTGCACTCCACCAGATGTCCCTCGGGCGGATGAATGTGCAAACTACGCTAGTTCGAAAGCCGTCGGAGTTGCGTGGGTGTGCAGGCTTAATCGTGCCTGGTGGTGAGTCAACAACACTACTTAAGTTACTTCACAATATTGGACTTGTCGATCCGATTCGTGAATTTGCACAGTATCACCCGATATTTGGAACGTGCGCGGGCTCGATTCTACTTGCGAAATGTGTCTTGAACCATCCCATGGAACCGTTGGGGCTAATTAGCGCTAGTATTGAAAGAAACGCTTATGGCCGACAAGTTGATTCGTTTGTTGATTCCCTTGAACTTAAGTTGGACGGAAAAATCACTGCCTTTGAGGGCATATTTATCCGTGCACCTAAAATTCAAACGATAGGGTTAGATGTAAACGTGTTGGGTCTCAATAAATTGGAACCATCATCAGAAGAGACCATTGTCCTCGCAGAAAGTGAAAGAGTCCTAATTGCTACTTTCCACCCTGAACTAACTGAAGATAACCTAGTACATCAATACTTTGTCAACAAAGTACTGAAAACAGCGAATTAATAAACAATATTCAATAGAGGGAATAATCACAGATGGATTTTCAACTGAGCGACCAAGCACTCGTTCCTATTCATCAAAAAGTTATGGACGGAGAGCGTCTGAGTTACGAGGATGGTTTAACCCTTTTTAATAGTCCAGATTTACTAGGAGTTGGTTACTTAGCTAACATCGTGCGTGAACAAACAAACGGAAATGTTGGCTATTACAATATGAACCAGCATATTGATTATACAAACGTTTGTATTTTACACGCTCGATGTCATTTTTGTGCGTTTGCGCGCAAAAATATTGAAACTCAGGGAGCTTGGGAATTGAGCTTGGAACAATTTCTCGATAAAGCCATGCATTCATTAAAAAATGGATGCACTGAAATACATAGCGTTGGTGGCTTGCACCCTAAATTGCCATTTCAATATTATCTTGATTTGCTGAGTGGGCTAAAAGAAAGGATGCCACAAGTCCACAGAAAATTTTTTACTGCAGTCGAAATTCATCATTTCGCTCGATTGTCAAAACAATCAATCCGGCAAACCCTGTCAGCATTGAAAGAAGCTGGTCTGGATTCCATACCAGGCGGAGGCGCTGAGATTTTTTCGAAGCAGACACGCGACAAGGTTTGCCGAGGTAAAATTGATGCTGATGAATGGTTCGATATTCATCGGCAGGCCCACGAATTAGGCATCCCATCAAATGTTACCATGCTTTATGGGCATTTAGAAACGGTTGAAGATCGTGTTGATCACCTCGTTCGAGTTCGGGAAGGCCAAGACGTTTCAGGAGGATTTGTAACCTTCATTCCTCTTGCATTCCATCCGGAAAACACTCGTTTGGCATACTTGCCTAGTACGTCAGGTCTAACTGATTTGAGGTGTGTCGCCGTTTCTCGCCTGATGCTAGATAACATTCCTCATATTAGGGCTTATTGGATTATGCTTGGTCTAAAAACGGCCCAAGTTGCCCTCAATTTCGGTGCTGACGATATTCATGGTACGGTTACTGAAGAAAAAATTACCCATATGGCGGGGGGATCTTCTCCACAGTCAGTGTCTGTTGATCAGATTGCACAGTTGATCAGAGAAGCTGGTCGAGATCCCATTGAGCGAGATACGCTCTATAATCAAGTCATACGAAATGGTAATGATTGGCAATCAGTTGCCGCATAATTGGGGAAGACTATCACTTCTCCAAAACAGAAACGAATTGGTGCGGTTTCTTTTTTAAATACAAAACCGCTTGTTCATTCATTAATTCAATCTCCAATACCTGACATTAAACTTAGTCTTGGTTACCCTAGTCTCTTGTCTAATCAGTTGGAAAAAGAAGAGCTAGATCTAGCTCTAATACCCATCATTGAGTACTTTCGCCAACCTAGCTACCGCATCATTCCTGATATCTGTATTGCTTCAAAAGGTCGAGTTCAAAGTATCCTTCTATTTAGTCAAAAGCCACTGAGCCAATGCAATACCGTTGGTCTTGATAGTAGTTCCCGTACTTCTCAAGCACTGGTAAAGATTTTGTTAGCTGAATATTGGAAAATTCACCCTGAGTTTGTAGACTGCTCACCAAACACACAACCATCAAACCATGAAGCGGACGCTGTCATGTTGATTGGAGACCAAGCTCTACGTTACCAGAAAGACACCAGATATGTGTTTGATCTGGGTGAGATTTGGCAACAATTGACTGGATTACCATTTGTATATGCTTGTTGGGTCGGGCGATCGAACACTAAACTAGGAGATATTGGTCGAATTCTGAATCAAGCAAAAGATGAAGGATTAAGTCAAATTGATATAATCGCAAGTGAGGAAGCCGAGAAATTAGGATTTTCTTTTGAACTTTGTCATCGTTATTTGACAAAGCATATCTTCTTCAATCTTGGTTCAGAAGAAATAGACGGTTTAGAATATTTTTATCAGTTAGCCCAAAAATACGACTTAGTACCAACTGACCGTTCCATCTTATTTTTTAAATGATGAACTACTACTTTTTGGGTTAGCCTGGTAGCATAGTATAGCCTTCACCGACCATAAGACCGACAATTGCCCACACACCACCAATAATGCAATCACCCAATACTAAGCCGACAAAAAATGGCTTAGACTTTTGAAACGTCTTCAAACCACCAACCCCTAGTAGAATTTTTTTCAAAGTCCACCCCATAAAAATAGAAAACCATAGGTTATTCAATGCAAATTCCCCAGGCGAAGCTATAAATCCAATAGGGTGAAATGGCCACCAAACAAATTGATTTCTCATCCAATATAGCCAACCAGTTCCTACTGCTCCTGTAATTACAAAACTGAGATTGACCCAGTTAGTTTTAGTTGGTGTTTGGAATTGCGTTTCTAACCAACGAAATGGAACTATAGGTGCAGTCATGAAAGTCCAGTACTGTAAGCTCAAAGCTCCGTGCTGATAGACTAATTTTAGAAAGAAGAAACTTGTAAGTATTACAGCTAGAGTGATGGAAAGTACCATAGTAGTGAGAAGTTGTTGGCCCTTGATATTAGACGCTATAGCCATTTTAAATGCATTACTCACGTGCGGCATTAGAAGTCCACGTTTAGTACGAAAAATAGCTGAGGGTATTGATAAAACGGCGAGACTGTTTGGGCTGATTTTACTTGAACCTAATGCAGTATGGAAAAAGTCAAAAGCTCGAAATGAACTATTAATGTGAATGACACCACCAGCGACTACTATGTAAGTCAACATAATTGAGGTAATTCCCATTAGAATAATGACTCCCATAGAAAGGAGTAGACTAGCTCCAGCACTGTAGAGTAACAAAGATGGAAGGAGAATACCAATTGCTAAACAAGGTAGAACCCATGGTTCAGCGATAGGCTGATTAGGATCAGATTGAGTTCGGCTGAAAAAAGACCATAGGATTTCAAATAAATACCGCCGGCCAGTCCAAAAAAAATATGCTACTGCTACTACATAACCGCCCATTTCCATATGAGAAGCGTATGCCTTGCTTACATACCCCATTGATTGTTCCATAGGAATACCCAAAGTGCTAGCGGTGACTAATTGTAATCGATAGAAAAGAAAAAAAAACCAAATGCTCAAAGAAACGTCCAACCGTACTAGGTATGTGAAACCAATCACCGATGGAAATAAAAATAGCCACATTGGCCGAACTACAGACCACGGTTTTTCATTCAGGTAAATATTAAGATTAAGCTTGAGAGGAAATGCAGGGAAGTTTGGAATGTAGAAGTTTATTCCATTACAAGTATGAATAACAACCGGAATTGATATACTAACCCACATCATCTTTTGCTTCAAAAACCGGCTCGACCTACTACCGACCAATTGTTGCTTGGCCAATTCGCTAGGCAATTCAGCCAAAGGAAAAGAGTACTTCTCGCGCTCGATCCACTGCTGTCTGAAAATAGTACTCAAAGTAATCATTAGTAACCATAGACCTCCAATCACTCCCATCCAGAATAAAATCGGTTTGAACCAAACCCAGTACGGGACTGGAGAACCATCAGGAAGTTGCTCATAGAAGTAGCGAATAGCATATGGATCAGTTGGAGCTAACCATTCAGGGAAATAGTGGCCGAATAGTGCCCGCCAGTCGTTTTCGGGTGTCGAAAAATATCGAAAACCAATCAGAATTGGATATAGCCACCGTGCTAAGCCAACTGTCGGTACACTAATTGAAACTATCATCATGCACCAAATAGTAACTAATTCAACCTCACTCAAAACCCATGCATGATCGAACTGATTATTAATATTGGAAAGTAAATTCAGCAGAGGGTTAATAATAAATAAAATGAAGATGAATAAGAACATAGCTCCGATCGGGAAATGATTACCCGCAAGAAATGTTCCTTCAATGTAAAAATCATTATAGGGAATAACTGCACAAAATAATATAACTAGTAGTAGACCTATGATTATAGATCGCAGAGTTGGGTTATTAGCAGTTTGGCTATAGGCTAACTTAGTCATTTATATTATCGGGTAAAAGTAATCTACTTGCTTAACCGGTTATGTGAAACAAAAGTGCCGGACATGCGTTGCAATCGTTAGCTTCTGTTAAATTTTAAGTGGTATAGAACAATCATGGGAAAGTCCAGGCCATCGTACATCATCCTCCAAGTGAAATCAAGCGTGTCCACTTTTTTTTATAGAACAGTAGTAAAACTGATATCTTTATGGTTGGTTTCGTTTATCGTTCCTATCAACTCGTTATCGGTACAAGTACCAGATAAATATTTCCAAATCCGAACTTTCCCCTTCAAAAATGGTTTTTCTCGAATTCAAGTTGGAGAGAAATTTGGTTTCATTTCTAAAAATGGTCATCGTATAGTGGATGCCAAATATAAATTGGCTAAAGATTTTTCTGATGTAGTCGGTGAAAATGGACGTCAGTTAGCTTGTGTGCAAATTGATCAGAGATGGCATTTTATAGATCAGAAAGGTCATCAGGCCATAGATTGGCAGTTCGATGACGCTGATACTTTTCATTGTCAATTAGCAGCTGTCGGTATTGGTAACATTAAGTCACGCAAATATGGGTATGTCGATGTGAGAGGTAATATGGTGTTGCCGCCGAAGTACACAAAAGTTGGCTCTTTCGTGAAAATGGAATTAAACGCCGAACAATGGATACTGGCACCTTTCCAGTCAGGAAGAAAATTTGGTTATCTTAGATATTGTAAGAATAAAAAACCTGTTATATTTGAAGTTGTTCCAGCAAAATACACTCAGGCTTTTCCATTTTCAGCTGATGGTATTGCAAAGATCGCTCAGGGTAAGCGATATGGTTACATTAGTATTCAAAAAATTGCAGAGGCAGGAAATCAGAAATTGGGTACAACACAGATTAATGATCCTTTGATTGTTGTTCCAGCTACTTACCAACAAGCTTACGATACAGTTGATAAATTAGCGATTGTTCGAGATAGAGGGAATTGGTCATTTTTACAAATAACACCCGGTGAAGCAACTCCTTTCAAACTAATATTAGCCAAACCTATTTCGTCCTCGACTGATTCGTATCTACTTGGCAAAAATTTAACCTTCGACGCGATTGGTCAGATGTCTTCAAGGCTAATTCGGTTCGGCAAATATACGAGTGGTATGGATAGTCAAATGGATTATGGCTTTCTGGCTTATCGACCAGATGGCCCTGACTTGGTTACCAAAATCCCTGCTCAGTACAATTACTGTGGCGACCTGGTAGATGGGTTAGCACGTATTTTGATCGGTGGACGTTTAATGGATGGTAGACCCATTGGAGGTGGTTTATTCGGCTATATTGATGAATCCGGCCAGATAGCTATCAACCCCCAGTTTACTTTTGCTGAGGATTTTTCGAATAATCGGGCGTATGTAGAAAAAACAGACAACTTGGGTCAGATAAGACGTGGCTATATTGACAGAAATGGGGATTTTCAATTTGAAGTAGATTTAGGCCTTGCTTACAATTTTTTCGACAACTTAGCCGTTTTCTCCATTGTTGATTCGGTCGGTAACAAACAGAGCTTAACGTCCGATAAAAAACCTAAGTTCGGTTATATCAACGAAGGCGGTAATGTTGTGATTCCAGCTCAGTTCCAGAAAGCCGGAAATTTCCAGTATCAGGTGGCTTGTGTCTTGGATGGTGTAAGTGGCAAATATGGTTATATTAGCAAGAGTGGACAATACCAAATCTCGCCTCAATTTGATCAAGCTTCTGATTTCTTTCATTTGGAGAGTATTGGGCAGTTAGAATTGGTTTCTTCAAGTACAAATTTAAGTGGATTTGGTTTTATGTCTATTGGTATGGGAAATTTGGTACCTATATCCGAACAGTATAAAAGTTATTTTGATCAACTAGATTTGAATCGAGACGGGCAAATCGGGGAGAGTGAATTTGGGCGTTCCAGAGAATTTTTATCGATTGAAGCAGCAAGAACTAATCAACTTGTAGAACTTTTCAATCTAGTCTTAGGTCGTAGTGAAAGTAATGAAATCGAAATTAAAGATTTTTTCAACTTCTACGATCAAGATCAAAATCAACAAATTAACCGAGTAGAGTACCTATCTCAATTTCCAATGCTTGAGATGGCCAAATCAAGCAGGATTAACCAAATAGCGCAAGGATCTGGAAGCATTATTTTCCCATCGTTTCCACCACTAGCTGTGGTAAAAGTTGATGGTGAAGAGTTTTATATTAACCAGTTAGGAACACGAATCGATCAATTAATTCAATCTACTAGTGCAACTAGCGACTCGATAGAAGGCCAGTAAAATTTCATAATGTTAGTCTCAAAGAACGAAACAGGGCGAATAAATAAGTGGTTCTGTGGCTCTTTTTGCCAATACTATTGGATCGTAGGATCCTAAATCCTGATAATTAGGTCTTAATTAAGCTTATTTCGTCGGTCTCTATGAGCATTAGAAACGTAGAATCTCTACTGCTGTCTGCAAAGTGGGTTTACTATCCTACAAATCTTTCACATGTTAAACGAGAAAGTATCGGGTTGTATAATATAAGAAAAGCTACCTTAATTGTGAGATCAGACCCGAAATGATTTTAAAATTGGTATTAATCTTTGAGCTGAGAATTTATTGAGTGATAGACTAATCCCAAATCATCAGTCAATCAGGATTTTTTCTATCTGATCAGTATGTTACTTTGATAACCCAGAGCTTCAGTTCATCAAATTATCAAGAGATACTCAGTTCTCCACTGTGGGCGGTTAATCTTTTACCTGAAAAGTTCTGCACCTAAAAGTGGCAGTAAAAACATTCATTGTATAGCATCAGTAGAATTAATTATTATCGTCAGTGGATATTTTCGTACGCAAAAAAATGATGATGTTAGTCGTTTATAGAACAAGGTTTAATTTGTCAATTTAGTCCGAAAATGATATAACCACTTTGTATGTCGGTTTTATTTATTGGGGGAAGCCGAGTTTGTTAGCACATGTTTTAAGTAGTACTTTGTTAGGTGTGGATGCATATCTAGTTCAAGTTGAAACTGATATTTCTGATGGCTCGTCTGCTTATAATACGGTGGGTCTTCCTGATAGTGCTATTAAAGAGAGCAAAGACAGAGTCACTGCAGCTATCAAAAACTCTGATCTTCATTTTCCATCCAGTCGTATTACTATTAATTTGGCTCCGGCTGATATTCGAAAAGAGGGATCTGCCTTTGACTTACCCATTGCGTTGGGTATTTTAGCTGCTACGGGCCAGATTGATGCTGATAATTTAAATGGCGTAATAACAGTTGGTGAATTGGCTCTTGATGGTCGTATTCGTCCTGTTAACGGGAGTCTACCTATTGCTCTAAGTGCCAAGTCTAATCAATTGACGAGCTTTCTATTACCTCAAGAAAATGCTAAAGAAGTTGCTATGGTAGATGGAATTGACATTTATCCGGTTGAGAATCTGCAGCAAGTTGTTCACTTTCTTAATGGTAAATCTACTATTCCTCCGTTTTCTTATAATAGCCAAGCAGAATTGAAAAAGCAGTCGCAGTATAATATCGACTTCGCGGATGTTAAAGGGCAGGAGCACGCAAAGCGTGCGATCGAGGTTGCAGCTGCGGGTGGGCATAACATTATTATGATTGGTCCTCCTGGTTCTGGGAAAACGATGATTGCAAAAAGAGTCCCAACAGTTCTTCCTGACATGAATATGAGTGAGTCTTTAGAAACTACTAAAATTCATAGTATTTTAGGTCTGATCAATGATCGAATGCCTTTAATTGTCACTAGACCCTTTCGATCTCCACATCATACTATTTCTGATGCAGGTTTGATTGGTGGCGGTAGAATTCCCAAACCTGGAGAAGTCAGCCTGTCCCACCATGGTGTTCTATTTTTAGATGAACTCCCCGAGTTCCGGAGGAATGTATTAGAAGTAATGAGACAGCCGCTGGAAGATGGCGAAGTGACAATTTCTCGTGCTAGCGCAGCCTTAACTTACCCATCTGATTTTATGCTAGTAGCAGCTATGAATCCTTGTCCCTGCGGTTTTTTTGGAGATACCAGCCGTAACTGCCAGTGTAATTCTGAACAAATAAAGCGTTATGTTTCGAAAATCTCGGGCCCGTTATTAGACCGTATCGATATTCAAATTGAAGTCCCAGCAGTCAAATACCAGGATTTAGTAGATACTACCATTGGGGAGCCATCAGTGGAGATTCGCCAACGTGTACAGGCCGCCCGGTCGATCCAGGTAGATCGATTTACTGAGGCCAATATTCATTCTAATGCTAGTATGCGTCCGAAAGAAATTAGACAATATTGTCAAGTCACGGAGAGTGCTCAGGATTTATTGCGAGTAGCGCTAGACCAATTGGGGTTGAGTGCGCGTGCATATGATCGTATCTTGAAAGTTTCTCGTACCATTGCAGATTTGGACCACAGTCCAAATATTCGGCCAGTCCATGTTTCAGAAGCCATTCAATACCGAAGTTTGGATCGTAATTATTGGCAATAGATTAACGTCGATTCTGAAAGAAATGTAGTAAAGGAAAGACATAAGACTGGTCTGTTCGGATTTCAATTTGGTCAATTTTGTTCGAATTAAGAAGTAACTGTCGCTCTTCAGATTTTTTTTGTCCTAGCTCTTTGTAGGCATTCCTTGTCTTGGTATTACCTGTATCCAGTAATAAGGTCGAGTTGGTCTCAGCATCTTCTAGTTCTATTAGCCCTACATTAGGTAAAAATAGTTCAGCTGGGTCGGTGACCACAATCGCGATGAGGTCATGCTTTTGGTTGACGACCTGCAGCCATGTCTTATATTCTTTATCTTGGAAATCAGAAATTAGGAAAACCACACTCCGCCTTTTTTGTACACGACTGAGATATTCTAAGGCTAAACTGATATCGGTTGCTTTTCCATTCGGTTTAGCCTGCAAAATATGATGAATCAGCCGCAACACATGCTTTTTACCTTTGCGAGGTGGAACAAAAATCTCGATCTGATCAGTGAAGTTAATTAATCCAACCTTATCGTTATTTTTAATAGCGGAAAATGCCATCAGAGCAGCAATTTCTGCTACAATTTCTGCTTTAATTTGTTGCCTTGTACCAAAGTCGTTGGATTTGCTAACATCAACTAGTAACATCATTACTAATTCTCTTTCTTCGACAAAGGTTTTGACAAATGGTTGTCCTATACGAGCAGTTACATTCCAGTCTATAGCTCGGATTTCGTCTCCTGGCTGATATTCACGTACTTCATCAAATTCCATTCCTTGACCTCGAAAAGTACTCTGATATTCGCCCGCAAAGATATTATCGACCAATCGACGAGTAATAACTTCGATACGTTGGATCTTTTTTAGGACTTCTTGGGTTTTATCGGTCATATTATTGTCCACAGATTAGATAATATCAAAAGGTTCACAATCTAGCAAGAAAGAAGCCGATTCAATTGGCCTTATACTTTGACATTTGCTCGGCAAATAGGCATAATCTAGCCTCTGTAAGGATTAATTGGTATATAGAAAATCGGAGAGTTAAAAATAATGTCGAAGATCTTGAAAGTTGGTATTGTTGGTGTTGGTGGAATTTCAAATACTCACTTACCAGGTTGGAAAGCATCCCCGCATGCTGAGATTGTTGCTGGTTGCGATTTGCGAGAAGATATTCTTCCAGACTGGGGGAAAGAGCATGATGTCAAAAAATTGACTAGCAACCCCTCAGATTTATTCAATGACCCTGACATTGATATAATTGATGTTTGTGTGCCAAATATGTACCATGCACCTTTGTCTATTGCCGCATTAGAAGCTGGGAAGCATGTTATTTGTGAAAAACCGTTGGCACCAAAGCCATCGGATATTCACAAAATGATTGATGCTCGTAATAAGTCGGGAAAATTACTAATGACCGCCCAGCACTTTCGCTTTCAGGGTAATTCTAAAGCCATGAAGGCAGAAATTGATCAGGGCACACTTGGAGATATTTATCATGCCCGAAGCTGGATGATTCGTCGCTGGGCTATACCAACTGGTTCGGGATTCATTTTGAAAAAAAACAGTGGTGGTGGACCTTGTATAGATATCGGTGTACATATTCTCGATCTAACCTTGTGGTTTATGGGCAATCCTAATCCAGTAGCAGTCAGTGGGGTAGCAGCTGCACCGCTTGCCAAACAAGATGGCTCATTTACTGGTTGGGGACATAGTGAGATTCCAAAAGAATTTGACGTAGAAGATTATGCTGCAGCCTTTGTTCGATTTGAAAATGGAGCAACCCTAGTTTTGGAAGTTAGTTGGCTTATGCATCATCGCACTACTGGTGAAGATATGCAAATGTGGCTTTATGGAACTAAAGCAGGTTGCCACTGGCCAAAGTGTGAGTTTCTATGGGATGATAAGGAGAATAAGTCTTTCGAAGAAAAAGAATTAAAAAACTTCCCAGAAACTTTGGAAGCACACGCTCAAGAATGTGTTGAATTTGCTCAAGCAATTGTTGATGGTGCCCCCTCACCAGTTCCTCCTGAACAATCAAAACAAGTTATGTCCATTCTGGATGGTATCTATCAAAGTCAATCAGCTGGGAAAGAAGTTCGAATTGACCAATAGGAACTGAATTTATTGCGGCTTAACCGAAACAATCCGGAAAGTCTAAGCGGGTGGAGTGCGAATATTGATTAACCACAACTTTCGATTTATATTTTTGATGGTCGCTATTCTGATGATGAGTAGTGTGAATTCGTCATTAGCACAACATAAAACTGGAATTCAGGGCAATACTTACACTAATACCGATTTCAATTTTCGGATTAGTATACCGGTGAGTTTATCTCATTGGCGATTACAAGATAACATACCAAAACTTTTATTTATGATGTCAACAGATGATACAACTTTGGCCAATAGAGGTATTATAGCCAACCTCAGTGTCGAAGCAGAGAAACTCTCTTCTAAAAAAGTAACTCTAAGTAATTATCTAGATATCAGTTTATTAGCACTCCAAGTGGGAATTAGGAATTTAAATAACCTGATTATCGATTTGGTCGAATTAGGGGGACGGCCCGCATATCGACTAATTTACACTGGCAGTGCTAACGATGGAACGCAAGTTAAGTTTTTTCAAGTAATTGCTGTTGATCAAGGAAAAGGGTATATGCTAACTGGTACTAGTATCCCTGTCACCACACCTGTTAGTGATTTTGTTTCTATCCAGAACACATTCCTTTTTTTAGACGCCATTACAGCTGTCAAGCCGCTTCGGATTTTAGCACATACTTGGGCTAACCTAAAGAGGTAGGTTGTTAACTCTTTTTAAAGGGCTGGATCGCGCCCAATTGTACCGACTAAGGATTTAAGGTATGATTCGGATTGAAAATACTCAATCTGCTTGGCTATTTGGCTCTTTTTCTTTTGTAGCTCACTCGTGGATTCCAACGCTTCCAAATATGCTTCTATCCGCCTACTTCTCACAATATCCCGATGCTGCTGTGATGTGAGACGTTCTTGATACCATTCGCTTTGTATCACATCTTGGTGTTTAAATAAACCTCGAACCTCTGGATCTTTGAGTGTTTTGTTCTGGTAGTGCCCATCCTTCATGATATGAAGTAGTGCAACTAGTGGAGGAAGCGCATATCTGATACTGTTATCTTCAAAGTAGTATTGGGCTACTCGACGATGAGTTGACATAACGTTGTCAATGCCTTCAGCGAAGGCATCAAGGTCTTGTAGCTCAGGTTTCAGCATAGACTCGGTGAATAGAGCCGATGGGTGGCTGAATATACGAGCCATAAACCGATTAACAAAATCGTCAGTAATGCGGTAGCCAAGAATGGAGCTAGGCAAGGTTCGATTCTGATAAGCTAAGTCGGGTACTGGTTCTAGCATTCGATTTTTAATCAACCACTCCGGGTCTCTTTCATGTCGTTCCATTCGACAAAGAATTTCCGGGACCAGTAGACTAATGTCGTGATCTACGCGAAAATTGGGACCTACATAACCTGAGGCTGTAACGAACGGTCTATACCCACTTATAATATAAGATAACAATGCGGCGTTTAAATCATGAATTGGAAGTAGAGCATTAAAGGGCCCTTTTGTTAAAGCGCCTTCGCTTCCAGCACCAGTAGTAGAAGGACTTTTCCCAGTCATGGATGAAATAAATTCAATAAAAGCTTCGGGCAGTGGTAAATAATGGATTGGGTTGAAGACAGCCAAACAACGAACGCTTTCTTCTGGTGGATTATTCCGCCTTCCTGGACATACTACATCAACTGGTGTATGAATGGGATCATCCAGGGTTAGGTGTCGGAAAAGTCGTAATCCCATCTCAGCCACATATCGATCACGAGGGTTATCCAGATCAAGCCGGTTTTGTAGGTAGCGTGGGTTTTCTGAGGGTTTGTCTTCAATAACTTTCGGATAGGCTGAACAGCAAAAATAAGATTTGTTAGATACATTCTGATCAACTTTTTGAATGAATTTTTTCATTGGTTCGGTAAATTGGTCAAAATGAACTACATCGTCTATGATCTCTTTAGCTTCTACCTGTGGGATCGGCTCGTAATTAACAAGAAAATTACTGGAACGAGAGAGGTCATGCTCGGTTTGGTGATCATAACCAGGAATGATAGCATCGTCAGGCCTTTGAAATAGCCTGTATTCACAATTGTGAACTAATTTGACTGATGGGTTCTCTATCTCTCCGAAGTCAACGGCCAACCAATTTCTTGGTACTAAAATGGAGGCTGTAATATCATCTCCTGTCTGAATTTTTTGAGCCGGGGAAAAATCCTTTCGGAGACGGAATATTCTCCAAGATTTATCAGACTCATAACCAACTCTAAGATAATTTGTGGCAACTAATCTGCCTCGATAACGGAGTTCATGTCCTGGAACACCGTTAATCATTGTCACACCAAAGTGTTGTTTCCAGTTCTGTTCCCAATTTGGTTTGTAAAGCCGCTTCAAAAGTAGAACTAATTCTTTTGTTTCGGTTGGAATTGACCTAATAAAAGCATTATGCTGATCTGTGTATGAATCTGAAGGTGTAAACAACTGAATTACCGAACCTAGGGAACGATCTTGATCTAATAGTGAACGTTGGTCCTGATTTCGGTCTTGATTTTTAAATCGGTTTCGGTACTTGTAGTTTAATACTTTTTCAACAGCATCCAAACTGTCCGATAAATCGCCCACATAAAATGGGGCATGGATTATTGCATCAGCAATCGATTTTGAGATCTCTGATTTGCCACCTCCCGAAACGGTACATGGTTTATGAGCCATACAGGGTTGAGCACGTGTACCAATTAACTTCCATGAACCAAGTGGTTGATTAGCCGATTTTGACAACTGTACCTTGTAGCCCGAAGGTAATAAGTAAACTTTATTTGCTAACAACTTAATCTTTTGTTGAATAGATGAGTCGTGGGGGTTTTTCCAGGAAATGCTACGATTGTTGAGTCTAAAAACAGCATTTTCAGGCACGTAAATAACATCTGGATAGTATTGGTCGATAGCATGGCCTTCTTTCTGCACTTTGATACGCGGACCTAAATGGTCAATTACTGTTTTAATTTTGTGATTAGCTTCAGGAAAGTGTTTCGAGTTTAATCGAAAGTCTTCTCCTAAATCATAACTAGGAAAAGCCAAAGTACCACCAGCGTGTTCTTCCTCCGATAACCCCATCAGGTTACAAGCGAAACTTATTTGCGTTTTGACTTCTTTTTTACAGTATCCAAAATAATTATCGGAGATTATAGTGATAATTACGCCATCAGAATTCCGAGCCGTTAATTTGAAAGGAGAACCATCGTTATACTTTTCGTCTTTTTGGGTCCAACACATACCGTCTTTGCGTTGTCTGGGGGAAGCAGATGAAAAGTGTGGCAATCCTACTGATTCTTTTGTGATTGAATCAAGGTGAGGTGCTAGGATCACACAACCTGTGTGTCCACTCCAGTGATCAATATCTAGACCTGCATCGTTCTCTAAAAGGTATGGATCACCCGCATTACCAAAAATACTTTCTACAAAGTCTAGGTTACTTACAAGATTACCTGGAGCAAAAAAGCGAATTTCCATACTTTTTTCGCGAACAAATCCGTTCACTTCTGGGCAGACCACGGGTCTCAATAATAAAGAGACCCATGCACATGCTGACTTGTCTTGGTTCGCAGTTAATGGTAACTTCATAACCTCTTCGGGTGGTTGTAAGGCAATTGACAGGAGTCGAGAAAAAGTATCCAATGGAACAGATTTTTTGTCTTGAGGGATTGGTAATCCACCTTCAGCTATGTGAAAACTACCGGCTGTCGTTCGTCGGTCATTGATCGGATTATGAAGTACCCCATTGTTAACTCTGTAACTAGAGATGATGGAACTGTGAAATTCATCGCCATTAGGTGGCAGGGACAAACTACGCGCAATACCATGTTGGCTTAATTCAAAAGTCTGAGACGGCAGCTGAGGAGCTTTATCTCCTAGATAAGAATTTAGCCAAATCTGAATACGTTGATCAACTGGAGATTGTAAGTTATCTTGTAATTTTTCTTTGGCTCGGTATCGTGCCATCATCGTTTGGCTAACCTGCAATAACGGGTACTCAGAACGACAACCAAAGATCGGCTGACCAAGGACATCAAGTTGCATATTGATAAATTCGATGATGTCCAATTTAGGAACGACAGAAGTACTCATTTCGGTATCAAACCCGATTCGAGTTAATAAAGTATTAGAGGAATGCATGGCTTAATTATTGGATTATTTCTATACAAGTTCTATACAAAAATGAATTAAAATATTGAAGAAGCTGATGGTAAGCAAGCAGATTCCGGGAACACAGAATTCCTACCCAAACTCCGATCGGTTTACACCGTAGTATTGTTATCATCAATTGGAGTGATACTAGCAATCTTACCAGATTAAATGTTATTTCCAGATTGGGTTTACCGCCGGTCGCAGCTTGTATTGAATCAAAACTAAATATCCTGCGGTCTGAATGTTTTTCTGTAAGAATAAGAAGTGGTCATGAATTCTGGAATCTCGTGAGATGACTTTAGCCGCTCAACGACGTATCGTTAACCTCGAATGGATATTAACAAACTACTCTGTTAAACACAATACTATTTTTCGAGCAAAAGGCACGGAGAAATGGGTTCACCCTTCGGACTATCACGAATCTAAGATTGGTAAAAATACAATTCAGACCCTGCTCTCGTCTAGCTAATTTGGCAAATTTCTACAGCAAAGAGGTCAAGGCTTCAGGACGGCTGAATAACAACAGTAAGGAGAGATTACTGATCAAAACCGTCTCTGAAACCCTGACTATCACTCAAGGAGTAACCTAAGCGTACAGCAGTATAAGCAATAGACATGCCATCTCAATAACTTACTTGTAGCGTTTTTTTTTGCTATAAATGGTTTTTACTGACTAAATTACCATCTTCGAATTGCGTAAGAATTAAACATTACATTTGAAACTTATAGGCGAACCGAAGTGCTAACTGAGATACAATTGGAATATATTAATCTATGATAAGTAAAGAGGAAGAAGCAAGTGTTTATAAACCTTAGAAATCGCCCATTCCATACTCAAGTTTGGTTGCTTGGGTTGTTAATCAATCTTTTTTTTGAGCTGCACTTAGTTGCTTACGATTGGTCACCTCATATTGAAGAGTACAAACCAATGGTGGTCAATATAGAGACAGCATCAGAAATTGTTTTTGGACTTGAATCTAAGGGCATTAGTTTTGCAACTGGATTCATTATTGATTCAGAAAGGGGAATTATTGCTACTAACCAACATGTGACTGGAAGTAGCCCTTCTTACGTCAAAATCAATTTTCATGATGGTAGTTTTACGCAAGCCCGTTTGCTGTATTACGACCCAACACATGATTTTGGATTTTACCAAATTGACCCAGAGACAGTACTTTTCGATATGAAGTCAGTTTCGCTAGGATCTTGGCGTAATTTATCTATTGGTGAAGATTTATTATTAATCGGAAACAACGAAAAAGAGGAATATTCCATTAAGTACGGGAATGTCGCTAACTTAAACGTCGACAAAGGCGACCGACATTCTAGCTATTTACATACTACTTTTGATCGTACTGGAGGCTCTAGTGGCAGCCCGGTTTGGAATACTAGTGGCGAAGTAGTTGCTATTCATGCCAGAGGTACTGACACCTCTAGTTTTGAATTACCAATTGACTATCTTAAATCAGCATTATTGAAACTTCAGCAGATTCAGCCTATTCAGCGTGGTGAAATTGGGGTAGATTTAGAACTCATCTCGATTGGTGAGGCTATTCGACACTTTCGTTTGCCTGAATCTTGTCGAAAGGAAATTGGACGACCAGCCACTGGAACCCCGCGAGTTATTCAAATCGAGTCAATCATACCATTATCGACCGGCGTTGATCGTCTACGGGCTTCCGATATAATTTACCGTATTAATGATATACTCATTCGGGATGACCTATATCAATTTGACGAGATACTAGACCAACATGTTGATCAAACAATCAGATTAGACGTTTATAGAAATGGCAAACTGGTACCGATTGAAGTTTTAGTTGATGATTTGGAAAAACAGAAAGTTCGTAAATTCGTTCGATTTGGCGGTGCCATTTTTCATAAAATCACACCTCAACTGCGTCACCTACTCTATGTCGATATCGACGGCATCTACATGTCTTTTTCTGAAGCGGGAAGTAGTTTTTCACAAGTTGGTCGACGAGACCGGAGTGGAAATTCAAAAATCGTAATATTAGAAATCAACGGTAAGCCGACCAAAAACCTCGCTGATTTTATTGTGGCTTGCCAAAACATTCAGGATGGGGAGCACACTTACGTAGTTGTGAGGGATTTCAACCAATTTAATGTGTCACCAACGCCCAAAAGTTTGACTATCAATCTGAAATTTGGACCACTGGAAACTTTCGAGTGGAGTGATCAAAGGCTTGATTGGATTGCCATTAATTGATTTTAAACTAAACCCAGTTGCAGATTAACTATTAATCTAGCAAACTCAGCAAAAACTATCAGTCGGTTACCTAAATGGTATTAGGATTTTTTTTGCCTAGCAGACTTTTTATTTTTGCCCCTATGTCTTTACTAATCATTAGCGATTCACCGACTAAAATGGCATCAATTCCAGCAGACTGAAGCTTCAATACATCACTATGGTCCCGAATGCCACTTTCACTTACGATAATTTTGTTCTCTGGACACTTTTCCTTTAAGCGAAACGTGGTGTTTAAATCGGTTTCGAAGATTGTTAAATCACGATTATTGATACCAATAATTTCAGCCTCTGCTTGGAGTGCAATCTCCATCTCACGCTCTGTATGAACCTCAACTAAAGCAGCTAAGCCTAGCTGATGAGCCAGATCTAAGTATTCGCGAATTTGAGCTAGAGACAAAATGGCGACGATTAGCAAAATTGCATCAGCACCCGCCAATCGGGCCTGATAAAGGTGATAGGGTGCAATAGTGAAATCTTTCCGTAGTAGTGGTAGTTGTGTGATTGTTCTAACCTTTTGTAGATTATTGAGGTGGCCACCGAAAAAGTGTTCATCGGTCAACACTGAGATGGCCGATGCACCATTATTCGTATATGCCTGTGTGATTTCAACTAAGTCGAATTGCTGTCGTATTATACCTTTGCTCGGTGATTTCTTTTTTAGTTCAGCAATCAAGGATATTGATCCTTGGCTTCGTCCATTGCTTGTGGTCAACGCTGCTGCAAAATCGCGTGTAGGTGGGAGATCTACAATCTTGGATTTTAATTCAGCTAAAGGCTCATGGCTTCGGTCAGATGCCAGTTCTACTTTCTTTTTATTAACAATTTGGTCTAAAATCATTTTTGGTTAGTGAATGAGACAAGTTCTTCCAATTTTTGTTTAGCCTTTCCACTGTCAATGGTTTCAGTCGCAATTGTAATCCCATCTTCCAAGTTTTTTGCCTTGCCACCAGCTATTATGGCGGCGGCTGAGTTGAGTAGAACGATATCTCTTTTGGGACCGATTTGTCCATCTAAAATTTGACGAGTAATTTTGGCATTATTGCCAGGAGTACCACCAACTAAGTCTGCGGGTTTGGCGACCTTCAAATTGAAATCTTCCGGTGAAATGTTATAGGTTTTTATTTTGCCATCGGTTAAGGCTGAGACTTGGGTTTTCGTTGTTGTGCTGATTTCATCCAACCCGTCATGGCCGTGCACAACGAAGGCTGTTTCGGCCCCAAGCTTTTTCAGTACATTAGCCAAAGGCTCAGTTAGTTCTCGTGCGTAGACTCCAATCAACTGAGCTCTAGCCCCAGCCGGATTAGTCAATGGTCCTAGGAGGTTGAAAATAGTCCGAATGCCCATTTCACGCCTAGGGCCTATAGCAAACTTCATGGCTGAATGTAAAGCTGGTGCAAATAGAAACCCTATACCAATTTGATCAATACATTGACCAACTTTCTCTGCCGTAATCTCGAGATTGACGCCTAGTTCAGCGAGGACCTCGGCACTACCACTTTTACTGGATACAGAGCGGTTACCGTGCTTAGCAATAGGCAACCCAGCTCCTGCAGCAACGAAAGCAGCCGTCGTTGATATATTGAATGTATGTGATTGGTCTCCACCGGTCCCACAGGTATCTACTACGAGTGAGTGACGAGTTTGAATACGAGTTGCTTTCGCCCTCATCACCTGTGCCGCACCAGTTATTTCATCGACTGTTTCACCTTTCAAACGCAGGGCAGTAATAAAACAAGCAATTTGTGCCGGTGTAGCAACACCAGTCATAATTTTGTCCATGACCGTAATCATTTCGTCTTGTCCTAAGTGATTTCCAGCCACTACTTTTTGAATCGCGTCTTTCATCCTCTTATACCTATTTTTCCATCCTCGATTCATTATAACGTTGAAATCAGCAAAATTTCAACCGTGCAAATAGCAATATAAACAACATACTCAGTTTCTTATTTCAAATAATGATCTCTCGCTATATAACAGTGGAATGCCATGGCGAAATTCCTATTCCATGGTTTTTTGAGTAAAACCAAATTTTTACTTGTAAGCCCAAATACGTTTTTTTTCGGCAGACTCATTTACAGGCTCGTTTTCAATAATACGGTCTTTTTAGCAACGTTTATCACAACACGATCTAACCAAAAAACATTTTATAGTCGAAATTTCAAGTAAGAGATCTATTTTATATTTACTTTTTGCTAATCAATAAATTTAGGTTATCATGCTCAAATATTTTTCCCATCTTGATCTATATTCATTCTTGATATAGAATGATATTTGTTTAGACTTTTGATAACAAAATGAAATCGGCTAAATTAATGAAAACAAAATTACTTATTTCGGTCGATGAGCTAGCAGGCCGATTGGACCAAGTTTCGCTGATTGACACTCGCCCTGTTCATCAATTTTCGGTCGGCCACCTACCCAACGCCTTATCACTCGATTTATTTTATTTAAGTTTAAATGATACTAGAATTGAACCATTTACTTCATTTATGTGGACTATTGGAACCTTATTCAGTAAACGTGGCGTCGATTTCAATAGAGAAATCGTGTTTTACGATGATATCTCTGGTATGAGATCTGCTCGTGGGTTCTGGTTTTGCGAATATTTTGGTTATACAGCCCGGGTACTAGACGGAGGGATAAATTCGTGGATTAATAACGGGCAACCCCTTACAAGAGAAACAATTGAGCCTCCAACCTTCCCGGTAAAGAACATTTCGCCAAATAGTAATTCTCATTGGAGTGCCGACAAAATTTTGCGGTACCTGGAAGATGACGATGTGCTAATTTTAGACACGCGATCTGCCGATGAGCACTATGGCCGAGCAACTCGTGCCCAAAGAGCCGGCTCTATTCCAAATTCTATCCATCTGGAGTGGATACAAAATCTCACACCTGATGGATACTTTAAATCTGTGTCCGACTTGAACAAAATGTATCAATCAGCCAAAGTGACTGCTGACAAGCAAATTGTCTGTTACTGCCAAGGGGGTTATCGATCGGCACATTCTTATTTGGCCCTCAGACTCATTGGTTATCCTAGAGTTAGCAACTATATCGGTTCTTGGCAGGAATGGGGTAATCGATCTGATTTGCCTATTGAAATCCCAAAATACAATGAAAAGATATAACCATCAGATTATTTCTGAGAACCAATTTTGGTATTACGTGTCCTCTCCAGTTTTTCAAGATTATACTGAGTAAAACCGAAGGTCTACTCAAATCTACTGTCTAATTTTGTTTTTAGCTTCATTCTGACATTTCGCGAGTCAAGAATATGGTGTCTACTCGTCTGTTTTTAGCTCTTCCGTTCTTATTTATGTTGCTAGCCACAGGAAATTCTTCACCCAAACCAATCGCTTTTAACCTTTCTTTTGGTGCTCCACATTTTTGAGATAGATACAAGGAAAAGTTGTCTGCACGCTTCTGGGACATGGCGAGGTTAGCTTTATCCGAGCCAATACTATCACTGTGTGCCTCAATATTGATTTTGTAGCTCGCGTTAGATTTGATAACGTAGCCTAATCGTTTAAGAGCTGAATAATGCTTCGGGTTAAGCGTAACGCTATTTGGCTCGAAAATATCAGTATCTAAACGAACCATAATGCCCTTTTCTGTACGCTCGATTTGGACATTTTTTGGCATTTGTTGTCTAAGTTGTTGCTCCAGTTCCTTTTCTTTTTCTTCAACTGAGTCTGCAGTGTTAATAGCACTTTTTAGTCTTGTTAACCCTCTTTGCCCTTGAGTGAGAACTTCGGGATAATTTTCCTGTTTCTCCGCCTTTTTCGCTTTCTCATAGTGAGTGAGAACCGATTGGTAATCAGTGTTTGACAACTGAGAAATTCGTTCGATTATTTCTTTATTATTTAGTTGTTCATCCAGTTTGAATATTATATCTTTGGCTTGTGCTGTTTGTTCTGCTTCAGCTTCAGCCTTTTGTCGCTCCTTTTCCGAATTTTCAGCAATAGCTGTTGCTTTTTCTGATTGTACAAGAGCCTGTTTTGCTGATTGATAAGATAGCTGATAACTTTCTTGCGTAATTTGTAGCTTGGCTTGACCTAATAACCTTTTTGCTTCTGCTATATTATCTGGCGCGTGTGTTTCAGCATTGAATTTGATGGATTGGCGAATTTCGTCTTCAACTTGTTGAATAGTTAATTCAGCCATTGCTAAGACTTGGGATGAATTAGTTTGTTCTTCTGCTGCTGCGACCATAGTTACCATCTGGACATCTTTGGCTAGGGCTTCAGCATGGGCCGATAGGTCTCTTGCTGCTTCCAATTGGTAGTTATTCAAAAGTTCTTCGCCCTCTCGGATCGTCGATTCCGCTTGTAGGTAGTCTGTAGGGGCGTGAGCGTTAGCCCCAGCAGCTTTGGCGATTTCCAAATAAATTTTGGCTCGGTCAAGTTGTAGTTGAATGCTTGCTCGCTGAATTTCAGCAGATGATTTTTGCTCAGCTTGATCCGCTGTTCCCTCAGCTAAGTTAGCCTTCCGTTCAGCCGCTTCTGCTCTAGCTTCCGCTTGGGTAGCTCGCTCTTCGGCCAAGGATTGATAAGCTTGGGCAGCCTTTACTTTTAAGCTATTTTCTTCGATTTGAGCTACTGAAAGCTGTTTGTTTAGTTGCTCAATTTTTTCCTGACCCTGAATTTGCCTAGCAATTGCAACTGCATAATCAGCCTCAGATTGGGCTCGCACTGCCAATTCTAGACCATAGCCCTGTTGCCCATCTTCCAGTGCTTGCTTGGCTTGGATCAAAAGCTGATCAGCTTGATAAAAAGCGGATTCAGCGAGCTCCGGCACATTATGCTGACGGGCTATTTCTATAGCTTGCTCGGCTTGGTGGAAACACCGACCTAACTCTAATGGGTCAACCTTAACAGTACCGCAACCTACATATAACATTACCCAAAGTAAACTTAACCTTCCGAAAACAAATAAACAATTTAGGCGACAACGGATCATTAGTTACGTTCCTTCTGCAATAAGTAAAGATTGCTCTCGGCTGTTTCATAACTGGTTCTAGCTAACTCGACGGCCTTTTTTTGTTCTATTAACAGCTGCTCAATTTTATCAGCACGTTCTTCTACGTTTTCAGCATTTTCGATGGCAATTGCAACTTTGACTCGCATTTCAGCCCATTGGCTAAGCTGGTAAGCTTGTTGCCACTGCTTGTTTAATTGAGCATCCTTAGCTTGTCTGAGATAGTTCTCGGCTTCAGTTAATGATTCAGATTGGTTTGACACCGCTTGAATTTTGATGCTCACACCCTGAATTTGCTCTGCTACCATTTCCGGTGGAATTCCACCACAGCCACCGACTAAAAAACTAACTGCCCCTAGCATAGAAAAAAACATCACTTTGACTGATAACATATTGTCTTGCATGACCCTTATCTCCTTTCTATCATACCCCCTAACAATTTCGTGAGTCAAGATTCCAGTTGACTGTAGTAGTTTATTTTTGACTTGACATGTTATATCAATCATGATATTTTTCTGACGTGTCCATTGAAGAAGGAGGTGATCGTATGTGTCCATCAGATACGGTCGTAGGAGGTAAGAGTAGCTGCTAGCTACACCAATCTCCTACGGCCTACAAAGCAGGGCTTCTTGGCCCTGCTTTTTTTATGTCACCAGTTCAATGATGTTGTTATTTATTACTTAATACAGAATGAATCAAATTCAGCAAATTACTATTTTAGGTGTTGGCCTAATGGGTGGGTCCCTCGGCTTGGCTCTAAGGCAAACTGGTTTTTCAGGTAAGATTGTTGGTCTGGGCCGAAAAATCGAACGACTAGAAACCGCCAAATCTCTAAAAGCTGTTGACGAAATCACCACAGATTTCGGCCAGGCATTACTTGATACTGATCTGGTTGTTATATGCACCCCTGTGGACCAGATTGTACCCATGATAGAAAGGATATTAAGTTCGGTAGATTTTTCTGCATCATTAATTTTAACCGATGTTGGAAGTGTTAAATCAGAGCCGGTTCATACTATAGATCAGCTTTTATTGGAATATCCTAACATTGACTTTGTGGGTGGTCACCCGATGGCTGGCTCAGAAAAAACGGGTGTTTCTGCTGCTCAATCTGACCTGTACCAGTCAGCCAAGTGTCTGCTGACACCGACGGACAATACCTCTCCTTTAGCCTTAAAAACAGTGACTCAATTATGGGAATCAGTAGGTTCGGCTGTTTACATTCTAACACCTGATCAGCACGACTCTTTACTGGCAGCTGCTAGCCATTTACCACATTTAGTAGCCTCTATCCTAGCTGAGACAGTAGGGAAAGTTACGGTAAATGGGGAGGCCGCCACTAAGTATGCGGCTACAGGTTTCCGAGATACTACTCGGATAGCAGCTGGATCGCCTGAATTATGGAATAGTATATTCCTACAAAACCGGTCTAACATGATCACAATGATTTCTGACCTAATCAATGATCTTCAGCAGTTTCGGACATATCTGGAAAATAACGATACCAATGCCATTCATCTCTATTTAGACTCGGCCAAGCAAGTATTAGAGTCTTTGGAATAAAAAAATGACAGTTGATATGTCTGGTTCACCGATAGCTCTCACGATTGCTATCGATGGTCCTGCAGGCTCTGGGAAAAGTACGGCTGCTCGCCTAATAGCCGAACGGCTGGATTATGTTTATCTTAATTCTGGCTCGATGTATCGAGCTATAACATTGTTATCCGTGCAGTCAGGAATCGAACCGAGCAATCAGATTGCTCTAATTGAGTTGGCTCAGAATTGCCAAATTGAATTTGTCGATAATGGACAAATAACCTTGCTTGATGGAATTGACGTATCGACCCAAATTCGAACTCCTGTTATTGATTCTCAAGTCGCGGTGGTAGCTAAAGTGCCAGGAGTTCGTAAGGAAATGGTTCGTCAACAACGACGGATTGCATCTTCCGGAGGAGTAGTCGCAGAGGGGCGCGATACAACAACTGTCGTTTTACCGAATGCTGATCTGAAATTTTATATAACGGCATCAGTTAATGTGCGTGCCAACCGACGGTTTAATGAACTTCAAGGAAAAGGTATTAACTGCTCCATTTCACAGATCGTTCAAGATATCACAGACCGAGATCTAGCTGATAAATCCCGAATAAATAGCCCACTTAAAATAGATCAGGAAGCCATAGTAATTGACACCTCCGATTTGACCATAGGTGAGGTCGTTTCTACAGTGTTAAAGAAAACTGATCATTTCCCGACGAATTAATTTTTTTGATCGATTTCTATGGCTAACCTTTTAAGTCCAATTCAGGGCGAACCAACCATCAATTTTGTTCATAGTTGTCAAGACAGTAATCGATTCCGCCGTGGTTTTCGAGCTGTTAGTGTGTTGTTCAGTCTGACTGGTGGGCTAGAATCTGTTGGCCGTGAGGGGCTTCCCAAACACGGCAGTTTTTTGCTGTTAGCCAATCACGTCAGTTTTGTTGACCCCTTCTTAATTGCCACAGCAGCCAACCAAGAATTTCATTTTATGGTACGAGACGATGCCCTTTCTTGGCCCGTAATCGGTAGTATGTTAGATTTTTTCAATGGATATCCTGTCAAGAGAGGCACTCCAGATCTGAGAGCTTTGAAACAAACTATCAGGCTACTAAATTCGGGAAATCGGGTCATGCTATTTCCCGAAGGTACACGAAGTCTTGACGGGCAATTGGGAAAACCGGTCGATGGTATAGGTTTTATTGTTAAACAAGTTGATGTGCCAGTAATCCCGGCTTTCATTGGTGGTGCCGAAAGATTTCTACCTAGGCAGAGCTTTCTGCCTCAACCAGCTAAAATTACTGTTTCGTTCGGTCAGCCCCTCGATTTTTCTCATTTTGCTAATGAGCCTCGTCGTGAACAGTACAAGTTAATTGGTCAAGACGTAATGGCTGCAATTGGCGATCTACGTTTCCAACAAGGTTATGATTAATCAACTGAGGACTATTCTGTGAAGATAACGATCCTTGGGTCGGGAACGTCAACTGGTGTTCCCGAATACAAATGCCAGTGTGATACATGTCAAGATGCTCGCGTTTATGGTTCTAAGAACTACAGATCTCGCACTTCCATTCATGTTGAGATAACTACTTCCGATAATATTAAGCATCTCCAGTTTGATGTAGGGCCCAACTTTATCGACCAAATTGATCGTTGTCAGATAGATCGAATTGACGCTGTTATTTACACTCATTGTCATGCTGATCACATCAGTGGTACTAATGACTTAGTTATGCCTTGTCGAAAACAGAACATGGATATGCCTATCTATGGCCCAACTGAGACCATGAGCATTCTCCAACGTAATTTTGATTATATGTTTCGCAAAGATACTTTTCAAGGCGGAGGGGTTGCCCACTTAGTACCTAATCCGGTAACTGGCCCATTCAACTTGTTTGGGCTAAATATCGTTCCAATTCCAGTTCAACATGGTACAGTTGATACATTTGGTTATCGAATACAGGATTTTGGTTATATTCCAGATGTAAAACTGATGCCTTCACAATCGCTAGAACTTCTGAAAGGTGTTGACCTACTAATTATTGATGCTCTTAGCTTTAATCCAGGACACCCAACACACTTCTCAGTTCAGGATGCGATTGCTATATGGGAAAAAATTCAACCCAAGAATACTTACCTAATACATATGATGCACCGCATTGATCATCGTTACTTCAATGATCAATGCTCAGAACAAGGATTTGACCTGCCTGAAAGTGTCAGGCTTAGCTTTGATGGCCAGGTCCTGCAGCTTTAAATTATCAAAAGGAATGTCAATGTTTTCTACCATTCAGATGGGTCATCAACTTGATTTTAAATGGAATCACAAACTACTGGTGTCCTACCAGTACCCCAAAGATGGAAAGCGTGGCTTTTGGCATCCATTGCAGTTGCCTGATTCGCCACCACTGACGGTTAATCGACCAAGTGATCACGTCCATCATCAAGGAATGTGGCTAGCCTGGAAAAAGGTCAATGGTGTTAATTTCTGGGAAGAGCCTGCATCCAACGCTGACTCTACTGGATTTGGCAGGGTAGTACAACAATTGATCTGCCCGTATGTTTCTGATGATCATTGTGGCTTCTCATCTACAAACTTATGGATAGATTGGCAGAATAAATCTCATTTGGTCGAGAAGCGTAGCATGAAGATTTATTCTCCAACCGATTGTTATATGTTAATAGATGTTGATTTTGAGTTGAAGGCACTAGAACACCCTGTTATCTTAGACCTGCAGAGAGGAGAACCGGGGCAGGGCGGGTGTTTCTATAGTGGGCTGACCATACGCTTCGACAATCGACTTAACCATTCTGAGTTATTGGATGCTAATGGCCGTACTGAAGCTAACCAAATTTTTGGCCAATCGAGTCACTGGTGTGGTTGGTCTGGGGTACACACCAATGACGGTAAAACCTACAGTGTTACAATCATTGATCAGCTAAAAAACCCTAATTACCCCACCCCTTGGTGGGTTAGGAATGAATCTGATTATGGGTTGCTTCATCCTTCACCAACTTACTATCAGCCGATCCGGTTAGCAGCAGCTGAATCTGTATTATTATCCTATAGAGTTGTTGTACAATATGGTTCTTTGTCTGCTAAGTTGATTAATCGCTTGGCGAAACTGAATTTTTGATTAAGCCAGATCGGTAGGTACTAAGCTCCATGGCATCTTGCTTGATCCAAGGCAAGTCAACTTCAAACCACTCAGTTCGAGAGACAAAATCCGAACGTACCAGATTGAGATAGTCTTCCATCTGATCGGCGCCAATCCCAACATTATCTGCCAATAAAATTGAGCCGTCGACCAGGTTTCTCTCGACTGCTCGAAAGCACGAATAATAATTATCAAATTCATTGTCAAAGTGGATCAAATCAACTGTTAGGCTAGGGTCTAAGGCACTTAAAATATACTCAGCGTTACCCACACGCTGCTCGACTAAATCGCCGACACCGGCCTGTTCAAAATTCGATTTTGCTTGTTGAGCACGATCAGGATCAAGTTCAATAGTGATAAGCTTTCCTTTGTTAGCTTTTTTTAGTTCTCTCGCAATCCACAATCCAGAGTAGCCGATAGCTGTCCCACACTCAACAACTAGATTTGGCCGAATTGATCCTATTAACTCGGCCAAAAACTGAGCCTTCTCTGGACCCAACATAGGTATTTCTTGTTCTCTGCATTCTTGATAAACAAGATCTAACACACTATCAAAATTTACTTGATCCAGCGGCATATTCTCGATTTTATTTTCCCATTGCTTTCAAATTTTTCAAGCAGCGTTCAACTGATTCTAACGGCTCATAAAGGTCACTTTCATACTCAACAATGTACCATTCAGTACCACCATTAGTTTCACAGGCCTTGAATACATCTGACCAAGGTACATCATCATCACCGATCAGGGGTCGAAAGCCATCAGTTTTGGAATAGGGTTTTAGATGAACTGTGATTGCCCGGTTGGGATATCGCTCGAAAATCGATAATAATTCGGCTCCACCGTAAAAAGCATTACCAGTATCAAGTTGCATTATTACTTCAGAGTTAGTATTATCGAAAAAAGTATCCCAAGGTAGCTCGCCACCTAACTCTTCAAACTCAATATGATGATTGTGGTAACCAGTTGCCATATCATGTGACGCTAATTTCTCAGCCAATTGATTAAAAAATTCAGCCATTTTTAGCCAGTCTTCTCGTGTTTCCCTCATATGCTGAGGTATTCCAGGGATGATAATGTTTGAATTTCCTAAAATCTGGTTAAACTCAATAGTTTCAGATAATTTATCATCTTGAACCAAATCAATTGGTGTGTGCCAACCACAACAAACAATACCCAAATCATCTAATAGTGTGCGTAATTCTTGTGCTGTATTGTTTGGGTGTCCTGCGAATTCAACTCCTACGTAGCCCATTTCGGCTATAGCTTTCAAGGTGCCAGCTGTATCTTCTACTAGTTCGTTACGAACCGAGTATAACTCTAGTGCTATTGGTATATTTGCCATATCTAAGTCCTTAATATTAGCCAATCATATTATGACCGCTAATTATATCACAGCGTTTGATAGCTGCATAGCTAGTTGTTTTTTAGGGTAGAGGCAACTAAAATAGGGCGTATGATTTTGGGAGAACTATTTTCAATTTTCAAATCCTACAATTGGCTAAAACAATTACTGATATTCTTAATTTATTTGACCTGTCATTTATCAACCTTAGCGAATGAAATAACGAACCAAACCAATCAAGATCAGGACTGGCCCCAATTTCTAGGGCCTTCTCGTAATGGAAAGTCACCATTGATCACCAATCCATCTAATTGGCAAGATGATTTAAATTTAGTTTGGCAGGCTAAAACTGGTGAAGGTTACGGTAGTCCTACGGTTTCTCAAAATCGCTTATTCTTGTTTGATCGAGAAGATAATTTAGCTCGCCTGGTCTGCTACAGAGCCGATATCGGTGAAAAAATATGGGAATTTGACTACCTGACTGACTACCAAGATTTACTAGGCTATAACAACGGTCCTCGTAGTTCACCATCAGTTGATAAAGATCGAGTTTATATTTTTGGCGCTGAAGGAATGTTACACTGTTTGAATATTTCTTCGGGTCAACTAGTTTGGTCCGTCAATACAACTAAGCGATTCAATGTCGTTCAAAATTTCTTTGGAGTTGGTTCATCTCCGATCTTGGTTGGTGATCTATTAATTGTAACAGTTGGTGGTTCTCAATCTACAGCCTCTACTGATATTTACTCGGTGCAGGATCATCTAAGTGGAAATGGATCAGGTATTGTTGCTTTCGATAAACATAGTGGTCATCTGGTGTACCAAATTTCGGACCAACTATCTAGCTATGCAAGCCCAATAGTAACCCAGATTGGTTCTAGGCTTTGGGGTTTTGCTTTTATGAGAAGTGGATTAGTTGGTTTTGATCCAGTAAAGGGAGTGGTCAATTTCAATTTTGATTGGCGTGCAGAAAAATTCGAGTCAGTTAATGCGTCAAGCCCGGTTATTATTTCTGACCATAGACCGGAATCGAAATTAGTATTTATTAGCGAATCTTATCAGATAGGTAGTGCATTGTTACGAGTTTCTAATGAAGGTTACCAAGTAGTTTGGAAAGACCTGAAAAAACAGCGGAAGAAATCCTTAATGTTACACTGGAATACGGCGATTCATCATGATGGTTTTTTGTATGGATGTTCAGGCCAGCATACTACAGGTGCTGAATTACGTTGTATAAACATCAACAACGGTGCGGTCGTTTGGTCGAAAAGAGTTGACGAGCGGATGTCTCTGACCGCTGTGAGTGATTATCTTATCGCATTGGGTGAATTCGGTACTCTATTACTGATTCGTCTCAACTCAAGCCATTTTGACCTGTGTGCCTCGCACACATTATCAGAGACTTTTGGCTTGAAATACCCCGTTTGGTCCGCACCAGTGGTAGCAAACGGTTTTTTGTATCTACGTGGTAGAGATCACGTTTATTGTTTTGATTTGCCTTAGTTAGTAGTCTCAACTGGATTGGATTCTATTCTTGGTATGGTAGGTATGTACCGTTTATTGCCTAAGCTTGCTTACTTGACTCTGATTTACTGTAATTTTGTACTAGTATTAGTTATTCCGGCTCTAGGTAGAACCTATTATGCCCAGGTTTATATAGACCGACTCCCCTCAGGTCAGTTGATTCAGAATATACAAGGTAATTCTGTCTTTCCTGTCAATACTGATGTTAAGATCACAATTCATCTTACTGGTACTCGTTACCAGAGGATTAGCATCCAACCGCCGGATAATTGGTCACCGATAGATAGCCAAAACATCAAGTTATTTGTGCCTACCCAATCTGGAGAAATCGAAAAATGGCAACCTCTTGAACTTGTCGAGAGCGACTTCGACCAAGGTCAGCTTAGACTGGGTCGTTATCGAGGTATTATTTCAGTTGAGCGACTTATTCAAGCAGAAGATAATGTTCTGTTACCAGACATTTCTACTAATAATGAAACAGAAACGGTTTCCGTAGCCTTTGCTTCGAAATCTACTGATTTGGACCAGCTTGCTTCTGGGATTAACCAAAACGAGATTTATCATTATAATCGACAAGTACAAAATGGTGCAGAAACGATAAATATCATACGGGTTAGTGTTGCGGAGAGTGGTAGCTCGGCCAATGCTGAGAGTATCCAGCCTCGTATTAGCACCGACGGGAACTATGTTGTTTTTGTTTCTAATGCTACCGATATCCGGCCAATGATTGCTGATTTAGAACCAGCTAATAACTTTCAGCAGATTTATCTATGGCAAAATGGTGGTACGACCAAACGAATTAGTCAAGGCACTAACCAGAATTATGGGGATGCAGATAGTGAGTTCCCAGTGGTAAATAGCGATGGAAAATTCATTGCATTTCAGTCCCAAGCAGACAACCTAGTTCCATTACCACCACCACTGATCCCAGATGATTTGGATACAATTCCGGATCAAGGTACGAGCTTTTATCAAATTTACCTCTGGACAGACAGCGTAGGACTAGTTCGGATTAGTCAAAATAGTAGCCAGATAGCTGGAAATGGGAACAGCCGAAATCCCAGTATTAGTAATAGTGGAACTGCTGTCGTCTTTGCTTCTGGAGCTACGAATTTGATTGAGGGGAAAACATTAACAACATCTTTTGAACAGATCTATTTATGGACAGAGATTGGTGGCACTATTTGTGTTAGCCAACAAGCTGATCAAACCTTAGCCAATGCTGACAGTGAATCCCCGGCTATCAGCGGAGATGGAAGTTGGGTTGTATTTGTGTCGTCGGCTACCAACCTAGTAGCGAATGACACTAATGGCTACAAGGATATTTTTTGTTACCAAGTGTCGACAGGACAAATCAATCGGGTGAGTGTTGCTTCCGACCAGATACAAGCAAATCAAGACTGTGTTAACCCCTCAGTTAGTTCAGATGGTCGGTCTATTGTATTCGAGTCCACTGCTAGTAACTTAGCCACCTCAGCCGAACAAGAATTATTAAATGTTTTTGTTCACGATCGTCAAACAGGCATCACTCAGCTAGTAAGTCAATCTGAGTCTGGTACAAATGAAGGTATTATTGCTAGGCAAGCGCGTATTAGTCCCAATGGTAAAAGTATAGTTTTTGCGTCAGCTAGTCAAGATTTGGTTACCTCACTCTCTGATGAAAGTAATCTCACAGGAGAAAAAGAAAGTATTTTTCTGGTAGCTAATCCACCTAGACCCAATAGTGATAATGTAACCAAAGCTGTTTATACTTCTACTACCAATAATAGACCAAGCCAAAGTAATTTCGAAATTTCAATGGGGGATAGGCAAATAGAGGTTCCATTTCAATTGGTTCTAGATGGTAGTGGATCAGTTGCTGTAGACAAATCTAGTGTGCCAGCAGGTACAACCGATCAATCCTTGAGATTCACTTATACCAATCAGGCTGGCGAAGACTTAAAAAATGCCAAACTCTACTTACAAATCCCAACTGACTGGCCAATTCCTAATTTAGACGAATCAACGGAATCAGCAACAACCTTGGTGGTTTCGCCTGCTAGAGATGTAACGGCCAGAATTGTTACTCCCATAACACACCCAACCGAGACTAGTGATTTAACTCAAACTGTTGAATTAAACATTGAAAAACTACGCCCAAATAAGAGCTTAACCATTGATTACAGCAAATTAACAGTACCGAATTATTTGGGCAAGCACCATTTTGCCTTTAGCCTATCTTCCGAAAATCAGCCATTTGGGCGTTCTATCGAAGTTGAAACAATACAAGTTAATACTACTACAGCTACTGCAGGGTCAGGTTTATTGTCAGTAGAGGCTTTCTCAACTAATGGCAGTTCTTTAGGACAGGTTATATCAGCTAAAACAATCATTAATAAACTTGTGTTTACTTTTACCGCTGAAGGGACAATGGATGGAGAACAAATTCGGCTACAACTACCTGATGATTGGGTGGTTCCACAATCGTATGATGCCAATAGCCCTGGTTTCATCGTGGCTGAGCCAGCCCAGATGATACAGTCAATTTCGACCAATGGACGACAGATCGACCTTCTCTTGAGATGGATGTCGGCTGGTCAAAACCTGTATTTGACTTATGCCAACAATACAATTTCAATTTCAGATTCGAAATTAATTCGTTTGGGTAGCGATTTTAAATTGTGGACCACTGGATACCAGCAAACTGATCAATCTTCTAACTTCAGTGAATCAATGCTGAAGACTGATTTATTGACTATTCAGGCAGAGGACGGTTCCGGGAATCTGGCTAGCCTAGCCAAGGATGCAAACACTGACTCAACAATCCTGAAAGCTGGCGAATCTGGCAGCTTAGAACTCACCTATACGGCAATGGGCCAGATGAATGGTGGAAGAATTAGGTTGGAACAACCAGGAAACTGGATAACCCCCACAGCAGACAATTTTCAAGTCATTAGCGAAGGATTAGTCGGCAATTGGACTTTCGAAATCGAAGATCAGGAAAATGGTGAGATAATCGTACCTATCGAAGAGTTAGCAGAAAATCAAACTATAAGGCTGATCTTCAACCCCATTTCAATTGTACCTCCGGTTAGACCATTAACCTTCAATCTGTCGACTCAAGGATCACCGAGTGGACAATTGATTTCTCATCCAACCAATCTGTCTTTAGATGTAGAGATTGATTTTGAGAGTTTAGATGTCGAAATTCCTGCTGGTATAAGCCTCTTACACATACCGTTACAAATTCGGTTTATCAACGGAGCTTATCAACCACTAACCAAGATTAGTGATTTATACGATGTACTGGAAAATACAATACCCGGGACTACAGATGTTCGTTTTATTGTTACCCAAGATCTTTCTAGCCAAAACTGGAAAAGTTATCCACACGACCTAAAGTCTAATTTAGATTTAACTGCTGATAGGGGTTTACTAGTCGTAAGGCCTAACGCTGTTGAAGCAATTTCACTAAAGGTAGAAGGTCGCAATTGGTCAAGCAGTAATGGTGAAAATAGTCAGGTAATAATTCTAAACCAGGGCTGGAATTTGATTGGTCTGTCAATTAAGCCTGACATTATGGATAGTGAAAACTTATTGAATTTGCCCAATTCCATGAGTATCCCGAACGATTTGATCAGTGTAGTAGTGGCTGGAGATCCATGGAATAAGCCAGACTTAAATACTGTACCTGTTCGGGGTGGAGTCGCTTTTTTTATTGAAACCTTGGGGGCTAACAAACTAACGGTTAATGGTGTTGATTGGCCGTTGACGGAAGGTCAAGTCTTACTTCCTTATTCAATTCCACAATCGTCTCCCATATTACAAATTCATGGTCGCTTGAGAGATCGATCAGGTCGAGTCATCACAGAAATGGAGACGTCGTCTTTAAACTACCGACTGATCAACCCTAAACTAAACCCAACTCCAATGGCAGAGGAACCTTTGAAGATAGATCAAGCCGGGCAATTTCGTCTAACCTGGGTTCATCCTCACACCTTGGTTCGTCTCAATGATCAAATCGAACGATTTCTAATCCAGACTTCAACCAACGGTAGTCGTGTCTTAACTAGTCAACAGTTGACTATTACCGAAGACCATCTGTCCACATTAGTTGTGAATTGGGACATTGCACTAGCTATCGATTCATCAAGCCAAGCACAGGTTGAGTCAATCAAGTTGGGCGGGCAACAAGCGTTATTGACTATACCTCCAACTGCAGCAGTGATGAAGTTCAAGATAGCCAGACAAGCCAAGATTTCAGAGATACCTAATGTAGGCCTCAAATCGATACTTCAGCAAAGACTCGACATTGAACACATATTGGAAGTCAAAATAACTGATTCGACTGGTCAAGACGTGACCCAACTGAATGAACAGCCGATGGAAATTCAAATCCCATCCGAACAAGCAGATACAATTGCTTTGGTATCTACTGATGGAAGTAGATTGGAATTCTTACCGACTGCGCGTGTTGGTTCGATGCTAGTATCAGAAGCTAGGCATTTGAGCTACATAGTGACGCTGAAAAACCAGAAACCAGAAACAATTTCTCAAATTGATGACTTTACTGGCTCTCCTTATGATCAAGATAGCATAATCGATCTGGGTCAATATTTTGCTGACCCAGATTTTAACGTTGGTGATAGATTAACCTTTGAAGTAGAAACAGCTGAACCAATCGGCTATCTCTATGATGGTACAGCTTTGAAGTGGATTGATACTGACACCATAAACTATCAACATAGTGGAACTGATCGTTTTGATGATTTGTTAATGACTAGTACCTTTACTTTTATTGATTCTGGATTAACGATTAAGACCAAAGATCAACAAGACCGAATTTCCGCGACAGTCAGTCCCCAGACTGTCAATCAGACGGTTGAATTTAATTTCGAGGATGGTAGTAGTTTAATTTTTATGTTAGATCACCAATATCTAGCGGGGGATTTGAATGGGACACTTACTCTATCCCGTAGTGGGCTATTCAATAATACTGTGGTAGATCCAAACACGGGCAAAGCTAAACTGACTGTAAAATCAGATGGTCTGTTGAAGCTGGACTTTAATGAATTGGTCGAAGGTTCAACTCAATTAGTTGTTAAGGCTAAGGATATCCAGGGCGAAAGCGCAGATAAAATTCACTTCCGAGTTGAGCTGAACTTCGTTCGTACTGCGGATTGGGAACCATCGAGTATTAATTTGGAGCTAAATACGATCCAGGATAATATACAAGAACCAGTAGTCAAAACTGTAACCTTAAAAAATACAGGCCAGACAGTGCTGAATATCAAGGATATTTATGCTAATTGGTCAGGCATAGATTCGGTCGAATTGTCAAAATATAAACAACAATTGTTTAGCCAATCTATGGACGATCGGATTGCCGTCAACCAATCATTGGAAATACCAGTTAACCTAACACCCGCCTTAGATTTACACTTCTCACCATTGCCATTAGATGGGATTAAGCTAATTATCGAAATAGACAAGTTGGCATCTATCATCATTCCCATTGCACTTAAACTTAATCAACAACCATCAGCCACTACAGTACAGACAGAAATAATTTGGCCGTCGGACGGAGCCAGAATGATAAAAATACCGGCTGGTGGTTTCCAAATGGGAGACCACATTAATAATTCCGCCGATCAATCTGTACACCCTGTTGAAATTTCTGGTTTCTATATCGACAAGTACGAAGTGACTAATGCCCAATATCGGCGTTTCATTGAGGATACAGGTTACGCAGAACCCAGTTTTTGGAACACGCTGAATTACGCCAATTTAAATCAAAATGACCAACCAGTTGTTGGTGTTAGTTGGAGAGATGCGATGGCCTATTCAAAGTGGGCTGGTAAGCGTTTGCCAACAGAAGCCGAATGGGAATATGCAGCTCGAGGTGGATTAGTAGGACAAAAGTATCTCAATGGTGATGATATTTCTCGTGATGAGGCGAATTATCAAAATACCGAAGGTAGAGATATTTGGACTGAAACTGCAAAGGTCGGGCAATTAGATGAAAATGGGTATGGTTTATATGATATGTTGGGTAATGTGGCTGAATGGTGTTTGGATACTTACCAAGAAGATTTCTATCATTTCAGTTCATTAAAAAACCCAGTAGCGGGTTACTATGACATAGCTTCAGCTGTCAATGGTTACCAACAAGTTAATAATGACCGAATAATGGTTGCGCGTGGTGGATCTTGGAATAGTACGGAAGACGATTTGGTTATTTCGGCTCGCATTTCATTACCAGCATTAACACACAGTACAGAATATGGTTTTCGATGTGTAGTTCGCCCAACTGCTAGTTATGTAAGCGATCAAAAAGTTGAGATTGTAGCGACAGATATGGAGCAAGTAGGAACTACGATTAACGCTCCAAAACCCAGTCGTCTAGAGATGAAACATGATTCATTAGCTTTTTCAAACCGTTCTCAACCATACTATCAGGTTGGAGAATGGATTCCTCTAGTCGTTTCACTACTGGATACTAATGATAACGGGTATCAAACAGTTGTACCGGTATCCGTACAGTTAACAGCCGATAATATGGTTCTTGGCGAGCCAACTAATGGAAAGTTTATTGATAGTAACGGTTGGGAAATTACAACTGTTACTATTCCTGAACTGAAGGATTCAGTTCAGGTTTTTTACCAGCAAACCCAACCCGGTTCGGTTCAATTAAATGCTAACTCAGCTAATTGGGAATCAGGAGGTCTCAATTTATCCGTAGTCAGTAATATTGCTGAAGTTGTTCTGGTACCATCGCACGGTAACATAAGAGCTAATACGACTGTCTCTGTCGTTGTTATTACTAGCAATGGTCGCTTAGATCTGACTGGCCAGATGCAGATTGCTGGTTATGAACTCCCGCTTGTTGCTACTCACCGGGGAAATTACAGGTGTGATTTTGAAGTAATTGAAGCGAGTGCGAAAACGGACATCAACGCCAATCAGTTAGCCCTAGATGATGGCCAATACCCAATTACGTTCAAATTTGATCACCTGATTGGTAGTTTGAAGCATCGTGATTCTACTGAAATTTTGATTAAAGTTGATAATCAATCCCCTCAAATTTTATCAGCTCACCTGAATGGCAATCGTCAGCGGCTAAACAACGGCGAAACTTCAGCTGTAATGATAGATGCAGAATCTGGATTGACAGTTGAGGCAGACATTGGCTCATTTGTGCCTCTGGAAGGACCTCATATTATACAACTAGAAGCGATGGGGCAATCAGAAACCTACGTTGGCCAATTCTCTATCCCAATCCAAACCGAAATTATGTCTGGCCAATACCCTATCAAAATTTGGGCGACTGATTTGGCTGGTAATGTATCGATGATAACCGAACTGCCCATCGAATTTGATGTTAATAATTATTACGAATACGATTTAGTGATTCCACAAGGTTTGTCTCTAGTCCAGTTACCTCAGAAGGTTTACAGTATTAATGATGATGAGGTCTCTCTTGACTCATTAGCTGCTCTGTATCTTCTTCTCAATACTGACCAGCAATTACTAGCTTTAATTCACCCAGAATCAGTCAGCAACAAATGGCAACCATATCAATTCTTGGGAGACATAAATAAACCTATCAACCCAAGCCAAGGAATAATGATAGTTAGGTCTCTTTTGGCTCAGCCGATCACATTAAAAGTGAAAGCAGTTCGCACTGAGGAGGTCTCACCTCCAATTACTTTATCTCATGGTTACAATTTGATCGGCCGACCCTCTGTCGATTCTCAGATTGATAATTATGTTGAATCAATGGAAATTGGGAGAATAGGCTCAGGGAAATTGAAAGAAATATCAATCGACTGGTTGGCTGGAGTATCCTCTACCCCAATGGGTGAAGCTTACATCATACGAGTAAATAACTCCGGACTTGATCGACATACAATCGAACTACCGATTGCAGATGTTGGGTTTAGTTTTCATCAAGTTACAGAACCAATCACGCTAATTGATGTTCCCCCCGTTACAGAATATAGTTCGGCGCCTGAAACTTGCGTATTAATTGTAAATGGTAGCTTGTTTTTATCGGGTTCAGCCAGCGCCGAAGACCTTCCCAATCTGAACAATCACACATTCGAGATGATTAGTCAAATTATCTTAGCTGATGGCAAAACCATCCGTTCAAAGCCAATAGTTAACACCTTGAATTTGATAAAACAGGATTCTAAGCCCGTAGCAAGAAGAATTTTTCGTTTTATCTTATTTGACTTTCCGGTTTTGGCTCAAAATGGGGATATTTTAGATTTACGCTTGGTTTTGGATGGTCGACGAATTATTGATCAGAAACAAATTGATTTAACAAATGATCATTTGGATAATTTTGGGTTGGATATAGAAGACATACAATTACCATCAGATCTATTTATAGAAGATAGCTCAGTCAACACAGTAGGACTAGATATTAAAGTTGGTGAAGACAATCTGACGGCGTCACCACTTTACACTGTCGAAATGGAAGAGGATCAAGACAAGACTGTTCTTCTTAACCAGATTTTCAGTGATGTGGACGATTTAAATGGATTGACTTTCCGAGTGGAGTCGAGCTCATCAACAGAGATAGAGGCCACTATACAGCCCGCTACTGTCAATCAATCGGCTAAATTGCTTTTGAAACCGGCCGAAGCTAATTGGCACGGGAACACCAAAATTACCCTGTCAGCAACGGATAGTGCCAACCAAACGGTTCGTGCAGCGATAAATGTATCAGTCAAATCGATCAACGATCCACCAATATCTAGTTTGTTGTTGCCTGATCTTATTTTGGACGAAGACCAAAAGCAAGTTATCATCTTAAGAAATCAAGATGGAACCAGCCCTTATTTTTCAGATGCTGATTCATTATGGAAAGATAAGTTAGAATTTAGTGCCCAGGTACATCTGAAAGAGGAAAAAGAAAAACAGATATTAGGTTATAAGATTAGGACTGTTGATCAGGCAGACTCGGGGGTAGAAACCGTTCTAGAGTTGACTCCCAATCCTAACCAACACGGTACGGTGGATGTCACTATTACGGCAACCGATCAATCTGGTGCTAGCCAAGATCAAATTTTTTCTGTAACAATTCAACCTGTCAACGACAAACCTGAAATGAAACAGGCTGTCAGCGAAGTTGAAATCAACTGGAATCAGTCAACAACTATCGATTTAAGTGCTATATTTATTGACCCAGATGTAGAGACGGACGACGATCAATTAACCTTTCAGGTCAAAGCTGAAAATTTACCTGTTGAAACTGAGTTGATTGATCCTGAGCTTTTAAGGCTAACATTGGTTAACCCATTCGATGAAGAATCAGACCAATTTGAACTAATCATTGTTGCTAACGATAAAGCTGGGTTGACTGCTAGCCATAAATTAAGAATAAAAAAGTTTACAGGTAACCATCCTCCGACTGTGATCGAAGAAATTGAGGATCTATTGTTGTTAGAAGATGGATCTGCGATCACTTTCAATTTGGATGAAATTTTCGATGATCTGGATGTCAAATCAGTATCCGCCAATAATACTCTTTCTGACAATCTTCGCTTCACATCTGAAGAAACTAACAACTTGCTGGTGTTGACGATAATGGGTAATGAATTGAAATTAGTACCTAGAGATGATCGCAACGGTATTACCAAGGTTACAGTCACGGCCTTAGATATGCTAAATGCTAAGGCCGAAACAGAATTTGAGGTCCAAATTCGACCTGTTAATGATCCTCCAAGTTTGGTGGATCAACCACAACTAATCGAGATGGATGAGGATAGTAGTGGTTATCAATTTAGTATCGCTGGTATTTTTAGTGATCCTGATATCTTAACCGATGGGGACCAACTTCTATATGAAGTTAGTGGTAATCAGTTATTACACTCAGTTTTAGAGGAAGAAAAGCTAACATTAATTCCCAAAACTGATCAGTATGGAACTACGCAGTTATCCTTAACCGCTATTGATCAACATGGTAGTCAACTTGTTGTACCGATACAAGTTAGGGTTAATCCGATCAATGACCCACCTCGAGTTCAACCTAAGATCGATTTGAATCAAGTTCCAAAAAGGTATGTAGGAGAAAAAATTCCGCTGGATATCGGTTTACAAGACCTATTGGGGGAAAACTATAACCCTGCTGGTCGATTAATGATTTTGTTCGAATCTGATCAATCTAGTGGCCAGTTTTTTAATCAAGCTAACCAGCCGATTACAGCTCTCGAAATTAATCAGCCCAGAGTGAGTATTAGTTATACCGATACAGAACCAGGCTTATCTTTGCTAACAGTTCGGGTTCGGGATTTAGAATCAACAAAAGATTTATTTCCAGCTTCGGTCTTTCCGATAGTTTTTGAAAGTCCGATTATCGAAGTCCAAATCGAAGGTCAGCGTTGGCAACCAGAATCGGTTGCAACTCCGTTGAGACTGAACCAAGAAATGGAGATTGTTGTTATTGGAGTGCCTGAACTATCGGGTGAGATATCATTACGATCAAGGGAGAGTATCACAGTTGCCACCATACCACTAGCTGAATCAACAATGAACGCAGGTATTTATAAAGGAGAATTACTTGTAAATCAGCTTGGTGATCAATCGATGGATGGTATGTACAGTTTAATAATAGAGTTAGGTCAGGGAAAAAGAATTATTGATTCGGCTTTCAGTCTGGATACGCAACCTCCATTACTTTTACCAGCAAATGTCTACATAAATGGCATTCAGCAACCATCAGATCCATTGGTTGTTGTAACAAATAATCAAAACAGCTCTATGAAGGTTGAGTTTGAAGCCGAAATTCCAGCGGAAGTCTGGGTGGATATTTCGGCTTTGGATAATAAACTACCAAGACTAAAAAAAATGGCAAAAACAGGTCAGTTTTTCTCGACCCAATTGGCTATCGATCAAAACACAACAGAGTCTAGTGGACTTAAATCCGTTCGTATTGTAGCTCAAGATTTAGCCGGTAATCGTTCAGAATTAGAGATGATGGTCGAGTTTTCTGCCTACAGAACATTGGAAATGATTATCCCGACAGGTCTGAGCTTTATTAATTTACCACTAGAAATTACTAAAATTAATGATCAACCAATAAATATTAAAACTGTAGGCGACCTATTTTCCGTCATCGGATCCAATAAAATCAGCCATCTGATTACTTACCATCATCGAGATAAAGTGTGGAGAAGTTATTTAGGATCCGAATCAAAGGGTAGATTAGCTGATCAACCTTTGAATCCGAAAGTAGGCATGTTAGTCCTCACTAGACCGAACACAGACGATATTAAGCTAAAATTGAGTGGAAAACAACGGCCTATTTTGCCCGTGGACTTGAAGGCTGGTGTTAACTTGATTGGTATACCATACAATGGCCACTTTAAAACACTAGAAGATCTTTTTGAACTGGAGGGTTTAAAAGATCTTCCTATCTCAATAGTCGTTGGAGATAGAGGAAGATTTCGGACCATCTCCGCAGCAGATATTAATACGGTTGAAGATAAGACAGTAAGAGTAGGACAAGCATTCCTGATTCTTGCCCCACTCAGTGTGATGGCTGATGAGCCCTAAGATTGATAGGGTTGGTCCCCAAATTGCGCCTGTAATTGGTATAATTCAGAAGTCAGCTGAGCTTGGATCTCAGAGTAATCCGGATTATCATAAACACTGTTAATTTCGTGCGGGTCTTTTTTCAAATCAAACAATTCCCATTCAGGTGGTTTAGGATCATCAGCTGAGCCTGGGGTGCCGAGGCCATCAGCATAGTAGTAGATCAACTTATGGTCATGTGTTCTTAAACCATAGTGTGCGTAGACATGGTGATGAGCCAAATGCATCCAGTAGCGATAATACATTGAAGTTCGCCAATCCTCTATGATTTTTCCATTCATGAGGGGACGAAAACTGCAGCCCTGCATTTCGTCAGTCTGATCCACATTTGTACAGTCAAGGAAAGTTTGAGCGAAATCTAGATTGAGGATCATATCATCATTGATACTTCCAGCCTCAATTTCTCTTGGGTAACGCATTACAAACGGCATTCGTAATGACTCCTCATACATAAAGCGCTTGTCATACCAGCCATGGTCACCTAGAAAAAAGCCTTGATCAGAAGTGTAAACCACTATTGTATTTTCAGCTAATCCTTCTTGGTCAAGGTAATCCAACATTCGACCAACATTATTATCGATGGAGGCTACGCACCTTAGATAATCTTTAATATATCTTTGATATTTCCACTGTTTTTCTTCGGCTGAAGTTAACCCTTCTGGAACAGGATATTTCAAATCCCGATCAGTCATATCACGATCAACTCGCATCTTAGCTTCCCTAGCTGCTGAGGCTCGATTGCTATAATCATCATGAAAAGTTTCCGGTTCAGGTATATCTGTATTTTGATATAGATGCATCAATTTTTCATCTGGATCCCAAGGACGATGAGGTGCTTTATGATGTGTCATTAACATAAATGGCTGTTCTGGATCTCTCTCTTTTAGCCAATCTAGCGACAAATCAGTAATAATATCGGTAACGTAACCCGGATAAACTTTTTTCTCCCCCATGTCAATCATTTCAGGATCGTGGTAGAGTCCTTGGCCTGGTAGCACATTCCAGTAATCAAATCCAGTCGGATCAGCATGTCCACCATGACCTAGATGCCATTTACCAACGATGGCTGTTTGATAACCCTCTGCCTGTAGTAGCTTGGGAAAAGTTGTCAGCCGGCCATCTAACTTGGAGCTAAGTGTAGTCACGTTATTGACGTGATTATAGGTTCCCGTTAGAATGGTAGCCCTACTCGGTGTGCAAATCGAATTGGTACAAAAACAGTTGTTAAACCTGACACCTTCTTTTGCTATACGGTCGATATTGGGGGTTTGGTTGATGCGACTACCATAAGCACTGATGGCATGTGAAGCGTGGTCGTCAGACATGATGAACAAAATATTCGGTCTTCTGCTGGGATTACTCACAAAATACTCCGATTAGCGAGGCGAAATAATAAACAGCTATTATAGATACCGACCGGATGAGTGTCAAACCTATCCATAGCACGATAATAAAAATGGAGTTCAATCAATAATGAAAGTAACCAACGTTGAAACCTATGTGGTAGATGCAGGCTGGCGACCGTGGATTTTTGTTCAGATCGACACAGATCAGGGAATTACAGGTTTTGGGGAGTGTAGTGATGGTCGTAACCCCAAGGCGGTGGTTGGAGCTATCGAGGATATGAAACCATTGTTGATCAATCAGGATCCACGGCCTTATGAAATGAGATTTTGGGATCTGATTCGAGGCACCCGACAAAGCCCTGGTGGTATCGTCGCGAAAGCCATTGCCGGCATTGAATTAGCCTTGATTGATATCAAAGCCAAAGCTTTAGGTATTTCAGTAGTAGAATTATTTGGTGGACCAACCCGAAAAGAGGTACGTATATACTGGTCTCATTGTGGAACCTCTAGGGCAACTAGCTCGGAAATATTGGGAACACCACCTCTTAAAACTATGGAGGATATCGCTGACTTAGGACGTGAAGTTGTCAGCCAAGGTTTTACAGCCCTCAAAACAAATATTATTTTACCAGGTGAACCGGCTTCGGTTTATTTTACTGGTTTTGGCGGTCCTCCTGGCACTACTGATGGAACGGTCAGTAATGAAATGTTAGCTCATATTGAAAACTTGATTGGTACTTTCCGTTCGTCAGTTGGTTCCGGAGTTGATATCAATCTGGATCTCAATTTTAACTTTAAACCCGAAGCTTGTATGCGGATTGCCCAAATTTTGGAGCCTTTTGATCTTCTGTGGTTGGAAATTGATATGTATGACCACCAAGCTGTACGCCAGATTAAAGACTCGACTTCGACTAAGATTTGTACCGGTGAAAATCTGTTCTATATGAGGGAATTTTTACCTTACTTTGATGCTCGGGCAGCAGATGTTTTTATGATTGATATTCCTTGGAATGGATTTTCACAATCCAAAAAAATTGGCGATTTAGCTGATGTATATCAGCTAAATGTAGCACCACATAATTATTATAGTCATCTTTCGTCTTTCATCAGTGCCAGTTTATGTGGTGTACTACCTAATGTACGCATTATGGAAATTGATATTGATGATGTACCATGGAAAAACGACCTAGTAACAAATTTGCCAGATATTAACGATGGACAGATGAAAATTCCGACTGGGGTAGGATGGGGAACAGATCTTAATCTGGAGGCAGCTCAAAATCATTTGTGGAAAAATCAACGAGCAAATTGGTAGAGTCAACCGATGGTACAACGGTTTGGGCCAGAGATTCTGACTAAGAAACCAACTTCGGGTATCGATATTGAAACTACACTTCATCATTTCGCTATCATTACTTATATGATTGAGGTTGATAACTTGTCTCGACATATACATCAACGCTTTAAGCCTTATTCTATTCTTTTACCGGATGGTAACCGGAAAGCCTTATTATCAGTGGTACCATTTCTAGATTACGATTTTCGACTCGCAAATTTCCCATGGGTGACTTGGGATTTTGCTCAGACTAATTACCGAGCCTATGTGACCGATACTGAAACTGGTGAAAACGTAGTTTGGTTTTTTGGAACTTCCTTAGATTCGTGGACGGTGAATATACCACGCTTGGTTTGGAAATTGCCTTGGTACCCGGCAAATATTCGATTTGATGTACAATACGATAGAAAAGAGGGCCGTTATCATCATTATCGGTTGCAAACAGATAGTCGGTGGGCTAAAATCGAGTTGGAATTATCAGATACAGGAAATATGCCTGACCAGTTGATGGGTTTTACTGATTTAGAATCGGGTCTAGTTTTGCTGACACACCCACTAAAGGGTTATTTTTACCGTCGAGATGGTCAATTGGGCAATTACTCCATCTGGCATGATCGGTTACAACCAACTGTAGGACATGTAGAGAGGGCTAATTTCTCACTTTTGGAAAATCTGGGTTTAGTAGTGAGTGGTGATTTATCTGATATCCATAGTGTATTAATCCAACCAGAAATTGATTTTACTATCTATCTGCCACCAACCTCTGTTGTGAGCAGGTAAATCCAATACTTTTTACTATTTATATTTTCCCAAATTCTTATGTCAAATACTAAAGATCACGGGCACAGTTCGAATCAAAAACAACCACCACAACCACCTCATGCTGAACAAGCGAAGACTTTGATAGTTCAGCAGAAAATCGGTTCACTCTCAACTCAATCAAAGAAGCATCCTGGCTGGCCGTTTGGATCGGTCATGCCTTATAGTCTGGATGATGCGGGTAATCCTGTTTTTTTGATAAGTTCAATGGCAATGCATACACAAAACCTGAAATCTGATAGTCGATCTAGTTTATTGGTGATGGAAGATAAATCATCAGATGATCCTTTATCAATCGGTCGTGTTACGTTGATGGGGGAAACAGAACTAGTGGATCAAGACGATATTACTGAGGTGAAAAACGGATACCTGGAACAGCATCCAGATGCAACTTTCTGGGTTGATTTCCCTGATTTTTCCTTCTATCGAATGATCATTAATAATTTATATTTTGTAGGTGGATTTGGTCGAATGGATTGGGCAACGGGCCCAGATTATTATCAAGCTGAATCTGATCCTCTAATCGAAGTGGCTAATGATATTATCGAGCATATGAACGAAGATCACGAGGATGCGATGATTTTGATTGCCAAACATCACGACCAGAATGATAAAGCCGAAAGCTTGACTGCCGCTAAAATGACGGCAGTTGATCGACTTGGCTTTCATCTTCAATTAACGAGTGGAGACGATTTGGTTGGGGTACGGATTAATTTCCCCGAGTCAGCTCAGTCGGCTAACTCGGTCAGGAAATTTCTGGTTCAGATGGTAACTGAAGCTAGAAAAGAACTAAACTAGTCTGACTGATCCATGGGATGGTAACGCCGAACAGCATTAGCCAAAACTTGTTCTTTGGTCAACAGGGCAGTTCGCATTTCTTCCTTGGCGAATAATTCGGCTTGGTCGGTATAATGGGGCGATTCAGGTTGGCTAGGATTGCTGCCAAATTGATTGATAACCCAAGCTGTTTGTTGACCATTATCATCCCACTCGACGATCTGAAAAAAACAGTCCCCAGCTACACCGACTAGCCTCCCATCTTTGATATCACCGTAGATAGCGCGGAGTACGTCATGCCCACCAGCCAATGGTAAGTCTACGTCGCCTCTAACTAGGCGGTTGACTTCACCCCAAGTGGGATCTATTCGTCCATGTCGCTTTTGCAACATCTCGATAGCTTCCTTCATTTGCTGCAGGAATCGTTCATGATCATAACGTAGTTTACCAGTCTGACTGCGAGGTCGAAAAGTTATGGTTACCATCGCCGCAGAACGGTTGGCTAACTCTGTGCTTCGGTCCCAACTCCGAATCAGATTTAAGGCTTGTTCTTGCTCTTTGTTTTCGGCCTGTGTTTCAGATAGGAACCGATCGATATGGGTTATTAATCTAGAGTTAGGATCATAAGTTTTATCAAATTTATAATCAAAAAAATCCTGCCGGCTAATGGATTGGTCCGAACCAAATAAAAATCTGGCCCGGCGAGAACGATTCGTCATAAAGGTCTCAATACCCAAATACGAAGGATAAAGACTTGGATCTGGATTATCAGGATCTAAGGTGGCTTTGAAGGGGCTACTATTGCAAGATTGAATGAAGGCCGATGATGGGTTTTCAACTTGAGGCAAATCCTCTAAAGCTAAGTAACCTTGCCAAAGAGTATCAGAGGTGTTACCTGGTACTGTTCCTGACCAATCGTAATTTGGATTTCTTTTCGGTAATAATCCGTTATAGACGTAATAAAGATCTCCATCTTTATCAGCATAGCCTGTATTGAACATCGGAATGGCCTGAATCTCCATGGCTTTTTTAAACTCAGCCAGATTTTTGGCTTTACCCATCAAGTACCATTGTTCTACTGCTTGAATATTACCAATACCTGCGTAGCGAAGAGCGAAAACACCTTTTTCGTTACGTATTGCTGGCCCATAAATCGACCATAAAGCCTCTTGCTTGAATGTCCATCTAAAGCTTTTCCATAATTTAACTTCAATTGGAACTTTCCAAACTTCTAAATCTTTCCACTCACTATCAAACCGGTATTGGCTCTGATTGTGGGGATTGATTTCTAATTCGAATACATCAATTAAATCGGGGTTGTTGACAGTATGCCCCCATGCCAGATGTTGATTATGGCCTAAAAAAATTACAGGAGAACCAGGAAATAAGCCTCCGTAAATATTTTGACCTTCTTCGCTAATCAGGTGAGCTTCGTACCAAGCAGCTGGCCCCGTCCAAGGCTGATGTGAATTAACCGCTACACGCGTAGTTCCGTCCATTGTCCTTTGAGGCCCAACAGCTAAAAAGTTTGAACCAATTAATTTCTGTTCAAATTTTGATTGATTTATCTTTGAAGACACGGATTCGACCCGATTACCAACAATACGCTTTAGTTGTCCTTCCAATCCGAAAAAAAGAGGCATTTTATAAAGAAAACCAGCAACAATGTCTTTGCCTGTTACTGGCCAAATTCCATGATACTTTATTTGATCTTTATGCTTAGCCGCATAGCAATTGATCCCATCAGCATAAGCTTCACAAATCGATCGTACTTCCGATGATAGTGTGTCATATTTAGCCTCGACAGTGGGCCATACTTTCATCAGTTGCACAGCATAATCTATAGGGGCCATGTCTCTGCCCATAGCTGCAGCTAACTTACCTCGAGCCGCTAAAAAAACCATCTGTATAGTATCAAAATCGTCTTCAGCGTTAGCGAAGGCTAAACCATATGCGGTGTCCGTACTGGTTCGACCAATGATATGTGGTACACCCCATTCATCTCTAATAATTTCAACTTGGTATGTTTGCCCCCGATCTAAACTAGATTGAAGGCGGTTCGTAAGCGTACAAGATAACAGGAAATGACTTATTAGGACGACAAACGAAAATCCAATAATTTTATCTTGACTTAATTTCATTTGTTATCAGACAAAAGGTATCTAAGGGATTACCTTATTAAGTGAGTATTCTATGATCCCTTCTGCACCAATACGACGCAATCTTGGGATTAAATCTCTGCAGATATGCTTGTCAATCACTGTTTCAACTGCACACCACCCGTCTTGACTTAGCGAGGAGATAGTGGGATTTCGCATAGAAGGCAAAATTGCAACTAACTCATCCAGTTGTTTACTCTCAATATTCATCTTCAGCCCTACTTTACCTTCAGCTTTTAAAGCCCCGGCCAATAGCATTTTTAAGTTCTCAATTTTGGTTCTTTTCCATTTATTCTCCCAACTTTCTCGATTTGCTACCATTGTTGTTACTGATTCCATCACAGTATCAACAATTCGCAATTTATTGGCTTTTAAAGAACTACCGGTCTCAGTTAACTCTACAATAGCATGGCATAAGTGGGGGATTTTAACCTCAGTAGCACCATGTGAAAATTTAACTTCTGCATTGACCCCGTTTTCAATCAAATATTGCTTAGTCGATTTGACTAACTCGGTAAATATTATTTTGCCTTCTAGGTCATGAACAGACTGGATAGTTGATTCTTCGGCTACTGCCAAAACCCAGCGAGCTGGTTGATTTGAAGCTCGGCTATAAATAAATTTTGCGACCTCAACCACTTCTGCTTGACATTCTCTCACCCAATCTACTCCTGCTAAACCGGCATCAATAACACCTTTTTCAACATAGAGGGCCATATCCTGAGGGCGAAGTAACATCGCTTCAATTTCTTCATCGTCTACGTGTGGATAATATGAACGGTTATTCACGGTAATCGCATAACCAGCTTTTTTGAATAAACTTATTGTTGGCTCCTGTAATGAACCTTTCGGGAGGCCTATCTTTAGTGAACTCATTTGTTCTCCCCTATATGTATACAATTCACTGTACATGTGCAAACACGCTAATACAGAGTATCGTTCAATTCTTACATGTTATAATAGCATTGCTGAATGGGATTGTTTTCAGAATTATCGAACTTTACAAATTGTTCATTTGTAGGAATATACGACACAACCCCGTCCACATATTTGTCGCAATACCTCAAGCAACCTTGGGTGCTTGCTGTCTCATTCTATCAAGCTTAACTCACTGAGCTTAGTTCTAGAAAATATTGATTCAAATGAGAAAAGATAATTCATTTATTGAAAGAGATGGTTACTAAATTGTGATGATAAATGAATCATTTCAAGCCGATTTAACGAAAATAGATCCCTGTACTAGACAAATATACCAAAACAGAAAATCTTACTCTATATGGAAGAATTTTAGCTATAAATTAGCAAAAATAATTTTTATTTGATTTTTTCATAGATGGTTTACGATAGATTATTTTTCAGGGTAGAATCTCTCCCTATTGCGAGCTAAAGCCGGAAGAAAAACGGCGCCTCTCCTTTCGAATGAATCAGAATTCTACCTATCTTATTAGGCTACCAAGGTGGGTTTGTTCAAAGAACCGATTTTGATGCTTATACTAATTTTCTAAGAGTAATAATACCATTTAAACCAGTCAACGAACTGATTAATTCCATTCTCAATGGGAGTATTAGGCCTAAAACCCGTATCCGTAATTAATTCATCAATATCAGCAAAAGTCTCAGCAACATCACCCAATTGCATTGGTAACATTTGTTTTATTGCTTTTTTACCTATAGATTCCTCTAACAGCTCAATAAAATAAAGCAACTTAACTGGTTGGTTATTTCCGATATTGTAAATTTTGTAAGGCGCAACACTGTCGCTTGGCTTAAAATCCCGACTAGGATTACGGTTTGGTGCATTATTTAACAGTCGTACTACTCCCTCGGTAATATCATCAACATACGTAAAATCTCGTTTCATTTTGCCTTGGTTAAACACTTGAATAGCTTCTCCTTTCATAATTTTTTGAGCAAACAAAAAAAGTGCCATGTCTGGTCGCCCCCAAGGTCCATATACTGTAAAAAATCTCAATCCTGTTGTTGGTAGACCGTATAAGTAACTATAGCTGTGAGCCATTAATTCATTTGATTTTTTGGTAGCTGCGTACAAACTAATTGGATGGTCGACCCGGTCGTGAGTTGAAAACGGCATTTTGGTGTTAAGCCCATAAACAGAACTTGAAGAAGCATAGATCAAGTGGGCGATCTCTTTTTTTCGACAAAATTCCAGGATGTTCAAGAATCCTAAAATATTACTATCTATATAAGCCTTTGGATTTTCAATTGAGTAACGAACTCCAGCTTGGGCAGCTAAATGGACAACATGAGTCGTTTTAGTTTGATCTAAAAACCTAATGATGTCATGCTGATTTTCAATATCCAATTGATAGTAAATAAAGTGTTCGCATTCTTTTAGCTGCTTTAATCGTGCTTTTTTTAGGTTTACATCGTAATATGAATTAAGGTTGTCTATACCAATGACTCTAAAACCATTTGATAATAATTTTCCAGATAGATGATAACCAATAAATCCGGCACAACCTGTTACTAAAATTTCCATTTTAAGTCCTTGTAGCTAATTATCCGATTCATATCTGAAAAATCGCATAAGAAATAGATAACTAAAAGCAGGCTCCTCAACTAGATCAGAAGACTGGATAGGCTGACAAATACACCGGAACGATACAAGAGAACTGTGTAAACATGAACAGTAATTTTCGCTATTCTTCCATGATTGAGTAAATGTCTATATAAAAATAACATCTAACTCAGGTAAGGTAGGAACTCTAAAATTGGTAATATGATTTTATTTTAATCTCAGATCCTGTTAAATACTTTTTAGTTTGATGATCAACATTTTTTACCCAAAAGTGGCTCAAATTTAATTTTATTTCATATAAGCCAATTTGGGTCCATGAACTCTCGATAGACAGGCGATTGGTTACTTCAGTCAATCCGGAAAGTGGTGTCCAGAAGTCACTCGCTGATGTTGTAATTCCGTTTTCAGTTTTGTGATGAGGGATGCTAATATCTCCTTCACCATGTCTTTCGACTTCGTACGTCACCGTGGTATCTATTTGATTAGTCAACCCTTTACGAAAGCAAACCCAAAAGTTGTCCGCATCTGTACCTATTGTATGGCCAATAGTTGTGTTATAGTGCTTGAATACATTTTCTCGATTTTCATGTGTGTAAGCATATTGATTAATAAATGCGTATTCAATATAAAAATCCGCGTCGCAAATACCAAGAGGATCAGTTGAATATAATCCAGTCAGTATGCCAAATTTATTATCCCAGTAATTGAAAGGGTCTGCAGGGTTAGCATCATCAACTAACAGTTCACCATAAATTTCTAACCCTTTAAAAGATAGACGTAAGTCTGCTGTAACTAACGTATTATCTCCGCTTCCACGTGCCCTAGCATCACTCACCTCGTTTCGTCCAGAGTTAGCTAAATAAACTGTTACTGGATTTAGGTAGCTAGGTTCGAATCGATTCGCATAGACAATCACTTCGGATAAACCGACCCCTACAAAATTCCAAAAAAAACCTTCTACACGGTGTCCTGACATATATTTTTCATTTACTGTTGAGTCTAGATCTCCAAGAATTGATGTAAACGCGGTAAAACTAATATTTCCATACCTACCGTTAATTTTTACTAAATCCATAGAAGAAGGATTTTCAGACAAGATCAGAGACCCATGGTAACCAAAGCCCCAACGTTGGTGGCTTTGCCCGATTTCTATATCAAACCAAGGTAATCGGAACTTGAAATATGCATCAAAAGGAACATGATTAATTAGTTCCCCCGAAAATTGGTTGATTACTGTGCCATCAAATCTCCGGTCAATAGAGTAATCTCCGTACACAAAATTATAGGCAATATTCGTTGAAAACGCGAAATTGTCATGGATTCTTCCGTAAACATGAGGTCTAACTGATGTTACATAAACTTGATCTTTTTGGTAGGAAATGAATTTTTCAAAAGACTGAGCAACTCCTAACTCCATAGCAAAAGTATAGTAATGGTTTTTTGTTCTTAATATAGGTGAAATTATCTCTCCTTCAGCTTCTATATCTTTTGAATATAACCTTATCAGTTGTTTAAGGTGATAAAGATCTATTTCACTCAGTTGTATTCTATTATTTTTCCACTGGTCGTATACTTTTAAAAAAATACCTACGACCGTTTGGCGAGTATATGGCTTTATTCCTCTACTGAAGTTAGGTGTAAATTTTTTGTTGGCAAAACGATGAATCAGGTTATAAGACTCTTGCCCAGGTTCTAGTATGTCGGATTTCAGTGGAATGTTTATGAGACTTAATGACACTGGTGCCAAATGAAAAAATAAAATCGCGACACCAATGGATACTAAGTTGGATAACTGCATATGGGAAAGGAAGACCAACGAACATTAATTGTTGATATTGCCCAATGCTTTTTCGGAATCTTCGATGAATTGAATAACAGTCTCTTTAGTTCTAGCTGATATAAGAGATTCACCAATGACGCTGGGAGGTATTGTTAGAATGTGAGCACCTGTATTCGCATAAGAACTGAAATTTTCGACTCTTCGAATAGATCCTACGATAATTTCGCTAGTATATGAATTTCTTTTCAACCACTTAGCGGCTTGTTCTAATGTTCGCACGGCTTGATCAATCCCTTGCTCATCAGCAATTCGACCGGCAAAAAGACTAACAAAGTGTGTAGGGCTACTTGGTTTTCGCGCCGACTCAATACATTTGGAAGCTAAGACCATTTGGTTGAAAGTTAGCATCGCCGTAATATTTAGCCTAACGTTCTCACTAATGAGATGATGTATCACAGGAAGTAGAGGTTTTCCTCTACGATCAGTAATTGTAACCTTTACCGTAATATTTTCCGCCCATGATGAATATTCTCTTGCTTGAGACAAAACTTCTGTCGGACAATCTGATGTTACTTCAACACTAAGCGGCCTAGGTGCAATTAAGTTAGCGATTTCAAGAGATTTTTGCTTAATGCTATTTGTCCCGCCAACTACACCAGATTTTAGGTAAATAGATGGATTAGTTGTTACTCCATCGCACACACCAAATGATAAATACTTCTCAATTTCTTCTATATTAGCAGAGTCGATGAATATCTTCATATTTTAAACCTTCTTTTACTAGTATCGTATGGCAATTTGCGCTTCTTCCAGCCTCGATGTCAGAAACACTATCCCCAACCATCCAAGATTTTTCCAAATCAATATCCCATTTCCTCGCAGCTTCGAATATAAGACCAGGTTTGGGCTTTCTACAGAAACAATTTTTGAGAAGTTCTGGGGTTTTGACTTGTTCCGGATCAGGATGGTGCAAACAGTAAAAGACATCATCTAGCCATGCATCCCGTTCTGAGAGCTGGCTTGCCATTTTGGCTGTAATTGCCTTTAAATCTTGAAAACTACTTTTTCCTTTTGCTATGTTGGGTTGATTAGAGATGACGATGGTTAGCCACCCTGATCTATTTAATTCCCATATCGCGTGTACAGCGGTCTCATAAACACAAAATTCAGCGGCATTTCGCGGCGAATTTCGTTCATCATTGGGAGTTGGCACAAGAGGGTTGATAACGCCGTCACGGTCCAAAAAAACAGCTTTTCTCAAATAACCGATTCCCATTTAGTCGGAGATTTTCTCAACAACGGGTGGCTGACGATGAGATGCCATACAACTCCTTGGAAGGACTCTGAATGCGGAGTAACATGATTTATGTTGACGGTTGGTATAATAACAATCGTTTCGGAAGACTTGGCGGTATACCCTCCATCCCGACCGACTATACCAAAAACACCTGCTCCCACATTCTTAGCTAAACTGATGGCCTTTACCAGATTAGGACTAACATTATTTTCCATGTTTCCACCACCAACTGATAGAATAAAAATTCCATCTTTATCAGATAGTCCAGAACCTTTTAGCCATTCGGCAAATACACCAGCCCAACCGTCGTCGTTAGTTCGAGCAGTTAATTCTGAAACGTTATCGGTGGGAGCATAAGCTTCAAATTCACAAATTTTTCTGAAATCATTAACTGCATGACTACAATTAGCGGCGGAACCTCCGACACCCAGAAAGAATAAGCGCCCTTTTTTTTCTCTTAAATCTGCCAACTGCTTAACGACCAACTCTACTTTTTCCGTATCTATTGAGTCAACGATTTCTCGGACTTCCTTTAAATATACTTGACTAAAATTTGGCATGTGACAGGTTTATCAGTCTCCTTAAAAGTTTAAAACAACTTTTGCACCTTCAAAATCAAATCCAAAGGGCACCTCTCTTAGCCCTGCATCTGACAGAGAGTTTCGAACATTAGCTTTAGAACTGTTATTAGGACAGTAAAAAAGCAAGAATCCTCCACCACCAGCGCCCATAATTTTGCCACCCAACGCCCCATTTTCCATGGCAATATCATACCATTTATCAATTTCTGGATTACTAATTTTATTTGATCTCCGTTTCTTATTTTCCCAATGAAGATGGAGGTACTGGCCGAATTTGTCTAAATCACCTAATTCTAGAGCCTCCTTGATTTTATAACCCAAATCTTTTGTCTTTTTTAGGCTATCGATTACATTCGCTTCACCAATTTTCGTGTCATCTTTTTGTTGTTGTAGTATAGCACGACTACTTCGAGTTAGACCTGTAAAAAAAAGGACTAATCCGTTTCGGAGACCATCTAGAGAATCTAATGTTATATCTAGTGGTGTCACCGTTACATTGCCACCTCGATCAATTTTCAAAATTGTCAGTCCTCCAAAAGCTGCTAGATAATGATCGTGTTTACCCACAGGATGTCCAGCTAAATCCATTTCAATATGACATGCCTGCTCAGCTAGTGTCGAAACTGGGACTCGTTCTCGCTTTAATTCATAAAGTGCTGTTAGCAAGGATGTTAAGTAACTACCAGAGGAACCCATACCAGTTCCAGACGGAATATCAGCCATAGAAACAATTTCTATCCTCTGATCAATACCTAGCATTTCCAAAGCCGGTCTAACTAAATCATGCTGAATTTCTGACAAATTACTCACTTGCTCATATATAGAATACTTGACTCTTATGAAATCATCAGCCGCTGGCCGATTAACGTAAATGTAAACATACTTATCAATTGCTGCACTAAGAATGAATCCCTCATCAACTGAATAATATGAAGGTAGGTCAGTTCCTCCACCACCAAGTGGAATTCGAAGAGGGGATCTTGTAATAATCATTTTTCTTTTTACCAATTTTCAAGGACGTTTTCATAATCTTCTACTCGATCAATCCACCATATTTTTTCGTTCTGACTCATACGGTAACCATATACCGGTTTTCCGATCTCAAGCAAAACAGGGAATAGATCCCGACCAAAATCGCACACCTGATCATTCGAAATATAGTCTATAATTTCTGGTTCTAAAATATATACCCCTGCATTCACCCAGTGGCTAGAAATATTACTCATTGATGGCTTTTCTACAAACCGTTGTACTTTTGATTTGTTGTCTAATTGAACTACACCACTCTGTGTTACATCATCTCGCCAATGAAGTGCAATTGTAGCCATAGACTTGTTTCGATGATGAAAATCGACTAGATTTTCCAAATTGATCTGGCAAAGGTTGTCACCATACCATACGATAAAAGTCTCATCAAGAAAATCAGACAAGGGTTTTAGTGCGCCAGCTGTTCCGAGTAATTTATCTTCGAAAGAGTAAAGGATGTCACACCCCCAATTTTTCCCAGATCCGAAATATTCTTTAATAACCTTAGGTAAGTAGTGAAGATTTATGGCAATTTGGCTAATGTGAGATTGACACAATTTTTCAATAATGTGCTGCAAGATTGGTTTTTGCCCAATAGCTATCATTGGCTTTGGGACTTTGTCTGTATAAGGAGAAAGACGACTTCCGACCCCAGCAGCTAAGATCATGGCTTTCATAGTGTTACTTTCTCTCCAGTTTGATGGGATTGATAAATCGCGTCAATAACTTCTAACGCTTTCAAACCATCAGTTGCATTTGCTTGGAAAGCATAATCATAAAGAATAGCATTGGTAAACTCTTGCCACTCTAGCTCCCAAGATGGGTCTACATCATTGAATTCAAAAACAGTTTCATCGGGTGGTCCTGATTCAGTATTGCGCAGTCCAAAACGTAGAATTTCTTTTCCATAGCTACCGCCTAAGCCTTCAATTATGAGGTACCCCTTTTCCCCAAAAACTTCAAATCGAAAAAGATTTTTCCACTGAGTCCAACTTGCGTGTAGAGAAAGAATTTGGCCAGATCCATTTTTCAGCAAAGCAAAGCCGTTATCTTCTAGTGGTGCTACCTTCCAGAAGTATTGCGGAGTGTAAGCAAAAACTTCGGAAAAATTACCTAGAATGGTATGAGCTAAATCAATAATATGGATCCCTTGGTCTAGAATTTCACCACCGCCTGATAGATCTGGGTCAGCCCTCCATTCTTTATCGTAACCTTGTCTTCCTCCATGCCCATAATTGGATCTAATATAATAAACTTGTCCAATCTCGCCAGCGTTGAGTAATTCGATCAATTTGATATAGCTAGGATGGTAACGATGGTTAAATCCAACTTTTAGTTTTTTTTTGTTTTGGGTTACAGCTTCGGCTATTTGTTTGGATTCCTCATAATTTCGCCCAGGTGGTTTCTCTATAAGTACATGTTTACCGTTTCTGAGCGCAGCTAACCCAATTGGCACTAGAGATTTATTTATAGTGGATACAATTACCACATCAATTTTTTCTTCAGATACAGCTTTCTCCCAGTCATTTGTGTAATCACAATTGAATTTTTCGCCTGTGTATTGGGCTAAATCCGAGTTAATATCACAAACCAGATGTAGTTTTGTTCGTGAATTGTTAGAAACAGCAATTGCTCTTTTTTGACCGATTACTCCCAGACCAACGATCGATACTTTCATGTAGATTTACCAAGTAATCCCTTCTCGATTAAAGGGTTGATCGTGTATGGATCAACTCGCTTGATAGTGAATAATTCGCTATTCGCAACTTCGTCTAATAGCTTTTCATTATTTTGCCATTTTTTCCACGGATCGTGGGGAGCTGATATCAACTTCCCGGTCAATTTTTGAGATGCGTCTGAGACTAGAAATAAACAGAGATCACTTGCTAATTCAGGAGGGACTGCCCCTAAACCAGTCTTTCTAACCTTACTCATACGATTGATCATTTCTTGCCCCGCCCCGGAGTTAGGCGTTAGAATCGAATCTTGGAGCTGTGTATCAACTAGACCCGGAGCGATAGTATTCACCTGAATATTGTAATCTCTAACCTCTTCAGCTATTGTATCAGTAAGTCTTGCTACTGCGGCTTTTGAAGCCGCATAAGCCGAGAAATTTGGCAATGCATTAGTGGCACCGCCTCCAGACAGATTGATTATTTTTCCGTATTTCTGTTTTTTCATTTCAGGTAATACCAAGTTTGTCATGAAAAAAACCCCGAATAAATTAGTGCCAATTGCATTCACCCATTCAGTAGAGTCTATCTGACCAACTGAACCCAAGGGGCCATATACGCCAGCATTATTCACTAAGATATCGATGCGACTATTAATAGATAAAGCCATTGTGAATATTTTACGACAATCTTCAAAATTAGAAACATCCCCCACGGCTGTTTTTGCCACTACGCCCGATTTTCTACACTCTTCTGCCACATTATCCAGCTCTGATAAAGTTCTTGAACTAAGTAATAAGTTAATTCCTGCTTTAGCAAAACACAATGCAATCGTTCGCCCAATCCCTCTACCTGCTCCAGTGATTATTGCTACTTTATCACTCATAGTTCTTCTCCATTACCATTGTTTTTAGTTGTACATCCTATACCGAAGTATCTAAACCCGTTAGACTCTAATAATTCAGGATCAAAATACTTACAAGTATCGAAAAATATTGTCTGATTCCGTGAAATTAGAGATGCTGTTAAAATTGATATGAGCGATACTGTTCCAAGGGATCAGAAATATTAAATATTATAGTATCAGTCTCAATGCAATCATTCTTAGGAAAAAGACATTAGGGTCTTATCAAATTTTAGAAATCAGGATAGCTGTATCCCGAAACCTTACTATTATAAATAAACAATTAGGCAAAGACAAAGATAAGTTGTTTACTTACTTTATATCTATGGTTTGCTCAGATAGATTCTGGGTTTGAGAATATCAAATACCACTTCAGTACAGCAACAACTGAGTCGATTTCCTTAAGGAAATACTTGTAATTAACTGCACTACGGCTTGATAACCTCAGGAGTCGTGAAGAACTTAAAAAGGTTAGGAATGAATCTTGCCGGCTCAAAATCAGACAATTCTGTTTGCTTAGATAAAAAATTAATTGTTTCGGTAAGTCTGTTGGCCCCAATGAACTAGACAAGTTTGTAACTTCAACACTATTTTTAAATTTTGAATTAAAATAACATAAGGATAAACAATAAAGGGATTCGTATTAGACAAGAGGTCATTGTTGAACTCTTTCTTTTTTATTATCTTATAAAACCTTACTAATAAAAATTATAGGCTCAATTGCGGGAGTAAAAATGTGAGGTGGGAATCATTTAATAATAAGACTGTATTGATAACAGGTGCAAGATCACGAACTGTCTGTGATTTTTGTAATAAACAGACAAATACCAAATGATTTGGTAAATTCTGCCTAAATTGTTGATTCTACTTAACCCATAATGAAAAATAGAAATTGCTTGAATTCCGGTTGGTGCCTGTCTGCTTAATATATTTGTTTCTTATTAACCTTCAATAATTTTCTGTCATATTCTTGTACAATTGGGTTTAAGGTCTTGATAATATTTCCTGTCTCATCTATTTTTTCGTTTAGTGCTAATCAGGACGATCGCTGTTGCTTCTCTAGTAACGACTAAGACATTTTTTAGTACTTTTACTCAATTGATTACCCTTCAATGTCGTCCGTCAAGTTTCGTTCACCACGCCATATCTGTTAACGACTGAATAATCTTCTATGATATTTAGCGTCTAAATTTTCGACAATCGATTTTTCAACCCTAAATCCTCAGTTTTTAATCTGGAAGGCTAATGTAGCCTTGGCTCGATCGATAATAAATTAACAATCATCGAAATTTAAATCTGTTGACTTGGCAATTGCATTGCTGTATCTTGGGTGGTTAACAATTTGATGTGTTTCTGAGAGCACTTATCTTTATCCTCTTCTTCCTCCATTACCATCTACTTCGTTCGTTATTTTTTTGATTAATTAACCACTTTTAACTCTTAGGCAGGCGAACATTACAATAATTTACACAATAGTATTCTATTGGAGATTTGGATGAGTCACGAATTACGTCAATTCTGGAATGAAAAAACATCACATTCCGAAGAAATGCATTACGCCATAATTGAGTTTCTAGCTTCTTTCAGTCACCGAATACCAAATCGAAAGATTTTAGAAATAGGGTGTGGGACAGGATTATTTTCAAGTAAAATGTCTGAACTATCTCCCGAAAAAATAGTTGGAGTTGATTTTTCGGAGAAAGCCATCCAGTTAGCTAATGATCAATATCAGAATATAGATTGCCTTGAGTTTTTGCATGCCGACTTGTTGGATTGTGAACTTGACGAAACCTATGATTTAATAGTAGGCACAGCAATTCTTCATGAAATTGATATTAATAATACTGATAAACTTCTTGTTTTCTTAAATAGGCATTTGAAAAAAGATGGAGTAGGTTATTTTTTAGAGAACAGTTTTTTTAATCCGGTCTTTAGATTTGTGAGAAAACACATCATTGGTCGATACGGAACATATAAAATGGGGAGCGAACACGAAACTCCATTTGATCCAGAAAGATACAAAATGTATTTAGACAATTTTTTGTATTGTGAAAGAAGTGCAAAGCAGTTTGTGATGCTGGAACGTTTTTTTGGCCAGTTTGCTAGAAAACATAAAAAGCTGTTCCGATTTGGCCAAGAAACTGACCAAGTAATAACAAAACTCTTTGGAGATTCAAGCTTGACTCGCTCTTGGTCGTATCATCAAGAAATATATTTTTCAAATAGTTTGTCATATGCCAATTTCATGAATATTAACATAGTCTAAATTTGCTTGTTTTCTAACTACCGATCTGCTCAATCTGATTGAACTTACTCTTGTTGTCTTAATTTATTTTCGATTCTGTTTGTGGAAAAGGATTCAGACACAGGGCCTAGCTTCTACTCAGTTTAAATTAAAAGAACTGACGGTGTGATAACTGGCTTAGAAGATGATTGGTTTGATTTAAGATCAGTTACTCAACGGCTCAATCGAAGTAATTATCAGGGGGATTTACTTCTAGCAAATACAGCTGACAATAATTCATAAAGCGATGCTATTGATATGCGCTGTTATTTACTAGATTATCTTGATTAGTTGATTCCGAAATTCTGATAAATAGGGAACAGCTTGCCATGCCCACACCCAAAGTCCAATAACCTTTTTGGCTTAATCGTTGTCATTATATTTTCAGGCACTTCAAAATCATGCTGTAGCCGATGATAACGCTTATTGGAGTCTTCTGCCCTAAGATTCCAATAAATCTTGCGACCAAACTCAAGCTTATAAAACAATTTTTTAATTAATTCTTTCATATTTCATAGAAGACAATGGGTGAAAAGCTTTTGGCTTTTGAGGATTAGAAGCCTCGCGAAATATAGGCAAAAGTTTCAGAAAACCACCTAGACTAGAACGGTGTAAGCTGAACCAATAGATAATATGAATCTCTTGGTCTAGTATTTACCACCGCCTGATAGACCTAGATCAAGCGCCTATCCTTTATCATAACCTTGTTTCCCACTGTGACCACAATCAGACCTAATATAATAAATCTGCCCAATTTCAAGAGCTTCGAATGATTCAATTACTAATTGATAACGCGATCGTGAATATTTTACGGCAATTCTCAAAATCGGAAACATCTCCCATGGCTGTTTTTGCCTATACACCCGATTTTCCGCACTCTTCTGCCATATTCACTCAATTCTGACGAAGTCCTTGAATTAAGTAATAAGTTAATACTTACTTTACTTCAGCAAATAATGTAATCGCTTGTCTAACCCTTCTACCTGCTCCATTGACTATTGCTACTTTATCAGTTATGGTCCATCTCTATCTGCGTCGTTTTTTCTGTAAATCCTATACCGAAGTATTTAAATCCGTTAGACTCTAATAATTCCGGATCAAAATAATTACAAGCATCGAAAAATATTGCCTGATTCATTAAGTTAGCAACACTTTTAAAATCAACATGAGCGATACCGTTCCAAGGGGTCAGAAATATTATAGCGTCAGTCTCAATACAAGAATCGATAAGATCATCAAAGTGATCAAATGAAATACTCTGATTCAATTCGTTCAAATTTGCAAGTGGGTCATATGTTCTAATGTTTGAGCCTTCATCTAGAAGCATTTCGATTATTTGTATAGAAATAGCTCGACGCAGAGTACTGGTGTTACCCTTATAAGTTAAACCCCAGATAGTAAAGGTTAACCCTCGAAGACGAGATAAGATTTGCTTGAGCCTCGCAACTATTACGTTTGGTCTATCTATGTTTATCTCAAAAATGGCGTCCATTATCGGGGTTTTTATCTGAAACTCATTTCCTATTTTTTGTAAATTATGTACATCACGTCCTAATGTTCCACCCGCAAATCCTAATCCTGCACCTAAATAAGCTCTTTTCCCTATTCTCGAATCGAGTTTCATACCCTTCACAACTGGCCTAATATCAGCACCAGATATTTCACACAGATTAGCAACCTCGTTTATGAAGCTAATGGAATTAGCTAAGAATGCATTTGACGCATGCTTGATCATTTCTGCTGATTCCAGATCGGTGTGCAATATAGGTTGGTCCAAGGGGCTATAGATCTTTTCGACTTTTTTGGCAACTTTTTCGCTATTACTACCAATAACAACCCTATCAGCGTTGTGAAAAGTGTCAATTGCATTACCTAACTGCAGAAATTCTGGTATATACACAACATCAACTTTGTAATTACACTTCCGGTTAATATAATGGCTTAATTCTCTAGATGTACCAATAGGAATTTGTGATGTAAGACATAGAATTAAATCTCCACTAATATGATTCAGAAGATTATCAATTATTACAAAAACTGGACTAAGATCCGAGGAATCGTCCTCCGCGACGGGGACGTCAACTGATACATATGCAAATTCAGCAGATTCTAGGGCCAACTTGTAATCATTGGTAAAATTCAATCGACTGTTGTTTATATTACGTTTGAGCAACTCTTCTAAACCCGGCTCAAAAACGGGTGATATACCCTTCTGTAATTTTGTTACTTCATTTTCGCTTGTTGGAACAGATACCACATCATAACCGAGTTCTGCAAAACAGGCGGAAAAGACTAAAAACTGATGCCAGTTACCCAAAAAACAAATTTTTGACATTATGATTTATAGCTCAAATTTAGTGAAGAAAAGGAAAAAGCTTAGAACAGGTTTTTATTTATATAATCTATGGAGTTTCGTAACCCTCGTTCTAGATCAAATTTAGCTTTCCATCCAAGTGCTTCAGCCATAGAAACATCAGCTAATGTCACTTCAGCTTCAGCCGGAAGATTTTCCTGATGTAGTGGTTCTATACCTGTCTGTAAAATAGATTCGATCGAATCAAAAATCTCACGCACAGAATAATTGATACCGCTACCTATATTGTATATCTTACCATTAGTACGTTCATCATTAAGTGCCAAAAAATGGAAGTCATTAACATCCTCAATGTAAACGAAGTCCCGTCTCTTTTTACCTGTACCATAGATAACAGGTTGTTGATGATTAAGCAGCTTAATAATAAAAGCACTAATAACAGGTGGTATAGTTCTACGATAATCTTGGCGGGGACCGTATACACAAAAGTACCTCAATCCAGTCATACTTATTGGGAAATATCTCTGATATGCTTCTGCAAAAAGAGAAGTGCTGGCTTTGCTAATAGCATAGAAACTTTCCGGACTACTTTCTGTTTCCGGCGTAGGTACTAATGAGCTACCTTCGTAAATTGCTGAGGATTCAGCATATATTACCTTCTTTACTCCAGATTCAACACAGGCTTGAAAAACATTTATTGTTCCATTAATATTAATGGAAACTGTCTCAACAGGATTTGACTGGCAGTCACTTATACAGTTTTTAGCCGCAAGATGGAAAACACAATCAACTCCGTCAAATAAACGGTGGAGATCCTGATCGCGAATGTCTCGCTGAAAAAAAGTGACATCTGATGGAACTTGATCTATTACACCATAGGAAAGATTGTCAATTCCCATGACTGTGAATCCTTTTCGCAGTAAATAATCGGCTAAATTACTTCCAATAAATCCTGCAACACCTGTAATTAGAATTTTCAAACTACCGTGCTCCTTTGGCTGTGATGACAACCCAAACGGTTTTGACTAAGATTTTTAAATCTAGCCAAAGAGACCAATTATCAATGTACTCCAAATCCATTTTTACCCATTCATCAAAATCACTGATTTGGTTTCTACCACTAACTTGCCAAATACAAGTAATTCCAGGTATCACGCTTACCTTTCTTTGATGCCATGTCTGGTAACGAACGAATTCATGAGGGAATGGAGGTCTTGGCCCAACGAGACTCAGATCTCCCTTCAAGACGCTGAATAGTTGTGGTAATTCATCAATACTATATTTTCGAATAAAGTGCCCGACTGTCGTAATCCTCGGATCGTTTTTTATCTTGAATACTGGCCCCGACATTTCATTTTGTTTCCGAAGGTTGTGCTTTAACTGGTCAGCATTTTTAACCATAGAGCGAAATTTCCAACTAGTAATATTTTTCCCACCCAAACCAATGACTTTCCATCTATACAGAACAGTCCCCTCCGACGTCAATTTGACAGCAATTGCCGTGAGGATTAACAATGGAGACAGAAAAAGAATCCCCAGAAATGCACCAACTATGTCCATGCATCTTTTGCTGACTTTGTAATTGAACTTATAAAACAAATTGGATAGTTCTACTTCATTCATAAACAGAATATTGAAAGCTGGAAACTAGTCATTTTTCGATAAAATTCATTTCGATTTGACGAGTTCCTCGTACGCTTTTTCAAATCGAAGCGCATTACTTTGAGCTGAAAATCTTCTTCTGGTTAGATTTTCTCCGGCCAGCCCCATTTTTTCCCTCCTCTCAGGACTTCTCAGTAATCGAATAATTGAACTAGACATCGAAGTACTATCGATCGTATCTGCCAGATAACCGGTTATATTGTGTTGAACAATGTCGACACAACCAGTAACTTTAAATGCTACTACAGGTTTTCGTAACAACATTGCTTCAAGAGGAGCGTAAGGCAATCCTTCCCACAAAGAAGTCATGACAAATACATCGTAGGTTGAAATTATTTCTAGGTAATCCGATCTAGCCCCCAACATGTGAAAAACATTATTTAGTGAGAGACTTTCAATAAGTTTTGTGGTCTTTTCTGATTCTTCACCCTCTCCAACTAAAATAAACTGACAATCTGGAATGGTTTGGTTAATGAGAGCACAAACTTGAATGAAGTACTGAATTCCTTTTTGAGGAACAAGCCTTGAAACCATGCCAATTACAGGAACTGATGAAGGTATACATAGTTCTTGTTTTTTCGCTAAAACGTTAACTGAAGTAACATCGTAATTCTCAGTATCTAGGCAGTTCTCTATTACCACAATTTTTGAAGGTGAAACTAATCTTGCAGATTGAGCCTGCTCCATTTCTGACTCTGAGCATGCAACGAACAAATCAGTACATGTAATTCCCAAACAACGCTCAATAGATTGGTATAATTTTCTTTTTATCCAACGAACATATGGATTGAAGGATAGGCCTTCAGGTGAGTATACCACTTTCGAGTTTCCCGCAATCCTCGCCGCAATTCTTCCTAAAGTACCCCCCTTAACACTTATTCCATGAACAATATCGAATTTATGGTTTTTGATAATTTTTGAAATTCGGATTATGGAGACGAAATCTTTCACCAAGTGAACTTGGCCCCCAAGCATTTCTATTTCAATAACCTTATGTCCTTTTCGCCTTAAACTTTCCGCAAAATTCGAATCAGCCAGGGGGCGAAGCTTATTTGCCTTAATTTTTGGTACTAAAATCGAAATATCAATTTTTTCGGTATCCAGATTATTAGCTAATAATTCCAGAACTTTTTTGGTTCCTCCTCCAATGGCTTCCATGACAAATAAAACACTGATCTTTTTCATCTCTTATGTGATATCAATGTCGTATAAAATTCTAAAACTTGTTTGAGAGAAAATTACTAATTATGCGTGACATTCCATCTACTCTGGCATCCCAAGTATGTTGTTGAACAACTTCATTTGCCTTATCTAAGATCTTATTAATTTGGTTGTTCAAGCAAAAATCTATATGTTTTAAAAACGAATTAAGATCATGACTAATCAAAATAGCGTCAGAATACTTTTTCACCTCTGGCAATGGCGTTGAAATAACGGGCTTTCCCGCAGCCATATATTCATATAACTTTAGTGGGCTAACACTTCGGGTGAATTCATTAACTACATAAGGAATCAGGCAAATATCAACACCCTTGAGAAAGCTTGGGACTAGCTCATATTCAATTTTCCCTAGAAAAAAAACATTAGGTTGTTTAATCAACTTATGGAAGTCAGGACGATCACGACGCATAATACCCATAATTACAAATGAACAATTAGGTAAAGACAAAGACAAGTTAGTCATCAGGTCGATATCTAGGGCTTGGTCAATTGTACCAACGTAACAAATTCTGGGCTTGGGAATATCAGTTATCACTTCAGGTACAGTAGCAGTTGAGTCGGTTGCTTTAACGAAATGATCATAATCAACTGCGCTGGGAAACATATAGACATTTTTATTAATTTCACCTCTTGTTTGCATCAGATGATCGGCACTCGCGAAAATTATGTCGCTTTTCCTCGTTAACTCGTCCTCTGTTATCTTTCTAAGACGCTTCATCATGCTAGGAATGTTTGAATTAGAATAATCATTTGTACAATGGTATATCGATAAACATTCATTGAGATTTTTGGGTATGCCAGAACTGTAGGGCGAATAAACCCAAAGTATAGGATTTGAAAATCCCAAGTATTCTATTTGTTTCCTAAGGCTTTCCAATAATTTCCCCTGTGATAGTTTGTGAACAGAAGAAGAAATTAAACTGAATGAGGACATTGGTTCTGGGCTATATACATATATGCTATCCTGAACTTGCTGTGCATTTCGGCCTAGCCACGTACTTTTGTATTTTTTCATCAATTTCGTTGCAATTTTACTTGAGCGAAATAAGTGCGCAATCGACAGTTGATTTTCAACGTACAAAATTCTATTTTTTGAGGCAAACCTTGTCATCAAATGCTTCACACTTGCATGGTTTTCATCCCAATCATCCAGGGAAACACAGATTATATCTTTACCTTCAAACATTTTTGGTTCCGGTACGTAATTAGCTATTCATCAATGAAGACGATTTCAACTGTTTTTTATGGAGATTATAAACAATGCCGAAAAGAGAAATTAAAAGCCAAAAAGAAGGAGTCATAACATTATCGAGAAAGTTGAAATTAATCAATAGAAACAGCATACTACAAGATGTGCCAACTGTCAAAAATCGTAGTCCATTATCAATACAGGAACTACTTATCATACGATGTTGTGTACGGTAGAAGGTTATAATTATCCAAACAAAACTCAGCATGCCGATAAAGCCAGTTTCTGCCAATATGGCTGAATACAAGTTGCTGGGAGAAATCAAGGTGATGGATCTCATTGGATTCCCTATAACACCTAAATATTTAGAATATAGAAAGCCATAATTACCAATGCCAACTCCCAATATTGGATTTTTTTTAAATATCTCCCAAGCGATTAAAAACAGAGTCATGCGATCCGATCGTGATTCTGATTCTCCAAATCCAAAAATACGAGCCTGTAGATTTCCGTAAATGCTGTCAAGTGAAACGTCTCCCGTTTTGCTACCAACAATAGCTGTGATTATTATTAGAACCACAAAAACTTTGATGCCTTTTCCTACTTTAATTCTGTATTTGTACAAAATTGGAATACAGATAATAACTCCAGAAAAAAACGAAATTAAGGCACCTACTGAAAAAGCACAAAACAGAGCTAGCACTTGAATTAATATAAAAAATAGTGATGTTAATCTGGGTAAAATATTCATTTTGAGTATTGCAATAGATATGGGTATTGAAACGAGTAGAGATTCACTCAAAGTTGCAGACTCCGAGTAAGTTGAAAAAGGACGTGAAAAGACCCAATTAACAGAAGAGTTATAAATACGAAAACCAGGGATCAAAGGTAAATCAAAGAAGTTGAATGATAGGAACTGGTATATTCCGTAACCTGCGACCAAAGACGATGATATGATATACGTAACCAAAAGTTTTTTCAAAAGTCTTATATCTTTTATCCAGTGAACTGATATAATGACCAATAGCAGACTGAATATCCCCCAGCATGTGGTCATAAGACTTCTCAACTCCGGACTATTCCTTCCCCCGGTATATCTTGCTAGAACTACAGAATTTTTCATCTCATCCAGATGTACAAAAGTTTGAATGGTAGAAAATACAATCACCAATACCATGGCTACCAATGGACGATAAATTCTGGCATGCCATGTTAAATACGGTCTACCAATGGATAGAGCAAATAGGGTGAATCCGAGAGCTAGTAAGCCGATTATATCTGGAATTTTCCAGCTGGCTCCATATGTGACGATGAGTTCTGATTGGAGGTGAAAAGTGAAAATACGAGCAAGTAAAAGCTCAGATATGATTGATGCCATCTACAACTTGCTGATTATCTCCTGCAAACATTTGATGACATATTCAGTATCTTTTACGGTTAAGGATGGGTATATTGGTAACCTGATAATAGTTTGACTCACCAAATCGGTAACTGGAAGCAGGTTGTCAATTTTCTTGTAATGGCTCTGAATAAATGGTGATGAGTGCAGCGGTATATAATGAAATGTCGCCTGAATACTTTTTTCTCTTAATTCACTTAGAACTATTTTTTGTTCTTGATGTGTTCTAACCCGAAAGAAAAAGATATGATAATTAGAATTACAATCATCCGGTATGGTTGGCAAATAAATTTTGCCGGATTCTGAGAATTCGCTTAAAAATGTGTAATAGGAAAACCAAATTCTCTCTCTTTCTATTTTAATTTGTTTTCTCTTATTAATTTGTTCAAGCAAAACTGCCGATAAAATGTCAGACAAGACATAGCTGCTGCCTTGACCAATCCAGCTGTACTTATCTACTTCTCCTCTAAGAAAATTAGATCGGTTAGTACCTTTCTCACGAATTATTTCTGCTTTTTGGGCAAATTCAGGGTTATTTGTTATGAATGCTCCTCCTTCTCCACATACGATATTTTTTGTCTCATGAAAGCTGTAACAACCTATATCCCCAATAGTCCCCAAGTACTTATCTTTATATTTCGCATCTACTCCTTGAGCTGCATCTTCAACTACCCACAAATTGAATTCCTCAGCAATTTCCATAATTGCTTCCATATTACAACTCACACCTGCATAGTGAACAGGAACAATAGCTTTTGTGCGATTAGTTATTTTTGATCTGATATCCTCTGGATCAATATTAAGAGTTTTTGGATCTATTTCTGCGAAAACAGGCTTAGCACCGCGCATAATAACAGCCAATGCTGTTGAAACAAAGGTATAACTCGGAACTATCACTTCATCGTTGATATCAATATCTAGACATATCATAGCCATTTCTAGTGCATGGGTACAGGAAGTTGTCAGCAGACAAAATTCAGCCTTGAAAGTGGTCCTAAGAGCTAATTCAGCTCTTTGACCAAAATTTTTATTACCGGATATAAAACCAGTTTTAATAGACTGTACCGCGCTGTTCTGTTCGCGTTGATCCAAGAAGGGTTTATTAAAAGGTATATTATTTTTTTTCATTCTCTTAGCGATCAAATATCTTAACTGAATGTAAGTGTTAATAAAAGAAGGTCAGAAATAAACTATTTCGGGGCAGTTTATTTTGTGTCTCTCACTATCTTAAACGTATTAAAATAACAAACAAAGAAAATTTCAAAGTACTGTACGCCTATTTCACATTTTCGATTTTTCATTTCCGAATTCACTTAGTTTACCGATCAAGTACTTTTCTACAGAAAAGTAAGTTTGCAATAGGATTGTAAAATTTGAAAGTTAACCGGTATACCAAATGAACTGTCTTTTAAAATAAATGAACTGAGGTGGCTTTCATGATCTTATAACAAGCAATTCCTAAACCGCCTATTTTTGACTTAATTATAACGAGAAAAGCTTTCTTATTTCATAATTATTAAAGCTCGGTTGACTGCTTGTTAAGTTCAAAGATAATAAAATTCTGTCTTAATGAGATCTTTAATCAAGTTATTTGCAGGACGGATTACCCCGTTGAGTACCAATAAGCAAAAGGAGGCTAAGCGTGTTATTGCTGGTTCATTATATACGCAGATTTTATCAACACCGATTTTCCCACCAAGAACGATTTTTTAGATACCAATCAACTGTTTTTTCAAGACCTTTAGTGAAAGTTGTCGTTGGATGCCATCCTAGCTGGGTCTCAATTTTTGAAGTGTTTATTGCATACCTAAGATCATGCCCTAGACGGTCTGATACAAATTGAATTAGATGGTGGCTACTTTCTAATCCAACTCTATTTAATTCTTTATCCATAACATCACAAATTTTTCGAACCAAATTGATGTTGCTTAATTCGTGGCTACCACCTACATTATATACCTCTCCAACTTCAGCCTGCTCTATGATGGTAACAATGGCCGAACAAAAATCGTCAACGTAGATCCAGTCCCTTATATTCTCTCCACTACCGTATACTGGAAGTGGTTTATTGTTGATAATTTTCGTGATCATTACTGGAATCAATTTTTCTGGGAATTGATAAGGTCCGTAATTATTAGATGAGTGGATGGTGACAGTTGGCAGATTATAGGTCTTAAAATAGGCTCTTACAAGATGATCGCTGGCTGCTTTACTGGCAGAATAGGGGCTATTCGGTAGATATTGTGATTTTTCGGTGAAGGGTGGATCACTGAAGCCTAATGAGCCATAAACTTCATCTGTTGAGATATGAATAAATCTTTTTCTAGAGAATTCAGTCCAATTACGACGACAGGCTTCGAGAAGTGACAGTGTCCCATTTACGTTTGTATCAATAAATGGCCGTGGTCCGTCAATAGAACGATCTACATGCGATTCAGCGGCAAAATGGATCACGATTTCGATCTCCTCAGATTTCAACAAACCATCAACCAAGTCAAAATCTGTGATATTCCCCTGTACGAAGTCGACATCAGGTTTTAAAAGCAGATCCGAAATATTATCCATTCCACCCGCGTACGACAAAATATCCAAGATAATAACTCGATTATCTGGAAATTCTGAAGTGTAATGCTTGACAAAGTTTGTACCAATAAATCCCGCCCCACCAGTAATCAGAACATTAGGCATCGTCAATTTCCTTTGTTTTGTTGTCATTCATGAAGAGCAAGTAGTGAATTTGAGTACAATATTCGATCATCATCATAATATCAATTCAACCACCTGATACAATATCAGTATTCTAGTTGATTTCATTTTATATAGTCATTCTTTAAAGCTTTTATTTCGTATTCGCTCTACCATAATACACTGCCCCTTAGATCTTGTAAAAAAACGATTACCGTAAAACACTTTCCGACATAGCATCATTGGGCTGATACGTTTTTTTGAGTGTCCGTTACGTGGTGTCTGCTGAAGGTGGTAACACCAAAACTCTTCGGCTTTCCAACTGCCGTCAACATCACCCTAGCCAAAACGTTTTGTAAACGATAGTTTTCGGATTAGAAAAAGAATGAAGGGCCAAAAACATTATCTCCTAGAAAGATTAGGATTCGTTCATCCTTTGAAAAAACTGACTGTACTAGGACGTTCCAATTCCTTTCGCTTTCTCCTGTAATTTGTGAGTAGCGTTTCTGTTGGACTCATGTTCACTATCAACAGATCGATGATCACTCCCATGTGTTTTGTACGGGGAACGATTAGAATCTTCTGATACCAAATCTGGATGATAGATTATCGACTCGTTGCCGGTTGTAGGAAGATGCACGTTCCTTACTTTAGTCAGAGGGTGTAACCGTTCGTCTTTTCTAGTAAATAGAATTACTCCTTTTATATTTTTTGCCATGTTCATTTATTTGCCGTAATTTTTATAAATTTCTACATCTTCAATCATAGCGCAGAGTTCTAGAAAATTTACGTCGTAGGACAAACCACTATCAGCGACTTGCTTCGGTTGACAAACAACGAAATCAATTTGGAACTTGTCGATAATTGCTTTCAGGTTTTCGCTTGTAACAAATGGATAATCCCGAATCAACCAATCTGTCTCATCATGATTCAGACGTGGATTCCCACTAAATTGCATCACCCGATGCGAAGTTTGATATACTAATGATGCTCCGGCAGCCCAAAATGGAATCCCCAAAATCCGTGCTGGTTTCTTAGCTCGAAAATACTCCACAATTTTATCATCGGTTTCATTTGTTTTACTATTTCGTTTCACGTAAACAGCATAATTTAGAAGCATATGTAATACGCTATAAATCTGGACGATGAAAAAAACGAACCAGAGGATTTTCGTATTTTTCATCAACACGAAATATGTTGTCAAAATCACGATCGGCAAGATTGCAAACTCAAGGTAACGTTCTGCTTCACCGATAAACAGAAATAGTCGCTGAGATGTTACTAAAAAAGGGATACATGCAGCAATAAACCAACCACTCATCATCCTAATCCCATCCGCTTGGATGAGTTCAAGCCCCTGATCGATAAATATCCACCCGATCAATATCACTAAAGGGATTCTTGTTATAATGATGGTGTAACTATTGTACATTGTAATTGTTTTTATAGCCCGGATCGGATTCCGAAAAAGATCAATTGGTACAAGCAAAAGATCACTCCATCTGTTTCGTCGAGCGACCAGCAAAAATTTCTTCTGCCAAATTTTGAAATAACTGACCAAATGACTGATTTGACCGCGAGCCATTTCAAAGTAAAATCCCTTAGTCAAAATCATTGCCATGATAAAAGCGATCAGCGGCAGAGTCGAAATCAGTATTGATTTGGCCAAAATTCCGAAAAAAATCGTGATGAAAAGGAGTGCTTGTACCGAAAATTTACTCGTAACCGGAATCAAGCCGACAAAAAATACAGTCAACAGCAAAAAGATCGGATTTCGATCCCAAATATAGATGAGAGCAAAAAGGTGTGCGATCAGAAAAATGAGTTGACCAAATGGTCGTGCCGAACCGGAGAGAGATCGCGGTCCGGTATATTCGGCGGTCATTGCAGGAGTAGTTATGAATAATTGTGTTGTGATTATGCTGAAAATCTTGGGATCAATTGATGGGAAAAAACGCCCAGCGAAATAATTTGAAAAGATGTATATTACGACAGAGAATAGAGCATCAATAAACCCGCCAATGAACGGCTCGACGTAGCGATCGCGAATTTTATCAGGAAAGACTGCAAGTAACCAAGGAAACAGAAATGGAGCATCGCAGAGATTTGATATTAAATATCTATTGATCTGCTTCGGAATTCGCATCCTATTTTCGCGAATTTCCTTCGCAAAAACGAGATTAGTCCATGTATCATTTCCTTTCGCGTTGGGAAGAATAAATCTTGGTATGGCACGCGTAACGAAAGTTAGCATAGCGAAGAAACAGATCCATTGCCAACTCGGAAAGTCTAAAAGATTTTCGATCATTTTTTCCACCCTATGTCGATTATTTGTTTGTTTGCCCAATCGAAAGCAATTCGTCGATCTTTCTGATCTACTCCGATGATAAACAACATTGGTACAAATGCCGTAAAGAGAATCGTGCTAATGATGCCAGAAGAAGTCCACTCCGACACAACCAATACGATAAAAGATATACCAAAAATCGAAGCGAGTTTCTTTTTTTCGTATTCGATCGGGTAGAGGCGAACGGAGATTATATACATGATAAATCCGGCAACCAGAAGTGCCAAAAATTTCGCTAAGCCAGCCCCTAATATCCCAAATTTCGGAATCAGCGTCAAATTACAGAAAACAGTTACAACCATACCGAGAAAATAGACCAAAATATTGTAATATGTTTTTTCGGAGATCAAAATACCCAGTCCGATAATATTAAAACTTTGACTAATCATTGCTGAGCTCGCGAGGAAACTTACCACGATTCCAGCGCTGAGATAGTCTTCGGTCGCAAATAGAAGGATAATTTTTCGTGAAAACAGCGTTACAATGATGACAACTAAAGTAGTGATCATCGTGTAGTAAGTCAAAGCTTTTTTGTAGATTTCTTTGTGATTAGTCTGATGGAGGATGGAAAATGAAAAAGGATACCAAGCTAATCGAAATGCTTGCGTTGCAAAGAGGACTATCCCGGAAACTTTGGTCGCAACCGCATAAATCCCCGCTTGGCTAAGGCCAATAAATTGCGTGATGAAATAACGATCAATTGAGTTGATTCCCCAGTTTAGAAGAACTGCGACTAAGACGGGGAAGCTAAATCGGGTCAGCCGTCGTATTTTGACAAGGTCAAATTTTGAAAAATAGTTTCTCCTTAACCAAAAAAATCCGCACCCACTGAAAAGTGCGGAAGATATTAGCTGGGCGTAAAACATGCCAATTACTCCAGTTTTGAATTTTGTAATCAAAATAACCGCACAGATCATATTGGTCAGGAGTTGTCCGATCGTAATCACTCCGAAATAGATCGGTTTTTGTTGCAACCGAAAAACGGCTTGTACATGCTCGAATACCAAAACAAATGGTACTGAAATTAGTACGATTCGAACCACGTCGCCGTATTGATCGGCACCGAAGATCACTCTCGAAAGTAACGTCGTACTGGTCAAAAATAAAGCACAAACTATGATCGATAATCCGAGAATCGACCACAATGCGGTACTGAGTAATCTTTTCTGATTGTCCTGATCATATTCGTAATAGTAGCGAATTATAGCACCATTTAGGCTCAGCCCTAAAATAAGACACACCAAGTTCATCAAAATGACGCCGATATCAACAACCGCATATTCTTCGGTACTCAGTAGTCGTGTCAAGAGAGGCAAAAGCACGATATTCGCTAGTTTGCCTAAAGATTGACTTATCCCATAAATAAATGTCTGTTGAAAAAGAGACTTCAACTCACTGAACATCAAATTAACTCAACTGTTTCTGAAACACCACATAATTGTGATCTTCTGGATTGGTTTTGAAGTCAGATTTTTGTTGAATTACACTCAGATCTAATTCAAAGTCCTCGTTTGCATCATTTTTTTTGCAAAAATTCTTGTGATCAAGAGTGAAAAGGCCCCCTCTTACTAACTTAATCCGATTTCGTATGTAGATCAGTTGTTGTGGCATCTAATCGATGCAATCTAAATTTTTGATATTTTCATAATTCTCTTTGTCGGGATGAGTGTGACCACCAAATATTCTGATCATCGTAGTGCTTCTTCTCATTTGCCACAATAAAACTGCGCCCCCGCCAAAAGTCGTTTGATATAAATAAAGATGAGGTTCTTAAAAAGACCTACTATCCTCTCAAGAAAATTTAGCAATTTAACTTCTGTATTCTTTCTTATCGAAATAATGCTCACAAATAATCTTCTGTCATAGGTATATGATCCTTCACTAAAAAAACTGGTGTAACTGCTACGAATGCTTCACCAAATCATTGGCAAATGGGTATCAGTAATCTAATTGTTTTCTCATGAATACTTGATCTTAAGTCGGCTGGTATCACATAATTCTTCAAGCCATATTATGATATACCGAATTGCTTTTCCTCTCGGAGTAGTCGACTGAGATCGGTTCCCTCGTAAGTTTCTTTTTCATAACTGATTTCGTGCAAAAGAATAGCTCCCGTTCGACAGCCTACTATATAGGAGTTATCTTCAATCATATGTCGGATCTCACCCGGTTGAACAATTGGGCTTTTCATGTTTATAGGCTCAGATCGCCAGATATATAGTGGCTTGCCTCCTAATATTGTAAATGCTCCAGGATAGGGTCGCGTTTGGGCACGGATAAACCTATCGATTGCGCTCGCATCCTGATTCCAATCGATCAATCCATCTTCTGGACCACGTTGTGGAAAAAGTCGTCTTCGGCTTTCTTCTTGTGGGCTTAGGTTAAGCACTCCTTTGGCAAGTTTTGGAAGTACTTCGTACAACAGTTCTATTCCTTTCTCTTCGATTCGAGAGTAAAGAGTGGCAATAGTATCCGTGGGAAGTATTTTTTCTTCTTTCTGTCCAGCTATCGGACCAGAATCCACGCCATCATCCATCTGAAATAGTGTGATACCTGTCTTTGTTTCACCATTAATCATTGCCCAAACAAGTGGCGCGCCGCCGCTATAGTCTGGTAATAAGGAAGCATGCATGCCATAAGCAGGAGCGAACTTTCGCCACTGCTTCGGAATCATATGATACCAACCGACTGCGAGAAAGACATCAGGTTTCCACTCAGCAATTGCCTCTAATAGACTAGGTTCGTTCACGACTCTTTTAATTGTTAGTACAGGAATTGAAAGAGAGTTCGCCATTCCTACAAAATCAGCATGAAGTATGTTTTTTACACCACTAGGACGGTAAGAGATAGAAAAGGTTTTTGGCGCTGTAATTATCCCCTTGACTTGGATTTCCGGTAGTTCTAGACAAGTTTCAAGACAACGCAGCCCAAATTTACTTGCACCGATAAAGACAAGGTTCAAGTTATTTGATTGCAATGACTGAAGCTCCAGACTCCTCAATATGAAGACGTTCGATAGTTAACCCCGCCATCTCACAAAAACTCGTGATTTCATCTGGTGAGTGGCGATAGCAGTTGAGTGGCCTAAACCAATCAAAGTTTATATGATTCATCTCAGCAAGAGAATATTCAGGTCGGTAATAAGCCTTGCATATCTTGTAGTAGAAAATTCTTTGGAGGCTATGTCTGCCGGCCGTAATGCCGAGAAAGGGAATGTCCTCCTCAACATCGATTTCAATATTCAAATCTCCAAGTGTCTTCCCCAGTTTAGATAGTGGTTCTAGTGCTTCCCATGCTTCTTCGTTGCTTAATTGAGATATGGTATCCCGAATTAAATCATCTGTGAATTCTCGTATAGGTGCCTTCTTTAAATAGACGTAAAAGAGAAACTTCCCCCCCTTATTCAAACGCTTGGAAAGCTCTGCAATACTTTCTCCCACACTATCAGTATGATGAAGAACACCTTCAGAGAAAATAATGTCAAAATCCCCGTAATGCTCCGGGATAGAATTTAAATCACATTGTTCAAAACGAGCAGGTATTCCTCTCTCAATAAACCTTTCCTTAGCAACAAAAACAGCGTCTGAGATATCAACTCCCAAATAGTCATGAAACTTCAAATGCTCACTGAATAAAAGAAGACTCGAACTACCACTACCGCAACCAGCATCCAAAATGTTTTTTTTCGGTTTCCCTGTATTTAACATTCTATCAAGATCAGTGACATCACCATCAAAGTATTTTTCAAATAGCCACCTTTTCCATTCTTTTTGCATAGCTGGTGACTCATAAGTTTCACGTTTCTTCCACTTGAAGCCAAAAGTATCTTTTGTTTGTTTTTGAGAATCAGAAATATTGTCTGTCATTGATTTTCCTTAGTAGTTATTTCTTATCCACTCTTCCACATTCAACAGAGACCAAATCAATAGTCGCCGATTTTGCTCCCCTTTCAGATGTTGCTCTACCAATGATGTTACTGTAAGTCGATCTAGAAATTCGTAAATTCGAGCATTATCGTTGAACAGAGTCTTACGCACAAAGTCTACACTTTCTCTTTTGAACCAACTGGCATCTGGTGAAGAAAATCCCTGCTTTGCGGCCTTAGTAATATCTGGTGGAATGTAGCGCCTCATCACTTCGCGTAATAACTGCTTACCATCGTTAGTCTTATGCAAGTGTTCACTTTGCTTATTATTAATCTCATTTTCATTTATATGTAAAACTTCAGCGAGGTTTTTCAGCTTAAACCTCACAGGACATAGCATGGCAAAGTCAACTAAATCATTGTCCATAAAGGGCACACGATTTTCTAGGCTGTGTGCCATTGAAAGCTTGTCCTCCACTACAAAAAGACCATGTAGGAAAGTTTTAGCCTCGAAGTAGAGTGAATGGTTGATATAGTCCTCAGGGCGATCCAATTTATTATTATGATTGGAAAATACGTTGCTGAAAATATCTCGTGTCCTGACATGGCTAATTTCCTTCCAAACCGGGGCAAAGACATTCTTGATTTCCGTATCTGAAAATAGTCGCTGCCAGTAAGGGTAATATTTGTCAATGTAGTCATCAAAATTCCGGCTGTTGGCAGCTCTGTAATAGCGCCAGGGATAACCTGCAAATAACTCATCACCACCACTACCCGAAAGTACAACCTTAACAAACTTACTGGCTAGTTGGGCGGCGCAATAATTAGGATAGCTCTGTCCTACACGAGGTTCTTCCAGATGCCAAGCAAGTTTAGGTAGGCAGCGTTCCATGTCGCTTGACTTGATTACCATCTCATAGTGCTCTGTTTTGAAGCAAGCAGACATAGCTTCCGCCTTAGTACGTTCATCGAAGGCCAGTTCCATGCCTGAGGCAGAACTGAGATCAAAACCACAGGTGAAACTCTTTAAATTGGGGAAAAATTTAGAGGCCATGGAAGTGATTGATCCGGAATCCATCCCGCCACTCAGGTAAGCACCTAGTTCAACATCACTGACCAGTTGTCGATTAACCGCTTGCTGAAAGAGTCGATTCAATTCTTCTAGATATTCGTGTTTATCTAAAACGTGTGTAGCTTCACGAAAACAATAATCCCAATATTGAATTTTTTCAATTTGGTTGCTACCCTCGTTAAGACGAAGGTAATGCCCACTTGGAAGTAAGTTAATATCTTCAAGTAAAGTCTGATCAGTGAGAATATTTTGAAAAGTGAAATATTCGAGCAATGCTGATTTGTTTAGGCTCTTTTTGAAATCCGGATGGGTAAGAATTGACTTTTGCTCGGATCCGAAAGCAAAACGATGACCTTGATGACTATAGTAGAGAGGTTTGATGCCATAGCGGTCGCGTGCTAAAAGCAGAGACCGTTTCTTACGATCCCATAGAGCGAGAGCAAACATACCATTGAATTTCAGCAGGGCCTCAGCCGTCCCCCAACGCTCTAAAGCATAGAGTACTACTTCGCTATCTGACTGACTTCTGAACCAAACCCCTTCGTCTTCCAGTTCAGATCTTAGTTCTTGATAATTGTATATCTCACCGTTGTAACTAAGTATCAACCTATGGTCGCTACTAATCATCGGTTGGTGAGCGGCTTGTGATAAATCGATAATAGCTAGACGACGGTGGCCAATCCCAACGTTATCCTCAATCCAATGCCCTTCCCCGTCAGGTCCACGATGAGCGATAATACTTGTCATACTTCTTAATAATTTATCAGAAACAGGAGTCCTATCGAGGTTAATGACACCTGTAATACCACACATGTTTACTTAGAGATTCTCAATAGTAACGGAATGGAGAGTTTCAATAACATGATCTTGTTCTTCTTTTGTCATGCCATTATAAAGTGGTAGGGAAAGGCTACAATGATCAGCTGCAAAAGCATTTAGGTAATCTATATTTTTTAAACTGTACTTTTCTCGATAGTAAGAAAGCAAATGAACGGCATGTGTAGCAGGTCGAGTGGAAATCCCTTTAGACTGAAGCAAGTCCATCAGGTTGTTACGGGCTTGGTTAATTTGATTGATGCGTGCTAGACTTATCCGTTCTGGCTGAAATAAACATGGATATGACTGATAGCCGTGCTGAAAATGATCTATTTGAATTGGCGTCTGCAGCCATTGAAGATCGAGAAGACTTTGAGTATAATTGTTGGCTAATTTTTGCCTCTCTAGAAGGATTTTTTCTGATCGTTGCATTTGCGACACTCCGAGCGCAGCCTGCAAATCTGTCATCCGGTAGTTGTACCCGGCATAAGGGTGATCAGAGAGTAGGTATGGTTTAGGCCCAAGATGACGTTGCCGGTCAGACAAGGTAGCACCATGATCTCTCATAGAACGCATCTTTTCTGCTAACTCATCATTATTGGTAGTAATCATGCCGCCTTCGCCAGTAGTAATTGACTTGCGCGGATGAAAACTGAAACAACCAGTATTACCAAATGTACCAACGTGCTTTTGATGGTAATAGCTACCGAAACCACAAGCAGCATCTTCTACTACCCACAACCCATTTTTTTCTGCAATTTTCATTATTGGTGTCATCTCAGCTGGCAGACCAAATAGGTGTACTGGCAGTATAGCTTTAGTGTCTTCGGTAATTTTACTTTCAAGCTGAGAAATATCGAGATTGAAGGTTTCGAGGTCAATATCACAAAAAACTACTCTGCCGCCAAGATGTTCGATTACATTGGCCGTAGATATCCAGGTAAAAGCGGGAACAATAGCTTCATCCCCAATCCCAAATCCTAAAGCAGATAAGGACAAGTGTAAGCCCGTAGTACACGAAGTAACAGCGATTGAATGCTTTGATCCAGTATATTCAGACCACTCTTCTTCAAATCTTTTAACTGATGGTCCTTGAACGATCCAGCCAGTTTCAAGTGGTTTCAGAACTGAGACGAGATCTTCTTCTGTAAACGCTGGTTTAGCAATTGGTATTTTCATTTTCTTTCTCCCGCCAGTCTATCAAACGTTTCAAACCTTGCTTTAGGGAAAAGTTAGCAGAAAACCCTAACTCGTTTTTCGATTTTTCAGTACAACCGATTCTATTTTGGACGAGTCTTCTGGCGTCATCTTTAGAGTACGGGCGATACTTTACTTGTAGTTCTGATTGTTTAAGTTCTAGTATGGCATCACATAGTTCTCTAATACTGGTCTGAACTCCTGTACCTACATTGAAAAATTGATCTGTCCCTTGAGATTGCAGAGCTAATACATTACAACGTGCAACATCTTCAACGTAAATGAAATCGTAAGCTTGAGAACCATCACCGTTGATAACAGGTGCTTCATTAGCATCAATTTTATTCAACATAATTGGTATTACTCCGGTATAGGCTGCAGTTTGGTCCTGATTAGGTCCATAAACATTCATGTATCGCAACCCAACGTAGTCTAGTCCGTATCGGTCGTAAAACGCACGACACATTGCTTCTCCTGCAATCTTGGTGGCTCCATAGAAGTTCCTATTATTAAAGGGGTGGTTTTCTGTCATAGGCAGTTCTACAGCATTTCCATATACAGATGCAGATGAGGAATAAATCAGCCGCTTAACTTTGCTTTGAATACAAGCTTCGAGAACATTAAAGGTACCTTCTATATTCACGTGAAATGCAGTTCGTGGAAAGTCCCTACAATGAAGAAGCCACTTGGCAGCGAGAAGAATTACACCATCAACATCAGTCATTGCATGACGAAGCAGGTCAGTGTGTCTAACATCCCCTCCATGGGGATAAATTTCACAGCGTGGATCTAACAAACTTTGCCTGATATTTCCTGTTTTTCCTCTGGTAAAATTATCGAAAATAACTACTGACCCGACATCGGTTTTCAAAAGCTCCGAAATTACGTGGCTACCAATAAAACCTGCGCCACCGATAACAAGTATAGTACTATTTGTCAATTTCATTCGCTCATACCTTGTGAGAATTTAATCAACGAGTCGACAACATGCTGAGATTCATTTACTTGCATCAATGGTTCAATCGGCAAGCTCAAAACTTGATTACATAACTTCTCTGAATTCGACAAAGACCCAAAGATCTGAGACCTTCCCTTAAAGACCTTCATTTTATGGAGTGGAAGAGGATAGTAAATCGCTGAGGATACACCCACGCGTTCCAGTTTTTTTTGGATAGCCGTTCTCGATTCAACTGGCAATCGAACCGTATACTGATGAATAACTTCGTGTGCCCAATCACAATAACTTGGTGTACGGATGATCTGGTTAGTTTTGAATGCTTGATCATATATACGAGCAAGCTCCAATCTCTTTTGATTGAATTGATCCAGATATTTCAAACGGACTAGCAAAACTGCAGCTTGTATAGTGTCCAGCCTAGCATTATAACCAATATGATCAACATTATACTTATCTTTTCCACCGTGGCGCAAGAGCATTCTACATAGCTGATCTAGTTCCTTTTCATCTGTCGTTATTAATCCTCCATCTCCAAATCCCCCTAAGTTTTTGGTAGGAAAGAAACTAAAAGCACTAATTGTACCAATTGAGCCTAGCCTTTTTTTCTTCCACTTCGCACCAAATGCCTGAGCTACATCTTCAAGGATAAACCAGTTGTACTTTTCAGCCAAATTAACTATATTATCCATTTGGCATGGGTGACCAAATAGATGAACAGGTAAAATGCCGGCTACCTGAGTTGGATCTATTATACTTGAATCGATCATCTCTTTTAGTCTTTTTGTATCCAGATTAAATCCGCCATCTTCAGTATCAACAAACAATGGTGTTGCTCCCGATCGTAGGATGCTATCTCCTGTCGCAGTGAAGGTGAAAGGCGTTGTAATTATTAGATTGCTGGAATTGAAGAACTCCATACCTGTTCGTTGAATTGCCAACGCTCTGAGGGCTATAACTAAAGCTTCAGTTCCTGACGAGGTGCCGACAGCATAGTTCGAACCAATATATGTCGCACATTTATCCTCGAATTCAGAAACTTGAGGGCCCATAATAAAGCGACTATTAGCGGCTACTGATAAAATCGCATGGTCTATCTCTTCCATCATTAAGTGGTATTCTCTGGATAGATCTAGGAGGCCAATTTGAATTGGAATATATTTAGGTTTGTCTGAAAAATCTTGAATTAGCTTTTGTAGAGTCGTGGTTTGGAGATGTTGCGAATGTCGAGCTACGGGTGCTAAGGCAATCATATCCGAATCAATTCTCATTGCAGACTCAATTCCTAATTCATGTTGGAAATTTCCCTTTTTATCTAAAGCTGATAAAACATCTTGACCTGTCACCGAAAGAATGTGAACATAGGATAAAATTGTCTTCAACTCAGATCGCCATTCTATTTTGGTCTCATCTGTTCCTTTTTCCAAAACATGAGCTAACTCTGGCAAAGCACTTGATGGTAGAAATGCGCTTATTTTTTTATCGTAAATCAGATTGAATATCTGATCTACTAGCAGGTTATTACCGTGCCTTAGCAAATAACCAGTGATATGGCTGACATCCAAAAGGACTTTCTTATTCATATGTTTTATCCAAATAAATTATGTGTTTTCTTCTTAATTCAGTATTACACATAAGTTTTCTTGCTAATTTGAAAAATACAAACTAGGGAAGCAACTTGCAGCGAGGTTGTCCCACATAGATTCGTGTTAGAAAATTCTGAGAATAGCTTAAAGACGATGGAATAACTGAAGTTCTTTTAAGCAAAAAAACTTGAGCAATCTGCCCAATATCAAAAAATCAAGAATATCTTCTCTATTTTTCATTTTCAAAACAAGAACTAAAAGTGATAAACCGTTGATGTGCCCAAAAAACACTATATTATGCGAGCTTATAGCTCAATCTTTTGAACTCTTTCTTCGGTTATAATTTGATAAGTATCACCGGTAATACTACAAGTTGATTTTGAGCTTTTGGAACCGACAAACTCTAGCTTTGCACCGGCTTCTGAAACCCAACCCACTCTTCTTGCGGGGTTTCCTAGTACTAATGCATAATTGGGTACATCTTTGGTTACAACTGCTCCAGCCCCTACGAAAGCATATCTGCCAATTGAGACCCCACAAATAATTGTGCTATTTGCTCCGATAGTAGCACCTTCTCTGACTATTGTTTCCTTGAATTCCTCTAAATCCTTCGGGAATTCACTCCTTGGGTTGTTTACATTGGTGAAAACACACGATGGACCACAGAAAACATTATTCTCAATTGTAACTCCTTTAAAAACGGACACGTTATTCTGGATTTTCACGTTATTTCCAACAGATACGTGAGAATCAATATAAATGTTTTGGCCAAGCGTGCATCCCTTCCCAATTTTAGCCCCAGCCATAATATGACAAAAGTGCCATATTTTTGTATCTACACCAATTTGACACGGTTCATCAATAAATGCAGATTCGTGAGCGAAGTACTTCGACATAATAATCCTCAATTGATAATTAGATCTATTAACCTTTAGATTTCTCCAAGGACATTTGAGCTTTATGCAAAACCCTTAAAACATCAATCCCATTTCTTCCATCGCTTAGTGGTTTGGTTGATGTTTGAATAGATTCAATGAAGTGTTTACATTCTCTTACCAAAGGTTCTTCGAAACT
>JACLAC010012857.1_pt1 | contig 89334 bp, 71 predicted proteins | sample 8027881 | NCBI WGS metagenome assembly JACLAC01 (sample SAMN15725517, study PRJNA655200) | protist metagenome | isolation source: fluorescence activated cell sorting (FACS) single amplified genomes of... | place: Spain: Blaines Bay Microbial Observatory, Mediterranean Sea | collected 2016-01-19
CTCTTGCAAAACTGTTAGACCGAGTAAACTTGCGATCAATAGTCCTAATATGCGAATAACAGGAGATGCGATTGTGATCGGTGCGCCCGAGGCAAAGCTCGCATATAACCCTAACGTTACCAGACTAAAGCAAATACCAGCCGCAGTTCCTGCCACAACACCGGATGGAGTAACTAAGTGATCAACGCGATGAAAACTTTGCCACAAGAACCAAACTGATGAAATTGTAAATGTGCAAATACCAAAAATTAAAAACCCGAGGCCGTTCGAAATTTTTCCAGCGGCCAACTTGGTACAAAAATCAGCCAACCCTAGAGCTAATCCGGTTCCTATTAAGTACGAAATCCAATTATCCATTTCTTGTTCTTTCTTCTTGTTAGCCATTATAGCCTATTAATTGAATTAGCCGTGATTTTTCAAGTATACCCAGTTTCAGAGGAACTTCGTTAGCAATAGATTTACAAAACGCTAAACCAAATAACTGAATAGCAAATACTAAATGAGTTAGCGAATGCCAAGGAAAATCTAACTAAATTTAATTGTCCTAAGGTAAGTAGGGTTGTCTCTTAATATATTTTTACTTGGTAAACAACCAAGGAGTGATAACTCTAGTAAAAGATGTTGCGCTGTTAGCTTATAAAAGTATTTGAGATTTAGCAAAAACTCAAGCTCTATCTATTCTAAAGGAGTAAGATAATTCCATGAAAATGTATCGAGTAGCGATTATTGGTCTAGGAGATATGGGAGGACATCACGCTCAAGCTGTTCAAGCAGAAGAAAACTGTCAACTTATAGCGGGTTGTGATACTCAAAGCCAAAAAAGAAAAACATGGGGAAATCAGTTTGGTATTATGGCCACCTACCAATATTACATTGAGATGATCGAACAAGAACAACCTGATATAGTAATCATCTCAACACAGGCACCCGATCACCATGATCCAACATTAGCCGCAGCTGAACGGGGTATTCACGTTCTTTGCGAAAAGCCAATAGCACTCAACTTGGTACAAGCTGATCGTATGGTTGATACTTGCAAATCTAACAAAATCAAATTTTCGGTCAACCATCTAAAACGTAGTAGCCTTTACAATCAATTAGCTTTACAAATGATCGCTGATGGAAAAATTGGACAAATCGTTCAGATGCAAGCGAGAGATAAAGGAGGGCGTAAGGCTGGTAACTCTTTAATGGAGATGGGAACACATTTATATGATTGGTTACGATTATTTGGTGGGGATGTCGAGTGGGCTAACGCACATTTAACCCAAATTGATGGAGCAGAATCAACAGCCCGAGATATCAAACACACCCAAGAGGTACATCCGAATGATCGAGATGCTGGTTTAGTTCTAGGCGAACGAGGTTTTATTTCCTTTCGGTTCAAAAACGGAATTCATTCTGATATACAATTTTTGGCTCAAGATAAAACTAATGATACTGCTTATGGAATTGACATTATAGGAACCGAAGGTCGAATTGCCATCCGAGAAAGTGTTGGCACCAGCATGTTTCTACATCAGGGGCAACATCAATCACCTGACCAACATTGGCAAAGGGTGCAATGCCCTGCCGAAGATCTAGACCTAAATGGAAAAGTTAGAACTAATAGTCAAAAGCGACTTTTCCTTCAACGGTTAATGTTAAGAGACTTACTTGATTCTATCGAAAACAACCGTATCTCCTTCGCTAGTGGAGAAGATGGTGCTAAATGTCTCGAAATGATTCACTTGAGTTGGGAATCTCATCGGCAACAATCGCGAGTTTATACCCCACTAAAACCACGCGAACACCCACTAGAACGTTGGTTAGCGAAAGCTTGATAGTCTTTGGCAAATTATTATCAATTGGTCGCTTATAAGTTTAGCTCTCAGGTTGCTTGGAGGAAATGAATATAAAGAACATCCGATACCGTTCTCTGGTTGATGAATAAAAAAGTTTTTAGTTTCTAGATGTTGGGTAAGGAGAGTGTATGCGGTAGACAGATGTCCCGTATTTTCAGGGAGGAATAAAATATTAGCGTCGAAGGTAGCGTTGCATCATCCGTTGATCATCTTGCTTTTTTAATTCTTCTCGTTTATCGTAGTTTTGTTTCCCACGGGCTAAGGCGATTTCGACTTTTACTCTGCCACGGCTGAAATAAGCGCGAGTTGGAATAACCGTTATACCAGTAGCATTAGTTTTGGATGCTAGGCGACGAATTTCTTTTCGGTTGAGCAGCAACTTGCGAGGCCGTTTAGGTTCATGGTTGTCATGTGTGCCATATTCGTAAGTAGCAATATGGGCGTCATGAAGAAAAACCTCACCATCATCAATTTTAGCATAACTATCGATCAAGCTAAGATGACCGGCCCTAATCGACTTGACCTCGGTCCCTAAAAGCACAACTCCAGCTTCAAATCGATCCATTAAATGGTAATCATGTCTAGCCTTTCGGTTTTGTGCAATCTGTTTCTGACCATTCCCATTAGTTTCTCTTTGGATATTTTTCCCCTTTTTCATTCTATTTTTTTCGTAATTTTCTCCCTTTCGATCAATTATAGCATAAAATTAATTTCACCAAAATCATCTTCAGCCGGTAGATGGAACCGATACATTCTAATGATTCTATGCTAGAATGAGGAATTAGACCTCTGTAGGTTGGAATAATTGTCTTATGTCGTCCATTTCAAAAGAAACTTTTGGTACTCCTAATCGCAAAGATAAACCCTATCAAGACCAAAAACACAATTTTCGAGTAGCATTGGTACAAGGAGTCTTAATTCGAATTTCCCTTGCCTTTGCCGAGCCAACTACTATCCTTTCTGTTTTTATCAAACAATTGACTCAGAATGATTTATTAGTTGGGTTGACCGGTTCGGTTATGACAGCTGGTTGGATGTTGCCACAACTGTTAATTTCAAATCTAATCGAGCATCATCCCCGCAAAATGCCTTACTACGTTGTTGGTATGACCTGTAGAGTTCTTGCTTGGTCTTTGATTTGTGGGGCGACTTTCTTAATTTCAGTTGATCAGTCTTCACTCTTGGCGGGCATTGCTTTGACGCTTTATTTTCTATCATCTTCTTCTATGGGTATTTCAACTTTACCCTATATGGACATTATTTCTAAGTCGATTCCGCCAGACCGACGAGCACGATTTTTTAGTTGGCGACAATTATTGGGTCGATTCTTTGAATTTTTAATCGGATACTTTTTAGTATCTTATATCTTAGATTCAAAGAGATCCGGGATTATGTTTCCTCATAACTACGCATTTCTGTTTGGTTGTACAACCGTTTCAGCTTTGTTTGCATTTTTGGTGTTTTTACGCATTCGAGAACCAATCTTACCAGTACGAACTGATCAGTTATCGCTTATCGATCATCTTAGGCAAGGGCCTCAAATCATTAAAACTGATCCGCACTATCGTCGTTTTCTAATGTTTCGCATCTGTGGGCACTTCGTTGGTATATCTACTCCTTTCTACGCGACTCATGCACTAGATATTCTTCCAGACGTTTCTCCATCCATTGCTGGCCATTTTTTAGCGACAGCCGCCTTTACTGGGGTTATTTCCAATTTCTTTTGGCGATATTTGGGAGAACGTTTTGGCACTCGTTCGATCTTGATAGTAACGGCAGGATTATTCTGCATGCCTCCGTTGGTGGCAATTACCACATTACTCTTACCTTCTAAACTGCAGATGGGTTATTACTTCCTAGTCTATGCTATTAGTGGTATTTCAACCAATGGTGTAATGGTTGGTTTTATGACTTACGCTCTTAATATCGCCCCAAGCCAAAATCGGCCTACCTACATTGGGTTTATGAACACTCTACTGTTCCCTTTCGCATTTGTACCTTTGATTGGAGGTGCAACCTTAAAATTCTTCGGTGATTGGGTCACCATTAACCACTTATTTGGATTGTCTTTCATCAGTGGCATTATTTCTTTTTTTATGTCCCTTCGATTGGAAGAAATCATCCGAGGAGAGGATGATTAATCACTTTCAACAATTGATCACCAATACTCTAGGGAAAATTCATTTGAAAATTTTCTGTCCTTTCTGGTTTATTTATAATATGAGATAGGGATAATGGTTTTTGTAATGTTGAAAATCACCTTTCTATAGTAAGTTAAATCACGTTGACTAATGGTTAATAACTAAACAAAGACTATAAATTTTGTTTCAAGTAGTTTTAATTTTCGATCGTAGTCTGAACTAATCGGCGTATAATACGCTCAACTGCTGGCTGGTTCGGTGCAAAACATAAATTTGATTAGTTTTAGGATTATAAGTCCCACTACTCGGTCCCTGTGGGAGGTTTAGGCCAATGTCCCTCACCATGGTTTGGCGAGGCATTTCAACCGCTGATACGATTCCACCTCGGTCAATTATATAGAGAATTTCTCTTCCCAACGATAAAGGTTGAATAGCTACAACAGCCGAACGACGACCTGTATTAATACGATTGACTTCAAGCCTATTTTCGGTTTGAATTACGCTAACGTCCCCAGATAGAGAATTAACAACGTACAAATATTTCTGACCATTATTCAATTTATTACCTAAAGCAATTTGCTTAGGTTTTTGTCCGACTCGAATTCGATACAATTCCCTCTCGGCTTGTAAATCAATGACTGAAACAGTATCATCGCTAGTGTTGCAAACGTAGAGGTAAAGTTGATTGATATCCGCTACCATTGGGCCAGGTTCGCGAGCCACTGGAATTCGATATTTCCTAGCTGGTATAGTTAGGTCTACCACAGCAATTTTATTTTCTCTTCGCAAAGCCACATACATTCGATTACCAACAATTTGACAATGGTCTGGATAGTCTCCAATGGCAAAACGATGGATCTCCTGCTGTGATTGAGTATCAATGACGGCTATCTGGTCAGTAGCAGATAATGAAACCAACAGTTGATTTCGCCAGACTGCTAAACCTGCAGGTTGACAAATGTCTGGCTGATTCAGCACAAGTTCACTTGTTTGGGTTAAGTTATCCAAAACGGTTATGGTTCCGCTAATTTGATTACTAACATAGAGGCGGTTTTGACTATCTATAGTCATCTTGTTAGGGGAATGTAACCCGTTTCTGATACTGGACGATCGATTCAAGAACGGGCTCAGGCGTACATGTATTTTAGCCTGTCCTAATCGAGTAATCACAGTTTCTGTCCGTGGTATATGGGCCTCTGCTTGGACTGAAATCTCGTACCGCCCATCTTGACTAAAAGGCAATTGAAATCGTCCCACAGCACTGGTTAAATTTACTACCTGCTGATTGTCGATTGACCGTAGCTGAAGTTGGACAGGGGCTAATATCTGCTCTGTTTCAAGATCAATAACTGTTCCACTCACTTCTCCAACTTTACTAAACCTTACTTGAATCGTTTGTAACCGGCTACCATCTGAAATCTCAATTTCACTTTGATGTTGTCCTGTGGGTAGTTCATCTATTTTTTGAATAAAGATTTCAACTTCGTCACTGGTTGACGATAACAAAGTACCAGTTAGTGATTGCCTACCAACAACTTTCTGTTGGTAACGAAGACCTATCCACCTAGCTGATGATGACAAACCCCAATCAACAACGGCTTGGCCATGATTGTTGAATTTGATAGATTGGCTCGACCGTTCGAGGTCGACTGCGGTCCCTATGCCAAAATCAGCCATAGTAGTTGATAGTTGCAACTCTGATCTTGGCACACTCATTTTTACTGAAACCTGTTTAGTCTCAGCTTTTTCAGCCTTAACTATTATTTTCGACTCATATTCACCAGCAGCCAAATTTGTACGATCAACATTCATTTGGATTACCATATTTTCTCTTCGTAGATGACCACTAGTAGGAGAAAATGTCAGCCAATTGGGACTCACTGACTTAGGCTGTTTATTTTCAATATTCCATACCAAACGGCCAGTACCAATATTTGTGATGGTAAAATCACTGGTCTGTTGACTTGAGCCAAAATCAAAATGGTTAGTTGATAACGAAATTTCGGGCTCTTCCCCCACGCTCATCCGAATTTTCACTGTTTGCTGGTCGTTATAACCGGCTGGGCCTTGGGTTCTTATCATAACTTCGCTAGTATAATCATCAATCGGTAATTGATGCCGATCGATGACTAGCTCAACACGATCTAAGTCAATATCGGTTAAACCAGTTTTAGGCGTGTAGTGTAACCAGTCGGCTCCACCAGAAATCTGCCAACCAAATTGACCTGTACCTACGTTATCAATTATTAGTGGTAATCGATTCTTATCTTCACCAAAATTGATAATTTTTGCGGACAGGCTTAACCTTGGTTCTGGAATCTTGACTGTTATAAATAAACTACGGAGATCCTCTGAATTTAGAGGCTGTACTAAATCAAGATCTTGATTATTTATTCGCTCTATCCTGACTGTTTCGTTAATCTGGAAGCCGACTGGAAAATCGGCTAATTCATCTTCGTCAATTTCCAACTTAACGAGTTCAACTTCACCGGCCATTATGCTTCCCGAAGTCGGTGAGATATAAAGCCAATCTGAACGCTTGGTTTTTTTAGCTTCCCAATCCAAACGACCTGAGCCCGTATTTAGTACTTTGACCATTCTGTACTGACGATTCAATCCAAAATCGACCGAATTGGGGATAACCGTAAGTACAGGTTTGGGTGGGATGTTCAAGGTAATATCAATTTTCTTTACAAAGGTAGGTTCAACTACTGGATCAGGTACTGCCTGTTCAAAGGTTTGGACCATTAAGATTGCCCCCAATCGACCAGGTGTTTGTCTTCGATCTGCAGTCAATAAAACGATTATTTCTGACTCGGCCGCAACAGTACCAGTACTCGGTGTCGTTTTAACCCAGTCTCCATCAATGGTAGTCGACCAATGTAAGTCAGCCTTTCCTATATTACGAATAGTTACAGTTCGTTGGTTTTCGGTTTCCGAAAAGTCAATGAAATCTACGTCAATATCAGCTATTCCTGTTGCAAAAATAGCTTGGATGCGTTCTGACCTAACACTTTCGAGATTTCCACTTTCGTAGTTTTTAATTCCACTAACGCTATAAATATAAGTTCGATTGGGTACGACATCAGTATCAAGAAGATATAGCTGGTCGGTATCGGCTATTTTTTTTTCGTATTGCTTACCGTCGGGCTCATGGACGAGACGATAAACCTGGTAGCGGTCCGGAATGTTATCAATACTGGTATCGATAATTACATTCCAACTGAGTTGAAGTCCATCCTTCAACTGCTCAAATGATAAATTTTTCGGGCTCACTGGTTCTATATTTGGTTCACTTTCATCTTTTTGGCAACTCATTAGCCCAAGAAAAATCACCAATGAGTGAAAGAAGAAATGTCCAAACGAGCGTTTAAGCCAAGTATAGGGGAAATAGCGCATGAATTTCATCTAGGTCTGGATCTTTTATGCCGTTTTGCAACCAGCACTCGCTCTCGCTTTGATGGCCGAGATTGCACTTTAAATTCGGCTGGTGATTTTTTTTTGGATATTATTGTTTGATCTACTGGTGTATCTTGCTTTTGACTAGCTTCGGCTAGCTCTCTTTGATACTCATCGTAGGTTCCAGAATAAAAAGTGGCTTTGTTCTCACCAAAAATCAGTAACCGGCTAGCCAGTTTACTCAGTAGATAACGATCGTGAGAAATCATTAAAACTGTCGCTGAATAGTCAATCAAAGCTTTTTCTAGAGCCTCTCTGGCATGAATGTCAAGATGGTTGGTTGGTTCGTCTAGTAATAAAACATTATCTTGCTTTAACAAGAGTTTAGCTAATAATAATCGGCTCCGCTCTCCTCCACTCAAATCGGCAACCAATTTGAAGACTTCTTCGCCAATGAACAAAAAAGTTGCCAACAGACTACGTATTTGCCCGTCAGTCCAAAGTGGCTGCTGTCGCCGAATTTCGTCAAGAAGGGTAGACCCTTCATCTAAGTCTGTCAACTCTTGATCATAGTAACCAAACGTTAAATTGTGGCCAACATAAATTGTACCGCCGCTTGGTTGTAGTTGCCCCAATATCATCCTCAGGAAGGTTGTCTTGCCAGAACCATTAGGCCCTAAAATACCGACGATATCTCCTCGGAATATGTCGCAGTTTAGATCTGAAAAAATTATTTTGTCGTCAAAGACCTTGTTCAACTGCCGGCACTGAAGGATTTCATTTCCACCTCGAATCTGCGGCTGAAACTTTATTTTCATCGTTCCATCGGTAACTTCCGGAGCCTCGATCATTTCCAATCGATCTAGTCTAGTGCGTCGGCCTTGCGCTTGTTTGCTCTTTTGCCCCGCTAAATTCTGACGGATAAATTCTTTTTCTTTGGCAATAAATTGCTGTTGTTTTTTATACTCTTTCTCTTGTGTTAGAACCTCTAAGGCTTTTGTTTTGCGGTATTGGGAGTAATTACCACGATAAATCGTCAGACGTTGATTTCTCAATTGCAGAATTTTTGTAACCACTCGATCCAAGAAATATCGATCGTGCGAGATCATCAAAACTGAACCAGAATAGACTTTATTGAGATAATTTTCCAACCATTCAGTAGATTTGATGTCGAGATGGTTAGTTGGCTCATCTAGCAATAACAAATCTGGATCTTGAAGCAAAATCTTAGCCAAAGCTAACCGATTACGTTGTCCACCACTGAGGTTTTTGGTAAGTAATTTCCAATCTTTTTCCTGAAACCCTAATCCTGATAGAGCCTTTTTGATTGACAGCTCATACTGATAACCTCCATTCTGATCATGTTTTTCCTGCAAGTGAGCAAACTTTTGTAATAAGTCAGGTTGACTAGATTCATCTTCTAGCTCCAGCATCAATTCTAACATCTGGTCTTCTAATCGCTGCTGCTTATAAAAAATTTGTAGTAATTCTTGATGGAGAGTTAGCTCTGGATTCAGGTCAGGATCCTGACTAAGGTGACCGACTCGTAACTGTTTGGCGGATTGCACTCTTCCTTGATATTCAAAAATTTGACCAACCAAGATTTTCATCAAAGTGGTCTTTCCTGATCCGTTTTTACCAATTAAGCCAAGTCGATCTCTTTTCTCAATTGAAAAAGATACATCTTCCAGAACTGAAAAGGTTTCATAAGATTTACTAACCGTTTCAACAGTGATTAGCGACATTTTGCTTTAACTATGATTTGTTTTCTTCATCAATTGAAGTCGATATTGATTTGCTGTCCGCGTCCCCAGTTGTTTCTACAGTAAGCGTCTGTGGTGAATCTAAACTGATTGATTCATCCAAGGTTATAGTTTCAGTGGAAGACTGCTGGGCCATTTCAGACAATTTCTCTAACATGTCCCGAGCCATTTCTTCTGCCTGAGCACTAGGTGATAATTCAAGAACTTTTTGAAAATCCGCCTCAGCCAAATCGAATCGATCTTGCTTGTAATGTAGAAGGGCTCGGTTACAGTAGGCTTCAGCAAAGTCTGGTCGAATTTGAATAGCGGTGTTATAGTCCGCTAAACTCTCTTCAGGCTTATCGAAGTTTCCATAAGCGAATCCACGATTCATAAACAGTAAAGCAATTTCTGGATGTTGGCGTTTCTGGTCTAGTTCGATTGCAACTGTGAAATCATCGATGGCCAAATCCCAAGCCGGTTGATCAGGGTCAATTAATTCCCCATCTGCATTGGTAGCCCGAAAAAAATCAGGAATTGAGGTGTAAGATAAACCCCGATTGGCATATGCTTCCAAATGTCTACTATCTAATTTGATAGCCTCAGTGTATTTTTCTATGGCATCTAGATATTTGCCAGTGTTGAGTAGTCCGTTTGCTTCTTGATAAACGACTTCAGCTGGAGACACTTTACTGTGTAAAGTCAAAAATATAGTTGAAAACATGTAGGCTTACCTACCTCTTATATATTAAGTGAATGGATTTTATTGTAAGTTAATTTTGGAACAAATAACTACCTTTTTGCCAGTATGCACTATGATAATCAATCTCAATGATAGGATCCGTGATATTATGTTGCTTCCGGTAATCAAGAACTGCAGCCTTCTCACCACAGATATCGCTTAACCCCCAATCATCGATTATAATATATCCACCAGTGGAAACCTTTGGGTATAGATATCTTAAGCTCTGTATGGTTGAGTCGTAAAAGTCACCATCAACCCTCAAAACAGATAACTTTGAGATGGAAGCTGACGGTAATGTGTCGGAAAACCAACCGGGAAGAAATTGAACTTGTTCATCAAGGAGACCATAACGATGAAAATTGGACTCAACAGTAGCTAAAGGTACTGAAAAAAAATTAGTCTCCTGTACTTCAGGCATTTTATACATTTTTTGGTCTAAATCATTATTAGGCTTTGGCAACCCCTGAAAAGAATCGGCAACCCAGACAGTTCTGTCGTTAACTTGGTGAGCTGCTAAAACTGCTCTCATCAGTATAGACACCCCTCCACGCCAAACACCACACTCAATCAAATCACCGGGAACACCGTTCCCAATACAGGATTCAATACAAAACTGAACATTGTCTAGCCGTTTTTGACTACACATCGTCAAGGTTTTGCCGAACCAAAAATGGTCAAACCACTCGTCAGTTGATTGTTCTTCCAATGTTTGAGGGGACAAGATGGTTTTTGGAACGGGTGTATTTAGACCATCCACCAAACTTAACTTGACTGTCTCTAAGTATTGTCTCTTAAAATCCATATTTCCAGTTATACCAACGAGGAGTATAATTGGTGTCAGCGATCTGTGTATGCAGACAGACGCCTTTCCCAATTGATTTTAATTTACAGTCAACACTATGAAGCATGGAGGTCTGACTTAAGTTCTCCACCGAGAAGACATCTTAACTTGTATGGCATCAGTTATTTCTATCCGATTAAGGTGAGACATTTCCACTGACTTGATTTGACATTTGACATAAATAGACAAGGTGTAGGATAATAAATTTGTAATCTGCCAACCACAAACCCCAATCCAGCTTAAAGAATACAACGATATGGAACAAATGTCTAGTACTGAATACGTCTATCTCGTTGCTAAACCTATTGGCCGGGAGGCTGAGCTAATTAAGGCTGAATCCGTAATCGTGACAGGAGCAAAGCCCAGTGAATTAGGTGTCACAACTTCCGGGACTTTAGCAGATATCAAACAAGGAGCCTTCATTTCATCAGTTATCAAAGTCCTGATTTCAGGGGATTCTGAATCAATAGATAATCAAATTGGCAGGAAGAAGTTGTATAGAAATATTGGCGAATTGGGTTTACAAAGTCATAATTTTTGCGTTCGCCTGATCAAGCGCCCGAAGAAAATGAAATTGGCTTTTGATCAATTCAAAGTAGCTCGAAACATTGGAGCTAGGATAGGTGGATCAGTCAATTTGAATCAACCTGCAACAGAATTTTGGCTTTTACTGACACCAAATAATTTCTGGTTTGGGCGCCTTGAAACCAGTGCTGACAAACGATGGGTCCAGTTCAATAAGCGCCCACATACGAGCTCTAGCTCATTACCTGCTCGTATTGCTAGAGCGATGATCAATCTAACTATTCAGTCGAATGGTCGATTGTTAGATCCATGTTGTGGTACTGGTACAATTTTGCTAGAGGGGGCAAATATGGGTTTATCGGTTTTCGGGGCAGATCTTAACCCCAAAATGGTTTTCGCTAGCCAAAAAAACTTGGATCATTTTGGGTTAATGGCAACAGTAGCCACTGCAGATGCAAGGAATATTTCACCCCATACGTTCGATGGGATGTTTGATGCGATTATCACTGATCTACCCTATGGTTTTGCACTTGTAGCTGATACTGAACGTGACCGTCATATCCTAGCGAATGTTCGTCATTTAGCCCCAAAAGCCACTTTTGTGTCTACGCGTAATCTCAGTTCAGACCTAGAAGACTTCGGTTATAAGATAAAAAGAATCGTACGTATTCCTAAATATGATCACTTCGTCAGACTAGTTTTCATCACTAACACAAAATAACAAAGATTGGCCATGATTTTAAATCTGAAACTCTATCCTATTATTTCATCATCTTTTTCTGTTTTATTTTTTTGTTCAGCAATATTAGGTCTAACTATTAATCTACCTGATGCTGAAGGTCAACAGAACCAAACCAAGTTGGTATTCACTCGTTCGGGTCTGGTTGTAGAGCTGAAGCCAAAACTAGTAGAATCCGTTGTCATTTCGATTAATGGCCTGGTGGTTGAACCAACGATCTCGTCTCAAAGAAAACACAAAACTATATTCTGCTTGTCTCCTTATGATTGGCAACTTGGCCAAATTTACCACTTAGAAATTCGCCGCAAATCAAGTAGACATTTGGTAACGAAGCAGACAACTACATCACCAACCAAGCCCACTCCATATTTGTTCGATTATCTGAGATTAAAGCAAATTTGGTCGCTTTTGCCAAGGGATTGTCGAATAACAACGGTCGATCTAACCAAAGATCAATTATCGATTGGTACCAACAAAGGACATGTTGCTGTCTGGGACTTATCAATCCGATCAGTAATCTGGAAGAAACGATTTTCCGAGTCGATTATTAAGCAAGTTAGTTTAAGCCCAGATGGCCAACAAATCTACATCAGTGAGCAATCATCTGACGCTTGGTTATCCTGCTATTCTCTGGATGATCACGATGAATTATCTTGGCGCTACCGATTAGCGAACGATGTCGAAACATCAAAACCATATTCTCCCTCATCTCAATGGTCTTGGTTGGAGTTGCCTACAGCGACCAAGTTTCAATGGATTAATGGAGACTTACTAGTTGCTGCTACTCACGTATGGCCAAATAAACAGGGAACTAATGTCAGATCACAATTATACCGATTTGATGCCGCTAGTGGACAAATTAAATGGAAATTTCCAGCGGATAACCCTTTACCGGTCTTGGTCCGGTGGTTTGATATTTCAGTTGATCGGTTAGCCTTTGTATGTGACAAGCAGTCCGTTGGGAAGCAGTACGATTCAGCCGGCATTCGGAGCGGGTCTATCGTTATTTTGAACGCCAGTGATGGGCAGATACTATTCCAAAAAGCCTTTAAACCACTTGAACCTTACTACAAGACAGTCACATTTTGGCGAGGCGTGTCGATTACGCCTAATGGAAAGTCAGTCAACATCACCACAGATGATGGCCGAGCCTTTTTGCTTCGAGAAACGGATAATGAATGGCGGGAAATTTGGCAAACGGATTTAACTACACCTATTGTAGTTAACCAAATGCCTATAACAGCTACTGCTGGTACTGTACTGGCCACTGACAAATTAAGCCTGTTTGTTACTGGCGATACCTTCATTCCTTACCATTTGCAGACTGGTGTTAGTCGTCCCCCGATGTCACACCCCAATGGTATGACACTGTTCGCCTATCAGTGGAACGGACAATTAGCATGGCAGTGGGAATTAGGCAATATGCCACAAGGTATCAAGATAGAAAATGAGTATATTGTGGTTGCAAGTTCAGATTACGGAGAGGCCGGGACAAACGAGACCAAGCCAAATGCATTAACTGTATTCGACTTGCAAAAAAACGGTACTGTAGTCGATAAACATGCATTTACTTACCGGTTGTCCGGACAAATACCTTATGACCAAATTGATATCTCGAAGCAATGGATCGTATGTGTGGAAACCAAGTCAAGAAGTGCGACTAAAGTCGAAGGGAAAAACCAAATCCACATTATTCGATAGTTATAATTTTGATTAGTCAGTTTGGATTAGATCTTCATCCTCGATTAGAACGTCATCCGAAAAGACGTCATCGCCATATTTTTCAGTCGATTTTGATCTAGGTGGGACTAGGGGGGACTTTCGGCCTCTAACGGTTTATGTTCTTGCTCAGTTCGACTGCGTAATTCAGTTCCTTCTTTCAGAGCTTTCTGAAAGAAATTTTCTAAAACCGTACTCAATTCGGATCTGAGTGCATGAACTTCACCAGTTGTATTAAGTTGAACGTCACTCAAAGCCAATTCCGTTTGTGTTTGGGCCGAACTCAATGTATGAACATCCTCTTGGATGTGTCGAAGTTCTTCGACTAGCTGGCTCAGAAGAGCTTCCATCGGTTCACTCAAATCCACTTGTTGAGACACTTGTACGTCAGTACTGTTTTGTCTCTCTGTTACTTGAATAGCTAAATTAGAGACAGCCTCAGCTAACTTGGCTTGTGTTTGGTTGATTTGTTTGACTTCAGTTCTTAACGCTGTAACTTCGTTGACTAACGTGTCTGGAATAACAGTTACGTTTTTTGGAGGGAGTCGTTCTGAAATTGCTTGAATTTCTTCTTGCGTCTCGGTAATGTCAAATATTCTAGATTTGGCTTTTCGAACTCGCTTCATTGGCTTAACCTATTAGAGGCTTAGACTTCTATAATCGACTATTACTAGTTGAAAGTAAGTTAATTATTGGTTAGATTTAATCGCTGGATCGGATACTTAGCTATAATTATTAGCGTAGCTCACGAGACCAATTTCGATCATTGACAGCGTCCTCTAACAGACGAATGTTTTGCTTCGCTACCTCACCTTTGAAGGTAAGAGTCTCTTTCAAGGTGCGGACTGTCAACCGAAATTGACCAATATCTTCTTCATTAACGGGATAGGTAGTGTCAAAAGTTGATATATTATCCAAATTAATATAGATCGTGGTCTGATTATTTGTACGATTAGCATCGTTAATTAGGGCAACGAAACGACTCAATTAATTCAATCTCCTTCCGCCAACTATCATTGTCATTCTACCAGTATTCCTGTGCTTAGATCAACGGTTTTATTCTAAGCAGTGTTGGAAGTAGCTATAGTTTTTTCTCTCAAGCAGAACAAATGTGCTCAGAAACCCAATAATTGAAAAAGCAGTTTAGATAGAAGACCTCAAATATGAAATTCGGTCTTGGAGTCGAACTATTGAATTACATGATTTTATTCTCTGAAATGTTGATCTCAATAGTAGAGCCCTGAATCTCAGACTAAATATACTTGCAACGATTTTTCGTGCCTAAATAGTTCCCTTTTTCGAAGTTGACTATTTGTTACTTAATGAAAAAACGAACAAGTTGATCGCTTCTTAAGCGTTATAGTGCTAATTATCTTTGCATTGTCTATAAGTGAAAAATTACCAAACCCCTTTACTTGCTATTGCTTCGATTTTTAAAATTTTGGTTCGAATATTGCTAGTAAACGCAGTACAATCCTTTACGGAAATCGATTGTTAACAACTTTAAATGGTACTATCGGTAAATAATTCAAATGATGGAGAGAATTGAGGTTGAAGAATGATGAGATTAAAAAATATAACTGTTTTAATTTTTTCTCTGCTCTTTTTTTCGAGTATATTAGCAATTGAAGCAAAAATAAATTTTGAAAAAGATTGTGTCGGTATGTGGTTTTTCGACGAAGGTTCAGGTAAGGTTGCTAAGGATAGTTCTGGTAATAAAAATCATGGGGCTCTGAAAGGCAACGCTAAGTGGGGGAAAGGAAAATTTGGAAACGCACTTCAACTGAAAGGTGCAGCCTCAGATTATGTCGAAGTAAAAGACAATGATAGTCTTGATATGGAAGAGCAAATCACTATCATGTTTTGGGTTTCTACAAGTAAGAAGATGGACGAAGCTGCAAGATGGGCTGATAGACAGGTTGTAGTTGGCAAACACTACCAAGAGTATGAAGTAGGGATTTATGACACCGGATTTCTACACACCTATACAAGCGATCTGGCGGGCGGCTATGATGAAGGAATCATGAAGAGTATGGGAGATGTAGCCGGACTAGACCCTGATTGGAAAAAGAATAAATGGTACCATGTCGCTTGGACACTAGATGGGAAAGATGAAGTTGCTTATGTCAACGGCATAAAAATCGGTGACCATGTCAAAAATAATAAAGGAACACAGCCCGGAAATCACCCTTTGGAATTTGGTAGACGAGTTGAAAGCGGATTACCTCTGACAGGGGCAATCGACGAAATAGCTATCTTCAACGTGGTCTTGGATGAAAACGATATCAAAACTGTGGCTACTAGTGGATTAAAGCAGGCTTTTTCTGTTTCACCCAAATCTAAATTGACAACGACTTGGTCAGTCATTAAACAACGTGATAATTTATAAACGGTATAGTCACGCTTTTATTAAAAATTAACCTCAAAAAAATATTAAAAGATTGGAGATAGAACGATTATGTTCAAATTATATAAAGGTGCTGTTTGCTTGCTAGTCATTTTGCTAGCATTCGCTACTCAGCTTTCAGCTAAGGTCGTCGATGATGTCGCGCCGGTTGGAATGTGGTTATTTGAAGAAGGAAGTGGCGCAATAGCTGCTGACTCTTCAGACTTCGGTAACGATGGTGCTATCATGGGTGATGTCACATGGGGTAAAGGTAAGTTCGGTTCTGGTGTAATATTTGACGGAAATGTAGAGAACTATATAGAAGTTCCTGACAGTGACAGTCTAGACATGGGAACGGAAATGAGTGTCGTTCTCTGGTTTTATACCGATAAGCAGATGACTGAAGCCAATCGATGGGGAGACAGGCAAGTTGTACTTGGTAAGCTGTATACGGAATACGAAGTCGGGATTTATGATACTGGTCAAATCCATACCTACACCAGTGACATGGGAAATGGAGATAATGGTTACGACGAAGGTATTTTTGTTAGTATGGCAGAAGTAGTTGATCCAGACTGGAAACTCGGTACTTGGTATCACTTAGCTTGGACGCTAAAAGGTACTAAAGAAACCGCTTACGTAAATGGGATGATGATCGGTGAGTTTGATAAAAATAATGCTGGTACTATGGGAGGTGATAATGCACTGACTATTGGTATGAGGACAGGCGGAGGTCTACCATTGACAGGAGGAATCGACGAAGTAGCCATTTTTAATGTCGCTCTCACCCCAGGTATGATTATGAGAATTGTTGAAGAGGGATTATCGGGTAGCATGACAGCAGTAGAGCCAGGCAATAAATTGTCTACTACTTGGGCTAACTTAAAAACCCAGCGTTAAAAATATCGATGGACAGTTTGCGCCTAAATTTAGTCTGTTAGTAACAAAATATACAGATAATTACTTTTCTTAAACTCACTAATCTAAAACTACGTTTAGTTCTTAAGTGTTGCTGCCTAATGCCAGTCTAATCAGGCTTGGCAGCGGTCTTTTCTCGCCTGTTGGGAATTATTCAACTACCATACTCTTGCTTTATACAATTAAGAAGATGAACGAAATTAGAAGATAGTTTGATAGACAGATTGTAATTGGCAAATACTTCATGGTTATAATACTGGATTTCTGCACATCTATCTATACAAGCGATCTAGCTAGTGCTTGTGATGAAGAAATTGTAAAAAGTATGAGAGAAGTGGTCAGACTAGGCCCTGATTGGAAAAAGAATAAATGGTACCGTTTTGCCCAGACACTAGATGGAAAAGATGAAGTTGCTTATGTCAATATCATGCAAACCGGTGACCATGTCAAAAATAATAAGGGAAGACAGCCCGAGAATTACTCAACGTGGTTCTGGATGAAAACGATATCAAAACTGTCGCTGCTAATCGGCTGAAACGGACTTTTGTTGTTTTAACCAAATCTAAATTAGTAACAACCTGGTCAGCAGTCAAAAATAAGTAATAATTTTCAGTTGTGATTATAAATAGAGTCACGAATCTATTTTTGTTTTTAACCTTTAACTTTTTTACAAGTCAAGTAAAGCATATAAATAAATTTGAGGTCAATGTAAATGATAAAGCCAAGATTAAACTTTTTGGGCTTAATAATAATTGTAATTTCTTTTGTTACATCATACACTTTTGCCTTACCCGATCCAGTAGGTATGTGGTTATTCGAAGAAGGATCTGGGGCCGTAGTTAGCGATAGTTCGCCGGAAGAAAACCATGGAACTATAATGGGTGATGTGGCGTGGGGTCCTGGAAAGTTTGGAGATGGACTAATATTTGACGGTGTCGAAGCGAATTACGTCGAGATCCCTGATAGCGACAGCTTAGATATGAAAGAAAACATTAGTGTTGTATTTTGGTTTATGACGACTAAGGCAATGACTGAGGAAAACAGATGGGGTGACCGGCAGGTTCCTATTGGCAAATTCTATGAAGAGTATGAAATAGGAATTTATGACTCAGGTTTTGTCCATACTTATACGGGGAAAGAAGGTGGCTATGACGAGGGAATTATGGTAACCATGGCAGACACGATTGACCCTGAGTTCGAAGTGAATAAATGGTATCATCTAGCTTGGACATTAGATGGGAAAATCGAAACGGTTTACATTAATGGAATGATGATTGGAGAAACCTTTGAAAAAGAGAACCTTGGTACCAAACAGGGAGAGAATCCACTAGAAATCGGCAGACGTACAGGTGGTGGATTACCTTTCTCAGGAACTATTGACGAAGTAGGCGTCTACAACGTGACGTTAAGTGCTGCAGATATTAAAGAAATTGCCGAAGGTGCGGGGTTAGCTGGTGCGACGACAGCGGTTGATCCTGCTAGCAAACTCACAACAACCTGGGGAAGTCTCAAAAAACAACGTTAAGATAATTCACAAATATTCTGTCAAGTACAATCGTTGTTTATAGTAGCTACAAAGCTTAGCTACTCATCAAGTCTTACATAGATTATTTTTCAACAAATAATCTGCTTGATTGTCAGAAGCTCTTGCCTTAAGTCAGTATTAACTTGCCTGAGGTAAGAGCTTTTTTTATTTATTGCAAAATATGCAATTGCTCTTATTTCTTGATGGTTCGTTGGTCTCAACTCCTCTCTAGGATATGGTTAGAATTTCGGGCTTGTTCGATTTAGATTATTGTGGTTTGTCTCGACAATAAAAAGTAAAATGATTAAGGACTAAGAAGGAATATCTAAATTATGCAAACTGGAATACTCAAAGGTATTGCCACCCGACCTAAAGCGAGAGCCGAAATGATTCAGTCCAACAGTACTCAGGTGTCTATTGATATGGGTATTGTTGGCGACTACCGTGGAACCAAGATTAAACGTCGTCAAGTAGCTGTGTTGGCTTTGGAAAAATGGGTCTCGGCTTGCAACGATTTAAAGGCCAAGCTCAGTTGGACTGAAAGGCGAGCAAATTTGCTGGTCGAAGGCTTAAACCTCAAAGATAGTACTGGCCAACACTTACAAATCGGGGATGTGATATTAGAAATTACCGGAGAGACAACTCCTTGCGCTCGCATGGATGAGGTAAAGACGGGGCTAATGTCAGCCCTTACAACCGACTGGAGAGGGGGGGTACTTTGTCAGGTGATCCAGTCAGGCAAAATCACAGTCGGTGATTCTATTACTCAGGTGAAATTTCAGCTAGAGATAATAGAACAATGAAAGAAATTGAAATTTCCTAAGAACGATCCAGCCGAATTCCATTCTCAGTTAATATTAGACGAGCCGAAAACGGATTTCCTTGCTTAGGTGTGAATCCTTTTAACACCGAAGTTTCACCTTTTTCAAGTAAGGTTTTAACTGATCGCTGATTGATTTTCTTACCAGCAATAGTTTTAGGTACTTTCAACTTGCACTGCCGACAGCGATAAACCTCATCGTATACCTTGACCTCCGATTGACATTTTGGGCAGATTAGGTTGTAATTAGTATTTTTTCCCTTTCGGGTGTTTAATTGTATCGATGATGGCTTTGTTTTTTTTGGATTTGTTTTTTTGCTCCCTTTGTAATTCCCGGGGCCTTGTAGCTCTTTTTTTGGGACCGGTAAATCCATCAGATGACCATCAGTGGAAAGATAAAGAATAAACTGTTTTTGCTGCTCATCAGTATATGGTTGGAGTAGGACACCGTGTTGGAGCAGAATCTGAGCTTGTCGTTCCGAAAGTTTTATGTCTTTGTAACTGTCCCACAGTACAAATTGACATCCATTTCGCCAGTCAGCACAACCGTAGCCTTTCTTGCCACGAATTACTTTAGCTCCACACTTGGGACAGCCAGAAGATTTTGCCCAATCTAAGTCTCTCAGATTGCTGGTTTCGATCAGTTGTTGTGTGAAATTAATCACCTCTTCCATAAATTGATCGGCATTATATTCGCCTTTCTCTATCGCTTTGAGTTTACCCTCCCATTCCCCTGTAAGATCAGGGGACTTCAGGTTAGGATCTTTAACCAAAGCGATAAGATAACGACCGAGGTCAGTAGCAACAATTCGTTTTTTGTCTCGTGCTATATATCCTCTCCTGATTAGCGTTTCGATGATTTCGCCTCGTGTGGCAGGTGTACCAATACCTCTTTCTTTTAGAGCATCTTTAAGTTGCTCGTCTTCGATCATCCTACCCGCAGTTTCCATGGCACCCAATAACGAATTTTCGGTGTAGTAGCGAGGTGGAGTCGTTTGGCCAGCTCTAATAGAAGGGTGGTGAGAACCTGATTCTTCAGATTCAAATTTGGGCAAGATTTGTTCTTCTTCTTTGTCTGTAGTGCCCGCTTGCGGGTAGAGCACAGTCCAACCAGCAGATACAATTTGTGCCCCCTTAGCTTGGAATTTTACTTCGTTAGCTTCACCTTCGACAGTGGTGATTTGCTTAATACACTTAGGATAGAACACAGCAATGGTACGTATCAAAACAGAATCAAATACCCTAGACTCCGACGTTGAAAGTCCTTTAGTAGTGCGTCCTGTTGGTATAATAGCATGGTGATCGGTTACCTTTTTATCATTGACGATACGAGAATTGAAGCCTAAATTATCCAAATCGAGAGCTGAAATTTCTTTTTCTTTATTTGTTCTTAGTTTACGTAGAGCATTGGCAACGTCACTTTTCATGTCATTACTAAGATATTGAGAGTCAGTTCGTGGATAAGTCAGTAGTTTCTTCTCGTATAACGATTGTGCTACTTCTAGTGTCTGGGCTGCTGACATATTGTAGAGACGGTTCATATCCCGTTGAAGACTAGTTAAATCATAAAGTAGTGGAGGATTGACTGATTGTCGTTTCCCTTCTATTTTAACAATCCTGAACGGGTGTCCTTCAGCGCGAGATTTCAGCTTCTCCGCTTCATCTTTTTGGTGGAATCGTTGGCCTTTGTATTTGAAAGTGACTTTTCGATACTTAGTTGTCAATTCCCAAAAAGGTTGTGGTTGGAAACTGCGAATTTGATCATCCCTTTTAACAATCATGGCGAGAACTGGAGTTTGTACCCGGCCAACGCTCCACAAAATTCTTTCAGAGCCCCCATAACGAACAGTAAAATTTCGAGTCCCATTAAGGCCAACAATCCAATCTGATTCATGTCGGCACTTAGCTGCGGCAAATAAGGAGTCATACTGGTGCCCTGCTCGCAAATTCCGAAATCCATTTTGAATTGCTTCTTCGGTCAATGAACTTAGCCAAAGTCGCTGAAATGGACGGCCTTCACAACCAGCCATCTGATAGATATAACGAAAAATTAGCTCTCCTTCTCGTCCTGCATCCGTAGCACAAATTACTCCTTTAGCTTGTCTTAATAGTTTCTTTATAGTCGAAAATTGCTTTGATACACCGCTATTATCGATCAGTTTTAGTTGAAACTGATTGGGAATAATAGGCAAAGTACTAAGAGACCAACGCTTAAAGCTTGAGTCATAAGCAACTGGTTCTTTTAGAGAAAAGAGATGGCCAAATGACCATGTCACCTGATAACCACTACCCTCGAAATATCCATCTCGTTTAGATTTAGCCTGAAGGACACTAGCAATATCTCGAGCTACTGATGGTTTCTCTGCTAACACGACTTTCATAAGAAATAGCTAAGGTAGATTAAAGATATATTCGTTATTTTACTTAGGTGGGCATGAAAGCTAGTAGTGTTCTTATCGACTAATACGAACACTACCAGCTTGCATGGCTTTTTGGGTTTCTTCTAAGCTTGCCCAATTGAAATCTCCAGGAAATGTGTGAGCTATTGCTGAGTAAGCACCTGCAAAATCGACAGCTTCTTGTGGTGACTTGTCTTGTAGCAGACTGTAAATCAATCCTGCAGCAAAACTATCGCCTCCGCCAACTCGGTCAACCAATTCTAGATCTTCGTAAATTCGAGATAAATAAAAGTCATTACCATCGAATAAGAGAGTACGCCAATCGTTTAGCCAACCAGTTTTCGCATCTCGCAGCGTTGTACCAATTTTTTCAACATTAGTGTAATCGTTTATTACTCGACTAACTACCTGTTTGTAGCTCTCTGGGTCCAATTTGGCGAAATCACCTGTCGTACCCTCAGCTTTATAACCCAAGGACTTTTCAAAATCTTCCTCGTTTCCAATCAAGACCGTAACATAGCGAACGAGCTCACGATTGACTTTCTGAGCCTCCTCAGAAGTCCAAAGTTTCGAACGGAAATTGAGATCGTAGCTAGTATTCAATCCACTATCTCTAGCTGCTTGCAAAGCTTCTGCACAAACAGCTGCGACTGACTCGGACAGAGCAGGAGTTATACCACTCAAATGGAACCAGTGAGCATTTTTAAATACATGGCTCCAGTTTATTTCTCCAACCTTCATGTTAGAGATAGCAGTATAACCTCGATCATAAGTAACACTCGCAGCACGTGGGCCGGCACCGAGTTCTAGGTGATAAAAACCATTGCGTTCACGTCCAACACCGTCAAATTCTGTCCAAACGACTTGTGATACATCAACTCCAAGTTCACGCCCTTTATTTTGGATGAATCGACCAGACCAGTTATTGACTAGTCGGGACAGCCAAGCGGTTTTTAAACCTAGGTTGGAAGCATTAACGGCTACATTGAGTTCAGCACCACCAGCGGTCATGTTGAGTGTAGTAGATTGTTCTAAACGCATAAAATCAGGTGGAGCTAAACGAACCATAGCCTCACCAAAGGTTACCAGATCAAACATAATGGATGGAAACTCCTTGATATCAATAAAAATTAAAAATTAATCGTCCAAAGAAACTACTGCTTTTATGGTGTGAGATTCAGGTTTTAACCAATTTGGAAAAGCCGAAATCATTTCCCGAAAACTGGACCGATGGGTAATCCATGGGTTAGTATCGATTTGGCCTTGCTCAACCAATTCAATAATCCGTCTAAAATCCTTAGGTGTTGAGTTACGTGTTGCAAGCAAAGTAATTTCTCTGCGGTGAAACTCAGGATCAAAAAAGCTAATCTCAGATTGAACTAGACCTACGAAGACTAATTTCCCACCATTTGCCACATAACTGAAAGCAGTTTGCATCGATTTAGCATTTCCCGTCGCATCAAAAACGACTGTCGGAAGATCACCTTCAGTTAGTGATTTTATCTGTTTCAATGGGTCTTCCTGAGCTCTAACGGTAGCGTAAAGACTAAAGTGTTGCTCACAGAAATCTAAGCGGTTCTGATTAACATCCATTACTAGAAGTTTTACTCCCGCTAGTTGTGCAAATTGAATCACAGACAGCCCAATTGGGCCTGCACCAATTACTAAAACGCAATCTTCTGATTCTAGTCCTGCTCGATCGACTGCATGAGCACCAATCCCTAGAGTTTCTACGAGGGACAACTGGTCTAATGACAGCTTTTTAGATTGGTGTAATTTGGTCAAAGGGACAATAATCTGTTCTCTCATGCCACCGTCGGTTTGGACCCCGAGTACCTGCATTTGTGTACAGCAATTAGGCTTATGACGACGACAAGCAATACAATATCCACAAGTCAAATAAGGTTCTACAGCACATGTATCTCCGGTGCGCAATTGGAATTCATTGCTATCTGTATCGAGGATTTCTACGCCTAATTCATGACCAAGGATCCTAGGATAACTAAAGAACGGCTGGTGTCCGCGATATGCATGTAGATCAGTACCACAAATGCCAATTCGGCGCACAGCAACCAGAGCATGACCATCCGGTATTCCATCAGGAATTGATGTTTCTGTGAAGACGAAATGCTCAGGCTTCTCCAAAATAATAGTTTGCATATTCATTATTCCGAAATTTATCCAACGGATAGGAGCTCAAGATGTTTACCCAGATGAGACGACAAGAATTCTTCGTGCAAGTCGGAATACTGTTCCAATGTTTCGGTTATCAGTTCTTTGAAGGGCTGGTCGTTCGGCATTTGACCTTGAGTTAAAACAGAACCAAAGGAAACATGCAAGACTTGACGGCCATTATCTTCATCAAGGTAAGTAATTTCTCGGTCGGCAGGACTAAGAAATACAGGATCTTCTAAAACCTCCACATTCGCCGAAATATGATAGGTAGCACTATCAGTTTCAAATCGATCAATAGCATATTTAATTATCTCTAGGAATGCACGATGATTTTGTCGTGCCACTACTCGTAAAGCCTCTAAATAACTAGTACCGGCTGTTTTAACATGTAATAAATTTTTACAAACTCGGCCTAATATTGGGTAAATACTAAATTTGTCTGATCCACTATGAACACTGATTTTGTAGGGACCATATTGTTGTGCGATTAAGACATGCTGGTGTAAGGTTTTTTCAAATTTTTTTAGGTCGCCTTTATAGTCGATACCTTTTTCAAATTCACCGACAAACCTTGGAGCTAGACTGATAACCTGAACGCCTCTCCTTTGTAGTTCGAGCGCAATAAACAGGTGCTCCCAAACACTTGTAGCTGTGTCCGTTTCATCTACCGATATTTCTAGCTCAAAAATATCAGTCTCTGATGAAACCCACTTGGCCATTTGGCATGCATAATCCACGGCTAAACCATACTTCACAACTGATCGGAATAAATCCTCTCGGTTCGGAGAATCAACTTCCAACTGACCCAGTAAATCGAACTTTTTATTGAGGTAAAGGTCAGTAACCTGCTGTAAAGATTCAAAGGCGCCAGCTTTTATTACTTGGTCAACTGCTGCTTGTAGATCTGTTCCGTTTAGCGAATTTGCATAATCGTTGACGTAATCAGACGGATCAATCGTAAAAAAGGTGAACCCTGCTGCGGCCAAGTCAATAACATCTTGTCGGTTTTTTAAATGGTCTGCATCAGCTCCCCACGAATTATTCCAACCTACTTCTCGTAAACTTTTTTGTGCTGACAACATGACTTCCATTGGAGTTCGATTAGTACGCTCCATTTCTCGTACGGACTGTTGAGCAAACATAGGAACTAGATCACCCTTTCGGCTGGCTGAAACATGACCAAACGTAGCTAACCCAATTCGGTCTCCGAAGCCGAAAGAAGGCTTTAATCCCACTAACTGCGGCTGAGGTAGAAGATTGTCTTTTTTATTCATATTTTCCTATATAGCGTAAAGTGTTGGGTCAGTAACTTTTGCCTGTTCAAATCCTCTTCTTCGTAATAAACACGCATCACATTGTCCACAGTGCCTACCGTGATTATCTGGACTATAACAGCTATGTGTTAGCGCATAATCAACATCAAGACTGGTACCAGTCTTGATAATTTCTGCTTTTGTTAATCCAATCAGTGGGCTGTGAATTTGCAAGCGGTGTCCTTCTACCCCAGCTTTAGTAGCCAAATTAGCCATTTCAGTATAAGCTTGTATATATTCAGGTCTGCAATCAGGATAACCTGAGTAGTCCAGAGCATTGACTCCAATAAAAATGTTTCGAACTGATAATGTTTCAGCCCAAGCCAGTGCAAATGCCAGAAAGATTGTATTGCGGGCCGGGACGTAAGTAACTGGGATTTCTTCTCTAATCTCAGCCACTGATTGCTTTTTAGGTACTGGTATGTCATCGGTTAAAGCCGACCCACCAAAGATACGTAAGTCGATGTCAACTAGTACGTGTTTTTCAACCGATTTAAGTTTAGCTAACTTTTGTGCATATTGGAGTTCTAACGTATGTCGTTGGCCATAACGAAAGCTAAGAGCGAAAACTCTATAGTTTTCTCTTTGAGCAATTGCAAGGGTCGTAGCTGAATCTAGACCGCCACTCAATAAGACAATCGCTTTTTGACTTTTCATTTTCACTTCAATTCATTGATGATGGACATCAATCCATCATAAGACTGGCGAGTACTTTGAATTCCGTCATCACCAGGCAGACGAAAATGTGTTTCTAGCGCAACTATTCCATCATACCCATTATTCTTCAGGGCTTGTAATTCTGCATGATAATTTATTTTACCAGCACCAACCGGAAGCCAAACCCTTTTTCCATTCTCAAAATCGACATCCTTAACATGGACATGTACTACTCTATCTTTTACTCGTTCATAACCTTCTGGGCTAGGAGATCGATCACCTGCAGCATAGGCATTACCTGGGTCCCAAATCAACTGTAGGTTGGATGAATCAAAATGCGTAAAAAGCTTTTCTAAATCTTGGCTAGTACCGATATTGCCAGAACTTACATTTTCAAAACCAAGTATAATACCTTCCCTTTCTGCAATACGAATCGGCAATTCCATCTTATCAAAAATCTTCTTCCATGCTTCTTCACTAATCTGATCAAGCTTCCAAAAAGAAAATAAGCGAACCATGTTGGTATTAAGAAGGCGAGCAACTTCAATTGACCGATGAAGATGAGAGATATGATCATCATACTCTTGGTCATCGTCAAGATTACAACGCAGGGTGAGAGAATCAATACCTGTTACTGTCAATCCACTGGATCGAACGATCGAAATTACTTTACTCAAGGTAGAGGAATCAACATCACATATATTCTGTCCCCAAACGCTGTGAAGCTCAATATACTCCAGCCCCCAAGATTGAGCGGCCTCAACTGCTTCGACTAAGTCTTGGCTAATTTCGTCTGTAACAACCCCAATTTTGAAACACATTTTAATATTTCCTTTCGGCTTATTGCTTCCAGTTGTAAGCAAGTCTTGGCCGTTCTGTCACGTTTTTACTACCAGAGTGTGCACAAAACACATCGTAAAATAAAACATCACCTCGGCTCGGCGTTATTTCAACTGCTTCTTTCAGGTCCAGTTGATGAATATCTCCGTTTAGTGTCCACATGTACTCGTACCTTTTCGGATCACCTTCCGCTAACGCCCGGATTTGATGGTGGGATCCTGGCCATACAATGGTTCCACCACCATGCGACTCTACGTCACTATGAAATATCATAGCTGCAATTCGAAAAGCACGTGGAAAAGTCTTATGACCGTGAGCCTTGATCGCATGGTCTATGTGTGGACTTGGCCAATTCCACTGACCAGTTGAAGGAAAAGTATGCAAACCAAAAACTTTATTCGGTTTACGGAAAGAATGTGGATCATCCCCAGATAGTTGGGCTGCAGCTAGTAAGAACTCTTCTGTGTAACAAGCAAGCGAATCTGGATGATCTGATTCCTCTAGAACAGCTTTTGTCCAATCCGGATTTTGACGATCAATACCGAATTGTAACCAAATCCGTTCTTCAATTTTCTGAGAAATATCCTCTGGTATCAAGCCTGATACCAATAGGTAGCCGTTTTGGAAATATCGTCCGACTTGAGTGTCTGATAGAATATACATTGGGTTCAGTGTTTAGCATATCAATTGGATGGCTGCTAACTCCTTGGGTTTTTCTAAGCTTATTTTCAGTTGACCTGTGATCAGTAAGGACACCATTCCAAATTATGTCTATGGAATTTCGACTGTTTGGAAAATCGTCTGAATAATTTTTTCAGAATCAATCCCTCTTGCCTCGGCCTGGTAACTGACTATAACCCGATGACGTAGTATATCTTTTCCAATAGCGTGAACATCTTCAGGCGTAACATAGCCTCGGTGTTTCATAAATGCATGTGCCTTAGACGCAATAGCTAATGAGATCGTCGCACGAGGTGAGGCACCATATTCGATCAAATCGGCGTGACCGTCCAAACCGTATTTAGCAGGATTTCGACTTGCACGTACTAAATCAACAATATAGTTTTCAATTTTGCTGTCCATGTAAATCTGACGCACAACCGTTCGCAGCTGAATAATTCTTTCTGGCTGAATAACTGGAACGATGTTTATATCATTTGATTGGGATGACTTTCTTAAAATCTCGAGTTCTTCTTTTCGGTTGGGGTAATCTAAGTGCAGCTTGAACATAAATCGGTCCACTTGTGCCTCTGGTAGTGCATACGTGCCTTCTTGATCAATTGGGTTTTGGGTAGCTAAAACCAAAAATGGATCCTCCAACTTGAATGTTTTATCCCCGATTGTTACTTGCCTTTCTTGCATGGCTTCCAAAAGTGCAGATTGAACCTTGGCCGGAGCTCGGTTAATTTCATCAGCCAAGATAATGTTAGCAAATATGGGACCACGCTTAACATAGAAGTCGGATTTTTGTGGGTTGTAGACCAGAGTACCAATTAGGTCAGCTGGTAATAAATCTGGTGTGAATTGAATCCGATTGAAGGTGGTAGAAATGGCCGCTGCCAACGATTGAACTGAGGTAGTTTTTGCCAATCCTGGGACGCCCTCTAAAAGAATATGACCATTGCAAAGCAGACCGATTACTAAACGCTCAATCATATATTTTTGGCCAACGATTACCTTGCTGATTTCGGTTATGAGCTGATCAGCAAAGGAACTTTCGTTCTTAATTATTTCGGTGAGGGCATTAAGTTCCGCTCGTTGCATAAGCAAAAATCAGGAATATAGCAGTCATAGGTTAGAAATTATACGAGCTAATTAAGCAATCCGTTTGCTCAATTAGCGATTTGCTATTTTGGTATATACTATCTAGTTCAGTTTGGGTGGGGCAATGATTAGAAAATTCTATCATATCACACATCCTCAATATTTCACCAGTATGATCTATAATGGACTCAGGTAATCTGTTCAGAAATTGAGAGGTAGAAGAATTAGAGACTTGAAGGCCAAAATAATCGTTTAGATAAGACCTTACCGTATCTGAAATTAGGCCACAATAGGCAACATAGTTCATGTCTTCTTTTAGCCGCAGAGCTTGTTCTAGATTTTTCAGGGCTACAAGTGCAGACGAATTTAACGGCTCGTAAGCCACCATACTTGCAGCTGATAATTTGGCGTGCTCAGCACCATCCGCTTGGTTATTCCGTAGCAATTGGTTGGGCAAAGCGCCCTGCGCTTCTAGGTCTCGTTGCGAAAGATCTTGTAGGGCTTTTACGGGCCCATAGGGTCGTGAACTGGTCATTTTCTTTTTAAGTAAAACCCACAGCCCGATCATAACTCCAACGGAAATTGCGACGAAACTACCATTTAGAATTATATCAGTTAGATTCACTAGCAGAGATTCGGATTTAGTCGCAGTTGGGCCGTGAGTAACAGTAGTTCTACTGACACTCGGAATTAAAAAGTCGCTCAAAGCTCATACTCCCTGATTTTTCGAAAAATTGTCCGACGGGAGACACCGAGCATTTCAGCAGCTCTCAATCGATTATTATTAACAGATTCTAGGGTTGATTTAATCGCGGCCTTTTCGATGTTTGCCATCGTCATTCCAACATGTACATTAATTTGCTTACCTTTTTCAGGCTTCATATTAGAATGGTTTTGTTCCACTTTGAGAGGTTTCATTTTGATTTGTTTTAAAATTGATTGTGGAACGGCTTCAACGTTTAAATGTTCAGTTTCCGAAATCGCCACCATACCCTCGATTGTATTACGAAGCTCTCGAACATTACCCGGCCAGTTGTGAGTCATAAGCGCGTTCAAAGCCAGCGTACTTAAACTCTTAACTGGTTTGTTATAAGCTGCACAGAACTCTTCTAGAAAAAAGTTAGCTAAAAGAGGTATATCATCTTTACGATTTCGGAGTCGAATCATCTGAATTTGAATCGTTCTAAGTCTGTTATACAGATCAGCCATAAATTTTCCTTCTGCAACCAAATCAGCTAAATCTGACTCATTAGAACAAACTAATCTTACATCTAGTTTCTGTGCAAAGTTAGCATTATCGCTAGTCTTGGTTTTGATAGTCTGATCCTGCTGGTTCAAACAATTCAACAAGATAGATTGATTTGATAGGCTTAGCCTACCAATTTCACTCAAAAATAGTGTGCCACCGTCAGCTGATTGGTAACGGCTGTGGTGGTTGTTTGTTGGGAGTGAAGAAGAAGATTTTTGCCAACCTTCCTGAACAGTAAACAGATCTGAGGAAGTAAAAAGATGATCGACCAAATCGCAGTTAAAAACAACGAACTGGCCAGCACGTAAACTGCGATGGTGAATAGATCTCGCGACCGTTTGACGCCCTGTCCCTCGCTTTCCTGTAATGAGTACTGGAGCACGAGACGTCGATATCTGAGAAACCAGTCGGCGCGCGTTCTGTATGGAAACCGAATTGCCCACCAAATTATATTTGTCGGTGTGCCCGTCTATTCTTAGTTTTAACTCTCTATTTTCGATCAGCAAACGACGAGTTGCTAGAATCTTTCGCAATAAATTTCTCAGATAGATTGGATTAACTGGCGTTGCTAACAAGTGGCTATGCTCGTGAGTTAACAATTCTTTTCGGCTGGATTCTTGTGCTAAATAGGCCCGATTAAGGTGAGCCGTAAGGAAAACTGCACCCACATCTGGGTTGGCTAACCGAGCTATTTCCAGTACTTTTAAACCATCCAATAAACCAGTATGCAACGGTGTGATCAGGGTATCAATTGGTATACGTTCCACTCGTTCCAAAGCCGCTTGAAAATTACTTGACACAAGCACATCAAGCGATTCGTCGGCTAAAACGGAGCGTAGCTGCTCGATCTGACGTTGATTGCTATTGACAATGAGTGCTACCGGTTGATCTTGCATCTGCTAAAAGTAATTCAAAGAGATCACTAAGTTACTAGTCAAGTTATGACCTGTGTATTGTAAGCATAATGAGCCCACCGGTCAAGAGAATAGGCCCAATTGATGGGTTCGGTGCCATCCGTAAGGATATAATACAAGCTCATATTATTCAAGTAACTGATGCATTCTGAAGAAGAAGCAAATGGAGTACAAGTTCCACCATGTTCATATATGGTGTCAAGACTTAGAAGCAAGTATTGATTTGATGACTATAAGAAAATGTTCCACGGTGTAGTAATCAAACAGCTAGAAGTCCATGGTATGACAATCGCCCCCATGAAAATTGGCGGTGAAGATACCTTCTTGTTTCCCAAATTTGGCGAAGCTGAAGTTGAGCAGACAACTGGCAATCCCCGTTGAAGAGCTCATCAACTAGCTTTTGGTGTTATCGATTTTGAAACTGCAGTATCTGATTTAGAAAATAAGGGATCCAAATTGGAAAATTTAAGACCGAATGGTTTGCCTTTGGCGTTATTTTCTGTCTCTGATGGAGTACAAATTGAATTAGTTGGTGAGTATATCTGGTAAACAATATTGGCCAACCAATTATTCTTTTTGTTTTTTTGTTGATAATTCCAATTATTTTTCTAGCCTTAGCCAAGGAATATCAACATCGAGTTGTGCTGCAACTTCAGATAAAGCTCTTAGGTGATCAATATGTAAGGATATGCCCTCTTTAATCGACTTTTGTCGATTATCCCACTCGATTTCTCCTGGCAAAAAAACTTGATCATTGTCAGGAGCTGTTCTGGATTTCTGAATAGTATCAATTCCATTCTCGACTTCAGAAACATACTCATCGTAGTCGGTGAAACTACCGACATTAATAGCAATAAAAAAATGCTCTGACGGGTTTTTGTCCCCACTTTCCTTGTGACAAGCTAGCAGGCCACCGACTAGTGGTCCAGCTAAAGTTCCCATAGCCAACGCTAAACCATATCCTCTGGCACCAGCGGCTGGAGCTAACATTCTTCCCATATCACTTGAAACAGTAACAGGTAAGCCTTCACTATCGAGTAGCCAGCCAGGGGGAATTGGTTCACCATACATGCGTAAGGTTTCAACTTTTCCCCAAGACGCCACAGCACATGCCATGTCTAGTAGGATTGGTTGTTTGGAGCCCGCGGGAAAACCATAACTCAAGGCGTTGTTAGCTAGTACAGGTTCGGCCCCACCTGGAGCGGCAACTGAAGCCCCACCAGTATTAGTTGTGGCGAAACCAATCATTTTCTGCTCTACAGCCATCATAGTGTAACAGGCGGCAGCCCCGTAGTGTCCTGAATTTCGAACACCAGTAGCTGCAATACCGGTCTTCTTAGCTTTTTCAATCGCATTACTCATCCCGTATACACAGGAAGGGTGCCCAATTCCATTCCCACCATCGATCACGGTATAACTGGGACCTTCTTCCACAATTTTGATTTCGGGATCCGCAATCAAATCACCACTAAAAATCGATCGTAAATATCGAGGTAAGGCACGTGTACCATGAGAATGTACGCCCCTCAGGTCAGTTTCTACCTGAAGATCCGCTATCAATTGAGCATGATCCGTTGGTATGCCGGCTTTAATACAGAGCTCGCGAGCTAACTCTTTCAGTGGGCCTGGTTGGACAACGATTTCTTGTGCGGATAAACTCATAGAGGGCTTCTCTGATTATGAATCACAGGTTTATAATATACAGGTCTTTTTTCTAAATACAAACCATAAATTAGGCATTCTCATGCTCAGTATCAATCCGACCGTCAGGACGTGCATGATCATCAGCCAAGCGGACAACATCATCCACCTGTGGTGTAGATACTTCATGCAAAATCAAGTCGGTCTTTGCCACCATTCTGTGAACAGTCGGCGGAGTAACAGTGAAATAGTCTCCCGCAACAACAGTTTTCCATTCATCGTCAAGTAAAACCTCAGCGGTACCTTCTACCACATAGATAGTCTCTAGTTTATGATGATGATACTGTAAGCTAGTTCGTTGTCCTGCATTTATTAGTAAGCGTTTGAAGCAGTAGTTATCATTGAGTTCTAACCATTCTTCTCTGCCCCAAGGCTTGTCGACAATTTGCATACACTCTCCAAATAATTCTGTGATCTAAGATGTCACTTCAAAAATAAATCATTTTGATCCTGACGTAGATGATAAATTAGCAACGGAAGATTAGGCGTGTTAGGCTCAAGGTGAAGTACCATTTCCGCTGCACTAATTGCCTCCGATATATAGCCCATCTTATAGCAAGTCCACCCCAACGCTGCATAAGCAACGGCTGAGTTGGGACTGTTCAACACCGCACTTCGTAGATAAGGTAAAGCTTGATTATACAGGTTTTGATTCAAAAGATGAAGTCCAGAATTGAGGTCAGAAATTGAATGGTGAGTGGTCATGAGGGGTTCGGTTTTTCCTCCACAACCAATATACAAACCACTTACAACTATTAGAAGTAAGAAAAGAAAAGAAAGAAAAAACCTATTCTTCATCCTTTCATCGATTAGTATTGCTATTTAGATCTTAGCTTCCTACAATTTTCCTCTCGAATGGTAATACCTTGTCGGTCGCAATATTCCAGAAAGGGCACGGCATATTTACGGCTAGTTTGGACTAACTCCCTAAATTCGGCTACAGTTAATGTCTGATTCTCTTCTAAATATTCAATGATCAGAAATCTAATCTGATCAAAGATGGAACGATGGACAAATATTCCATCTTCAATTTTGATTAACTGACCCAGATTAACTAACGCAGAAAATGTCTCTCTAACTGATGCTTCAGTATAGTCGTAGTTTGTCAAATGTATAACAGTATCCGATAAACTCGGAGTATTGATACCAGATCGTTGAAACAAATCTTCAATTTCATTTTTAATGGCAGCTTCGTTGCCATTAAACACAATTTGATGAGAAAAGAGGCGTAATTGATTGCCAACTTTTTCTACTTTCTTCTGAGTGACCATTCTTTGAATTAGCTTATCAAAAACCGATTCATTTAAACATAATTTCTCTCTAGCTTGGGCAATATTTAGACCGATGTCTAAGGGCGTATCCTGGTGGTAATCATTGAGTAACTGTTCAACTTTAAGCTCTACTGATTTAACCCGATTACTCGAGGATATTTCGGTCGGCTTTCCAGTCCACTGAACAATGTCCTCGGACTGAGTCAAATCGGATATCCAACTGGTTAATAGTTTTTCTGAAATAGAGAAGTAGTAGTGAAGGAAATCAACAGAAATCGAAAAATGGTCATCCAATATCAACTGCAAAACATCAAGATCTGATTGAGCCTGAGTCCACCGTTCCAACCTGTCAATTGTATCTTCACTCATGCGTTTATGCCGATCCGCAAACGGATTTAATACTCTCCCACCACCAACAGTATGTTCAGCAGAAGAATCTCTCAAGATAAACCGATCGTCTTTAAATGTCAAAATTGGCTTATCTAATCGTAGCTGCATTGGGGCTATATCACCAGGGAAAACTGCGTCTTCGATCAACATAATCGCTCGGCAGAACACTTCGCAGGTACCAATGTAAAACCTCAAAGGAGCCCAGTGTTCCAACATTCGAGGAAACGAATCGAGAACTTGAACGTGTACGTCTATATTGTTAGTAGTGAGAGAAAATTTTAGAGGACATAGCACTGAACCTCTTGGAACCTGACCTAATGACGTTCCAGATAGATTCAGGGCGGTACGTTGGCCATCCATAGCTGTTTGGACATTATTTCCGTGTACTTGAATACCACGTACTCGAACTTCATCGCCGGCAGGTAACACCTGTAACCGCTGCTCACGATGAACCACCCCGCCGATTAACGTACCAGTAGTGACAACTCCAAATCCTTTTTGGCTAAATGCACGATCCACATAGAGACGCCCTCTACCACTCTGCGAAGACTGGATAGGAACCGATGCCGTTGGTAATTTTTCACAAATGATTTTCTTTAGTTGATTAATACCTTCGCCCGTTATAGATGAGACAGCTGCAGTCGGAACATTGGCTAAGCTTGTCTCATATAATAATTCTTTTGTAAGTTCAATAGTCTCTTGTAACTGATCCATCGAGACCAAATCAATCTTTGTAATTACTAATATACCATTCGAAATTCCTAACAAGTCGATGATTTCCAAATGCTCGATGGTTTGTTCTTGCATTCCTTCTTTGGCATCTACTACTAGTAGAACCATGTCCATTCCATAAGCACCTGAAAGCATACTACGTATGAATTTTTCGTGTCCTGGGACATCTATGATCCCAGCCCTAGATCCATCTAGCAGATCGAAGTAGGCAAAACCAAGCTCAATTGATAGACCTCGTTCCTTTTCCTCTTTCAATCGGTCAGTCTCAATACCTGTCAATGCATGGATCAATGCACTTTTACCATGGTCAACGTGACCGGCTGTTCCTATAATTGTATGTTTGGTCGCTTCTATCATCTTAATCTGTTCAATGTTCTTTAGGCTACCACATATCACTTTCGTGGGCAATAGTTGAAACGAAGATAAATGAATAATGAAGTGAAAGCACTTCGAATAATAACTGCTTATTTCTTTGCCTTTACATGTTGCTACTTCTTCTTATAGAATGAGTCGTTTATTATTTTTCCGTAAGTCAACCGTACGTAGAATTTTGATAATTTAGTATTCTAGGAGAAATTACACGTGAGACCCAATAGACTAAGACAGTTACTCAAAACGGATCGTCCCAGCATCGGTACTCACATCCATACTACTTGGCCATCGATGATGGAAGTAATCGGACATACTGGTGTTTACGACTATGTCGAGTTTGTAGCAGAATACGGTCCTTTTGATCTTCATGATTTGGATAACTTGTGTCGAGCTGCAGAACTCCATAACTTATCCAGTATGATAAAAGTGGATCAAGAACCTCGTGGGTTTCTAGCTCAACGCGCCATTGGGTCAGGATTCCAAAGTGTCTTGTTCGCAGATTGTCGTACCGTTGAAGATGTGAAGGAATGTATTCGTATTACGCGCGCTGATACTCCAGAAGATAATGGTACTTACGGAGTCGCCACTCGCCGATTTTCCTATATGGGTTATGGTGGCGGTACAGACTACGTTCAAGCTCTGAGAGAAGTAGTCGTAGTGATTATGATAGAGAAATCAGGTACTGTCGATAACTTAGAAGAGGTATTATCAATTGAGGGGGTGGATATGATTCAGTGGGGTGGAGCTGACTATTCAATGAGTATCGGGAAGGCTGGTCAGCGTGGAGATAAGTCAATCCAAGAAACAGAAAAACGCGTTTTTGAAACAGCCATTTCTATGGGGGTTCCACCGCGAGCGGAAATTGGTAGTCCAGAGCAAGCTAAGTACTATATTGATTTAGGCGTCAAGCACTTCTGTATCGGTACTGATGTGCATATTCTGTATAGTTGGTGGAAGAATAATGGCGATGAGTTACGAAGAGTAGTTGAAAGAGCCTAACCTGATTATCCGTTTATTTAGAATAAAAATATGGAACAACTAAAAGCAAGTATCGAAGCCGAAATCAAAACCGGTCGGATTGGAACTCCTGTCTTTTTAAGATGTTTTTATCAAGTCAATCAGCAGTTCACAGATCGAGGTACGATTGAGACTTTAATCAATTTGGCCAATAGTTGGATGCATTCAGAAATAGAATTTAGCCACCTTCGAGAGGATGATTGTCAGACCACTGTCTTGCTACAATTTGCTGATGGTGAATCAGCCCTTCTATCTGCCAATTATTTGACTGACGCCATTCAAAAATCAACCATTGACCTGCACCTGATTGGTAGTCGGGGGGTTATATACCACCAATGTGCATTGGAGTATGAATATGTCTAGTAAGACCTATGGTGTGCTACTGGTCGGTGGGATGCGCTCGCACCAAGAAAACTATGCACTTCAATTCCAAGCTGATCGGCGATGCAGACTGGTGGCGGTAGCAGATCAAGAAGATGCTCCGATTGACCGTGTCATGTTGAATCAAGCACTAGCCGATGAACTCGATTTGCCTTACCAGAATTTAGAAGTCGCGTTAGAGAGAACTGATGTTGATATTGTTTCCTTATGTCCAGAAGTCGAGCGAAGAGCAGAAATTGCCGTTCGCTGTGCTCAAGCAGGAAAGCATCTATATTTAGATAAACCTTTAGCCTTAAACTCATCATCAGCAAGCAAGATTGTCTCCGCTGTACATGAATCAGGTGTCAAAGCTCAGATGTTCAGTAACGTACATTGTAATTGGGCAAAAGAAGCCAAGACTACTTTGGAAGAAGGAGAGATTGGCCAACTTCGAGCAATCCACTGTGACATAACTTTTGCTAAAGGGCACCCAGGGTCGGTAAAACAACAAAGAAGGATAGAAAGTGGGAAACGTTCCCGTTATACATTTGCCGAAGCCAAGCCAGAACTATTCGATATTGGTGTTTATGCAGTATCAGTAATTAATTGGATTACAAATCAACCAGTCAAAAGCCTGGTTGCTACCACGGGCAACTACTTTTTTAAAGAACATCTAGCTTATGATGTTGAAGATTTTGGTTCAATTGTTATGGAATTAGCTGATGGCACAACAGCTACGATTAGTAGTGGTCGTTTTGGGTGGACTAGTCACCCACTTGGTGGTATCCAGAGAATCAAATTGGTGGGAAATGCAGGAATTGTTGACTTCGATGCTAACCAACCAAGATTAGAAGTTCATGCTGCTGAACCATCTTTTCAACCTCCTGTGCCTCATCCTCTAGATCCGATGGGGATGTGGAGTAGTACCACTAATGGTATCATGCAAAAAAATAGGTGGAAACCAATTTCTGGTCAGAATTGGATTGAAGAAGAATTTCGCTCCTTTATTGACGCAATTGATATTGGAACACCGATCGAGATGACTGTCGAACTAGCTGCTCAATCAGTTGAGGTGATTACGGCTGCTTATCATTCGGCAGCCAGTGGTCAAACAGTTAACATAACTTGAGTGACTATGGTAATACGGAAGCATTGTAGTCGCATCTACAAGCAAATTAAGTATTGTTTACGTCAACCCAGTTTCTCATGGATTGATTTTTTTCGTTTGTGCCAACGTAACAGGTATTGGTTGTGGCATCCACAAAGATGGCTAAAAACAGTGGGAATCACTGGCACAAATGGGAAAACAACAGTCGCACATTTTTTGTCGCAAATTCTTAGAATTTCTGGACACACGGTTGGTCAACTTGGTACTCATAACCACTACATTGGGGATCTATGTTTACCGAGTGAACTAACCACACCCAATTCAATTACCATTCACCATCTATTGTCTTCTATGATTAGTGAAAATGCTTCACATTTAGTCATGGAAGCATCATCTCACGGACTAGCACAAGATCGGCTGCGCGACTTGACTTTTTCAGTGGCAATTTTCACGAATTTAAGCCAAGATCACTTGGATTATCATGAAAATATGGAAGACTACCTGTCAGCGAAAATTCGACTATTCCATCTAGTACGAAATGATGGTTTAATTCTGGTTAACACCGATGATGTGCGATCCGAGACTATTTTACGTCATGCACATCGGAAGTTAAATCGGAAAGTTCGAACGTTTGGATTGAGTTCATTAGCAGACTTGAAGGCAATAGGAATAAAATCAACACTTAGTGGTACTTCTTTTGAGGCCGTTACACCCGAGCAAAGCTTTGCTGTAGAAATACAACTTCCCGGGCGACACAATGTTTCAAATGCTCTAGCAGCTTTGGGGGCCGCCCAGTTTTTGGGTTTGAGTAATAATATGATACAAAAAGGTCTAAAACAGACCGTAGTAGCAGGACGATTCGAATCTGTCGGGAATGAAGCTAAGCCTGTAATAGTTGATTTCGCCCATTCGCCTAAGGCTCTGGAGTGTTTACTCGAAACGGCCAGACAATTCGTTCAAAATCGACTAATCTGCGTGGCCAGTTGCAACGGTGACCGAGATCGAAGTAAACGACCTTTAATGGGACAAATTGCAACGTCTCTGTCTGATCATGCTATATTAACCAGTGGAAGCCCGAGATCGGAAAGAGCGGAGCAAATTTTGGCGGATATGCAGATAGATTTAGCGCTTAATCGATCGTATCAAGTGATACCTGATCGACGACTGGCTATAGAAATAGCTCTGGATATCGCAACTGATCAAGATTTAGTCGTTGTCGCAGGGCGTGGGTGTGACGCCTTTATAGAAAACGGGCCCAACAAAACACCGTTTGATGACCGAGATGTCGTTCGTTCCTGTCTGATAAGGTAAATAAGGCTGAGATTTGATCATTATCCGTCAATATAACTCATCTGTAGCTAAACGAAATCCGATCCAGTTGGGAGCTTGATCAGGTGGATGAGCCGCGCGATTGGCACATCGACCACTAAATTTTCCTTTTGTATTCCAGGATCCTCCCCTAATAACTTTCCGTCGCCCTTCCTTCGCTCCTTTCGGATTTACATTTGGGGAGTATTTATAAGTTTGTGCGTGAAACCAATCACCACACCATTGATAACAATTTCCTACCATATCTTGGCATCCATAAGGACTGACATTTTTCTCGTAAAATCCAACTTGAACTAGTTGCTTGAAACTGGACTCGGCGAAATTAGCTCGATTCAGTTTCCACTGATCACCCCAAATATACTGACTCCCATCTACTCCACGAGCAGATTTCTCCCATTCAGCCTCGGTCGGTAGTCGGAATTTTTGATTGTTTTCCGTGCTCAGCCAATCACAAAAAGCTACAGCATCATACCAAGTAATACCGACAATTGGCATCAATGAGGAATTGAACCTAATATCATTTTGATAACGTGGGGTAGACCGGCCGGTCTTAGAAACAAAACTTTGATATTGAGCACCAGTTACTGGATAGCGCCCGATATAGAAGTTATCCAACATTATTTGTCGCTGCGGTTCTTCTTCGTCACTCTTACTTCGACGTGTCCCCGGTACGGTACCCATTAAAAACGGGCCAGCAGGAATAAATATAAAATCACCAGCAGAATACAAAACTGTCCTAGCAGAAGTGTACCGTTATTCGGTTCCTCAAATCTTCAGTATAACTAGTTAGACTAAAGGATCTCGATACTCTCACCCTGTCGCTCAGAAGAATTTGCCATTGCCATGTCTATTTCTCTGTCCGTCCTAGCATTAAAAAGTCCATATTCAGGCGCTGAACCTGTCTGAATTGCCTCTTGGATACTAGTTAGAGCCGCAGCCAAAGAAATCTGACCATCGGTCAGTGGATAGGTGCGATATGGATTCTCCCATACAATCTCAGGAGCACTATCAACCACGTAGGCATCCACCACATCGATCTCATCAACTTTTATCGTGCGTCGCTGCACACTGACTTCCTTTGTCTCTCCAGAACCATCACCAACAGCGATATCCAAACCTACGCACATTCCTCTTCGCCCATAAATCTCTGTGCTTGCTTTAGCCCGTCTCCAACGGATAGGCGATTGGTACGCAGCTGATGTGAAATCGTAGACCGCACGGACCCCACCCCGAAATTCGATAATCCCGTGTTGCCATTGCTCTGATTGAATCTCAGCGCCAGATGGAAGGCTATGTGGTTCTACACCATAATCACGCTGAAACCCCCAAACTCGAGTCGGTGGTATATCAAAACCAACGTAGCTACGGAGAACGTTAACAGCATGATAGCCATGCCCGATAAAACGAGCATAAGCAAAATTAATATCACCAATCAGGCCTGACTGGACTAATTTTTGTTTGATTCGCTCGTGTGGCCGCCGAAAATAAGGTTCAGAAACCTCGACTATTACACGATGTAATTGGGCAAGCCGTCCCAAACGGTCAATCGAAGGCAAGTCAACACCTATTGGCGTGTCAGCAAGAAGATGAACATCGTGTTCTAAAACCTTAATCGAGTCGTCGTGAACTTTCATCGGATCACTAGCTACAACACAAAGATCAACTTGATGATTCGCAAAAAGGGCCTCTTCATCCGAGTAAGTGGACACACCAGTAAAATCAGCCAATCCATCAGGAAAAGCTTGATTGTCGGAACAAACCGCCACTAGCCTAAACCGATCTGACATAGCCGTCAAGACTCGCATATATTCTTGAGCTCGCTTCCCGGCTCCTATTATCGCCACCTTGAGTTGGTCCATCTACTCGCCTCCTGAATGGGATTTTAGCACAAGCCCAAACTTGGTGCAAGGCCAAACCATACGATTAAAAAAGCCAAACCATACGATTAAAGTATTAAATAAAAGTTGTAAATCCAATTTTCTCATTTTATAATGGACTTCCATGATCTCAGTCTAAATTTACCATTTTCCGGATAATATATAAGGATAAAATAAATGCATCGGGCTACCCCACACCTTCGTAGCAAATTTGGAAAAGGATCAATTCATCCTTCAGAAATGAAATTGATTAAAGACGAGAAAAGTGACACAAAAATCTGGCAAATAACATCAGACAATTCAATTAATCATAATCTTTACTTTTTGACGTCTACTTTTACCCCGAATCAGAAAAATCTGGTGTTTACTTCCTACCGGTCTGGACAGTCAAATTTTTATCTAGTTGGTTTTCCTGATGGTGAAATTCGACAATTAACATATGAAGATGATATACACGGCTATTCAGGTCTCATTTCACATGATGGTTCTGTTCTTTTTTATACTGCAGGTGATAAAATCAAGTCCATCATGATCGAAACCCTAGAAGAGTCGGTGTTAGCACAATTTCATGGTGGAAGTTTGGGCGAATGTAGTTTAAGTTGTGATGGAAAGTCGCTGGTTACGGCCTTGAAGAAGAATGGGAAATCGCATATTACCGTTACAAATACTGATGGTTCTGGTGGACAGGTGATCTTTACTGCAGCAGAACAGACAATAATTCATCCTCAATTTCATCCTAGTTCTCCCGACTTAATCGCTTACTCGGGAGATCCAGCTCCAAGGATGTATATCATTAATCGGGACGGTAGCCACAACCATCTTTTGTACGATCACGACAATAATGAGTTTTTAGTTCACGAAACGTTTTTAGGTCAACAAAAGGAGTTGATTGTTAGTCATTGGCCTTATGCGTTACGAAGAATTTCACTGGAAACTTTAGAAATGCAAACCATCGCTGACTTCAACGCCTGGCACATTTGTAGTAACAGGGCTGGAACTAAAGTTTTGTGTGACACGATTCACCCTGATATTGGGCTAAGGCTAGTTGATGTTTCATCTGGCCAGCACTCCGCCATCTGTTATCCAAAAAGTTCATCAAAAGGTAGTCAGTGGGAAAAAGATCGATATGCGGTGGCAGAAGATTGGAATAAGGCTAAACAAACAGAAGATCGATCAGCAGCCTTAAGCTGGATGGAAATGGAAGTGGATACAGTTTATGGTCCTCAGTGGACACACCCACACCCATCATTCAGTCCAGATGAGACCCTAGTGGTATATACGTCGGATGTGTCCGGGCACCCTCAACTTTATGTAGCCGAAATACCAATAATGTTTTAGTGAAGGCGCAAATTGTATTAGTAATTTGTACTAGATTCGTTGGATTCCATTAAGGCCACGTAGCTATCGTATCGAGATTGCTCAATACGACCGGATTGCAAAGCTTGCCGAATCTGGCAGTCGGGTTCAGTAAGGTGCAAGCAATCTCTAAACCTGCATTGACCAAAGTATTTTTCCATCTCCGGGAAATATAGTGTTATATCTTTGGCATCAATGCCCCACAACCCTACTTCTCGAACACCTGGTGTATCTGCAACAACTCCACCAGTTTCCAAGTCGTACAATTCAACCATGGTTGTTGTATGTTTTCCTTTCTTGAGCTGTTGACTAACTTCGCCTACTTTCAATCCCAAGCCGGGTTGGACCATGTTCAAAAGGCTGGATTTCCCAACACCAGAAGCACCAACGACTACGCTAAATTTATTGGCCAGTGTTTTTCGCAGTAGTTGTATAGTTTCAGGTTTTCGAGTACTAGTATAAAGCGTTTGGTAACCGAGTGATACATAAGTGTGATCTATCTTTTCTGTAATCTGTTGTACACGACTAGGACGTAATAAATCCACTTTATTTATACAAATAGTAGCAGAAAGATTGCCGTAGTCCGCCAAAATCAAAAAGCGGTCAATAAAGCGGTAGTTTAGTTTGGGTTGCCTCGCAGATGCAACAATTAGTACCTGCTCAGCGTTAGCTACAATAATCTGCTCAATGACACCACTTGGATTGGGGTGCCGACGTGCAAGCTTAGTTTGCCGCGGCAATAAGCTTTCGATTACACCTTGTTCTTGGTTAATTTGCACCAATTCAACCCAGTCTCCAACTGAAACAGGGTCGGCATAGATCCGCTTACCTTTTATCGATCGCAAATCTCGCTTCAGGCTTCCTCTCAATTGACAAACAAGAGCCTTCGGTTCCCCTTTCGGTGAGTTGGAGGCTCTCACATCGTAAAAATTATTTCGGGCTCTAATAACTTGCCCTCTCAATTTGATTTCGTCAACCGGTAACATAAATCCTTATTTAATTTTTGGGGCTAACGACCAAATCGCCTCTGCCTTTTATTATAATCTCTAATAGCTCGCAGAAAGTCAATCTTTCGAAAGGCTGGCCAAAAAGTATCACAAAAGTAATATTCAGCATACACGCTCTGCCACATAAGAAATCCACTCAATCGAATCTCACCACTAGTTCGAATAATTAAGTCTGGGTCAGGTAAATCTGATGTGTAGAGATGTTCAGTTATCGAAGTGACGTCGATTTCTTCAATTAAATCTCCAATCGGTTTATTTTTCTCATTTTGGCTAATCAGATAATTACGAAATGCTTCCACCACTTCTTCGCGTCCCCCGTAGGCAACAGCAACGTTAAGGATAAATTTATCATAATTTTTAGTAATGGCTTCTGCTTCCCGAATAGTTTCCTGTAAGCTTGCAGGAAGTAGATCAATTTTCCCCATTGATCTTATATGGACTTGATTATGGTGAACTTTATCACTATGAATCATCTCTCGCATTTTTTCTTCAATCACATTTAGAATGTCACGTACTTCTGAGCCGTCCCGCTTAAAATTATCCAAAGAGAAAATCCAAATTGAAACGATCTTAACACCTAACTCTTCACACCATCCAAGAAATTCTTCCAGCTTATCAGCTCCGTCATAGTGGCCACGAACAACGTTAACAAATCCAGATTCTTTTGCGTAGCGTCGGTTTCCGTCTAATATAATTCCGATATGTTCTGGTATTTTCCAGTTATCTACTTGCTTTTCTAGCCGATAGCGATAAATTGAATATAAAAACGGGCGAAAAAGATGTTTAATTATCGTCCAAATTTGCATTAATACTAATAAATCGTATTTTTGAGTAAGGAGGAAACTACCTAGCTTAGGTCTACCCCTGCGCAGGATAGCACAAGGTCAAAAATGGGTCAAGAAAGGCATACTCCAGCACATCCGAACTCCGTGTGTCTGCCTGATGTGCTGTTTTCGGATATGTTCAGGCACAAAAAAAGCGACACATCCGAAGACATGCCGCTTCTGAAGGGATAAGTTAAGTCGTAAGTAAACTAACTTATCTTATTCTTTTCCTTTGGTTGTAAACTTGACAGTTCCGCCTTCTAGAGCGTTACCAGCAGCATCCTTAACACCACCAATAGTAATGACATAGGTAGTTTCATTAGCCAATGTCTTTCCGGCCAACATAGTCAGAGAGACTTTCTTGCCTTCCCACGCGGCTTCGGTTCCAATTACGTCTCCGCCTTCCGGCTTCAACTCAACTGTACCTTGACTAACTTCTTCACTAAATTCAATTACGATACCTTTTTCGTTAAGTGGTGCAGGGTCAACGTCTTTTGCGCCATTCTTCACGTTACCACCAGACACCTTAGGAGCGGTCTTGTCGGCAGCCTTGAGTGTGTAGGTCAAAGCTTGTGGTCCGCCATCAGAACCGTCTTTGTTTTTCCACGTAATATTCAAACTGGCGGCTACTGGAATAGTCCAGTTTTTGCCACTTCCAGTGGCTCCTGCTACGGACTCAACTGGCTGGTCGAATGCTAGAGCGATCGTCGCATTAGCAGCAACTTCGCTACCAGATGGAGGGGTTGCGGTAACGGCCGTGGCCGCGGCTGGACCCTCGTCTTCTTCATCGTCTCCACAGCCTAGGGAGAATGCGGCAATCAAAACCGCCATCATCAATGCCAAAGCTCTCAAAGTTTTTTGCATCTTTGCTAATACTCCTTACAAAAAAATACAAATAGTGTTATAGAAGTGAAATCGTTAGGTTGATACGTTTGTTCTCAAACCGGAACCAGCCGGGGACTATGCCTCTGAGAACCTCCAATTGTAAAGCACCGTAAGAATTTCGATGCATAGTCTAACAGGGTTAGTTTCTTTTGTAAAGGTAAAACTTCAGTTTTTTTTAGAAAAAAATACGAGACCTGTATTTTCAATTATTAAAAGACCCACAAGGAGATAATGAACTAAAACAAGCCCATCTGTTCACCTTGCACATAAGTAGCCTGAAATTCGGAAGTAGTAGCGGAGTTGGTGAATGACTCTACAAATTCTGCTAATCCATTAAAGGGGACCGAAATGGCTCCCGATTTGATCAGCTGGCTACAACCTTCTGCCAAATAATCGGTCCGACTTCCCCAGTCGATAGAACAAACAAACCGCCCCTGCTCACGTGCAAAACTAGCGGCTCTTAGTACCTCGTCATCTACCAATGATTCAATAACGATAGTCGCGATTGATAAGCCTGTAGTCACCCGGTGCCGAGCTAATAAATTAGCTGCAGATAATGGAGTCGGAAAAATATGCTCCGAAAACAAAGCGCCTCTTGTCTGAATTTGAAGGGATAAGGACTCATTTTCTGGTGGATAAACTGATAGGAGGTCGGTTGGCAAAACAGCGCATGTCAGACCATCGCAAGCCAGAGCCGTGGTATGAGCGGTGAGATCAACTCCCTTATCTAGGCCACTGGCAATCGTGTACCCTGATTGAACTAATAAGTTAGTCAATTCTAAGGTGACAGCAACACCTTCGGAGGTCGGTGTACGGGTCCCCACTATAGCTACTGTTGGCTTCTGAACCGACTTGAAGTCTCCCCGGCAAGCCAAAGCAACCGGAGCGTTAGAAATCTGTTTGAGTTGCTCAGGATAGGTGGCTTCTTGCCAAGTAATGATCTGAATCCCTTGAGATTCATACCAATCAATATGACGACGCAAGTCAGACAAACCAATTCTAGTCTTTTGTAGTTTGGCTGCTAATAGTGAATCGAACATAGGCAAGCGAGCAATTTCCGTTAAATCAGCCGAGAATGCAGCTTCGAGGGTTTCAAATTCCCGTAATAGGTAACGAACTTGAATTGGCCCAATACCCCCGATACTAGCCAGAGCTAACCAGAATTCTTTACCTGTTTTTGTCGCGTTTTTTTCTACTGATTGTGGCATTTTGACAATCTTGCGTCTAGTCAGTATTACATCGCTCTACAACTTCCGTAACCTGATCAAATTTTGGCTTCAAAACAGGATAGAGGTCTTGGTAAATTCGGTAGTATTGTTCGTAAATTTCTACATGATCCGAAATTGGATCAGTTCGAGAAGTAATCTTAACAATTTGGTCAGTTGCAGATTCTACGCTGGAATAAACACCTGTGCCAACACCGGCCAGAATAGCAGCACCGAATGCTGGTCCCTCTTCGATGTTAATCGTGACAATTTCCGCTTGATAGATATCGGCTTGCATTTGTCGCCACAAAGTGGACCTGGAACCACCACCAGTTGCGTAAATTTGGTCAACGGTCGTCCCTAAACCTCTAATTAGCTCAAGTGAGTCTCTCATACCATAGGTAACGCCTTCCATTACCGACCGAACTAAGTGTGAACGTTGATGACGGAGCGTCAAACCAAAAAAATTGGCTTTCGCGTTAGCGTCTGCATGTGGTGTTCGCTCACCAGCCAAGTAGGGTAAAAATATCAGGCCTTCACTTCCCACCGGGGCAGTTGCTGCTTGTGCCCCGAGGAGATCATAAGGATCTGTACCATTTGCTTTAGCTTCGCTCAACTCTCGTTGAGCTACTGTATCCCTGAACCAACGGTAAGCACCACCAGCGGATAGCATTACCCCCATTATGTAGCATTTATTCGGAACGGAGTGACAAAAGCTATGCAATCTTAAATCAGGGTCTACTCTGACTTGATCACTATGAGCTAAAACTACTCCCGATGTCCCTAGACTAGCGGAAACACGTCCTTCTTTGACAATCCCATTACCGACTGCACTACACGCATTATCTGCACCGCCTCCAACAACCGGAGTGCCAGCTAGCAAACCTGTAATTTCTGCGACATTCGGTGTGATTTGCCCACACACATCGACTGATTCGTAAGTTGACGGCAGGAGACCGGGGCGGATATCTAATTTGTCTAGAACTACTTGAGACCATTCTCTTTGTTTGATATCAAACAGCAAGGTGCCAGCCGCATCAGACACCTCCATCGAAATTTCCCCAGTCAATCGAAACCGAACGTAATCTTTCGGTAAGAGAATATTCGCAGTTTGCTCATAAATCTCAGGCTCATGGTCTCTTACCCAAATTATTTTTGGTGCCGTAAATCCTTCTAATACTGGATTACAAGTACTTTGAGTCAGAATCTCAGTGCCAACAGTTTCCCTAATGTATTCGCACTGACCACTTGTACGTACATCGCACCAAAGTATGGAAGGCCTCAAAACTTGATGTTTTTTGTCCATAATTACCAAGCCGTGCATTTGGCCGGACAAACCAATACCTTTAATGTCTGCCTTATTGATTTCAGACTTTTCCATTACTTCTCTAACTGTGTTGACTGTAGCTTTCCACCAATCTTCCGGCTCTTGTTCAGCCCATTTTGGGTGAGGGGTATACAACGGATATTCTTCTAGTGCGCTAGCTAATTGGTTCCCTCTCTCGTCGACTAAAATTGTTTTTGTTCCAGTAGTTCCAATATCAATTCCAATCAAATAAGACATGTTATTCCTCCTCGACTCTACTTGTTTCCGACAATTTTTCAAGTTGTTTTAAGGTTTTTTCCAACTGATTTAATTTTTCCCCGTAGGTCGACCAATCCCCCAATCGTTGAGCCTCAACAGCTTCTTGGAAAACTAGATTAGCATGCTCCACTAAATAAAATTGGTCGTCAAAAGTTGACGCCTCATTTTCTGATTTAGTGGATATATCTCCTAAGACTGGAGTTGGTCGTGCCAACTCGTTAGTACTGACATTGAACAATTTTCGTAGAGCCAAATCTAATGTCTGTCCCCATTCTACTTTTTCTTTGTAGCCAACTACCACTTGCCTGAGTTCTGGAATTGCTGATTCTTCGTTTTCCGATTGAATATAAATTGGTTCCACATACAGAAGAGCATCACTAATTGGAATGACTAGTAAATTTCCCCTTAGAACTCGTGAACCCTGTGTATTCCACAAACTAATCTGTTGTGAAATTTCACCTTTTTGATCGATAAAACTCTCCACCTGCATGGGACCGGAAGCTAATTTCCCTTTAGGAAATCGGTATAAAAGTAATTGTCCATAATGTTCTTGGTCACAACGAGCAGCCATCCACGCTGTCAGGTTCGGTTTGTCTTTGGGAGTAAATGGTAGCATTAGAACAAACTCTGCGGCCTCTTCTCCTGGCACCTTGACTATAACATAATACGGGGCGACTTCTTGAGTGTCACTGGATGCCACCGGTTGAATAGGCATGGTTGGAATCCCAAACTGAGAAGGCAATTGAGGTTGTGTATCTGGAGAGCGTGCAGTTCGACTATAAATTTCCTGCCCAACTTGCCATTGATCCTCTTTTGCGTAAAACGTAGTGGGATCCTTCATATGATAATCCAAATAGGCTTTAGCTTGGATTGAAAAGAGTGTCATCGGATAACGGATATGCTCTTGTAAGTCGGATGGCATCTCACTTATCGGTTTCAGCAAATCCGGAAAAATTTGATTATAACAAAGAGCCAGTGGATCCTCTTTATCGTCCATTACATAGAAATTGACTACACCATCATAAGCATCAACTGTGACCTTAACTGAGTTTCGAATATAATTACCCCAAGGAGTTTCTCCTGATGGGGTACGTAGGCGACGCGCTTGACCAGCACCCTGTCGTTCGGCAATAGCCGATCTGATTTGGTGTTGCATGGGTGATGCATATGGATAAAGGTGAGTAGTGGTATAGGCGTCTAGCATCCAAACTAATCGATCGCCATGAATAACTAAGTACGGGTCTTGGTCATAGTGAAGAAATGGAGCAATCTTTCGAACTCGATTCATAATATTACGATGGTACAAAACGCGACTTTTAGGGCCAATTCGCCCCTTTAGCACAAATTTAATTTCATTATCAAATTTGAGAGCGTAGATGACTTGTCGCCAGATTGAAGACAACTCTACTCCACCCACACCCTGATAGGTGTATTTTTGGTACCGCTGCTGGTCAAGAGGATAGTCGAACTCGAGATCTTCACTTTGACCTGGATGAACGATAATGTAGTGTTCATTTAGATTGTTGTTATAAAAGCCACCCTCACCATAGTAAATTCTGGGTTCAAAATCCGTAGAAAATTGATCAGACCATTCTGATTCGAAGTTAATTGGATTCATATCTCGAATATACATTTTTGGCTTGCCATCGTCGTTAATTCCATCGCTATCCGTTTCTGATACTGGACTCATCACTAATCCGTATCCGTGTGTATAAACATAAGTGCGCTTGAACCAATCCGTTGCAATACCAGGCATATCGTCGATATTTAGCTCGCGTGCAGACAACATAACTTGTTTGAGACCATTACCCATTCTGTAACGATCAACACCAACTCTAATGAAATCATACTGTGGTCGAAGCTCTTGCAATTGACGATAGGTTCGGCGAAGTGGGCGCCAGTCCCACAAGCGTATGTTTTGCATGACCTCTCGATTGACCGAATGATAAATTTGATCATAGCTTAACTGACTTTCCAACGGACGCTCTTGTTCAGAAACAACATCATCCTCCAAATTGTAAGCGTGAAGTGTAGCTTTGATATTGTAGTTGATATACTCTGTTTCCAAATCTTGAGCATTTGGGTTAACTCGAAACTCTTGTACGAATGATGGATACATGTTACCAAGAAAACCTATAGTCAACAGAAATGCTAAACCAATTAAGGCATACCGTCCTAGTTTTACAAACAGACTAATAAAGAAACTTAAGCTGCTGATTGCTGATAGCACCATCATAATCCGCAATACAGGAAGGCGTGCATGGACATCCGCATACCCACCACCACCTTTAAAGTTTTTGTTGCTTGCCAAATAGAGTAGATCGTACATCATAAACTGGTGTTGCCAAGCGTAGGAAGCCAGTGCTAGGCCAACCAAGGTAAATAAGTGGAATTTAACTTTCGTTGGTGGTTCCAGTTGGTTTCGGTTGCTAAACAGTGAACCATGAAAGAAATAGATTATGCCTGTTACCAAAGTCATTAGAATCAACAACCCAAGTATGTTGCCACAGATGTATCTTAGAAATGGGAGACGAAAGATGTAAAAACTAATTGGGTTATTAAATACCGGGTCACGAGTTGGAGCATATAGGATAGCTCGATCAGATTTGCCGATACTTTCGATTCGCCGATCAAGAGCAATACGACACGCATCGATGGATGAATCGATACTTTCGATGGTAGCGGTTTGTTCATCTGTTCCATTTGTTATTTTGACGACATCGCCACTTTGTATCCCTTTAGCCTTAAAGTCATTTATAGGAATGATGATGGTTGATTGATTATCGGGGTCTATTTCTAATTTCGTTGCTGAATTAAAAGTAAGGGAATTGACATCAAAATAGCGAAGGAAAATCTCCCAACGATCGCTAGCAGAATAACCAGATAGTAAACTATAAGCTACGGCAAAAACACACAATACGCCGTAGACCAACTTACGTAAATCAAAATCAATTCCGCTACCGATGGGAATAGCATCTAGGATTTCAGGGTTGAATCGGCTTGGTGAAAATCGCCAGACCAGGTAAAGATTACCCAAGGTGATGAGGAGAAAAATAAGTGTAGTCAGACTACCAACCCAGATTTTAGTTAAAAGGATTTTACTAAAAACACTTGAGTAACCAATCATTTCGAACCAGAGAAAATCTGGATAAATTTTGACCAAGACCGAGACTATTCCCGTCAGAAATGCCGCGGCACACAGAAAAATTAGGCTTCTAAAATTACTTCTTTCCATATTCTATATCCAAGGTTAAAAGGTTTGACCTAAGCCAAAGTGGTAAACGGGTTTCGCTTGAATTGTCTGCAAGTTAGTTCGTCTAGCAATGGCAAAATCGAGTGAAAAATACCCCAGCCTGAGTCTCATTCCTAATCCTACTGAGCCTTTAATATCGTCGAGATAGTAACCCTTTCGCCCTTTCTGGAATGGTTGATAGGCATTATTTTCATTGAATTCGAACGGAGACCATACGGTTCCAAAATCGGCAAAAGCCATGCCACGGACACCACCGATCGAAAACACAAAGGGCCAGGCTAAACGTATCTCATCGATTAAAGGTACACGTAACTCAAAGTTTATCAACCCCATTCGAGTACCGATAAAAGCTTCATAACCATATCCTCGTAGAGTATCGATGCCGCCCAGATAGAAGAGCGATTGATCTTGGCCAAAACTACTCCCTAAGAAAGTACGCATGGCAAAACTAGAACGACGACCTAGCCTGAAGTATTTCCGAATATCAAAGACGATCGTTGTAAGATCAAGGTCGCTTCCAGCTTGGTCAAATGATTTCTCTAGAGTTAGTTTCATCCGGTGACCTGAGAAAGGACCAGCCGAGTGCCATATCGTAGTATCACTAACAAGAGAAGCAATACCTAAAAACAATAGTCCCCTTCCTTGGTCATAGGAATTAAAGCTGGGTCTAGAAAGGTAATAGTTATAGGAAAAAGGGGTAGTATAGATCTGGGTCTGTAGATCTAGTCGATGATAACGATTAAACGGGTAACTGACATAACCTCCTAAGCCTGTGATACGTTGAAAGACGCCTCCTCGGCTACGAGTTGATCCAAACAGATGGTATTGGTGATAGTTGAAAATGGAGGCACCAAAATCAGCTTTCCTCGGGAAGTAACCGTAGTTAGCGACAAAATCAGGCATATAAAATTGGGTTTCACCATAGACTGACTGTCTTATTGTTGAATGGTTGGACATGCTGACAGCGAAACGATGATTCCCCATCATATCACTAGCAATCATATCAGTTGTGTTTCGGAGAATACCGTCAGCACCTAAATTGAAATCACTAAAAATTGCATCTACCGCTAAATTAGTTTTGTACTTCCGTTTTGCTATACGCGTAGTTTTTTGTGTTGGGGATATTTCTCTGATCGGGGTTTGAGTGATAACAGGCGAGACAAAATCATCCACAAGTTCCGCGTTCTCTGGCAATAACGGATTATCCGAAGCTAACATGTAAATATCTCGTTTCCCATTTTGGTATGCCGAGAAGATAATTTTTCTTTCATCGGATGAGAACTGAGGAGTAGAGCAACCTGCCAGTAATTGGCTTAACCGAACCAGCTCAGGGTTTTCGGCTGATTGTTCGTTTTTTCCAGATAAATCAAGTGTAAATAAGTCGAATACACCACTAATATCAGCACAAAAAATCAGCTTTTCGCTTTCTCTTGACCAACTCGGTGTTGCCACATTGTGCTGCCCAATATCAACTAATCGCTTTGTTTTACTTTCAACATCCAAGATTACAAGTTGATCTCGTCCAGACCGCTCTGAGGCATAAGCGATTAACCCTTTAACTGGATGCCAAACTGGTGATTGGTCATTAAAAGGGTCTTTGGTAAGATAATCAATTTTATGTTTAACCAAATCCAATACAAAAAGGTCAGTTTGACCATTTTTAAGTGCAGAAAATACAATCTTGTCGCCTGTCGCATTGTAGCTAGGAGACTGAACTGAATCAAATTCCAAGCGAATACGAGTTTCTAGTTTTCTGGTAACCACATTGATAATCAGAATATACATCTCAGACCGATGATTAACAAAAAATGCAATTCGGTTACCATCAGGAGACCAAGACAATGCACGCCCCTCTGTTCGGATTTCTTCGTATTTGCTACGAAAGAAAGATCTACTAACTCGGAATAGTTGTTTCCCATCCTTAGTCGAAGATAAAACAATTTCACTGAAACCAGCGTTACCAGTTATATAAGCCACTAAATCACCACTTGGTGAAAAAGCCGGCTGGATACTGTGAGAATACTTACTGTCTTTTGTCAAATTCTTAGCCACATCTTGTGGGTAAGCTCTGCTCTGTACCAGAGGAAAATATTGTTTTTTAATTGCTCTCTGCCATTTCTCGTCGAATGTTTCTAAGGACATCCCTATAACCGTTTTCATTGACTGGTTCAGGTCTTTGGTACGACTTTGACGAAGTTCGTGCATTAATTCACCGATCTTTTCTCGACCATAATTGTCGACTAAGTAACCAACGGCTGATTGCCCGATTTTATAACCTAGGTAGACCTGCGGGCCCAAAATGTAAAAATTTTCCAAATCAGTAAGGGTGGGAATTTGATCATTCAAACAGGCATCTCGGAGAACCATTTCGCCTACTGCGTCAACATCATTAGCCAAATAGTCAGCAGCACCTTCGATAAACCAGATTGGGGCACTATATAGAAACTCTCCGCTGTAAATACGAGCGAATGGCTTTTGATAAATGATATCATACTGAAAAATATGGACCAGTTCGTGGAATATAACCTCTCGGAAGTCTCGTAATGAGCCAGTAAAAGGAATTACCACTCGCCTCTTGAATATTTCAGCGAATCCACCTACCCCTTCACTTAACTCATCCAGAATGATGTTAGTGTCGCGAAAGTCAACGTGAGACTGATACAAAATCAGTGGTGTTCTGCTGGAAAGTTGGTGCTGAAGATCTTGGCTATGTTGCTCGTAGGCCTCTTCAGCGATGTTTGCCATGATAGTTACCAGGCGCGAAGATCCTTCATAGTAGTAGATGTCAAAATGATCGGTTCGGTGTATCTGCCAATCGTACTGCTGACGGGTTACTTTATTCTTACCGAAATACTGAGCTACAGCCGGATTATAAATTAGCAAAAACAGAACAGCTAGAACAAAAAAAAACAGGCGGGAAAGCATAGGGCTAATCGTTCGAACCAATTTATAGGCTCCACGGACTGCGCCTATTCTACATCTGGCCGTTGAGATTATCAAGCCAAAAGCTATTGCTAGTCTAGCTTACTAGACTACAGGTCATCTGGCAAACTTATATCTGATCAAGATATAATATTTGTTCACTCTCTGTTTCAGAAATAAATCCATTTAACTCGGTTACTAAACTGATTAATTCAGATAGGGGGCAGTCATCGACAGTTTAATTTTTCCTGACCGACAAAGCCAACTCCAGAGAAGCCGTAATCGATCTCTTTCAGCCATTCTGATTTCTTTGAGTGTTCACTTGCTCATCATTAATATAATGGTATTTATCCCAAAAAGGGTTCTGGAAAGGCAAGTAGATCCTATTCAGGTCGATTGGTTTAAGGAACAGCCAAAAGAGAAACTACGTATTTCTCGTAATAAACCGACACTGGTACAGAGAATTCGAAAACCGGATCAGGATTTAGCTAACCTCGCAAAATTGAAAATGGCCGAAACTCCCAAAAACAAAGTGACCGAGGTAGTTGAACTAAAAGATAGGATTATCTTTGAAAACAAAGACCCAAATAAAGCTCCTAAAGCAAATGAAATACCAGATTTAATGACAGCAGCCAAGTTGCGTGACGCAGAAGCGTCTAATTTGGAGCACTTGGTCACAAAGTCTGGCGAATTTGGTGGGCGTGGAAAAGTAACGGGGCGAGACCGAATGAAAGGCCAAAGAAACGGAATAGACTTGGTCGATTCCTTGGGGAACTCTACAGATGGCTTACTTGAAGGAGGTGGAAATCCTGGTATTGCAGATCCACTTGATATTATTGACTTCCTGAGTGACTTGGAAGGGCCTCAGCGAGTTGCGTTTTGCCTCGATATTTCTGCGAGTATGCAAGTACCAATTTTTGTTGATGATAAAAGCGCTGTAAGTAAAATTAAGTTAGCTACTAACTCACTTAAGGATGCACTACTCGCACTAGACGATGATGATGAATTTAATCTGATTACTTTTTCATCCCGTACAACTCAGATGGAAAGAGAAATGATTCCGAGTTCTATGGAAAAAGTTATGGATGCGATGACTTATTTGGACCGTTTTACTCCAACTAAAATTCAAGATAATGTTGGTACAAACCTGTTAGCTGCTATCGAAAAAGGGTTAGATCTCGGAGCATCCGTAGTAGTCGTCGTTACAGACGGTTTGCCTACTTCGTCAAAAAATAAAAGTCAATACATCGAAACTGACCCAAGTAAAATCTTACAAACCGTGAAAAAGAAAAACGGGAATCAGTCGAGCATATTCTTGGTTGGTCTTGAAATTGATCTCAAACATACTCCTCACGCCAAATGGCTATTGGATTTAGCGCAACAAAATCGTGGTAGAACTAAATTTATCCAAGCTGGGGATACACAACAGACTGCTGAACGAAAGAACAATTATCCTAGTATCGACGATAATACTAGCGTCAATTAAATCAAACTAATGCCTGTCAAACTGATTGCGAAGGTGGCTTCACACCACCTTGCTGATTCTCCAATTTTTGTGATTTTATTTTGCTTAGTTGTCACCAGCGCTGCGCTGATAATAACAATTGGACCAATGGCGGCTCAACAGCATAAAAAGCGTAAGGAACCGCTAAAGATGTGGTTGAGTTTACAAAACGTTCAAATTGGCATCAATGGCATTAGCGTAGATGCAGACCTAATCGTCAAAAATAACAATCAAAAAGTAGTTACACTAGAAGAAATCACTCTCTACTTTACGGAAAACAATGAAATACATGCTTTAGAAGTCAGCGTTTATGGAGCAACACTACCATCTGAATTGAAGCCGTATCAAGAATTAGATTTGGGTTTAAACGGATTAGCGGATCGACCACTAATGGAAGGCATAGAGGCTGAAGCATGGGTCATTTGTAATATTGAAGGGCAAACCATTGAGTCTCGTCATACGCTCTTCACCATGTAAAATAGAAATTGAGTTTATATAGTCAATACATTTGAGCAGATAGATGCGGTTAACCTACACAGTTATATTTTTCGCATATACAAGTGTTTCCGTTGCTTGGCTGTGAAAATAATACTTGGCTTGACCGTAAATTTTCACGGCCTTTTCTTTAATGTTTAATTACAGTTGAGTGTTTCTTCATAGCCTTCGTAACTGACTGGACCTAGTTGGTATTATCGTATTGCTCCTATATACCAAAAGATCGATGATTTTTACTGACTTTTCATTCCTTCTTACCTTAACCAATCGAAGTTTATAATGCTTTTTACAACTAACCAGAAGAAGGCGCACGACTTTAGCCGCCACATCAGCCTTAGTTCTGGAGCTGGTTCTGGAAAGACGGCGGTATTGGTTAGTCGATATTTGCGTGTTATATTGGATACATCGGCGAAAGTATCGAATGTTGTTGCGATCACATTTACTGAAAAATCGGCATCAGAACTCAAAAACCGGATCAGACATCAGATTGATAGCTATTTAGCTGAAGGCTTGGCGCCGATTTTTTTAGAACAAGTCAAATCGGAAATAAATCAGGCAAACATTTCTACTATCCATTCATTTTGTTCTCGTATACTACGAGAATTTTCTAATGAGTCGGGTGTGCCCGTTGGTTTTTCCGTCATTGAACCTTTTCAACAGCGAAAAATGTTGAGTGAGGCTATTCAAATTCGAATGGCTGAAATAGCGGAGAGTTCGACAAAGAGCCAGAATCGTAAAGATTTGACTTTACTACTTCGACATTTTGGTCGTTCAAAATTAGAAACCGTTCTCCTTCGCTGTTTTGAACGATTAAGTATCATGGAGCAGATCATTAGTTTCTATGAAACTTACTCAGATGACAGTCAAATTGTCGAGCAATGGCAAACTGCAATAGACAATGAAATTTTCTGTCAAGTTGACATACAAAAATTTGTTAACGATTTAGAACAATTGACGAAATATACAACTGGCAAAAAAGCTCATCTAGTAAAAGAGATTGTCTCAGGATTATCATTAGAAACTAGGTTGAGGTTAAAACAACTTCGTATTGCTAGCCACTCTATTTTGACTCGATCGGGCAGTATTTCCAAACGAGATTTTCTGGGAGTCGCTGCCCAAAATGGTGAATTAGCACTTTTGGTTAAACAGGTGGAAGTTGCAGCTAGAGTCATAAATATGTTGTCGTGTACCAATGATACTGATCAGTTTTTGGTAAAAACCATTCGCTCTCTGCTCAATCTTTACCGTCAGGCTGAACTCCAATATGAACTCCAGAAAAAACAAAAGTACTCGCTGGATTTTTCTGATTTACAAATTTATTTTCGCAATCTCCTAAGAAGTAACCACTCAATTCGAAAACAGTTGCAGCAACGTTACCAATATATCATGGTCGATGAATACCAAGATACTAATCAAATTCAGTTTGAGATATTGAGTCTACTTTCAGATAACTTTCGGTCAGGTAATTTATTCATAGTTGGGGATCCTAAACAAAGTATCTATGGGTTTCGAGGCGCTGACGTTAGCGTGTTCAATCAAACTACCGAGGCTTTGAGTGATTTTCAAAAAAAGCTCAACCGTGATTTCGTATGGTGTGATTTGCAATCAGTTTCCTCACAATATTTACCTGCCACCAAAAAGGAAAAATCTGGTCAGTTGTCTTTGGTTGACAACTTTCGATTAACTCGAAATTTGGTTGGGTTTGTTAATTTGGTCTTTTCCTATCTGATGGATGGTCACTCAGAAATGCCTTATCAGCCACTTGTTTGGGGACGAAATAGCAGCTTAGAAGGAAAAATTGAGGTATTAATCGGAGCTAACGAACGAAATGAAGGTGACAATGAAATACTAGAAGAGAACCGATTAATTGCAAAGCGAATCAGTCATTTAGTTGCCACAGAAGGACTCGTTGCACCAGAGAGAAAAGACCGTGATTGTTATCAGCAAATCCGCTACAAAGATATAGCCATTATTATTCGGAGCCGTACCCACCTACCTGATATTGAGAATGCCTTGTTGGAAGAATCTGTACCCTATCAGATCACTGGTGGCATCGGATTTTATCAACGGCAAGAGATATATGACTTGGTCAATTATCTGCATTTTCTAGAAAATCCAGATAACAGCTTGGCTTTGGTTGGTATTTTGCGTTCTCCATTTTTTGGTTTGTCTGACGGGGACCTTTTTTCTATCTCACAGATTGAAAACGTAGAGGAATTTTGGAATAAGTTTCTGGTCTACCAATCTGAAATTGAGCCTTCCAGTATTCTTAACTACATTTCCGGGATTCTAAAAATCCACCTATCTATTTGTCATCGAGTACCAATATCGACCTTAATACGTAGGATTATCAATGAAACGGGAATGATTGGTGTTTTATCAGTTGGCAAGCAAGGTGAACAAAAATGGGCGAACTACCAGAAACTACTACAAATCGCACGTGAGTTTGAGAAAAACGAAGATGCCAGTTTATCGAGCTTTTTGCACGAATTAGACTCACTAATGGACACGGAAAACCAAGAAGAACAGGCCAAAGTAGACCATGACTTGGACCGAGTGCAGATTATGACTATCCATGCTTCTAAAGGATTAGAGTTCCCGGTGGTTTTTTTGCCACACTTGAGCCGCCGACTTCGACCAGAAAATGAACCTTATTTTCATGCGGAATACGGTATTGGTTTTAATGTTTCCAGTAAAGATAGGAAAAGTGAATTTTACTCAGAAGATAATTTAACTCCAGCGATTTTGAAGTTGATGAAAAAGAAAGCAACTGATAGAATGATTGCGGAAGAAAAAAGACTTTTTTATGTGGCCGTGACTCGTGCTAGAGATAGACTGATTTTGGCTGGTACATCTCAGAAAAATTCCACTTCGCTTAGCTATTTGAATTGGCTTTTTGATGCTCTCGGCTTGCACGAGACTCCGGCTGATTTTACGAAGGTTTGGCCAGTTACCGTAACCGATCTTGAAGGCAGAGGTCATGATTTTGAACTACCTATTCAGTTTACAAAACATATCGATTTAGAGACGACAAAATCAGAAACTGGATTACCACATGCTTTAGTTGATTTAACTCGGAGCGAAATCGATCTAAAACCTATTGTAACAGAATCTAACGAACAGTTTCACACTGTTTCTGCACTAGCAACTTTAGCTCAATGCGAAACCAAATTTTATTTGCAACATCATATAATCGGTTCTGATTTGACTGATTTTTCGGTTGATTCAACGAATGTTTTAAAAAATAAAACCGGTTTCGAAAATCAAGTGCAAAAAGCATTCTCACAACTACGAAGTTTAAGAGATATTGAGATTTTACAAAAACAGTTGCCCTCTAGTGCTTGGTTGCACCTAGAAACATTTACGAAGTCGAAAATTGGCAAGGCGGCCCTAGAATCTCCAAATTCCAAGATTAAAATGCCAATTCAGGCAAAAATCGGTCCGCATATTGTCCATGGAATGTTCGATCGACTCTATCAAGAGGCCAACGGTTTTTGGTCTATAATGCAATACAAAACAGATGCTCCCGATCTGAATGAGTCAATAGATCATTTATGCTATAATCGGCTTCAAATGGAGCTATACGCTATCTGCTTACATAAGCTATATCCCGAACAGAATAACGTATCTACTAACTTATTCCTCACAAAAACAGGTGAAGTAGAAGTGAAAAATTTTTCTCAAATTCAATTAAAAAATCTCGAAAAAAAATGGGTTTGCTATATAGACCAACTTGATCTTTCCGATCTTAACCAAAACTATGATCACTGTCCAAACTGCCCTTACCATCTGGCAGGAAACTGTCTTATGAATCCGATGTAATCAGTACGAGATTACCGACTAAGAGATCGTGGCAACAAAAAACAGATTCGTTCAAGTTTGCTTTTTCGGATTTATCGGTTTAGCTTTCTCTGTTTTGTTAACAGCTGAAAACGACCTGTTTCAGGAAGCAGAATTGGCATTAGCTGACAGGGATGTGAACCGAGCCTTTGGCATTTACAAGTCTATTTTAGATAAAGATCCTACCTCGGCTAAAGCCATTCGTGGTCTGGGGTTAGCACTATGGATGGATGGTCGAAACAAAGAAGCGATCATCTGTTACCAAAGGGTCATCGAAATTGCTCCTGACTTTGTGTCTGCGTATGCCGATTTAAGCGTTATTTTATCTGACCAAAATCGGCACAAGAAAGCTGTCGAGTATGCGCAACGTGCCAGCCGACTGTCCCCAAAAGATATACCTCTCCAATTAAACTATGCTGATATTTTGTGGCAGGCTGAATGCTATGATCAAGCAGCTGATCGATATCGGAATATCTTGGTAGAATTACCTAATCACCTATCAGCTAACGTTGGATTGGCTAGTAGTTTAATCGCCATTGGTCAACTTGACTCAGCTTTACCTCCCATCGCAAAAGTCGTCAGTATTGATCCAAAACACATAACAGCTCGTTACAATAGAGCAGTTGTATATACGAAACAAGGTAAAACCGAGTTAGCAATTAAAGACCTTAAATTCATTTTAAGACAGGAACCTAAACACACCAACGCTCAATTTGAACTTGGATTTGCTTATCAACAAGAGAAACAATTTGAGCTGGCGGTTACTACCTATAGAGAAGCTTTAACAAATAACCCCGATGACTCAACGATTTACTACAATTTAGCCCAATGCTACGCCCGAATGGGACAAAAAGAACAAGCCAAATCTGAATACCAGAAAGCTAAACAACTACAAGAACTGCAACAAGACTTATCCGAAACACAAGCTTATTTGGAAAAATACCCGAACGAGCCTAAGGGGTATTTGTACCTAGGGGACCTCTACGCTAGATACAAAAAAACTGAACTCGCCCAGAAATCATATGAAAAAGCCTTACAAGTCTCCGCTGATTTTTTACCAGCTTACCGTCGGCTTGCTGATTTTTATATCCAACAAAAACTTTTGCACGAAGCCACCAAGGTTTACCAACAAGCTGTTGACCACTTCCCAAAAGCTGTTGAGATACGGGTAATGCTCGGCTTATTACACAAAGAACAAAAAAACTTTAAGGTTGCAAGCAAACATCTGAAGATTGCCGAGGAAGCTGCAACTGATCTAGTAGAGGCCAGGGGGCAAGCTGGAGACCTAGAGCAGTTATCTTTCGTCTACTACGCCCAAAGCCGATATGATGAAGCGGAATCATTATTAGTTAGCTTGCTAACCACTGAACCAGAAAATAAGAAATATCTAGACCAACTCAAAACTGTTCGTGCAGCAAATATTCAGCCAAAAGATATTGATTAGCGTAACTTCTCTTGTTATAACTGCTGGATCTAGATAACCATACACCATTCAAGGAGAAAAAAATGAGCACTAACGGTTTTACCCTAAGGGATGAACCAAATCAATATATCGACATTCTACAAGACGGTATGATCATCAGTCGATACATGTATGCATACGATAATTCAACTCAAGAACGCTTGCAACAGACTTATAAACCTTATCTTCATGTATTCAATACGGAGGGAACAACACCAATTACCAAAGGAGCTGGCGGACATTTTACTCATCATCGCGGTATTTTCATCGGCTGGAACAAAATTGAGTATAAGGCGCAATCTTATGACCGTTGGCACATGACAGATGGAGAGATTATTCACCGTAAGTTCGGTGAAAAAACAGCAACGCAAGATTTTGCTATTTTAAGCTCAAATACCGACTGGAATGACGAAAAGCAACAGCCTATTCTTCGAGAAGTTCGACATATGACTTTTAGTCAGCCATCTGAGGATGACTTTCGATTACAGATCGATTTTCAGTCCAAACTAACGGCCGTAGCCGGGAATCTAGTTTTAAATGGGGATCCAGAACATGCCGGTGTACAGTACCGACCTGCGGATGAGTTAGTATTAGAAGATACGACCTACACCTTCCCTCAAGTTGAGGCCGACCCAAGACTAGATGTAGATTACCCATGGGTCTCTGAAACCTATACACTGAATGGGAAAAGACATACAATTGTTCAGCTTAATCACCTAGATAACCCTAAAGAAACAAAGTTCTCTGCCTATCGAGACTACGGACGGTTTGGAGCTTTCTTTGTTTCCCCTATAGAGGATGGAGCGACTCTTACTATTAATTACCGGTTCCTAATTGGTGAAGGCGAATTGAATTCTATAGCTCAGGTACAAGCTAATTGGGATGAATTCGTTGGTTCCTCAAAACTTTCTGATACTCCACCTATAACTATAAGTGGTGGCGGTCGGAAGCTGTAATAAGAACATCAAGCCCTATTCCATCGTGTCAAACAATAAATCACTCTCAACCTCGACTCGTCGCCTGAGTATATTTGGAATCATCTTCTTCTTTTCTGGTGCTAGCGGATTAATATATCAGGTCACTTGGGCCAGGCAATTACAGCTAATATTTGGTAGTACTATTTTTGCCACCAGCGCAATATTAACGACCTTTATGGCTGGACTAGCCTTGGGAAGTTATCTTCTTGGCCGAATCGTCGACCGGCTGGGTAGGCCACTTCGGATTTATGCTGTGTTGGAATGTGGAATCGCCATTTTTGCTCTATTGTCCCCCTTTTTTTTGGATTTACTTAAAGCAATTTATATTTTAATTTACCGCAATTTATCGGTGAATTTCTACTCTTTGACAGTTATCCGATTCATACTTTCTTTCGTGGTTTTGCTGGTTCCCACAACCTTGATGGGAGGAACGCTTCCTGTTGTTAGTAAATTTGTTGTAGATCAAATTCAGAAAAGAGGACGTAGGGTTGGTCTATTTTATGCGCTCAATACCTTTGGAGCCGTGGTAGGTACTATTGCCACGGGCTTTTTCCTTATTCGATACTTCGGGGTTGTTGAAACTATAATTTTCAGTGCTTTTATTAATCTATTATTGGCAGTGCTCTCTTTTTGGCTTGATTTGCGATGGGAATTTAGCAATGAGGCAATAATGACTGCCATATCAGATCTTCAAGAGTCAGTAGCTAATGAACCAGTGAATACTGAGGGTATTTCTAAGCTTAATCACAAATTGTTACCAGTTTTGCCACCAGCAGGGTTACTAGCATTTGGCATTTCGGGTTTTTGTGCACTGTCTTACGAAGTACTGTGGACCAGAATACTGGTATTTTTTCTCGGGAGCACGACCTATGCCTTTTCGACGATGCTGGCAGCATTTCTATTTGGAATTGGTCTTGGAAGTCTGGTTTTTGCCTGGCTATCCGATCAAACTAGTTCGAAGGATGATTTTCAATCTAATCTAAGTCTTTTTTCTCTGATCCAAGTCGGCATTGGTCTATCCAGTATTGTTTTACTACCTGTATTTGGCCGTTTATTTGAGATTAATCAGGCTTTCCAGCTACTGCCTGGCACACGTTTTTGGACTTTCATAGCTTGCCTGATAGTCATGTTGGTCCCAACCACCTTGATGGGGGGATGTTTCCCCATCGTGACACGTATCTATACTTCGACCAAATCGGCGCTTGGGCGAGATGTGGGACAGGTTTATATGGTCAACACGGTAGGCTCGATTCTAGGTGCCTTGATAGGTGGTTATGTCCTAATCCCTTTACTTGGTATCCAACGCAGTATCGGTTTAGTTTCCTTGCTAAATGTTGGTGTTGGATGTTGGATAATTTTACCTATACCGAATTATCCTGGGTCGATTGCTCAATCATTTAGAAAAGGGTTGGCTATTTGTGGATCAATAGTAACTATAGTTGTGGTCATTCTGTCCGTAGGCTGGTCAGTTACGCCCTTATTCCTAAAAAGTGCAATCTTCAAGATTCAACGGCCGGGAGATGACTTAGTCGCTTATCAAGAGGAAGTTGATGCCAGTATTACCACCCTGAAAGATGATGAAGGGGTATATCGTCTGTATGTAGATACTAACCAAGCCGCGGATGCTTCGCGATGGGACTCACCCTCACACCGAGTAATTGCTCATCTTCCTTTATTGCTTCATCCCAACCCGAAAAAAGCGTTGGTCGTTGGTTTTGGTATGGGTGTGACATCCCATTCAATCATTCAGCACGGAGTTTCTGTGGACGCTGTTGAAATTTCTCAGGGTGTGATTGAAGCATCTCAACAGCATTTCACTCATGTCAATCAAGATGTAATCGAACATCCACTTTTCAATTACTTTATAAACGATGGTCGTAACTACATTTTAATGACGGAAGAGAAGTATGATATGATCTCGACAGGAATCATACACCCACTTGTTAGTGCTGGGAGTTCCAATATTTATACCGAAGATTTTTACCGACTGTGTAAGAGGATTCTCACTCCTGATGGAATTATGTGCCAATGGGTTCCGCTACACCGAGTTCCTCTGGACCACTATAAAATGATAGTTCGTACATTTTTGAATGTTTTCCCCCATACTACCATTTGGTACAAATATACGCCTGATTTTGTTATCTTGATTGGTACACCCAATAAACTACGGATTAATTTCAACGATTTTATGTCTCGTACACAAATCCCTAGCATTCAAGCAGGTCTTCGTCATGACGATTTGGATGGGTGGTCTCTCCTTGATTCATTTATGATGGGGGAAGAAGCCGCTCGATCGTATGTTGGCCCCGGACTAATTCATACAGATAATCATCCTCACCTAGAGTTTTTTAGCGGGCAGTCGGTTGTCAATACAACTCACCAAAATGTGTCAACAATGGCCCCTTACAGAGAACAAGTTTCGTCAATTTTGGTCAACTATGGACCTACTTTGGAAGAAAAAAAGCGGGTGAGAAATACGTTGAAAGCTTACTTTTCTGCAACCCAAGACTTAATTAGTGGGCATATTTCTTATGCTAAAGGTGAACTAACACGAGCAGCTGAACTTATGAACCAAGCTGTCATTGGAAATCCCAGAGACATGACAATTCGATATAACCTTGGTGTGGCAATTGGCTTGGTAAGGGAAAATGCACAAACTGAGTTTGCTGAATTGGAAGCCGAGGCACGACTTGCCATTCAGGAAAATGCTAAAGACCCACAAAACCACTTTCAGTTAGCAGTCAGTTTGGAGGCACAAGGAAAATTAGATGAATCCGCTAAAACGATGGAGCAAGCCTTGAAATTAGCCCCCAATCGAATTGACTTCTACATTTTTTTGGGGCCACTCTATGAGCGGTTAGAAAGGTTCGATCAAGCATTGAGGACTTACAAAAGAATGGAATCAGTAGAAGCAGACCTGCCAGCTGAAATTTTTGCTGTTATTGCTTCACTTTATCAATCTATAAAACAAACAGATTTGGCAGTAGAATACGCTCAAAAATCCATTGCTAAGAATCCTGATTCTTGGCATGCCAATTACGTGCTTGCGGAATTGTACTCTGATCAGGCAAAATATGTGCTGGCTAAGGAAGCAATAGAACGGGCTATTATTGCTATGCCTGACAATTTGGATTTGCGGCAACTAAGAGCTGAAATTTTAGAAAAACTGGAATGAAAGAAATGAGGAGAATTCGGTTCTACTAACATTGAACCAAACAAGGAAACTATGAAGCGAACACACTACTGCGGTGACCTTCGTCGCCAGCAAATTGGAGAGGATGTGCAGATCGTCGGCTGGGTTTCCCGTCGGCGGGATCACGGAGGCGTTATTTTTGTAGATCTTCGTGATAGAACAGGAATTGTTCAGGTTGTTTTTGATCCGATTATTGACAAGGCTGCTCACCAATCTGCTGACCGGCTGAGAAATGAATTCGTTATTAGTGTAACTGGTAAAATTCGGGAACGCGGCGAAGGGGCTCAAAATCTAAACTTGGATACAGGTGAAGTTGAACTAGCAACTGAAGAATTGGAGGTTTTGAATGTAGCTGAAACACCAGTTTTTCCCATTGAGGATGAAGTTGATGTTGCAGAAGATGTACGACTGAAACATCGATACCTAGACTTGCGTCGTCCGAAAATGCAGAAAATAATTCAACTGAGGCACAAATCCATGTTGGCTTGTCGCAATTACATGGATGAACAGGGTTTTCTAGAAGTTGAAACTCCTATTCTGATGAATAGTACACCTGAAGGAGCCAGGGATGTATTAGTTCCCAGCCGGTTGAATGCTGGTAATTTTTATGCTATGCCGCAATCCCCTCAGCAATTTAAGCAGATCTTAATGATGAGTGGTGTTGATAGATATTTTCAAATCGCTCGTTGTTTCCGTGATGAAGATACCCGTGCGGACCGGCAATTAGAATTTACCCAGATTGACTTTGAGATGTCATTTGCTACTGCTGACGATGTAATGACAACTGCTGAAGGGTTAATAAAGCGAATCTTCGAAGAGGCTGGTGGTATTCCGGTTGAGACACCGTTCAAACGAATGACCTACGACGAAGCAATGGAGCGGTATGGAAACGATAAACCGGATACTCGTTTCGGTATGGAATTAGCAAACATATCTGATTTAGTGGCTGATTGCGACTTCAAAGTCTTTTCCAGTGTCTTGAAAAATGATGGTCAAGTAAAAGGTTTAGCTGCTCCCGGAGGAAGTAATTTCACCCGACGCGAAATCGATAGCCTAACCGATTTTGTGGCCACCTATAAAGCAAAAGGGTTAGCTTGGATCAAAGTCACTCAGGATGGATTCGACTCAAGTATTGTGAAATTTTTCACTACTGAGCAACTGCAAGCCATAGCAGAAAGAATGGGAGCTCAAGCAGGTGATTTACTGTTGTTCGTTGCAGATCAACCTAAAGTGGTTGCTGATGCTTTGGCTAATTTACGACTGCATTTAGGAAAGAAATTGGATTTAATCGATGAAAGCCGGTTTGACATGTTGTGGATGATTGATTTTCCTTTATTTGAATGGGACGACGATGATAAACGTTACCAGCCGGCCCACCATCTGTTTACCTCCCCAACTGCAGACACTATCGACCTGATCAGCGACAATCCAGGGCAGGTAAAAGCTCAACATTACGATATGGTTATCAACGGAAACGAAGTTGCTAGTGGTAGTGTGCGAATTCATCAGTGGGCTGTTCAACAACAAATTTTAGAGGTGTTAAACCTAGCACCAGAAGATATTAAAACCCGGTTTGGTTACTTTATCGAAGCCTTACAATATGGTACTCCGCCCCATGCTGGTATTGCTCCTGGCTTGGACCGATTGGTTATGTTAATGCTGGGTGAAGACAATATCCGCGAGGTAATAGCTTTTCCAAAAACCCAGAGAGGTGCATGTTTAATGACTGGTGCGCCTTCCGTAGTTTCAAAAGCACAATTAGAAGAATTATCGATACGTATAGACGACGTTTAACCTTTTGCTAGAGGAGAGTCAGATGAGCGATATTAAGTACGAAATTTTAGCCGAAGACTTGGAGAAGCAAGGTGTTGATGTTTCAAAAACGAAAGAATTATTAAAACAACAACACATCGAGACTCCTTCATGGGGCTATGGTAATTCAGGAACTCGTTTCGGTGTTTTTTATCAAGAAGGAGCAGCTCGAAATGCCACGGAACGCTTGGAAGACGCTGCAACAGTTCACAAATATACTGGTGTGTCTCCCACCGTTGCTCTACATATACCATGGGATATAACGGATGATTGGGAAGGTCTGAAGCAACAGGCTTCTGACTTGGAGATTGGTATTGGGGCTATTAATCCGAATGTTTTTCAAGACCAAGAATACAAGCTAGGATCTGTCTGTAGCCCGGAAGAAAGTATTCGCCAAAAAGCACTTGATCATTTGTTAGAATGCGTTGACATTATGAATGCCACTGGTTCTCAGGATCTTAGCCTTTGGTTCGCTGATGGCACTAATTTCCCAGGACAAGCCAACTTTCGTCAACGTAAGACGTGGATGTATGATGCTTTAGACGCGGTATATCAAGCCTTAGCACCTGACCAACGAATGCTCATCGAATATAAATTTTTCGAGCCATCTTTCTATCATACGGATTTGGCAGATTGGGGGACGGCTTATTTACTTGCTACTAAACTAGGGCACCAGGCTCAAGTACTGATTGACTTAGGGCACCACCCACAAGGTACCAATATCGAATTCATTGTCGCCTATCTGATAGACGAAGGTAAACTAGGGGGGTTTCACTTTAATTGCCGTAAGTATGCCGATGACGATCTTACTGTAGGTTCGGTCAACCCACAGGAGTTGTTCCTGATTTATCACGAGTTGGTAACAGCTGAACTCGATCCTGACACCGAAACTAACATTGCCTATATGATTGACCAGAGCCATAACCTGAAGCCAAAAGTTGAAGCTAGTATTCAGTCAGTGTGCAACTTACAAACTGCCTACGCTAAAGCGCTGATTATTGATAGGGAACAACTAGCTGAAGCTCAAGCTGCTAGTCAAATCATCGACGCAGAACGGATATTGCAACGAGCAGCAGAAACAGATGTTCGCCCACTATTAGAACGTGTTCGAATCGAAATGGGAATCGACCCCGAACCACTGACGGCATACCGTAAAAGTGGCTACTACGAGCAAATTTGTCGAGCTCGTGTTGGTGGTGGTGGACAAGGGTGGGCATAAAATTAGACCATCAAAGAAATACGATTTGAAATCAGGAGAAACCTCGGCTATGACTAATCAAATCCCACAAAATGCAATACAAGTTTTCAATAATCGGGATGTTAGCAATTGGACACAAAGAGATGGCCAAGACGCCAATTGGATTGTTGAAAACGGTGTTATGTCGGTCAATAAGGGCGACATTATGACGCAAGATAGATTCACTGATTTTATCCTGCATCTTGAGTTTATGACTCCTCACATGCCAGATGCAACGGGACAGGCTCGTGGTAATAGTGGTGTGTTCTTACAAGGTAGATACGAAATTCAAGTCTTAGACTCTTACGGAATTGAGAATCCAGGTAAGGGCGACTGTGGATCAATTTACAACCAATTTTCTCCATTAACTAATGCTTGTTACCCACCCTTAGAATGGCAAACATACGATGTCTATTTCCGAGCGGCTCGAGTAAACAGTACAGGAGAAGTTGTAGATCGAACCCGATTAACCGTACTTCAAAACAATATTGTGATTCACAATAATATTGAGCTACCAGGTGTAACTGGGGCTGCTATTGACGAACAGGTTGGAGAGCCAGGGCCACTACTGCTCCAAGACCATGGAGATGACGTTAAGTACCGAAATATCTGGATATTGCCATTACCTTTAAGTGGTTCAGATCAGTACTAAATGTTAAGTGATAAGTGGCGGTTTCAGCACTCATCAAAACCGCCACCAAGCCGGATACCAAATTCGGATTCCAGTTCTTGCCAAATTGAACTAGACACTTGGCTTGTGGCCGCTTGATATGCTGATTCCACATGTTTGATATTAGATGGCCCAAACATGACAATACCATCAATTGGTGCATGCAGGCAAAATTGCATAGCTAAGCTACGTATATCAATCTTTCGTTTTTGACACCATTGCCAAAGTTGGTGGGCGGTTGGCCGTTGATTGGGATTTTTTCTTTTATCTTCCTCCTTATCGGGTTCAATTCCTGTCAGTAACCCCATTCCAAAAACACTGGCAAGAATGATACCTACGTCGTGCTGTCTAGCCAGTGGAAGCGTGGTTTCCGCCACTGATTGGTTTAACAAAGTGTAATCCAAAAAAGTCAGGATAATATCCACTTGACCAGTTTCAATCGCTTGACAATGAAAGTCGTGCGAACGCACACCCAAGCCAATACTACCGATTTGACCAGCTTCCTTCATTCGAATTAGTTCATCTAACGCTCGGTTGGGACCAATAGCATCTTCAATCTTAATAGGATCGTGAATCAAGACTGCGTCTAGATAATCAGTCTCCAGACTTCTTAAACTTTGCTCAATGCTCCAACGCGTAGTTTCCGCTGAAAAGTCTTTGGGCTTTTGTGGATGTGTACCCACTTTAGCTTGCAGATAAACCTGATCTCTCAGACCATTTCTCAAGGCTTGGCCCCATCTTTCTTCACTATGACCAGGGTAGGTATCAATGTAGTTTATCCCTAATTCGATTGCTCGATAAATGGTTGAAACGGTTTCATCGAAAGGGCCAGCATGCAACCAAGCTGCGCCTAACCCAAGTATGGAAGGATTCATTCCCGTTCGGCCCATTCGCCGAATGGGTAAATCTCCTTTAACTGGTTTTGAATTGCTCAACTGTGAGTGCCCCCTCACCAAAAATACGAGGATACACGCCCCCGCTCTGAGTTTTTGTGTCGCCGTGCATGTAACAGATACTGAACGCTCTTCGAGGGTTTTGGGTTTGGTTAATACCCGAGCTATGTAGTGTCCAGTTATGCAACAGGACGACCTCACCTGCTGCTAGTTCTAAGGGTAATGGGTCGGCTTGGCTGACAATTTCCTCAATATGAGCTTCTGTCAGAAAACCAGAACCATGAGATGGATTGACCAATTGTCGGTGTGAGCGCGGAATAATATGAACACAACCATTCTCAATAGATGCTGGATCTAGAGCGGTGTAAATAGTAATTTGCGGATCTCGGTCAAGATTACTCCAGCGATCTTGATGCCAGACTAAGTAGGTGCCTTCCTGAGCAGGCTTATTCATAAACATGGCCCTAAAACAGCTAATTGGGGCATCATCTCCGTAGGTTCGTCGACAGATTTCCTCGAAAACGGGGTTGATCATGTAGTTCAAAAAAATGGGGTCGTATTCCAGCTTTTGAATTTTTCGATACAGTAGCGTTGCTCCCTTATGCCCGTGGCTTTGTGGTCCAGGCTGATTAGTACCAGGTTCTCTGTCTAACTGCATCATAATTTGTTCGTAGTCAATTGGAGCGACCCCCAGCATAATATCATCGATTCGTTGTTGCATATCGGCTAATTGCTTATTCGTGGCAATCTGACCTAATCGAACGTATCCTTGCTGGTCAAAATCCTCCCATTGTTTGGGGCTAATGTACATCAAACATTCCTCCAAGGGTTGAATTGTTCTGAACTATCAACGGTTATTTTGTCATCGAAACTTTTCTGAACGAACGGTCTTCCTTTCTCGTTGTAATTATATCCACTAGCTGCACAAATCCAAGACCAATTCGACTTATTGACAATGACTTGACTGGGAACTATACTGACAGGTAAATTCGTCTTAAGAGAACAAGTAGACATTAGCATATACTGAAGGATTGCCAGCCAAACTCTTACTATAAAAGCCTCGATGGCAAAAGACAAAACCCCACCGTATTTCGAATGAGACTTAGATGTATCAATCCTGACGATTTTTGGGGTATAATCAATTAATATTTCGTGTTTATAATACACAAACTTGTTGGTTATCAATCAAAGTATTGGGCAATGTAGGATAATGTGCCGCCGATAACAAACAATTAACTGATGGTTCGCCAAAACCACCTTAGACTAAGCTTCATTTTAAACCTTAGAGTTTTCTCGGTCAAGACATACATTTAAACAAGAAATATTCCTTGTATGTCATTTGTTGGTAAAAATGGGTGGCATGAATCTAAGTCGCGTGATTAAACATCGATTTATGACAATTTCGTTTTTTGGCAAACAGTAAAATGTGGCCACCTAAAGAAGTATGTCAATGTATTAGTACCGAGTATTCTATAGGTAAATCTGACAGTTAGAATCAAGTCAAACTTGCAGGTGTGATAACATCATGCTGAGGCTTTCATTGTAGTGAAAGTGATATCAAGTTGAATACTTTGTCGTCAGAGATTTAAGATGTTTCTGTGGTAGTTCTGAGCCACTATTAATTATTTACTCCAAATGGATGAATAACTAGTCCAGTAAAAATAGGATTGCTGTCAAGACCGAACCAAAACCGATTTTCCCTCACCAAATTATCAACTATTTGACGACAAAAAGAAGAACCTGAGTTTTGAACGACCTAGATATAACAGATCAGCGAGAAACCAATTTACCGCCTGATAGGCGTCCGACTAATATTGGATGGAAAGTTTTTTGGCGACGAGCTTTTGCTTTTTTAATTGACGGATTGCTCATGTCGATCTTCACTGTTCTTGCTTTAATTGCAACTGGGGTCATACACAAAATAATGGGAAGTGATCTCACAGGATTTTTGCAAAGCCAAAACGAACTCATGCCTGAGGAACAGGTAGCTCTAATGCAAAAAAAGATAAACGAATTAGCCTTTCAAGACAAACTAATCTTGACCTATTGCCCTCTAACTTTAAGTTGGCTTTATTTCAGCTTCTTAGAGAGCTCAGAAAGTCAGGCTACTTTGGGTAAACGTTTAATGAACTTGAAGGTTACCGATCTAGATGGCCGACCTATTAACCTCGTTCGAGCTTCTGTCCGACATCTTGTCAAAATGTCTTATTCGTTGGTTTATTCGTTTCTGCCGTTTCTGCCTCTGCTTTTTATTGGTTATCTAATAGCATTATTCAACACGCGACACCAAACACTTCACGACATAATCGGTCGGTGTCTGGTTAAATTCGATAGTGAAGAAACTCAATCTTTGAAATAGTCCCGTAGGAGTAAAATCAGAAATGAAAATTGAAAGTATTCAGTCGTACTTAGTTGCTAACGGCTATATTGTGCAAATTCGGACCGACACTGGAATAACGGGATTAGGACAGACAGCTTACTGGGGTTACCCGGAGGCAGTAGAAGCTATAGTCAAACGATTTGAAAATTACCTGATCGGTCAAAATCCACTTCGAATTGAACACCATTGGCAGTACCTATACCGTATGAGTCCATTCAAAGGAAATGCTTTGTCAGGAGCTATTAGTGCGATTGATATTGCGCTCTGGGATATTAAAGGGAAGCACCTTGATGTTCCAGTTTGGGAACTTCTTGGCGGTAATTGCAGGGATAAAATCAGACTACATTTACTAGCTGATCAACCTAACCCAGAAGCTATGTACCAAGCAGCTAAGTCAGCAGTGAGTGAAGGGTTCACCGCCATTAAATTTGATCCTCTAGTGGATGGTTTTCAAGATATGACACAGGATCAGATGATTAAATCCGTGCGGGACATCGTTGCTGCAGCTCGTTCAGGTGGTGGTTCTGGTCTAGATTTGATTGCTGAAGTACATCGAAAACTAAGTCCTATGAACAGCATTGCACTAGCAGAACATTTGGCAGAATTTAACCTTTATTTTATTGAAGATCCTATTCAAATTGATAGCATTACTACGCAAGGTGAAATGGCTAAACGGATCAATATCCCAATCGGTAATGGTGAACGGTTAACGACTATCTGGGAATTCCGTGAATTGCTTCACGCTGGCGGTCCACAATACGTTCGTCCTGATGTCGCTTTGGCTGGTGGGCTCACACATTGCAAGAAAATTGCTGCTATAGCAGAGTCCTACCATAGTGCAGTGGTAACTCACAACTTCTTAGGACCACTGATTACTGCGGCGTCGATTCACCTTGATACTAGTATTCCGAATTTTATCACTCAAGAATACACCAAAGACGACGAATCTGAGCAGTATGATTTTTTTACTACTTGCTATAAAAGAGAAGGTGGTTATATTCCAATTCCCACCGCGTCTGGCTTGGGTGTGGAATTGGATACTAACCGACTCCCTCCGTTTGAGTCGATGAATACTGCGGAAACTTTGCTACGTGAAGATGGATCGGTCGCTTATTCAGTCTGATCTAATGGAAGTAGATTGTTAACCAAATTTTGGTATGTTACCCTTAATTTCCCTAGATTACCTACCAAATCATACGAAAGGAAGAGTTAGTCAAAATGAAGCAACAAGGATATTTTTCTAAGGTGCATTTGGCAAAGAAACTGTGTCTGTTAGTGGTGTTTTTTTTGGCGGCGGTGCCGATAATTCTGGCCCAACCCAAGCGAGCAACCGTTCAAGAGTTAAAAAAAATAATGGATAGACAGGAAGATTTCTTAATCGTCGATGTACGAGGCCTGAAGTCGTATGAGAAAAGTCATTTGCCTGGTGCAATATCTTTGCCTGTAGGTGAACTGGTTGATCGCCATCGTGAATTACCAAGAAATAAGGTCATTATTTTTTACTGTAGCTGACAGGCTGAAAACTCAAGTGTCCGGGCGGCACAAATTTTATTGCAGAATGACTTAGGGTTTCAACCGAAATTACTCCAAGTTCTTAAGGGTGGTATTTTCGCTTGGCGAGACGCAGGTTTCAACTTGGAAAGCGGACTGACTGTTGAGTCCAAGAATAAGAAATTAGCATTATGGGCCAGGTTAAAGCACAGATAGATAATAATTTAAGTCAGGATTACGTATAGATGTCTAATAATATTAACCGACCAACTTACCAGCTGGGTGTGATCGTCGATGGAATTAGTCGAAACCTTGAGCATACTCTAAAGGTCATGAAGGAGTTCCAACTAACCCACGCTGAACTCCAATACCTAACAATGCCTTCCGGTAAAGATAAAGAAGTAGGCGATATGACATCGGAGGAAATTGATTGGATAAAGCGAATCATCACAGCCCATGGTATTCAGATTTCTTGTATATCACGCCATATATTTAGTGGTTTAGCTGTAACGGAGATTACACTCAACGACAATGCATACCAGCAACAGATTACTGATCTTAAAAAGTGTATTCAAATGGCAAAAATGCTTAATTGTCAACTCGTCCGAATAATGAGTTTTCGTAAAGAGATGATTCTGTTCGGTGCTCAAGGGGCGGAAGAGTGGATTGTAGCTAATGGAGCTTGGGACAAACTAGTGACTTTACTAGAATTACCAGTTCAAATTGCTGAAGACGAAGATATTACTTTGGTAATAGAGACGGGTAATGGCTCAATGATTACTTCAGCTTATCTAGCACGAAAATTGATTGATCAGCTTGGATCTGATCGGCTGAAGGCTCTTTGGGATCCATGTAATAGTCTGTATTGTACTGAGAAAGCATACCCAGATGGCTATCAATGTTTACGAGACGGATACTTGGGACATATACACCTCAAAGATGCACGACTTGATATCGCACGAGCGATGGTTGAATTTGTGCCGTTCAATACGGGTGATATGGCCTTCTATCTTTCTGATTTAGCTGAAGCACTGAAACTAGACAATTACAGTGGGGTAATTTCCTTCGAGAGTGTATATCGTCCCAAGCCTAATACCAGTTTTGAGGATGGATTTCGGTCATCTATCGGTGCTTTTCAGAATTTGTTTGCTACTAAATAGCTATTTAGGCACAGTTATTCATTATCAAATAGGTCTGTTTATCAGAAGAAAAATGTTTCTTCAGTAACTAGTTCTTTAAGTTTTTGGAAAATTCATCCGTTAATCATTAGTTTGTTACAATTTGGAGAAGTCAAATGGAATTATTGAAAGAACTTTGTGAAGCCTCAGGCATTCCCGGATTTGAAGGCCGAATTCGTGATATAGTCAGGCGAGAACTTGACCCAATAGTAGATGAGATCTTGGTTGATGCTATGGGGAATATGATCTGTGTCAAGCGAAAGCCAGGTGCCTTGAAGGTAATGATTGCAGCTCATATGGATGAAATTGGTTTTATGGTGAGCAACATAGATGATAAAGGTTGGATTCGACTAGTACCTTTGGGTGGGCATGATCCTCGTAACATGGTGGCTCAACATGTGCGGGTTTGTGCAGAAGATGGGGACTTAACTGGTGTATTGTACCCAGGATTAAAACCGCCTCACATTCAAAAAGATAGCGATCGTAATAAGAAACCAGAAGTTAGCGACTTTGTAGTTGACTTGGGTCTGCCGGTCGATATAGTGAAAGAAAAAGTCTCAATTGGTACACCAGTGACCATGAGGCAAAACTTTTTAGAGCTTGGTGATTGTGTATCTTGCAAATCGATGGACAATCGGGTAGCAGTCTATACTATGATTCGTGCAATGCAAGCCACTACTGAATTTGGTTTTGAAACCTATGCGGTCGCAACCTCTCAGGAAGAAATTGGATTGCGAGGGGCTACGACCAGTGCAAATAGCATCAGTCCAGATATTGGTATTTGTCTCGATACCACTCTGGCAACCGATATTCCGGGGGTTTCTGGACATGAGCAGATAACCAAACTAGGAGAAGGAACTGCAATCAAAATATTTGACTCCTCAGCTATTCAACATCCTCAATTGGTTAAATGTCTTCGACAATTAGCTGACAAAAGGAATATCAAATGGCAACACGAAATCCTACCACGTGGAGGTACTGACTCTGCTGCGATGCAAAAATCAGGGTCAGGAGTTCCGGTTGCTACAATCTCAGTACCGACTCGATACATTCATACTACTATTGAAACTGTTCACAAAGAAGATTTACAGGGTGCAGTGAATTTACTTACTGCATTTTTGGAGGAAGGACACCAAGTCCAAATTAATTTTGAATAAAACAAACATAGTAAATAGGTAAAAAATGTGTGCCAATATCTCATCCCATAGTACTCCTTCTTGGGACTTAACTGATCTATATGCAGGGATTGATGACCCCAAGATCGAAGAAGATTTATCTCATATAGTTAGCGACGCTGCTGCCTTCGAAACAAAGTACAAAGGTCGAATTTCACAACCCGAACTCACGGTTGAGCTGTTGCTTGAAGCTCTTCAAACATACGAAAAACTGCTAGCCGACCAGTATCAGCCACAAGCCTTTGCGCATTTGCTGTTTAGCACTGATACGACAAAACCCGAAAGAGGTGCATTACTTCAGCGCACACGTGAGATTAATTCTCAAGCTTCGACCCATCTGATTTTTTTTGATCTAGAATTGGGTGAGATTCCAGCCGATACATTTAGTCGGATCTCTGCTGATGTACGCTTGTCTGATTACAACTACTATGTTCGGCACCAGCGAGATTTAGCTAAGCACAATCTTACTGAAAGCGAAGAAAAGGTTTTAGAAGAGACTTCTAATAGTGGCGGACGTGCTTTTTCCCGTCTATTTACGGAGACCACCTCTCGTATCGTTTATCCAATTGATGGTCAGGAACTCACACAGAGTCAGTTATTGGTTCGTTTTCAAGAACCAGATAGAGAACGTCGACGTATCGCTGCTCAAGTTTTCTCGGAGCAATTAGAAAATAATAGTCATTTGTTAACCTTTATTTTTAACACGCTACTGCATGAAAAACATGTTATCGATCGCTTAAGAGGTTTTGAGCGACCAGAATCTTCTCGTCATTTGAGCAACGACATTGACCAGTCGGTGGTCGACACTATGGTTGAGGTTACCGTGAACAACTTCGACATTGTCAGTAATTATTATCAACTCAAACAGGAATTGTTAAATATAGATCAGCTAACTCATTACGATCGCTATGCCCCTATTTCGGATACGAAAACTGAATTTGATTTCGGTCAAGCACAAACGATTATCATGGAAGCTTTTGCTGATTTTTCTCCTCAGCTAGCCGAGATGGCTAAACCATTTTTCAGCCAAAATTGGATTGACGCGAAAGTTACATCAGGTAAACAAGGTGGTGCTTACTGCATGGGAGTTACGCCTGAACATCATCCTTACGTCTTTATGAATTACAACGGTAGTATGAGAGATGTCACAACATTAGCGCATGAGTTGGGGCATGGAATTCATGACATTCTAGCCAATCAACAAAACTTATTAAATTATCACCCCGTTTTACCTTTAGCGGAAACAGCTAGTACATTTGCTGAAATGTTAGTTTTTGATAAATTACAAAACCAACTCACTTCCGCACAAGATCAGCTGGCATTACTTTGTAGCAAGACTGAAGATACGTTCGCAACTGTTTTTCGACAAATTTCCATGTTTCGATTCGAACAGTCTGCTCATGATTTACGACGGTACAGTGGTGAACAAACCGTTACTGCATACGGCGAATTATGGCAAAAAAAACAGCAGGAGATGTTTGGTGATTCACTAAAACTCGGCGCTGAGCATAGTTACTGGTGGCTTTACATCCCTCATGTATATCGGACGCCATTCTACGTTTATGCGTACGCCTTTGGCGAGTTATTAGTTTTGTCGTTATATGCTCAATACCGGAAGGAAGGAGACGCTTTTGTATCCCGCTATTTTGATTTATTGAGAGCTGGTGGATCCGATTCACCAGCTAAGCTGGTTTCAGCAGTTGGCTTCGATATTGATGACCCCAACTTTTGGCAAAGTGGATTTGATTTGATACGTCGTCGTGTTGATCTAGCTACTGAATTAGCCGGCGGTATTGAGTAGAAAAAGTCAGATGAAAAATAGTACTCCATTAATCTAGTGTCCAGATAATATGTGTGATTGATCCACATGTTATTCTCGTCAAATTATGAAAAATAAGGAATCTATTTTATATATAGACAGTATTGTAAGAAAAACATATTGACTTCAATAATCTGCCTATCCTATAATAGCCGAATCGTTCGCGTAGCAATTGCTTAGAGCTAAGTATTCATTGTTATAATGCATTCCTTCCATGGAAAGAACGGGGATTAAGATGATTGAGTTTGAAGATACCCAATTGAGTGGCCAAGCACGGATTAAAGTCATTGGTGTAGGTGGTGGCGGGAATAATGCCGTCAAACACATGATTGACGCGGAACTAGCAGGCATTGATTTTTTTGTAGTCAATACAGATTTGCAAGCGTTGCAGCAGTGCCATACGGCTACCCAAATTCAGATTGGTGCTAGTACAACAGACGGCCTAGGAGCGGGGGCCAATCCTGATGTTGGGCGCAAAGCTGCAGAAGAGAATATTGATGAATTGCAAAGGATTGTTTCCGACGCTGATATGGTATTTGTCACCGCAGGTATGGGGGGGGGGAACAGGTACAGGTGCGGCTCCTGTAGTAGCCGGTTTGGCTAAGGACGCTGGTGCGCTAACAATCGGTGTTGTAACTCGTCCTTTCCGGTTTGAAGGCCGAGGCCGGGAACTTTCTGCCGATCAGGGGTTGGAAGAAATGAGGGAAAATACTGACTCGGTGATTGTAATCCCTAATCAACGATTAATGGAGCTTGGAGATAAAAAGCTTCCCTTATTAGCGTCTTTTCGTATGGTTGATGACATCCTGCTAAATGCGGTACAGAGTATTTCAGATATGATTCAGGTTCCAGGGGCTGTTAATCTCGATTTTGCCGACATTAAAACCATAATGCAGGATTCGGGTACTGCATTGATGGGGGTTGGGTTTGGTACTAACGACGACAGAGCACAGCTAGCGGCCCAAAGTTCGATTTCTTCTCCATTACTCGAGCAGAGTACAATTGAGGGAGCAACAGGAGTTATCGTCAACTTTACAGCATCGCCTAATTTCGCAGCTCAAGAACTTGAAAATGCAATGGAGATAATTGGGGAAGCTGCTAACCCAGGACAAATTAACTCAAGCCAAGTCATTTTTGGTTTGTCTTACAATGAAGATTTGGAAGATGAACTGTACATTACCGTAATCGCAACTGGGTTTGATACTAATCAATCATCACTGGATGTTGGTAGCGACATGCCGTTTGGTGAAGTCGGTTATACTAACCCGATGCAAACTGACCGTTCAGTAAGACCTAGTGGAAACCCATTCGCCCAAACCCCTCGACAGAAGTCTAATATGAACAGTACGAGACAAACAGGGTTTTCCTCTGCTCCTACTCGAGCCCAGTCTACCAGAGCAGTAGCCGGAAACTTGAATCAAGATACAACCTATATGGACGACGAGCAGACCTTTCTTTCTCAGCCTAAACCACCGCATAACGATAGCCGGTCTAAACCCAATGACGAGGCTGAACTGGACAAGCCAACTTTCCTTCGTGTTCGGAAACCATCCCGCCCTCGTCGTTAGTTGGTATATAAGAAGTCTAGGGAAATTTTCTTTCAGTTACGTTGTTTACAGCTATTCTGTAAATCTAGTGTCCGGATTCTAGAATAATGAGCGAGGTGGTACTCTAAAATTTAGTTAGTTGAGTTTCCGCCTGCTGGTATTCGATTAGACTTTTTACCTCAGTTACTAGGTGTTGACCGTATAATTCTCTTATAACATTTAAACCAACATCAACCCCCAATGCCCCGCCAGCACACGTGATTACCCGGCCACACTGTACAATTTTGCCTGGGTATGGGATCACATCTTCCCTTCTCTGCAATTCTGTTAGTGATAGCCAATGTGTGGTAACTTGCCTCTGGCGTAAAACACCAGCTGCAGCCAGGATAAGTGTGCCGGTCGAAACTCCGAGAATAAAGTCACACTTATCTGCAACGGTACCCAATTTCGATTGAATCATTGGGTTGGAGACTGGCATCCGTCGACCTTCACCGCCAGGTACAACTAGAATGTTCATTTTCGTATCCATTTCCAAGTCCCCAAAAGTATATTGCGGCATAATAGTCAGTCCACCAGTACAAATAACTGGTTGCAGACGCAAGGCAAATGTAAAAATAGAGAATGATTCTGGCCGTATCCGCTCGACAGCAGAGAATACTTGATAGATACCAGAAAAATCTCCAACATCTACATCATCAAAAATGAATAGACCAACTTGATTGGTCGCTTGTTTAGCTATCCGACTGATCACAACGCATCATTTGTCCAAGCCGAACGTATTCTTCAACACCATGTTTAGCTCTTGCTAAGTCAGCCTCACTGACCTGACGACGAACTTTAGCTGGCACACCCAAAACTACACTATCTGGTGGAATCTCCTGACCTTCCAAAACTACTGCACCTGCTCCAATGACAGACCGAGCACCAATTTTAGCTCCACTTAGAATTATAGCACCCATTGAAATTAGAGCTTGATTTTCAATGATACAACCATGAATAATCGCACCATGTCCAATAGTGACATCTTCACCAATTAAGCACGGTTGCCCCAAATCTAAGTGTACAACCGTTCCATCTTGAATATTTGTTCTTCGACCGACTCTAATTTCATCAATATCCGCTCGAAGTACGCAATTAAACCAAATCGAGGCCTCTTCATCTACAGTAACAGCACCGATGAGTTTGGCACCTTCAGCCACATAAGCTGAAGCGGAAACTTGGGGCAATTTTTCTTGAAAAGGAATCAACATCGTCATTGATAAAACTCCGGTCCATATTGATTTTCTTTTAGTAAACATTCTAGTGCAGTCGTCAGTGCTTTTAAATGAGCATCCACCCGTTTCGACATTGACCAAAATGACGATGGCGTTTCACAAGTAATCGTACGACAAGCTTTTTTCCGCTTAAATAAATAAACAGGCATTGGTCCTCTCACCCTAACTTCAGATGTCGGTCGTAATACGGCCTCCTTATTAGTGCGATATTCATCAACCAGTGCATTCTGGTGGAGTTTACCTATCAAACTAACAGCAGACGTAATAGACTCTCCAAGTTGCAACCGGTTTTCATTCAATTCAAAAAGGTAAAACCCATCATACTCCCAGTCTTCATGGAATTCGATGAACAGATCGTATTTAGAGTGCTCCAGTACTGATTGCACCGCTCTGGCTTCAACTGTCGGCTCATCTTCAAACGTACGGTTAATATCGATCCCGTCCGAGTTTTCACGAAGGTTATGAGAAAAGCCGAAGGGATTTAAACAAGGAAAAAGATCAAAATGAAATTGGTCGCGCCATCGTGGTAAATGTTGCTCTAAGAAAGTCAGTATAGCTTCTACACCAGCAGGTTCATCACCATGTATACCCGCCGAAATAAGAATTTTTGGCATTGATTGACCGAAATTTGCGGACAACACCTGCAGGAAGAAAATTGGCAGTTCTGCTATTCTCGCAACGGTTTGTAAGGTTACATTTGGTGAATGATTAGAAAAAGATTCAATCCGATCGACTACTGATTGATAATTCAACACAAGTTAGGCACCTGAGATACGTGGCATCGGTAAGGGCTCAGCCCCGAGCTGAGCGGACAGGAATCTGGCGATCAAGTCGGACTTTAGCTCGATAGAATTAGGGTCATCCCAGAGATTATGCAGCTCTTCTGGGTCAGTTTCCAAGTCGAACAATTCACCATAAGATTGATTATAATAAACAGTAATTTTATACCGATCCTCAATGTAGGTTTTTAGGTGGATAGTAGTTGGCTCATGTCGATTTTCGATCATTACATGATCACGTTTTAGAGTATTATCATAATTATACCAAACACCAGTTTGGTCTTTGCCTGTCATAGAATAAGGAATTTTTATATCAGCTGCGCTAAGAAAAGTAGGGGCATAATCCACCAGTGTTTGTAAAGCTGTGGATATTTCGCCGGCTGGCACCTTACCTGGCTGACGAACGATCATTGGGACCCGAATCAAATCTTCATAATGGAATGGTCCCTTGGCTGTTAGTCCATGATGACCGTAAAAATGTCCATGATCAGAAGTGAAAACAACTAGGGTATTCTCAGCTAAGCCTAAAGCGTCCAAATGATTAACAATTTGGCCAATATAATGATCCATCATGCTAACCATTCCATAGTAAATAGCTATATCCTTGGCCAATTCATCACGATTATGAAGATGTGAGTGACAGCCGTGAATGCCCTGTCCACTTTCTCGATAAGCGGAGAAGTCTGGCTTTACCTCTTGGGTCATCTGAAAGTGAGGTGGATTTTTTACATGTTCGCCAGGCGCAAGCGAAGGTACTGTTATCTGGTTTGGATCATACATACTATCCCAGGGTTCTGGTACCAGATACTTTGGATGCGGATCGAAAAAACTAGACCAGAGGAAAAAGTTATCTCCTGCTTCATGATACTGACTGAGCAAGCTGTTAGTCCGTTCAGCGATCCAGGTATTGTAGTGATATTCCTCTGGTATTAGCCACTTTCGACGTTGAGTATCATTATTACCAGTTGGAGAACGGAAATAGTCTCGCCAGTTGTGGCATCCCTTCTTTTTCAGCCAGATGGCATAATGCTGACCAACATGCGCTTCGTCTGTATGATTACGAGCTAATTCTATGTGTTCGAAACCATAAAAAGTTTCGTCAAATTCAGACCAAAAGTCTAAGTCTTGTAAAATAGGATAAGATTCCAAAGAGGAAAATTCTTCGCTCTCACGAAGTGGCTGAAAATGAGCTTTACCAATCAGGCTGGTACGATAACCTGCTTGTAAGAAATCTTCTCCAACCGTATGACGACTTTCCAGCAGTTTAGTACCTAGGGAATAGGCACCATGTTGACTTGGATATTGCCCGGTGATAATTGAGGCTCTGGTAGGCGTACAAGTTGGATTAGGACAGTATGCTCTGCTAAAGGTAGTACCTGATTCGGCTAGCCGATCCAGATGCGGAGTTTGTATCTCTGGGTTGTATTGACCAAGTGTATTCCAATGCTGTTGATCACTAGTAATCAGCAACACGTTGGTTTTGCGTTCCGACATTCGCTTCCCCCTAGTCCGGCTATTTTAGCCCTTTCGTTTAGGCTTGTCAAGATTGGGTGTTTATTGTGAAATTGGCCGATTAAGTGGCAAAAGAAGCAGAAACCTCATCCAATTCCTTCATAATTTGGCTGTCAATTTTCCAGCCAACAGCACCTATATTATCTTCAATTTGGCTAATGGAATCACTACCAGATATAAAAACCGTCACTTCAGGCCTTGACAGGATCCAAGCTTGCGCTAACTGAGCGGGCGTCTTGCTAATTTCTTGAGCCAGTTTGATTAGTGTCTCTATCACTTGTCCCTCGTTTGCCTGCATTTGTTTCGTAAATTGATCGAGGTGTTGAGCCCAATAACTACCGATTGGTGGATTTTGGCTAGGTTGATAAATACCACTAAGCAGGCCAACGGCTAGTGGACTATAAGCCATCATGCCCAGCTCCATTTCAGTCAGTAGGTCAAACATTTCTAATTCTAATCGGCGATTTAGTAGACTATAAGGATTTTGAATGCCAACAATTGAATCGACTCCAAGTTGATCTGCTACCCATAGAGACTGGCAGACTTTCCAAGCCGGAAAATTACAGCAACCGACATAGCGAGCCTTACCTGAACGTACAATATCATCCATAGCACGCAGAGTTGCAGCGAGTGGAGTCCTGTCATCGGGTGCATGAATTAAATAAATATCAACATGATCAGTACCCAAACGCTTTAGAGATCGGTCAATCTCGCGTAGGATATGGTAACGCGAAAGGCCTGAATCGTTAGCTCCACTACCTATAGGAGAACAAACCTTGGACGTAATTACCAGATTGTCTCGCCGATTTTTAATAGCTTTACCCAAAATGATTTCGGATTGGCCAATGTTGGCCCGATTATCCATTGTGCCGTAGATATTAGCACAATCAATGAAGTTGATCCCCTGATCAATAGCATAGGAAATCATTCTTTCAACTTCAACAGCATCATTCTGTCCTCTTAACCCAAGTCCAAGTGCAACTTGACTAACATTAACTCCCGCTTTTCCAAAATTAACGTATTTCATAATGATAACCTCTCAATTAATCGAATTAAATTAGTCAATTCGCCTCGACATTAATCACTTTTTGTACTCTCTCTGATAGCTAAACCAGTCAGTTAGAATTGTAACATTCAAACATTGACGACTAAAAAGAGCTTTGCTATGCTCAGGTTGTTTGCGAGCCTATTCAATGATAACTTCCTCACGTTTCTGGATCATTAGCATTTTGAGTACTTCTTTCTTAACCGTACTAACTAACCTTGATCATACAGCTATCCATTATTGGGATGAAAGCTTTCATGCTATTGTTAGTCGAAACCTGACAAAACATCCTTTTCTGTTTACGCTTTACGACCAGCCATGGTTAGCCTTCGATTATAAAAATTGGGGTGGTAATCATATTTGGTTACACAAGCCCCCTTTAGCTATGTGGAAAATCTGTTTGTCATACTGGACATTTGGCTTCAATACTTTTGCTTTACGTTTCCCTTCTGCAATTCTAGCAACGGCCTCTGTCTGGATTACCTATCAAATTTCTCAACACCTTTTTGATCAGAAGACTGGCTTAATTGCAGCTTTTTTGCAAAGTTTCAATCCTTTTTTATTTGGTTCAGTACACGGCTACAAATACTCAGATCATATTGATATTAGCCTCTTGTTTTGGGTTGAATTGGCCTGTTGGCTACTATTATGTGCCATACGAAGTGGTCGGTGGCAAACTTATGTTTTATGCGGTTTCGCTCAAGGTTTGGCTTATCTTTCTAAAAGCTATTTAGCTCTTATCACCTTTGGTATAGCTTCCGTAGTTTGGCTTTCCTATCGTATCAAATTTCTCCGGCCAGAGCCCAATACAATTCTACAAATCAGGCTTAAACATCTAGGTTACGTATTTTTGTCTTCATTAATCACTGTTTTACCTTGGACGATTTATTGTCTAGTTCATCATCCTAAGGAATTCCTCTGGGAACACCAGCGTGTGATAGATCATCTTTCAATTGATGTGGAGAGTTGGGGCGCCACATGGGATCGCCCCTTATTCGATTACATGACTTTGTTTTATCCCGGGTTTTACGCCTTTTTACTACTATCAGTTCTATTTTTGATCGTGGTAATGATTAGGAAACGTCGATTGAGCGAGTTTTTTGTGTTGGCTTGGTCAATCGGGGTGATTGTTCCACACTGTTATGCTTTAACAAAAACTCCATCAGCTACCATGATCGGCTTACCACCGTTATTGATTTGCCTGTCGGTCGTCATAAGTCGTACTTTCAACCATATGGATGGTATTTATACTAGTTGTCTAATTGCATCATCAATTAGCCTAAGAATAGTAAAAGGAGGAAAAAGTCTGGTCCAAGGCCGAGATCAATTCGATAGCTTAAATAATTTTGCTCCCTACATAGAGACCAATTTTTGGATCATTCAGCAAATAGGATTATCACTGTTTCTATTTTTAGCTTTGTACATAATTTATCGTGGGTTAAGCCGGTGGAAATTCAGACAAAAAGCTTGGAATTTAATGCGAATTATAGCGATTCTGGCGTCAATGACTTATATCATTAGCTATATCGAGTCGGCGATTGCTGTTACACAGACTAACCGAGACGATTCATATCATAAGGTCATCGGCGAGAAAATTCAGGCTACATATTCGAATAATTCTTGTTTCTTTATTGATGATGCTGGGTACGGAAGCCATTTCTTTTTAATGTTTTATGCTAACCGATCCGTGTATCAGAGCAGGTATAACGATCATAAAAAGGGTATAGTCGAACGTGATCTAGGCCAGCTAGCAAAAAAAACTATCGCGGCTGGTGCTAAACCGTACTTAGTGGCAACTATTGGTCAAACCTACAGTTATCCAATTGTAGAGGAAGGGAAAGTCTATGACAGACCATATATTATTTACCAGATGCTGCCAAAAGAAGAAAAAGAAGAAAATGACGAACACAAGAATTAAAAAACAAATCAATAACGATAAAAAAGCGAAGGTTATCTAAATAACCTTCGCTTTTTTATAAACACCATTGGTATGCCCCCGACTGGACTCGAACCAGCACGTCCGTTTGGACACAGGCCCTCAACCTGCTGTGTATACCAATTCCACCACAGGGGCAAGTAGATCAGACTATTTCGTTATAGGGCACGAAAAACCCCTCCCAAAAAGGGCAGGGAATTATAGTTGAACCAAAGCTTAGCTGTCAAGACCAAATCTCTGTTACATTGCAGCATACCGAAATACACTATTGTCATGTATGAATTTAACGAAAGACTGTAATTTGACCGCTAAACGAAATCTTTCCAACAATTTGGGGGTTTAGTGTTTCAACATGATATATATACACACCGGGCGATATCAAACGACCATCCTTATTTCGTCCATCCCAAGTCGTTTTATCCTTGCCATTGATGTGATCGATTCGATGTACTAAATCTCCATTTGGAGTGAAAATAGTGATAACTACCTGTCCCATTAGATTGGCGAAGGTTAGTCGATCGTATTTTAGCAGTTGCCAAGGACTCGGATAAGTGAATATTTTTAACAAATTAACCTGAGTTGAAAGCTCATTTTGATCGCTTATCAATAAACGTTCAGTAGGAGTAGAAGCTTGACTTTCTCGGCCTTCCTGATTCAACGCTGTGACCATGTAGTAGTAGGTTGACCCACTATAAACGTTGGGATCTACAAAATGAAGATCGATTTGGTCCAAGACTGAAAATTGATCCGTAAGTGGGGCAGAACCATCAGGTTTCTCGCTCAGGTTTTGTATTTCTGATTTTGAAATACTCGCAATACGCGTCCAAGGTTCTATCCCATTGTAACTTCTGTAGACATTGTAGCCAGCAATACGTTCCGAAACCAAAGGCCAGTGAACTGTGATTGAGTCAGGTTTGGTTCCTCGTTCAGTATACAAACGGGAAGGGGGAAAGACTGGTAAGATGCGTACTTCGTTGGAGTCAAAGGCCAAAGGTTGCTGCTTGGTATCTAGTGGACGAACCCGATAAACATATTCGACACCGGTTTCAACTTCAACATCAGCAAAAGTCAGGTCTTTGACTATATCTGGTGTAATCTGCCTAAAGTCACTTTCGCCTTCAGCACGTCGAAAAACATAATAACCGGCTGGAACGTATAGTGGTTTGTTCCAGGTAACTAGAACTGCCTTATCCTGATCGGTGAGAATAACATTTTCTGGAGTAGAAGCAAGGGCAGTATCAATTGGTTTAGATCCTAACTCTTCTAGGGCATTACCAACAACAGGTAGAATAGTATACCTATACCGTATTCCCCTTTCGACGGTTGCATCGTCGTACCTTAGGCTGTTAAGAATTCTAGGCCCTAGTTGGTCTAGATTGTTCTCACCTATTGTCAACCGTCTAACCTGATATCCATCAACATAATTAATGGCTGGTTCCCATTGTAACTTGACTAATCCTTGCGACCGCTCCAGGGTGATATTTTGCGGGCTATAAGTAATCCATTTTGCCATCTGAGCATTATCTAATAGATCCGATTCGCTCTTTCCTGCTACTAACCCGAACGTTATTTGAATTGACTGTTTAGCTCGAATATCGTACCGGCCAGCAGATAAGATCGCAACGTAGTCCCAAGCTGTCCACTCCAATTCGTCCAAATCAGCTTTATTTCTAGCACTTATCTTAGAACGATAAAACCGGTTTGGATCTGAGATCAATGGGGAACGATAAGCAGGTGCAAACACGGCGGTGTTCAACTGACCATTCTCTTGATTTTTTATTGGGAATATCTGGTGAGTCGCTAACTTACCGTCCAACAGGATTAATCCAGCATGGACAGGATCAAGGCCATCCGAATCATCTCCATCGTAGGCATAAAGCATGGAAAGTTCTTTGTTGTAGTCGAACCAGTCCTTACTAGAGTCGGCTTTGTCTGCTCCAACTTGATCCATATTCCAGTCAGCGCAAATAGCAACATATACATCTGTCAGATCAATTACATCACCATTGGTAATAGTCAACTGAATGACTACGAAATCGTCAGCACCAGGATGAGTAGATCGTCCCCAACTAATTACCCGTTGTGTAACTAATAGGTTTAAATCAATATCGACCGCTTCATACTCAACTGATGTGGACCGCGTCCCGTTCGGTATATCGGTTTGGCTAATTTCTTTTTCAGCGACCCAGTTACTTTTACCGTCTAGATTCCAACCCCCAGCAACGAGATCTTTGGCTGTACCAATCCAAATGTCAGAATACATACCCAAGTATTGCCGCTGGCCATCAACAGGATAACGAAAGTTATCTGATAAGCTTCGACCATTCCAACCAGAAAGCCCTCTCAACATACCAGTTTTGCTATCTCGGATAACGGAGAAAGTGACCTCTCCATTGTCGTGAGTTCTAATTTGAGCTGGCAAGATGGAAACTAAACAAAAGAATACTAAGCAGAGGGTATACTGGGTAGGCTTATCCATATGGTCAGTCGAGTTCATAACGGGAAAATGATAGTGGTATCGACGGAATCATAGCAAAGCCAATCTAGAATTGTCAAGTAACCACAATGCTTTCTTGACCACTGGAAACGAGTTTGGTATAATGCGCGCGAATTGAAATACCTTATTTAAGGAGAAAATAAGTTAAATGATGAAACAAAGTCGTCTTTTTGCGACTTCTATCTGCTTACTTTGTATCCTCGGGTTAATAGCCCTGCCTGTTTCAGCAGGACTCAAAGATACGTTACAAAGTGATGAATTTGAAGGTTCCAAATTAAGTGATATGTGGAGCATTGATAACCCTGACGTGGGTAAATTCCAAGTTAGTGGTGGTAAGCTAAATGTTACTGGTGGTTTCAACGGTAATGTTTGGGGAGATAGTGACGCATTGATCTTCTATCAAGAAGTAAGCCAAAAAAGCTTCGATATTAGCACTGATTTTGTTAATACCTACCAGGGTGGTAGTGTAGTCGCTGGTATCTTGATTAAATCCGAAACGACCAAGGATAGTAAAGATCGAGATGGTGAGTGGGTCACCTTAAAATTATGGGGCCGCGGTGGCGACGACAATAATGCTGTTTTGCAGTATCAGAGACGTGAAAATGATGCCCCAGACTTGGGTTATGTCGGTGTCACACCGGACTACCAACCTCCAGCTGGTGAGATCGCTATATCTTTGCGTGTAAAAAGAGACGGTGATACTTACGAATCCTGGTTCAAGCCCGAAGGTAAAGGCGATTGGGTTAAAGTAGGTAAAGCTAAAAGTGCT
>JACLAC010015388.1_pt1 | contig 89086 bp, 92 predicted proteins | sample 8027881 | NCBI WGS metagenome assembly JACLAC01 (sample SAMN15725517, study PRJNA655200) | protist metagenome | isolation source: fluorescence activated cell sorting (FACS) single amplified genomes of... | place: Spain: Blaines Bay Microbial Observatory, Mediterranean Sea | collected 2016-01-19
TGACAATACTGCATATGAATGACCATCACTCTCATCTATCTGCCGATACTAGCATGGATCTCAAGCTTGCAGGCAAAATGACTCGAGTACGGTCCGGCGGATTCCCAGCTGTTGTTCAGAAGTTCAAAACTTTAGAATCTCAAAATAGAAATGTGATTAAATTGCACGCTGGAGACGCTATCACTGGAGATCTTTATTTTACACTTTTCGAAGGTGAGGCTGATGCTGCTTTAATGAATGAAGTTTGTTTCGACGCTCTCGCAATTGGAAATCATGAATTTGATTTTGGAGATACTGGATTAGCTAAATTTTTGGACTTCCTAAATGATGGTGAATGCAAAACAACTTTTTTAGCAGCTAACGTCATACCTGAACTAGGTGCCTCAGCTCTCGCCAAGAAAAGTGTAAATGATTATTTACTGCCTTATGTAATATTAGAAAGAGGAGGTGTCGAAATTGGAATCATCGGCATCGACATCGTTAGCAAAACAACCATTTCATCCAGTCCTGATTCCACGACGAAGTTTTTAGATGAAAAAAAAACTGCCCAAAAATATGTTAAGGAGTTACAAGATAAAGGAGTCAAACACATAATTCTATTAACCCATTATCAATACAAAAATGACCTCGAACTCGCAAAATCACTGGATGGAGTCGATGTCATTGTTGGTGGTGATTCACATTCTCTTTTAGGGAATTTTTCCGAACTCGGGCTTAATTCTGTGGGGCCCTACCCGACTATCTCCTCAGATAAGTCAGGTCAACCAGTGTGTATTGTTCAGGCATGGCAATTTTCACAAATTGTGGGCGAGCTGATTGTTCAATTTGACGAATTAGGTAATGTTAAGAAGTGTTCAGGAACTCCGCATATGATGTTGGCAGATAGTTTTAAGCGCAAAAATAGTGAAGGGGATCGAGTGGAGTTGGCAGGTGATGTTCGGAAGGATGTGATGTTGGCAGTTGAAGAAAACCCACTTTTGAGTGTTGTTTCAGAGGACCCCGAAGCAGCTGCTAAACTTGCGACCTTTACTGAAGCAGTTTCCGAAAAGAAAGCTATTAAAGTAGCAGTTGTTGCAGAGAACTTATGCTTTGAGCGTATACCAGGACAAGGCAGGTCCAAGTTATGTGATGTGTCAGTAACGTCCGTAATGGGCTCAGACATATCAAATCTCGTTGCACATGCATTTCGAGACATGGCAAAGGCCAGTCAAATTGCAATTCAAAATGGCGGAGGTGTCCGCATTGACATTGGTAAAGGTGATCTGAGCATTGGTGATGCCTACCAATTACTTCCTTTCGCAAATACATTAGTTGAATTGGATATGTCTGGTGCAGAAATCCACGAAGTTCTCGAGGACGCTTTGGACTTGGCACTCAAACCAGATGGGTCATCAGGGGCTTATCCATACGCTGCTGGTTTAAGATGGGATGTTGATGCAAAAAAACAAAAAGGAATGCGAATTTTAAACCTTGAATTCAAAGGCCCAAAAGACAACGAATGGGTCCCTATTTCCAAAACTCGTATGTTTAAAGTTGTGACTAACAATTATATAGCCTCCGGGAAAGACGGCTATCTTACATTCGGTAAGGTTAGCAAGGAAGGCCGTGTTGTTGATACCTATTTGGATTATGCACAAAGTTTTGTTGATTACGCAAGGAAAGTAGGAACACTTAAGAAGTTGCCAGCATCTGAATATTCAACTCAGTCTTTCCAAAAATAGATTTCAATGGATTTGCAAAGCGCGTTCAAGTGATTTGTTGAACAAGCTTACACTTTATCGATCACACTAAATTCAATTAAGCTTTTGGTGAAATAAAACTTGAATTAAGTTCACCTAGAACTTTTTTTAAATCTAAAATTCACTAGAAGTCACATATTACCTCACAGAACCTATAAATTTAACCTGCATCCTAACTGTATCGACTAGTCAATCGTTGCCCCCCCATCAATAACGAGGTGGGCACCTGTCACGAAAGAGGCTTCATCTGAAGCAAGAAACAGAATGCCATTGGCTATCTCGACAGGCTCTCCCATGCGTTTCATAGGGGAACCTTGCCCGAATAATTTTCGGCCCTCCTCGACACTAACTCCAATATATTTCATATGATTTTCACTGCCTTGTGTAAAGATCGCGCCTGGGCAAACCCCATTCACACGAATGTTTTCCAAAGCCAGATCTAGAGCGAGGCAGCGAGTCATTTGCATGATCCCACCCTTGGATGTGTTGTAGGGTACAAAAGCAGGTTGTGCAATGAAAGAGCTCACAGAAGCAACATTGACGATCGCCCCACCACCATTTGCTCGCAGATGTGGTAAGACTGCCTGAACCATGTTAGCGTATCCAATGATGTTGACCCCCAAAACTTTTTGCCAGTCCTTTGCGGTAGTCTCTTCAATTTTTCCAAAAACAAATGCTGCTGCGTTATTGACAAGGATCTGAAGACTTCCAAAGGACGAGATTGTGGCCTGCACGACTCTTTCAACAGATTTGGAATCAGATACATCAGCTTGCTGATACTCTGCCTGGCCCCCTGCGTCTCGAAGCATCTGTGCCGTCTTCTTGGCATCCTCTCCGTTGACATCAACAACCATTACTCTGGCACCTTCTTCCACAAATCGAAGGGCAGTTGCTTTACCGATTCCTGCACCTGAACCGGTGATGATCGCGTTCTTATCCTTTAACCTCATAGCTACCTCTGTGCTAATACCTTCGCTTAAGCTCTGTAAATTCGCATTGCATTTAAAGCAAAGAGAGCTTCTTGTTCCTCTTGGCTTCGATGATCCACTAACTTCTGAAATTTTTGATACATGCTTTGAGTATCCCAGCCCTCCAGTTTTTCTACAGGATAGTTTGAAGCAAAGATGCAGCGCTGGACTCCGAACAAATCAATCACCTTATTGACCGTCTCCTTAATGAGGGAGTCCTGATGCCAATGCTTGTTTGGATATGTCAGCATTGAGAGTTTTATCGATACCTGGTCAAGATTTGCCAATGCTTGCAATCCTTCCCAGTATTTTTGCCCTTCCAAAAGATCATCTCTTTTGGGAGTGCCCAGATGATTTAGAATCACCGGAATTTTAGGATTTCTTTGAAAAATCTCAGCAGCTTTTTTGTATTGGTGTGGATTGCATTGTAAGTCAAATGAATAACCTGCTTCAGCTAATGTGCTAAAACCCTGTTGCCAGTTGTGCAAATCTAACAAGTTTCCGAGTCAACTGTTTCTGGGCCAGGATGGCTCATGGTTCAGGATCTGACGAATCCCACAGACGTTCGGAGTTTTTGGAGTTGAGCTAAGAGTGACGGCCATTCTGAACTTTCCAGAGGTCCTGTTGCGACAATCTGATAAGATAGTTTTGATTGAGAACATTGATCAGCAACCCACTTGGCTTCTGCTAAACATGCATTTTCAAACAGAGGCCCATCGTGTTCAATATGGCATACGCTGACTGCCTCGACAAAGTTCCACCGATCAACTCAAAACCTTGCATGCGAAGATCAGCTTCATAGCGTTTAATCGTATAGATCGGATCGTCGTCGGGAGCAAACAATTGGGCTGAATCATGACCACTAGGGCTGTTTGGTCGTACATCCCAAATATGAAAATGTGGATCCCAGACTTTCATCCTTCCTCACTGTTGAGGTTAAAGATACTAGCGAACAAAGGCTTCGTGCAAACCACCATCAACGTTGATGAGTTGCCCAGTTGTTCGGCAGAGACGCTCTGAGGCGAGCAGAAAAATTGCCTCTGCCTGGTGTTCTGGTGAGATCTGTGATTTGAGAAGAGTCCGCTGGGCATAGAAATCTGCCAGACGCTTTCTCAGACTTTCAGTATCCTCCTGCTCGTCGAAAGGTAATTGATATTTGGTGAGTGAGGAGATCACTCGTTCTCTTGGGAACATGCTACTTCCTTCCACCACTGTCGCAGGTGCTAATGCATTGACCCTTACCAGAGGAGCCATTTGAATCGCTAATTCTCTGACTAAATGGTTCAAAGCAGCCTTCGAACTGTCATATGCCAGGCTGCCCACTTTACTGACGGTTGCGTTGACGGAGGAGGTTAAGATAAGGTTCGCAGACAATCCTTGTCTAAGCCAAACTGTGTGAGCCTCTTCAGCAACCATCGCAGGGCCAATCACATTCACATCGTAAGTCTGACGCCACTGGCTATCCGATATGCGACCAGAGGAATCGGGTGGAAAGAACACTCCAGCAGTAATAATCAAAGTGTCCATCCCTCCGTAAGCCAACACTACATCCTCAAACAGCCTACTCAGACTCTCACGATTGGTCATGTCTGCTGAGCGAGCGAGGGTGGGACCACAAGCACTCAGCCCAATGCCAGCTACTCCAATACCCACTCCTACCTTTTTCATTAACTCTTCAGCAGTAGCTTCTGCGGCCAGAGAATTAGCATCTGCGCAGACAACGTGGGATCCCTCTTTGAGTAAGCGATGGCAAACGGATTTACCAATCCCAGAGCCAGCTCCAATCACAACAGCCACTTGTCTGGACATCTCCTGCTCCGGAGGCATTCGCCGAAGTTTTGCTTCCTCCAGTAGCCAATACTCTATATCAAAGGCTTCTTGCTGATCGATGGCAACATATTCATCCACTGCTTCAGCTCCGCGCATTACTTCAAGTGCACAATTATAGAATTCAGCAGTAACTCGGCTCTCACTCTTGTTTTTACCCCAGGCAATCATCCCCAGTCCAGGGATGAGCACAACGCTGGGGTTGGTGTTCCGGAGTGCAGGAGAATCATCATGCTTACAACGCTCATAGTAAGCAGAATAATCTTGTCGATAGCGATCAAGCCCCTCCAGAATCAGCACTTTCAAATCAGCTAGACTCTGATGGTGAGGATCCCACGGTACATACATCGGTTTGATTTTGGTTCGCAGAAAGTGATCCGGACAACTTGTCCCCAATTCTGACAAACGAACGACATCTTCTGAGTTGACGAAATACCTCATCATTTCATTATCCTGCACTGTCGCAACCAGTCGCTTATCGCTGGATACTTGACCACGAAGCCACGGCAGAATCTCAACAAGTGTAGATCTGCGTGCGGATTCGTTTAGCTCGGAATAACGTATTCCTCCGAAAGTCAACTCACCTTTATCGTGCTGGGCCAAGTACTCATCAGCTTTTTGGATGATCTCCACGGTCCATTCATAACACTCCTGATCGCTTTCAGCCCAGTTGATCACACCATGTCCGCCAAGCAATACTCCTCGTGCACTGGGATTTTCTTGGCAAATCTTCTGTAATTGAAGTCCCAGGTCAAAACCTGGTCGTTGCCAGGGAAACCAGACCAAATCCTCTCCCCAGATCTTTTTCGTCAGTTCCTCAGATCGTTTGGACGCTGCAATAGCGATTACTGAGTTTGGATGCATATGATCGACATGCTTATGAGGGATGAAGGCATGTAAAGGAGTATCAATCGAAGCGGCCCTCGGATTCAGATTGAAGGTGCAGTGAGGATACATGCCAACCATCTGATCTTCGATGCTGGTCTTGTAGCCCTTTACTGGTGCAGAGGTATATTTGGGAATGAGGTCAAGTAGTTTCTGCTGGTACAGAGATGAGAAATTCTCTCGCTTGGAGGTGCGTAGATCTCCGCCAGAACCTTTGACCCATAGAACCTCGGTTTGCTCACCGCAGAGAGGATCAATTTCTTGAAGTTTTGCAGAGGTATTCCCTCCACCAGTGTTGGTAATCCGTTGGTCGGAACCCAGCAAATTAGAGCGATAAATCAGTTTGCCAACTGGATCAAGTATACTTGCATAGTCAGCATCCCATTTTGGGTAGAGTCGATTCGTGGATGTGGGGTATTTCATGGTAATTTCAGGAAGCGTTGATAGGCCTTATCCCAGATAGGCTGATCCTGGGGAAGATATTCTTCAATTTCAAAAGAGTTTCGGACGGTGTCGCGTATTTCTGAGAGGGAACTCAAATGTCCTAAAGCGAGACTTTGAATCAGAACGTTCCCAATTGCTGTTGCTTCGGACGGACCACTGAGGACTCTACGTCCAGTAGCATTGGCAGCTAGCTGATTCAGGAGTTTGTTCTTGGATCCACCGCCAACAATGTGGAGTGTTCTGAGGGTTTCACCAGTTGTCTCTTCAAGTTCGTCCAAAACCTTTCGATAGGAGAGCGCAAGACTTTCCAGGGAACTGCGAACGAAGGCTCCATGGCTCTCAGGGACAAGTTGTTTCGATTCAATGCAGTAGGCTGCTATTTTTTCAGGCATTTCACCGATTGTAGTAAACCGAGGATCGTTAGGGTTGATTAGGGATTGTAGAGAGGATGTGGCCGATGCCATTTCAGTGAGAGTAGAATAATCATAAGAATACCCCTCACTTTCCCACTTGCGCCGACACTCCTGTACAACCCACAATCCACTGATATTTTTCAGTAAACGAATACTATGGTTTAAACCAACCTCATTAGTGAAGTTGTATTGTCGGCTCTTGGGGGTGATCACGGGTGCATCCAATTCAACCCCTAATAAGGACCATGTACCAGAGCTAAGATACGCCCAATCTTTTTGTCCACTTCGAGCAGGAGTACCAACGACAGCTGCCCCGGTGTCATGCGAACAACTTGCAATGACCTTGGTGTTGCTGGCTAAGCCTGTGCTCTCAGCAACTTGTTCAGTGATTGGGCCTAGTATCGAGCCACATGGTACAATTTCGGGGAAGAGATCATGGGGCAGTCCAAGGGCATCAATCAGAGGCCTGGACCATTCCTGCCTGCGGGGATTATAGAGCTGAGTTGTGCTCACCATGGAAGCATCACCTACTGCTACTCCAGAGAACATGTAGTTGAACCAATCACCCATTGTGATCAGTTTGTTAGCAAAGGTCAGTAATTCAGGGGACTCATCTTGGGCAGCAGCGAGTTGATAGATTGTATTGATTGGCATGAACTGAATGCCAGTTTCATCAAAAATAAAATCTTCGCCAAGTTGCTTGCGAACCTTCTCGTAGTAGACCAGATTTCGTGGATCTCGATAGTGCCTGGGTGGGGTGAGGATGGGTTCTTGGTCACGAATAAGAACAAAATCAAGTCCCCATGAATCAGCGCTCAAACTTGCAATTGGCAAGTTGAGCTGAACTGCTTTGCGTACACCAATCCGGAGCTCTTCAAAGATTTGTAGGACATCCCAACGAAGAGACTCTCCTACGGAAATGCCGCCTGTTGGAAAACGATGAATTTCCTCCAGTTGCAGTTGTCCTTGTTGGAGTATTCCAACCATGACACGGGCGCTTTCAGCACCACAATCCAGCGCAATATAAGCTTGTTTTTGAATCATTTGGGAAAGATTGGAGTAAGGCCTGAACTTATTTGATTACTGGGGCATCATTGGTTGAAATTTCAACCAATATTTAGGAGGCAGCTTTGTAAACTCTTCTAGCATTTTCAGAAAAGAGTTTTCTTTGATCGTCCGGACTGAACAATTTGACTAGATCTCTAAATGCGTCAAAGAGCTTTTCCGATGGCCAATCCTCATTTAGTTCCACAGGAAAATTTGAAGCAAAAAAACAGCGGTCAACCCCGAAGGTATCAATAATTTTTAATACGGTTTCTTTAACCAGAAAATTATTTTGCCAATCTTTATCAATGTAGGACAGCATGGAAAGCTTGACAGAGTTTTGTGGACAATCAGCTAGAGCTTGGATTCCCTCCCAATAGAATTTTTCATCTTTTAAGTCTTGCAAGGTTGGACTTCCCAGGTGTCCAAGTACTAACGGGATTTCAGGGTTTCTTTCGGATAACTTTGCTGCTTGTTTGAATTGATGAGGGTTGATCTGTAAATCAAAGATGAGTTGAAAATCTTTGAGTTTTTCAAATCCATCACACCATGCTGGGTTTTCAAGCAAATTCCCTAGGCGTTGATTCCTTGGCCACGAAGGTTGATAATTGAGAATTTGTCGAATGCCTCTCACTTTGTTGTGATAAGTGATCTTGGCAAGCAGGTCCGCTACATTGGGATTCTCAAGGGCCAACGTTGCGACGATATAATAGTCTCTTGTTGAATTACTAATTTGCTCTGCGACCCACTTGGTTTCGGCAAGGCAGTGATCTGCATACTCATCACCGTTCATCTCAACATGGCAGACACTGACTGCTTCGACAAAGACTCCTCCTGTGAGATCAAAACCAGAATGGTCTAAATCTTTCTCAAAATCCTGAATTCCGTAGATTTCCTTTCCATGTGGAGCAAAAAGAACACTTGGGTCGTGTCCACTTGGAGTTTCCGATGAAATATCCCAAATATGAAAATGCGGATCCCAAAATTCCATGTTTAGTTTTCCATAATTAACAGTTGTTAACGCAGAAAGTTTTGCTAGGTAGGATATTGGAAGATTAATCTACTTTGAAATGTGTTTAGAAGGTCGGGGGTTCGCCCCGACCAAAAAAACTACTTGGAGGCTGCCTCCACATTTGATTTGTCATAGACTGTGAAAGGCCCCATCAAAACCCGGAGCCCCTCGGCACGAGTTGGGTCTTTCTCGACGGTGTAATAGCCCATTCGACCCGCCTTAAATGTCTCACCTGGAATGCCTTCCATTTGACCTGTTGCAATCAGATAGGTTGCATAATAGGAGAGGTATCCTAAATCCACAAAGCTCCAGAGGGCAAATTCTGGTGCGCAATCATTCATTGTGTAGCTTACCATTTCAGCTGGTAACCCAAGACCGCTTGTTTTTACTTGGTCACACAACCCCTCATCCTGCATCGCCTTAGCAGCAGCAGCAATTCCAACGGTTGTTGGAGCCATGATCAATTTCAGATTAGGATACTTGTCAACCAGAGCCAGTGCTTGATTGTAACTTTTTTCAGATTGATCATCGCCGTAAACAACATCTACCAAGTTCAGTGATGAATATTTTGGGGCCTTTAGGGCCTCTTTCATTGCAGCAATCCAAGCATTCTGATTGGCCGCATCTGGAGATGCAGATAAGACTGCAAAATCACCACCTGCATTACCCATGATGTTCATAGCCATATCAGACATCACAGTTCCAGTTTCGTTGAAATCAACTTGAGCTATGAAAAGTTGTTCTCCCTCAGCGGATGGAATTGGAGAGTCCCATGTTACAACTGTCATTCCCTTGTCGCGAGCTGATTTGGCTGCTGGTGCGAGTTGGTCCCCAGCATTATTAGAGATCATGATTCCGTCTTGTCCTTGGGTAGTTGCTGTGGTGAGAATCTCAATCTGGCCGGCCACACTATTTTCAGGCGTAGGTCCTAAAAATTCTAATTTTCCAGGGTTTTGCAACTCTTTATGAGCTTCTTGAGCACCCTGATTCGCCTGATCAAAAACCAAAATTCCCAAGAACTTAGGCATCAGGACAAGATCGGCCTTCATTCCTTTCTTTGCGACAGTGTGTGCCATCAGAATTCCGCTGGAGACCATCATTGCAACAGCAGCGACAGCTAGAAATTTTTTCATCATGTGATTATCCCTTACTAGTAGGATTAATTAAATTTCCAATTGAGTAAATTAAAAGTCTGTGCATCAAAAATACTTGATATCAAATCATAGGCAAACCTCCTTAAAGATTCATTATGAGCGAGATGTCCGGAGAGATTCCCAATAATTTTTCAGATTGGGAACCATCGCAGAGAATATTAGTAACATACCGATTACACCAGTCTGAAGATGTCCTGTTATGTTACTTAAAGACATTCCGTTTCTCAGATAGAGTACTATCAGAATAGAGAGGATTACACCATAGATTGATCCAGAACCACCGAAAATACTGACACCACCGAGCAGTACCATCGTTATGATGTCAAGCTCAAAACCAAGTCCCATATCTCCCCGAACTGAGCCCAGTCGAGCAGCAAAAAGAATCCCAGCCAAAGCAGATATGAGACCTGACAAAGTGAAGAGAATCAATTTTACAGCAGTGACATTAATCCCAGAATAGCGAGCCATGTCTTTATTAATTCCAATTACATAAACATATCGACCGAAGCCTGTGAAGCGGAGTACCATAACGGCAAGGATCAGCAGAAGAAAAAAAATAATCACAGCTAACGGAAGAGGACCTAAAATTGGCTGCTGACCAAGTTCTTCAAACCAGCTTGGAAAAACACGAATTGATCGATCTTCTACTAAAACTCTGGCCAGGCCTCGGAAGCCAATTAGCATCGCAAGAGTGACGACAAGGGAGGGCAAGTTCATGAAAGTCACCCAAAAGCCGTTGAACAAGCCTCCTAGCATGCCGATCAGTAAGCAAATAGCTAATGCTGTTGGCATCGAAGCTCCTGCATCCACCAGCCATCCCAGGGCACATGCTGCAAGTCCCATCATTGAGGCAACCGAGAGATCAATCTCTGCGTTAATGATGATGAATGCCATGATCAAGGCGATGATGACCTTTTCAATCGCAAGCGTAAATAGATTAATCTGGTTGTCAATACTCAGAAAAGCATCGGAATTTACTGCATTGACGCTAATAGTTAGAATCAGAACTAAACAGAGAAAGCTTTCCCAACTTCTTAGATACTTCCAAACATTCGTCATCGATTTCCTAGGTTTCTGGAGAACTTCGGGCCTGTTTTCTAGCCCAATACAATTGAAAGCGCTTCATAATAACGCTGTCAGTTGCAACAGAAATTAAAATCAAGAGTCCCAACAAGGCATCTCGCCAGAATTCACTAATCTGCAACCAGCGGATCAGACTGTTTTCTAACAAATCGATAAGAACTGCGCCTAAGAATGCTCCAAAGGCGCTCCCTGAACCGCCAAAGATATTCACACCCCCGACGACGACAGCAGCAACAGATTTAAGTTCAAAGCCAATTCCGGCCACAACGGTAATGTTTCCAAAGCGAGCCAGGAACATGAATCCAGTTAAACCCGCAAGAGCGCCACAGAGCAGGAATGCTGTCAGGACCATCTTCTGATTTGCAAAACCGGCCATTTTTGCGGCTTCTGGATTTGAGCCGATTGCATAAAGCTTTCGACCAAAGGTTGTGTATTTGAGCACTATTTGGAATAGAATCACGACCACAACCATCCCAACGACTAGAACTCGTAGATGTAATCGGTCAAAGCTAATGAGGTTCAAGCTTGGGAGATCAAGCAGCCACCTCGGAAGGTTGACTGTTAATACGGTTTGAGCGTCTGAATACTCCACCAACAAAGTACGGTAAAGAGCCATTGTGCCCAAGGTGACAATGATGGATGGTATCCGGCAATAGGCTACTAAGATCCCATTGATTCCACCCATCAATGTTCCAACTCCCACTGCGAGAAAGATTGCCAGCAATGGGTGCATATCACCATATTGTGATAGCTGATACCCCACAAAATAAGCTGTGAATCCAACAATTGAACCGACAGACAAATCAATATTGCGTGTTAAAACAACCATGGTTTGCCCGATTGCCAAGACTGCCATCAGGGCTACACTGGCAGAAACCCTGTTGAAAAGTCGGGCATTCAAGTAGTTTTCTATCACTGAACTGAATACGATCAGAACTAGTGCAATCAAGACCAGAAGGACCAACTCTCTCAGTTTTTCGGGTCGCAGTCCTTGAATGGCGTTCATGCAGTCTCCTGTAGTTCTCCCATAGCGAGTGACATGATAGACTCTTGAGTGGCCTGAGAACCATCCAAAATACCCATCTGTCTGCCCTCTCGCATCACCAATACCCGATCACTCATTGCTAGTACCTCTGGGAGATCTGAGGAAATACAGAGAATCGCCATGCCTTGGTCAGCCAGTTCACGAATCATGTTGTGTACTTCTGCCTTAGCTCCGACATCAATACCTCTGGTCGGTTCGTCCAGAATGAAAACTTTTGGTTGCGTATTGAGCCATTTGCTGAACATTACTTTTTGTTGATTGCCTCCGGACAGTTTGCCGACCTCGTGTGCTAAACTTGGAGTCTTGATTTGAAGCCGGTTCTTGAATTCTTCAGCAGTTGATTTTTCTGACTCTGTACGGATCAAGCCCAGTCTTCCCAAGTATCTTTTCAAAGCTGGTAAGGTTATGTTTGAAGTGATGGAAAGTGGCATTGCCAATCCCAACTTTCTTCGATCCTCAGTCATGTACGCAATACCAAGATTTTGTGCAGCTTGAGGACTTCGAATACTTACGTTCTGCCCATCTAAATCAATGACTCCTGAGTCATTGGGTTGGATTCCGAACAAAGCCAGTCCAACATCAGTTCTTCTTGAACCAACTAATCCTGCAAAACCTAAAACTTCTCCCTCGTGCAGATCGAACTCTATTCCTGAAAAAACTGCCTCCTTGCTTAGATTTTGGACTGACAACACGCACTTGCCGTAGTTTTTCTTTTGCCTAGTTGCATAGAATTGATCGACTTCCCGGCCAACCATCTCCCTAATTAACTGTTCCCGGCTAAATTCCTCAACAGATCTGGTAGAAATGTGCTCGCCATCTCGAAGTACCGTGATTCTATCTGCAATCTCAAAAACTTCATTTAATCGGTGACTGATAAATAAAACAGCCACGTTTTCTTGTTTGAGTTTTCTAGCAACCTTGAAAAGTTGTTCCACCTCGTGGTTTGAAAGAGAAGCAGTGGGCTCGTCCATGATCAAAACTTTGACATTCAATGAAATTGCTTTTGCGATTTCTACGGCTTGCTGAGATGCCAAGGTAAGTCCACTGGCTGGTGCCCGTACATCCAATATCATCCCGAGATCTGAAAGGATTTTATGAGCGTCTTCATACATTTTTTTCCACTGAACCCAAATCCCTCTGGCTCGGTGGCTGATGAAAATGTTCTCAGCAACATCTAGATCTGGAAAGACCATTGGCTCTTGGTAAATGGCCGCAATCCCGAGAGCCTGAGCCTCCTGTGAGCTGCTAAGTTGGACGCCATTCCCAGAAAAAAACATTTCGCCGTCATCAGGTTGCTGGATGCCGGTTAGAATTTTGATCAAAGTGGATTTCCCTGCCCCATTTTCTCCTACTAGTGCATGGATTTCACCCGGAAAGAGTTCGAGAGACACCTCTTTGAGAGCTTGTGTCATATCAAACCGCTTAGAAAGATTACTAACCTTAAGAATAGGAGATGGTTTGGAATTCACTTATTATTCATTAATTAATAGTCAGTCCATATGCCACTGAAGCGGCAGCAAGAAGGGGAAGTTTTTCTGAGAATCTATTTCGATCTTCATAATTGGAGTCATATACTCACCCCAGCGCCTATTCACATCACTAGCATTGATCGCTGCAATTGTTTGCTCCAAGTCTTTCGTTTCAAAGTAGCCAAAAAGAGTAAGTCCATGCCGAAAAATCGAGTAGTTTTGAACTCCCGCCTTTCGAAGCATGTCAACCATTTCTGGCCATATTTCCTCATGACGCTTTTTGTATTCATCCTCATAGCCAGGACGTACTTCTAAAACCCATGCAAATTGCTGGTTCATACAACTTCCGGTTGAAGTTCAGTTGTTGGTGATGAAGACTGCCTTCTAAACTCCTGAATCCGATAAATCGAATCAGGATTCGGCGGGCGTGGAAACGGCATGATGATATGTTCAGGCTCGCTCCTGGGGTGCAGGGTACTTCTCCCTAGTACAATCTTTTCTTCAAACTCTTGAAAGTCTCCGTAAACTTCAAAATCAACCAGAGGCCAGGCATCTGCAGAAGCGTATTCAAAAAGAAGTAGTCGACGTGGACGATTTGAAAAATTTGGACTAGACCCATGTAATGCTTTCACATGATGGAAACTTGCTGAACCAGCCGAACCTGTCAATTTTACTGCTGTGGAAAGATCAATGTTCTCAGAATCAGGATTAACTGATCCACTGAACACCCCTTGGAAGTGATGGTTCAGAGTTTTGCCCTGATGGCTGCCCGGAACAATCATTAGCGGAGCGTTATTTTCATCAATATCATCAATCATAATGCCTACTGCTGAGAGATCGGCATTGGTATGCGGATAAAAAGCCCAGTCTTGATGCCAGTCAACAGCTGCACCTCCATTAGCCTCTTTTATGTTGAGCTTGCTGTTTCTGAAGCGGATGTTTTCGCCAATTAATTTGCTCAGAATCTCTAGTATCTTAGGTTTTCTGACAGCTGCTGCAAAAACAGGGTGTTGTTTGTGAGGCACCTTGATTCTTTGTACCCTCGGATTCTGGCTAGAGTGATTTTGCTCCAGATCAAATTTTTCATCAGAGGTTATGTGATTCCTTGATTCTTCAATCAATTCATCTGTGGCTAGTTGAAGATCATGCACTTCTTCTTTGTTAAACAGGCCCTCAATACAGGTAAAGCCCGCTTGCTGATACTCCTCGATCATACTCATGATTTGCTCAATTACAGATGATGGTTTCTTCTGATTTGGCGGATTTGTAGAGGGCTTCCAGAACCTGGACAGTTTTGAGACCTACCTCATGATTTCCACAATTTCTCCGACTTTTCCCTCTACAGATATCGATGAATCGATTCATCGATTCTTGTGTAGAATAAGAACCAAATCCACCATTCTTGTCAATCTGAACGAAGATGTCTTGTTTATCGAATCGTCTGATTTGCAAACGTTCCCGCTCTGGTTCTACATCTAAGAGCATCATTCCTTCACTGCCATAGATTTTTAGATCCAGTTGAGGTGGACAATGCTTTGGTAGTCCTGCTGCACCTGATAAGACAGCAGAGGCACCGTTGCCAAAACTAATAATTGCTGAGTCGTAATAATCTGCACCTGTCTTAGAATTTACTGTGCGAGCAAATACACTGACTGGTTCCAAAGATGTCACAAAAAAAAGCGCTGCAAGAGCATGTGAAAGCTGACCCCATCCATAGCCTCCAGCACGATTTGGATCTGCCCAAGTGGATGAATGAGGTCGGTACATGTGCTTTTCTGTTTCCGCCATGGGCTCACCACCAAAAAGATCCATTAATGCAGAAGACATATGTAAGGCAACGTGTTGGATTTTACCAATACTTCCCATTTCAACTTGGTCGGCAGCTGACTCCATGTAGTGGGTATGATTCAGCCCATAAGGTGTCATCAAAGTTTTTCCAGTTTTGCGCGCAATTGAACAAAGTGCTTCTGCATCTTCTGTCGAGGTTGCCATTGGCTTTTCCACCAAAACATGGCAGCCCTTTTCTAGGGCGTACTTCGCATGCTCTGCATGGAAAACATGCGGTGAAGCTACGATTACACCATCTGGGTTGAGTGCATATAGCTCCGTATGATCTTCACTGACGAATGGAGTCTCAAAGTGTTTTTGGATTTGTTGCAGTTCTGTTAGGCCAATTCTAGAAACCCCAACAAGCTCTGCGTTTGGATTGGCGAGGATATGAGGAAGATGAAACTCACAGGCCCACCATCCAGCTCCAACCACAATAATTTTTGATTTTTTACTCATTGGGAATTACGGGATCAAATCATTCAAAAAAAATTGACCTCAATTTTCCAAAGAGAACTTTGCAATCAATTTTTGGTGGAAAAACTGAACGAATCACCAGATTATTTCAGGTTTTTTTCTAATTATGGATTCAAAAATCTTGAACTAACCTGCATGATATATGATATAGCTTGTAATACCTATAGCACTCCTTTGATTTGTTCAATAGAAAACTTGGAAGGTCAAAATCATGATCACTTGGCAGGAATCTAATATAGAGCGACCCAAATCATTGGTTCAGATCGCTGCGGATGCAATCAGGGGGAGGATTATACTTCGTGAGTTGGTCTTGGGGCAGCCTCTCACGGAGGCTGGTTTGGCAAAAACGCTTGGTATCAGTAAAACTCCGGTCAGAGAAGGCCTATCTCTATTGCGTTCAGAAGGCCTTGTAGTCGCTGAGCCTCATCGTGGCTACCGAGTTTTCAGTATGACACAAGAAGAACTAGTCGATTTTTGTGAATTGCGTTTTGCCTTGGAATCCCAGGCATTACGGTATGCGATGCGACGTCAACCAGGAAAGCTTTCCAAACAGCTCCAGCAAATCTTGACCGAAATGGAGGACAACTTTAGTCCAGAGAATCGTGAGAAGTACTTAGAGTTGGACACAAACTTCCACAAGAGCTTTTTCAGCTGTGCCGAAAGTAGATTCCTGCTTCAACATTACGAAAATATCAATGCCATCATTGAGACGGTACGCCACTATATTTCTGGGACCGATGAAGCAACGGGAAATGCTTATGAGGATCACAAAAAGATTACGGAATGCCTCATTAATAGTGATCTTGTAGGTGCACTTGAACATTTGGAAGCGCACATTGTCAACTGGTCCAAACGCAGTAATTTGAAAGCAAATCTCTCGGAGGCCATCAAGTAAACGAAAGAAGATTGTTTTCACTTCCTGCCAATTTTCTCTTGCCATCCTCTCCTTCCAAGAGTACCAAATTTGCTAAATATCTGATCAAGTCCGTCCTATTTCCAAGAACCCGAGTAACGAATCTGCATGAGTGCCGCAACCCGACAGCCCATCCGATTGAAAGACTACAAGGTCCCTCCCTACTTGATTCCAAAAACAAAACTACGATTTGAATTGGGAGAAGATAGCACCGAAGTTCGGTCGATTCTGAGTTTACAAATAAACCCTCTCGCCAAAGATGAAGATCGCCAGTTGCGCCTTCACGGAGAAGGCATTGAGCTTCTGGAGTTGAAACTCAATGGCGCTACATTGAGTGAAGATGATTACCAAAAAGACGAAGAATTTCTGACAATCCCAAACTTTCCAGAGGAAGGAGAACTAACAATTCGGACTAGGATTCGACCTCAGGAAAACACGACTCTGGAAGGTCTTTACAAGTCGAATGAACTCTTTTGCACACAGTGCGAGGCCGAAGGCTTCCGTCACATCACCTACTTCCTTGATCGTCCTGACGTCCTTTCCAGATACACGACTACAATCGTGGGAGATCAGCAGACTTATCCCACCTTGCTTTCCAATGGGAACCCCATCGACTCAGGAAGCTTGTCAGATGGGCGGCACTATGTCACCTGGGAAGATCCATTTCCAAAACCCAGTTACTTGTTTGCCCTTGTTGCAGGAAATCTGGAATGTCTGGAAGACTCCTTTCAGACACTTTCAGGCAAACAGGTAGCTTTGAAAATTTATACCGAGCATGGTTACAAGGAGCAGTGTCATCATGCGATGGAATCATTGAAGAAGGCGATGCGTTGGGATGAGGAGCGGTTTGGTCTGGAGTACGACCTCGAAATCTACATGATTGTCGCAGTTCAAGACTTTAACTTCGGAGCAATGGAAAACAAGGGACTGAACATTTTCAATGCTCGTTACATCCTCTCACGGTTTGACACTGCAACTGATGAAGATTTTAAAAACATCGAGAGTGTGGTTGCTCATGAGTACTTCCACAATTACACGGGTAACAGGGTCACTTGTCGTGATTGGTTTCAGCTGAGCTTAAAAGAGGGGTTGACCGTCTTTCGTGATCAGGAATTTACTTCGGACTTGAACTCTCGTCCCGTCAAACGAATTCAAGATGTCAGATTTTTACGAGATTACCAATTTCCGGAAGATGCAGGACCAACAGCCCATCCTGTCCGTCCAGAAAGTTTCCTCGAAATCAATAATTTTTACACCGTCACCGTCTACGAAAAGGGCAGCGAATTAATTCGAATGTTGCAAACCCTGATCGGACGTGAGGTCTTCACCCAAGGTGTGCAGCACTATCTAAAAAAGCATGATGGACAAGCAGCCACGGTAGAGAATTTTCTGGAAGCCATTGCAGAGAGTGCCAAGACGGATCTGAAACCTTTCCGAGCTTGGTATCGTCAGGCAGGCACTCCAAGAGTTTCTGTTCGAGGGGAGTACTCTGCAAATAAGCAAGAATATGAGCTCCATTTCGAGCAATCCTACCCCCAACTGAACGTTGCAGGGGACAGGCAGGCTGTGCCGATCCCAATTCAAATCGGTTTGTTGAACAAAGCCGGTGGAAGTATCTCATCGACAGAATCGGACGTATTTTTACTTGAGAAGCCCAAAGATCGTCTGGTGCTCACTGGAATTTCAGAGCAGCCCATTCCGTCGTTGCTTCGGCAATTCTCAGCCCCAGTGCGCTTGGAATATGACTACTCAGCTGAAGAGTTGGCCTTGCTGTACCAAATGGATGCTGATGAGTTCAATCGCTGGGATGCAGGACAGCGTTTGGCAACGATGGTGATTTGGCAGAGCCTTCAAAGTCTGCAACAAGGGCAACCTCCATCTGAACCAACTTTGCTTTTGGAAAGCTTCGAGGCAATCTTGCGGTCGGGACATTCTGACCTCTCCTTCTTGAGTCAATTATTGACCTTACCCTCTGAAGGTTACTTGAGCGCTCAGTTCCAACCCATCTCACCGAATCAACTAAGGGAGGCTCTCTGGGGATTGCACGATTCATTGAGCAACCAACTTTGTAAAATTTGGCAGCAGAAATACGAAGAGATCGGGCAACCTCCTGCTGAAAGTTTAACTGCAGAGGCTATTGGAAAGCGTCGCTTCCGCAATCTTTGCTTGAGTTACCTTGGAAGAAGTCAGGAAACTATTGGGGAAGAATTGGCTTTCCAACAATTTCAGCAAAGCCAGAGTATGACTGAGGCCATGGGTGCTCTGAATGTGTTGACTCATCAATCAGGCCCATTTCGAAATCAGGCATTGGAGTCTTTTTATCAAAAGTGGCAGGACGACGCGTTGGTGCTGGACAAGTGGTTCAGGATTCAAGCCGCCTCACGCAGAGAAGACATTCTTGATGAGGTTGAGGGTTTACTGAAACATGAAAAGTTTAGTTATCGCACTCCAAACCGTGTGAGAGCCTTGGTTGGCGGATTCAGTCAGGGTAATTTTTTCCGTTTTCATCAAGAAGATGGCAGAGGCTATCAATGGTTGGCCTCCCAAATTCAAGCGTTGGATAAGAGCAATCCCCAAGTCGCCGCAAGGTTGCTCACCCCACTAGTACGCTGGCAACAGTTCGCTGAACCATTTCAAAGCAAAATGCATCAAGCACTTCAGCAAATCGCGAATACTACAGAGCTGTCAAAGGATGTGTTTGAGATTGTCAGCAAGAGCCTGGGTGAATCAGCATGAGTTTCCAAGAAGAACCATCCTTACCAACTAGGTTACTATTGATCCGGCATGCCCAGACAGAGTGGAATATCCAACGACGATTTCAGGGGCATGGAGATAGTCCCATCACTGAAGAGGGCCAGATGCAGCTTCAACGCCTGAAATCCAGACTCGCTGGAATAGAATTTGATGTCGTCTATTCCAGTGATCTCGGGCGTACCATGGAAACGTCCCAAATGCTTTCTGGTAAAAAGATGGTCGAGGAACCACGTCTGAGAGAGCGAGGAGTCGGTATTCTGGAAGGTTTGAACTTAGAGCAAATCATGGCGGACCATGCTGAGGCATTTCGAGCTTTTCGGTCAGGTGACAAAGACCATCAAATTGAGGGCGGTGAGAGTCTTCAAAATGCCCTCAATCGAGCCTGGACATTTTTGGAGGAAATGCCCGAAAAACATCCTGGTGCTGAGCTGGCAGCCGTATCTCACGCTGGGCTAATTCGGCTGATTTGTAAACAGATCTTGGGTCTTGCGCTGGATGCTCCTAATTTTTTTCAGATCCCCAATACGAGCCTGACCCAACTTATCTTTTCACCAAAAGATCGTAGTTGGAGTCTTGAATGTTTGGCTGATACCACGCATCTTCAGTCTGTGTTTGACCCTCTAGTAGTGATCTAATGCATGGCATCTATTTTCAGTCGTATCATACAAGGTGAGCTACCTTGTGAAAAAATTGATGAAACGAAGAATGAGATCTGTTTTCTCGACATCTCGCCTTTCACTGAAGGGCACACGCTGGTGATACCCAAGCGGGAGGTAGCTCGATTTGAGGAACTTCTAGAAACAGAAGCACAGAGTCTGATGCAGACAATGCAGCGAGTGGCCAAAGCGGTCTGCAAGGCTTACGGAGGTTCTGATTACAACATTCAGTTGAACAATGGACCCGACGCGGGCCAGGAAGTCCCTCATGTACATTTTCACATCATCCCCCGTCCAGATGGACTGCGAGTTCCCAAGCTAGGGAAATATGCTGATGGGCAAATGGCGGAGGTAGGGGCACGCATACGAGCCTGTCTGGATAACTGAACAAATGAGGTCACTGCTTTTGGAGAATGACGATAAATGTTGAGGCCATCTTCTCCAGTTCAGCAATTGGCAGCAGTCGACATTGGTAGCAAAGCTGTCCGGATGGTTCTTGGTAATTTGAATTGCAAGGGACATCTGCAAATTCAGCAGCGTTGGCGAGCTTTTCTAAGTCTCGGTGCATCAGTTTTCCGAGACCAATCCATTCCCACAGCACAAATTCTCGCCCTAAAACAAGTTCTTCAATCTTTCCAAAACTCACTTCCGCAAGATACTCCCTGTTCTATTTCTGCGACAAGTGCTTTCCGAGAAGCCAAAAACCGAGATGAAGCGCACCACGAACTAGCAAGACAAGGTTTTCAGATTCAGATTTTGACGGGTTTGGAAGAAGCAGAGTTGATTCATCATCTCTTCCGACGACAATGGCCGGAGTTGTCTGGGACAACCCTGCATGCTGATTTGGGTGGCGGAAGCTTGGAGTTGTCATTGGAACAAGATGCGCAGTTGCTTTGGCAGGACAGCCTGCCACTAGGTGTCTTACGCGCTGGGAAAAGACCGAATTTATCTAGCCTTAAGGCTCTTACAGAACCCTTTGCAAAGGTAAGTCTGAGCCATCGTCAGTTATTAGTGTCCGGAGGAAGTGCAAGAGAGTGGGGGGAACGGCTTGTCTCAGAGGGGATATTCGGGGCGCATGAGCCGGGACGAAGTATTTTTGAATACCAGTTCTTGCCTCTGAGAAAGGCAAAGACCAGATCAGCCACGATCTTCTCCAGACTGATCGAGATGTGGAAACCAGAACAGGTCGTTATTCCTCGTATCGGTCTGAAAGAAGGCTTGTTATTGAATTTGGCAGAGCAGCTAAGTAATGAGGAGTGCCGTTTGAGTTTGGGTAAGGAGGTCCCAGTGCTTCAAGTCAATCTGCCTCAAGCGGAAGTAGGAAGTTGAAACTACTACAAGCTCAACATCTGGATGGCATCCAACATTTGATCATCGTAAAGTCCAAACATGATTCGGATCGCCTGAATCATGAAGGGCATTCCCAAGAGCAGGAAGATAAACCCCATCATTAGTGTCAGAGGGAACCCCACGACGAAGATCTGGATCTGCGGAACAGAGCGGGAAAGGAGTCCCAAAATCACGTTGGTGATCAGAAGTGCGATGATGAGTGGAGCCCCTAACTGAAAACCAATGGAGAAGATCCCAGAACTCAGCTGAATCATCATACTCGCCAAGTCATCCCCCATGGATGCCTGCCCCACAGGAATCAACTGGTAGCTTCTCACCATTGCCTGAACTACCAATGCAGGACCATCCAAGCTCAGGAACACCAGTGATGCGATCAACGTCTCCAGTTTAGACAGTAATGATATTTGCTGCATGGAAGCGGGATCGAAAACGTTTGCAATGCTTAATCCCATCTGGAAGCCGGTCATGGCTCCTGCAAACTCTACAGCAGCAAAGAGAATCTTACCAATTAGCCCAAGGGTTACCCCAATCAATAGCTCGCTAAAGACCAGCATCAAAAAATGATGAATTTGCTCAGGAAGAACCGTGGGGGATGGCAGAAAGGGATTCAAGATCAGGGAGAAGACCAGGATGACGACGATCTTGATCTGGGCGGGGATATTGGAACTGCCGAAAATGGGTGCAGTCGTCAATACCCCACCAACCCTGATCAATACAAGCAGGAAAACTAGAAGTTGCGAAGCATCATAGCTTAGCAGATTTGCCATGCTGGCGCCTGAATCCTAATTTAGTCTCGGTAGTTCCCAGCGTAGTTGGTGTCTTCACTAAATCCGCCGACTCCACGGTTTCGATTCGCACGTCGTTCCTGTTCCATTTGTGCTTCAAGGCTTAGTCGGGTGAATGGAAGGGCCATCAGACGTTTCTTGCCAATCCACTGTCCTGTTTCTTCGCACCAACCATACTCCCCACTGTCCATCCTCTGCAGAGCTTCCTTGATCTGGTGTAGGCGCTCAATTTCTCTGCTCTCAATCAAGCTGCTGAGAGTTTGCTCCTGGGAAATGACGGAGTGATCCACCTCGTCTCCGACCTCAAACTCTGTCTCTTCGTGTGTGGCGTTGAGCCGCTCTTCAATTTCCTCCATTTGGCTCAAAAGCATTGCCCGGATTTCCTGCATCTCCTCGGCAGCCATTGCTTCTTCGCTATCAATTTCGTCAGGGGTATCCATGTCCTGCTCGTCCGTGCTCATTTCTGGGTTCTCCTATAGAAATGCAATTCAATGCGATTAATTTAGAGGGAGCACGGAGCTTTTCAGATTTTGGGCCAGTCGTGCAAAAGGGCTCAAATTTCTACCATCTTTTTGTGGGGATGCAACACAAAATTTAAGATTTCTTTAAAATCGCCGCAGAAAAGCCCATCCAATGCCTTGAAGGAAGCAATTGCCAAAAGCCTTTTTGTGTTTCTTGAATCCCTCCAGGTAGCTCTTTCCATGGAATCGGCTTTAGTCCAAGTTCCTCGCACAATTGCAAAGGTAACTGTGTTTCTTCTGGTTCCAGTGAGCAGGTCGAGTAGGCGATCCAGCCACCTTTTCTGACCACTCGTGCTGCTTCTTTGAGAAGTTGCTCCTGAAGTTCTGTCTGTCGCAACAAACTCTTCAAATTTTCCACCCATTTGATGTCTGGGCTCTTCCGGATGGTTCCAGTTGAAGAACAAGGGACATCCAGCAGGATACCATCCATTGACCTGCTGGGGAAAGGCAGCTTCGTCCCGTCGGACTGCAACATGCAACCAGCTAGATTAGGTCTCTGCAAATTTTGGCGGACTTTCTTCAAGCGAGAAGCAGAGACATCATTCAGCAGAAATTGACCCGGATAGTTTTGTGACAGTTGAAGTCCTTTTCCACCTGGAGCAGAACAAACATCCAGAATTGTCCCTTCCAGAAATGTTCTGATAGCTTGGCAGAAAGCATAAGAAGAGGCATCTTGGGCATAGATCATTCCTTCCTTAGCCATCGCTGTGTTCCAAACTCCCTGATTCTTTTGCAGAACAGTCAATTCTGGGAAGACAGGGTGCGCTTCCCAGTCAATTTCGATAGCCTCCAGCTGTTGACGAATAGCAACGATATGCTCAACTTGGCTCGGAGCCAGAGTCAAATTGGGCAATAAGTTGTTGGCTTCGCATATTTGCTCTGTGGCTTCCACACCGTAACTTTTGGTCCAGCGTTCCACCACCCAATCCGGATGGGAGGTCCGTGTGGCAAGCGGTCTTTGTGCTGGCTGCAATAATCCTGATTGTAAATCCCGCTGCATTTGACGAAGGATCGCGTTGACCAGACCGGTTCTTGCTTCCAAACGATGCATTCGCACCAACTCAACCGCTTGATGGATTGCATGGTGCTGTTTCGAACTGCGCAGAAAAATCAGCTCGTAGGCTCCAATCAGCAGGATCCCTTGCAACACATCCTGCAGCTTCGACCATGGAAGCCGACATCGATCCTGAATCTCAGTCTGGAGCCAGCGATGGTGGCGCAACACTCCCTGCAGCAAGTGTGTTTGGTGTCGATTATCTTCACTTGGACTGAATTCTGCCTGCCGAATCGACTGCCAGTCTTTTTGTTTCTTGAATTGAAGATAACTGCGCAAGGCCAGTAATTGTGGGGATTGGGGTTTGTTTTTTGATGGATGACTCATGAAGAAATCTCAGGGTGTGAACGCTATTTGCATCGTTGAACAGCAAACTTAGAACCCAGATCCCTCAACGTCAAATAAAAGTATGCCATGGGAGCCGTTCTTAACCAAGATGAGGTAGATGCACTGCTGCGCGGGGTGTCCGGAGATGACATGGACATGGACGATGAAGAGGATGAGTACGACCCGGAGGAAGTCGTCCCCTTTGACCTGACTGCTCAGGATCGGATCATCCGTGGTCGCATGCCGACCCTGGAAATCATTCATGACCGCTTTGTCCGACTATTCCGACTGACGCTCTCCAATGCGCTACGCAAGGTCGTCGACATCAGCGTGCGCTCAACGGAACTGATCAAGTTTGGCGAGTTCCTGAAGACCCTTCCGGTGCCTTCATCCATGAACCTCTTCCGGATGACACCGTTACGGGGCAACGCGATCCTGGTGCTCGAGACTCGTCTAGTCTTCACCCTGATTGATTTGTTCTTTGGTGGAAATGGAGAACTGGAGATCAAGTCGGAGGGCAGAGATTTCACGGAGATCGAAGCAAGAATGATCAAGAGGGTCACGGTGAGTGCCTTGGAAGATCTACAGAGCTCATGGCGTCCAGTATTCCCGGTGCAGATCAACTACACCCGAGCGGAGACTAACCCTCAGTTCGTGGCAATTGTGCCTCACAGCGAAATCGTCATCGTCGTCACCTTCGACGTGGAAATCGGGCGGGCTCCAATGGCCATTACGCTCTGCGTGCCGTACTCCATGATTGAACCCATCCGGACCCGTTTGAACGCTGGATTCCAGAGCGAACAAGACGAAAAAGACAATACCTGGAGCAATCGGTTCAAGAAAAACCTGAACCAGACCCATGTTGAGTTGGTTGCCCAATTGGGGGAAACCCAGATGTCGGTTCGCAACTTCCTCAACTTGGAGGTGGGTGACTTGATCACGCTTGAGCACGAAGTCCAGCACCCGATTGGTCTACTTGTTAACGGTGTGCAAAAATTCTCAGGGTACCAAGGTTCTTATAAGGGCCACAAAGCCATCAGCGTAGAAGAGTTGGTCTATGTGCCGCCAGCAGTCGATGAAATGTTGGTGATGTAACCTCTTGACAAGAAAGATCACTCTACACTAACATAACCGTTTTGTTTGAGCGGGCTGATAGCTCAGTTGGTAGAGCATCTGACTTTTAATCAGGTGGTCCAGGGTTCGAGTCCCTGTCAGCCCACCAACAATATCAAATACTTAGGTGCTGATAAAATCCTTGAAAACTTCATAACTGTGCCCGCAGGCGCAAATTAGGCGCACTTTAAAAATAAACTCCGCCCTTCCTCGATCATCTCCTCTCACACACGCATACTGTCACCTCAAACGAAAAATTGCGCCCAGGCGCACAAACACACTCCCCGATATGTGTTCAGCGAGTCAAGAACTCGATCCCGCCAATTCAAGTTGTCCATCCACCTGCTTGGCCTTCTCTAATCTTTAATCTGACGTTTCCGTTTCTCCACAATACTCTTCAGGGTTGCCAAATGTTGATCCTGAATACTGCTCTTGTGATGGGTAATGTTGCCGATCAGTTTCTCAGAAAGTAGGTTAGGGTGAAAGCGACTGGCAATCCATTTGCGCCCATCGATAGCTACTCTGGCAACGTCTGGGGGCATCTCTCCGTTCTCCACTTTCAGTACCAGTCGCTCAATCATATTGGCATGATGGAAGCCTCGCTCTTGCAGAGCTGCCAGGTAAGCCTGTCGGTGCTCCTCACTCTTGTGCAGGAACTTCCAGATCACATTGCGACTGCGATCAAACTTAGTCCCAATCTGGGCAAGGCTACATCCATCGGCAATCATTTCGCAGACTTCATCGAGGTCTAGTTTTCCTGCAGGATAGAGTTTTGATACATGCATAATAATTTATTTTACTAAAGGTTCTGGCAAATTGCAGATAAAATCTTGGTCTGTAGGCTTTTTTGAGTGATCCACATTATGTTTTAGTCATATTGGTTGCCTTACAAAAATCTGTGTTGAGGGAATAAATTGGTTTTTTCTTAGTTTATGATGTATGTTCCGTCCGCACGTTGAGAAATTTCGAGAGTCATTTTTGACAAACAAAATTGGCAGTTGATTCATCGACAAATTCGCTTATTGTTCGTCAAAAATTTGAAAATTAATACAGAAATACTATCTGAGAAATTACAATCAGAATAAATGAGAATTCTCAAAGAATTAATATTTTTAACCCAGGGAGTATAACTTATGAAGAAAAGACATGAAGCAATTGTTAAGATAGCATGCTGCCAAATGGAACCAATTGTTGGCGAAAAAGAACGCAACATTAGAAGAAGCTCAGAAATGATTGAAGAGGCAGCAAAAGAAGGTGCAAATTTAATTGTTTTACCAGAATTATGTAATTCAGGATATGTCTTTGACACGCGTAGAGAAGCATTTGACCTATCAGAATCTGTTCCAGAAGGAGAAACCTGTCAGGAATGGATGAAGCTCGCGAGTAAATTTGATATCCACATTGCAGCGGGTATAAATGAAAGGGCAGAGGACTTACTTTACAACAGTTCAGTAATTATTGGCCCCAAAGGTCACGTTGGCACCTTTCGCAAGGTTCATCTTTGGAATGAGGAAAATCTTTTCTTTGAGCCTGGTAATTTAGGTTTCCCAGTATTCAAAACACCAATAGGCAGGATATCTTCCCACATTTGTTACGATAGCTGGTTCCCAGAAAGCTACAGGTTAGCCACTCTACAGGGGGCTGACATAGTTTGTGTCTGCACTAATTGGGTCCCAATTCCTGGTCAGGACAAAACTAGGGAAGCAATGGCAAACATCTTAGTCATGGGAGCCGCTCATGTGAATTCAGTATTTATCGCCGCTGCAGACAGAGTAGGAACTGAGAGAGGACAACCATTTATAGGCCAAAGTCTAATAGCCAATTATACGGGTTGGCCAATAGGTGGCCCCGCAAGCAAAGATCGAGAAGAAATAATCTATGCAGACGCAAATTTGGCTGACGCACGTAGGAAAAGAAATTGGAATGAATATAATCAACCCCTAAGAGACAGAAGAAAGGATGTATACGGGGAAATGTTAGGAAGTGACATGAATGTTGGTTGGTATTAATTTTAGAACAATGCAAGCGCTAACTAAATGTTCTAATCCAAATTCTAAACTCTAATTAAATTGGGAGACAACTGATAGTTTTTAATTGGATATATATTTTTAATTCTTTTGTGAATGAAAAAGGTAAGTATGCAAAGCGAAAATAAAATATCTAAAATCAGTAGAAGACAATTAATTAAAACAGCAGCAGCATCTGCGGTAATTATAGGATCACCTGCATTTATTAGAAATCTTCATGCAGATGACCCGATTAAAATAGGTGTCCTCTCACCAGTAACTGGAGCTTGGACTGTTTACGGGAAAGCACATTCGCGGGGGTTTGAATTAGCAGTTGAGGAAATAAACGCTGCTGGAGGAGTTTTGGGCAGACCTATAGAAATGGTTTTAGCAGATTACCAAACTGATAGAAGACTGGTTGTTGAACAAGCAAATCGACTTTTGCGGCAAGAAAGGGTTGATTTGCTTGCCGGTACTTTTTCAAGTGCTGATAGAAATGCAGCAGGTCCAATTGTAAAAGCAGCGGATAAACTATTACTTTATCCAACATGGTATGAAGGTCAAATTGAGGAATATTATCCCGGAGTCTGCAATGAAAATATTTTCATGTTCGGCCCAGAACCGACTCAGCAAGTCTGGCCCTTCATGGAATATATGTGTAATAAATTTGGGAAAAAATTCTTCATGATAGGCTCTGATTACGCTTGGCCTCAAGTAACAAATATGTTTACCAAGGAGAAGCTCAAAGAGCTCGGCGGTGAAACAGTTGGAGAAGTCTATATTCCATTCAATACACCTCAATATGAGTCGGTATTGAGACAAATACGCCAAGCCAAACCTGACATAATCTTCCACTCATTAACAGGTAGCGACACAGTCAACTTTAGGAAACAGCTTGTGGCGGCAGGAATGAAGAATGATTTTACTCTGTGGACTGTGGATGATGAGGAGGTCGTAACTTCAGGACTGGGTCATGAGGTGTCTTCAGGAACATATGTAAGCTTTGATTACTTCATGACCATCAAACACCAAAACAACAAAGATTTCTTGGATAGGTACCAAAAAAGATATGGTTCGGATGCACTAATGAATACCGTTGGAGTCGGTATGTATAACGCTGCGCACATGGGGGCAATGGCAATTGAAAAAGCTGGAAAAGTTGATACAAGTTCCATCCGCGAGGCGTTGAAAGGTATCAAATTTGACAAAGCACCACAAGGCACTGTTGAGATGAGGGCTATAGACCATCAGGCTGTATTGCCATCATACTTGATGAGAGTTAGAGAGGGCTGGTCTAGTGTCAACGACATGTTCGAACAGGTGCAAACAGTAGCAAGAGCGGTCCCTCAAGATGCACGATGTAATCTACCACTGTAAATTGTACTTGGATTGAGATGGAATTAGCTGCCAGTGTGTTACTAGATACAACCCTGATAACTCTAACGTTAGCATTGGCAGCTTTCGGCCTGGCAATCATCTACGGTTTAATTGGCGTAATCAATATGGGTCATGGAGCCATGTTGACCTTGGGCGCGTATTTCACATGGGCAGGTCTCCAGTTAGAAATCCCATTTGTGCTGAGTGTAATTTTAAGTGGATTCATTGTTGGTTTCATTGGACTGCTGTTTGAACATTGGATAATAAAACGTTTTTACAACAGTCCTTATGAAACACTCTTACTGACTTGGGCTTTTTTCCTAGTTACAACTGAATTGATCAAGATTGTATTTGGCTCAGATTTCAGAACGGTTGTAAATCCATATCCAGGTTCAATTGACTTAGGTTTTTATAAGATTCCTGCCTACAGAACTTTGATTTGTTTATTTACAGCCTTCGTAATTCTATCGACTGGTTTTGTTTTCTTCAGAACATCAACTGGAATAAAAATTCGAGCTATGATTCAAAACCGAGAGATGGCAAGTTTATTGGGATTAAACATTTCATTGACATATAAAATCATATTCGGTTTCGGATGTTTCATGGCAGGTTTAGCAGGAGGGTTAGTAGCACCAATGCTTTCAGTAAGTCCTTACATGGGGGACATGTATCTTGTTAGATCCTTTTTCGTTGTTATAGTCGGGGGTATAGGCCAGATTCTAAGTGGAACAATAATAGGTAGTTTCGTGATTGGGGGTTTGGAAACGATAGTAGCCTTGTTTTCAGATCAAGTTATTGCTCAAGTAGCTGTATTCTTCTTTGCAATTGTTATCTTAAGAATAAGACCACAAGGTATATTCTCAGAAAAATGATATGCAAAATGTTTTAACAAAAATATCTGGAGAAGCAAAATTTGAGTTATTAATATTTCTTGTATTAGCTTTGATACCTTTGGTTTTCTCTGGATACATATTATTCATTCTCCCCCAATACATGCTGTTTGGCTTGCTTGCAGTATCCCTATCTATTTTATGGGGGCTTACTGGTATAATAAGTTTCGGCCAAGCTGGTTTTTTTGCAATAGGTGCTTATGCAATAGGTATAGTTGTCAAAAGCACCTTTTTAATGAATTCAGCTACACTGGGGATTTTATTAGGAATCATAGTTTCAGCGGTGATAGCTGGCGTTGTCGGGTATTTTTTGTTCAGTGCGAAAGTTAAGGCAACCTACTTCGTATTAGCTACTTTAGCCCTATCAATCATAATTGAGCAGTTATCAAAATCACAAAAAGAAATAACTGGTGGCTGGAATGGTTTATTTGTAGATAGGATTTCAATTAGCTTTGGGAATCTATTGGAATATTCATTGTTCAATGATATCCCGATGTACTATTTTACACTTTTATTAACAATTACAGCCTATGCACTGATAAAATTTCTTACAACATCCAATTTTGGGAAAATCCTCAGAGGTATAAGAGAAAATGAAGATAGAATTTTGGCTCTTGGTTACGACACTTCCATATACAAGACATTAATATTTTGCGTATCTGGAGCACTAGCTGGATTTGCTGGTTCAATTTATGGAACTCATGCTGGGTTTGTCGATCCTTCACTAGCAAGAGTACTATTTTCAACAGAAGTAATTGTTTGGGTTGCTATAGGTGGTAGGAACTCCATCATTGGTTCCTTTCTTGGTGGGATATTAGTTGCTTCTCTTGCTAATTATTTGAACTCTATAACTCCAGAATACTGGCAACTCATCATCGGTATTGTATTCATAGCTGTTGTCATTCTCTTTAAAGGTGGTTTAGCTGGGGGTTTGGAAGAAATTTACCATAGACTGAAAAGTAAAAACTATGTCTCTGCTAGAAATCCATAATTTATCGAAAAGTTTCAAGGGTCTCTTAGCTAATGACAAAATATGTATGGAGCTTAAGTTAGGTGAGGCTCGGTGCATAATTGGACCTAATGGTGCTGGAAAAACAACACTTATATCAATGATCTCTGGCCATCTTTTCCAGTCTAGCGGGATCATCACTTTTGATGGGAAAAATATAAGCAATTGTGATTTAGTTAAAAGAGTAAGACTCGGGATCGGAAGGAAGTTTCAGACTCCAACTCTCTTTGACAATCTTACGGTTTATGAAAATGTAGAATTATCAGTAATTAGAAATAATTATAGTAATTTTGAAAAAAATGCCAAAATAGATGAAACGTTGAAACTGATAAGACTATTTGATGAGAAAGATGTTCTTGCAAATACGTTATCTCATGGCCAGAGGCAGTGGCTAGAGATTGGCTTACTGATTGGCAATAATGTAAAATTATTACTCCTTGATGAGCCAACAGCAGGCATGACTACAGAGGAAACTATAGCGACTACTAAGTTAATAAACAATTTGTCAGGAGAAAAGAATTTATCAATAATTGTTATCGAACACGATATCAACTTTGTACGGGAACTTGGTGCCCAAATCACAGTTTTACATCTGGGAAAAATCTTTGCTGAGGGTAACTATAGTACAATTGAGAATAATAAGTTTGTGAGAGAAATTTACCTGGGTGCTCCTGATGTTGTCAGTTGAAAATGTGTCTGCCGGTTACGGAAAAATTAGCGTTCTTTCTGGAATAAGTATTAGACTAGAAAGTAATTCTATTCTCGGGGTTCTTGGTCGCAATGGAATGGGAAAGTCTACATTGATTAAGGTTTTGTCAGGTTTGTTAACGTGTCATAGTGGAAAAATTTTTCTCGATAACGAAGATATTACTGACTACCCACCTCATTTGAGGGCCCAAAAAAAAATTGCGACTATTGTTCAAGGTCGCGGGATTTTTCCGCGACTAAAGGTTGCAGAAAATTTGATGCTTGGTAAATTGCTCCAAACAACTGTGAAGAAAGATAGACTTGATGAAGTTTATGGTTACTTTCCGATTTTGTCTGAAAGAACTGGTCAAGTTGCTGGGACGCTCAGTGGAGGTGAACAGCAAATGCTTGCAATTGGCAGAGCAATAATGTCTGATCCGAAGATAATGTTACTAGATGAACCATCTGATGGAATCATGCCATCCCTGGTTAAAGAAATAGGGACTACGCTTAAGAGTATGTCACAAAAAAATAATATCAGCTTAGTAGTTGTTGAGCAGAACGTACCGCTTATTTTCTCTCTTACTGATCAGTGTATCATACTCGAGAAGGGTAAAATAGTTGTGGAAGGAAAAAAGTCAGAAATTCAAGATTCGAATATTATGAAGCAGTACTTAGCAATTTAGTCAAAAATCATATTTATCATAGTTTGATTCCCCATTTAAACCCTATGCTCTGTTGATTATCTTACCCTAGGTTTCTTCCTATCCCGCTGCCAAACGCCCATATTTTGGTATTGTAGACTATTCCTCATTGAACTGAAATCTGAAAAATTAAACAAGTCTCCCTGCCCGTCACTTTTCCGCCCAACTGCTGCCCACCACCGCTTCTGCAGTAATCGGCACTGCACTAACAAAAGTCTGCATCCCCTCGATCATGGCATGCTCTACTACACCCCGCACCTGATCTGCCAGGGCTGGGGGGGCTCTGCTGGCACAGCAGCAACGTTCCTGGCAAGCTCTCTGGCAGAAGGAGGTCGATGACTGGGAACACACAGATGATGCTTCGAAACCTGCCAAACCTTCCCGCAAGCTTTGGATTGCCAACAACCTCACTCTGGAGACACTAATCGCACTACATGCAGAAAATCCCGCTGGGCTTGGGTTTGTCTCTGATGAGATCTTGGGCATCCTCAATGGTTTGGGACAGTTCAAAGGAGGTCGAGGAAACGACAAGCAAACCATTCTAAGCCTCTGGAATGGCTACGACTTTGAGAACCCGACAGCAGACTCTGACCGATATGTGCGTGATGTCTATGTCCCGATGTCTGGTGGAATCCAAGAGGTTCTTGTCAGGAAAATTATCAATGAAGAAAATACTTCTGACGGCCTGGCAGCACGATTTCTATTCAATCACCTTGTAATTGCCAAGATCCCTGCGTCCATTGAGCGGCAGCAGGAGATTGATCAGATCCTGTTTGAAGACCATCGGGAATACGACACCATGAAGGGGATCTTTGATCGACTGGTTGCAATCAGGGATGTAGAGCAACAGGTCTTGATGGATATGCATGCACGGAATCATCTGGCCTTGTTCGCCCAGTACCTGAAAACCCAGGCGCGGAAGGGGTCGGAGCAAGGGTTTGCGGCATACATGAAACTGCAGACCTATCTGTACAGACTAACCTTGCTGGTGCACTACATGACCCGCAGGAATGCTGATGACGCGAAGGTCTCCGAAGAGACTGCACAGCATGCGATCAGTATCATGAGGTTCTTCATTGCCAGTATGCAGCATGCTTACGGTACGGTGGAGATGACTGATCGAGAACGAAAGGCGAGGGCCATTCTAGACAAACTGCATCAGCTGGGTGGTCGGGCCAAGCTCAAGGACATCAAGCAGCCGATCAAGAAAACCGTTTCCAGTAAGGAAGCATCGGCGTTGATCAAAGAGCTTGTTGAGCTGGGTGTGCTGAAGGAAGTCCGAGACGGCAAAGAAAAATTTGTGGAATTGGTGAACAGGTGAACAAGTTGACTCTATCCCAGTAATTGTCTGGCCCTAACTTGTTACCCTAGAGGTGAACAGGCGGTGAACAGAGTGAACAAGTTACTGGTACTGCTTACACAAGTTGTTCACCCTGTTCACCGCTGTTCACCGCTGTTCACCGCCCTCCAGCCTAGTAACAGCAGGTGCTGGAAGGCTAGTTGTTCACCTGTTCACCTTTTTTGGATATAGATTCTGATCCTTATCATGATTTCTATAGGATACCAGAGCACAGGATCTGATTCAGAGATATCCCGTCTTGGAAGGAATGTGCCTACCTACGGAATCGAATTGTCAGTATTTAAGCAGGCTGAAATCAAAAAAAGGAGACTAGCCAACAAATGAGCCAACACTGCTAGTGCTTAGGTAAGGGGTAAGGAGGTGGGATCCAGTCAGATTAGATCCCAATAGCGTAGCAACTGAATTATCCAGTAATCGGTTTGAATGCATCACGAGCTTTTCGCTGACTTTCAGTGACAGCTGAGAGGTCTATCTCATACCAAGATCTCAAATTCGTAGTTGATCCTGTTGCCAAAGCGTTGTTTAACATTCCTTTATGTACTTCACGGCTTGGTATCTCAGCGATTGCAATAAAATCTGCATCACCGTCGCAGAAGAAATAGTCGATGATTTTTCCGCCGCAAGCTTCATATACTTCATCCATGACAGCTCTACGCTGTTCATAAGTGGCATCTGCCAGGGCAGCCAGACCTGCTTGTGAATATGTGCCAGCAATTAAAACTTTCATTTGATTTTCTCCGATTAGTTTTTAAGCAATTACAGTAATAGTTGATTTTTCCAAAGTCCCCAGTTGACTAGCTCGAATAACAAGCTTTTGGAAAGCTTCAGACATCCCAACCTCATCCATGGCATTGCCTGCCTCTTCTAGGGAATTATTTTGATACAGAGCATGAAGCAATGACATATCGGCAGATACAGAAGGTACTATGGCTGCAACTTTTGTATTTTCGTCCTTGATCTCTTCTATCTCCTTAAACATTTCTAGTGCTTGAGGAAGATGATCCCTTTTCATGGAATATGTCCTAATGTGGTGAACTTTGGCAGATAAGTCCAATTCACCAGAAGCGACTCTGAGCAAATTTCGGACAGAAAGTTCCATACTTGAATTTGATCTCATTGTCTCCATCAATTCTTGCCAGTGTGGGTCTGATTCCCTATCTGCTAGCGCCTTCATTGTATTAGCAAAACTATTGAACTTACATGCTAAACCAATATTGCCTGCGGCGTTGCCCATTACAATATTGTGAACACGAGTCTCAAGGGATCCCAATCTTGACATAATTCCTGCGCCAGTTCGAAACTGACTTAGCATTGATTTCTGTTTGCCAGGTAGAGGCTTTCCCGAAACATGATAAATTACCGACATAATGCATCTCCAATAATAGTTGCGTAGTTTTGATCCAACTCAGCAAAGTAAAGATCTACTAGTAGATAAAAATTGCAAGCATTTTAAGTAATCTTATTGTATTTCCGATAGACCGATCAGGGTTAATGCATGTGTTTGCTGCTTTGGAGTGCAGTCAAGACCAACCGATCACGGGAATAGTCGCAGAATAATCGTAATCTGTTTTGAGTTTGGGTCTGGAATGCGAGTTGCGCATCATCCAGAAGGGAAGGTTTTGGAGGAAGCTGTGATGCGAGAGGTCGGGATGGGACTAGATCAAAGTAGTCCCAAATCTGCTCTGGTTATCAATAATGTTGCCCTTTCAGTTGCCCTTGTTGGGGGTTATCACCAGCTAGACTAGATCATATCTGATAATTCGATTCCTAACACAGCCATCAAGGGCAACAGTGCTATGAGTTCGATAATGCTACGTATGACCTTCATAGATTATCAGTATAGATGCGAACCCAATATTAGGTTTTGCTAACCTGCTACTGTCCTGACACCCCCGCATCCTTCTTCCTTCACATCCGGTGATGCGGAGGTGCTGCTTCGAAATTGCTCCCCGCTATTTCTCGAGTAATTTCTTAAGAACAGTTCAATCGTGGAGATATTGCCAGGGGAAGGTGGGATCCCCAACTTGGATCCCCAGAAAATGTTATCGGGGAGAAGGCGCAACTGATGTGTAGGTGGTAAATTTTACATCACTTGGCTTGACCCCAGAAAGTTTGACTGTATTCATCCGGAATTTTGCTATTGCATCACAGATCCCAGCTGGATGATTTGGATCAAGGATGGCTTTTTGATCACGAATGTAAGACTCCTTAGTCGGCCAACGCATGACCAGTGTACCTTTGCCTTCTGCATCAACAAGTAAGTCCATGGACATTCGTTGAGAAAGGAAGCATTCAGAAGCAAACCATGTCTGCGCAATAGCTCTAAGTTCTGAATGTTGTTGCGGAGTAAACTTTACGCCCGTAGCCATGAAGACTACTGGCATCCCTGCAATCAAATGTCCTGTGTCTTCTTCGTGAAATGCGAACACCGCGGGTGCGCTAATAATAGCTGCAGTAATCAAGGCGAGGAATTTCTTTTTCATGGAGCGGCCTTACAGAGTTGGATTTAAAAAACAGTTTTGAGCCTCAGCGGTTGTTGCTAAGTAATCAGAACAACGAAAACAAAATCAACTGGAAGGTAGCTAAAAAGCAAGCCGAAGATGACCACCACTCTGAATCACTCTCCCCTTTCCCAATGTTTACTTTCTCCAGATCTGATCAGTGGGAAGGATGAGGGGCTGGAAAAGAATTTAAAACTAGCAGTCCCGATTGTTTATAGAGCCGTCAGGCATCAACGTCCGACAGAAAATTGTTCCAGTCATATCTGTAAAATCTAAGATTGCTTCGGTAAGGTCGGCATCAGTTAAATCAGCAGCGAGATAAACGTCTGTCAGATTAGTTTTTATTAGTTTAGCTGCAGTCAGGTCAGCTGCGGTCAAGTCGGCACCAGCCAAATTTGCTTCAGTGAGATTAGTTCCTATCATTTCAGCTGCACCCAGATAACTTCTGGAGAAATCAGCTAGGGTGAGATCAGCTCCGCTAAGGATTATCCCTGTTAAATCGCCACCAACCATCTTGCTTGATCTTAAGTTTGCTGCAGTCAAATCGACTCCAACCAAGGTAGGGTAGTGTAGTTTGGCGCCAGATAAATCGCACATTACGCATTCATCAGTTCCAAGTAGTTGATTCAAATCTTCTTGCTTGTAAGCCAACGCTTTAGTGAATGGTAATAAGATTGCCAGTGATAGAAGGATTGATTTCTTCATATTTCAGTCCCTGCTCCGATTTTCGCAATGGTGTGGCAGCACATGATGCTGAGCAGTCAGCATTTTTTATAGAAATCAACTCAAAGGTAGTTAAAAGGCAAGCGTTAGATTGCCATCGTGGTTTAAGCACACCTTCTAATGTTTACTTTGTATAGAAGTATACATTGATAGTAGGAGTTAGTAAAATATTTAACAAAATGAATAACTTAAAACAGGGAGGAGTTGTACGGATTTATTCACCTAAATTTTCAATGTATATTATTATGTTGATATTCAATAATAAAAACATTAAGGTAGAGTCCACCAAGTCATCACCCAGAATCTACGACCGGAGGACTCATATGCAGAAGAAACCACTCACTGCCAAGCAGACCAAAGCTCTCTCCAAACTCCTGCTCGACAAACCTCGTGATCGTGCCTTGTTCCACGTTGGCATCGACTCAATGTTGCGGAGCTCAGATCTACGCTTCCTGACTGTGGATGATGTGACAGGCTCCCAGGGGACTGTCCGGGAAGAGTGTTGTATCACTCAACAGAAGACCAAGAAGACCGTTACCTTTAACCTCTGCGAGATGACTCGGGAGGCACTGCGGACCTGGATCAAAGCAAGCGGTAAGTGTGGTGATGAATATCTCTTCAGCAGTAGGACGAAAAGCTACGGAGGGAAGCAATTGAAGGAGCAGCCGATCAGCCAGGTACAGTACCAGCGACTGGTCAAGGGCTGGCTGGAATCGCTCGGGGTTGCCACGGATGACTACAGCACTCATTCCTTGCGAAAAACCAAGGCCAGCGCGATTTACGATGAAACGAAGAACGTTGAAGTGGTTCGGCAGCTACTTGGACATAGCAGTGTCGCAGCCACTAGTCACTACCTGGGCGTCGAGCAGGCCAAGGCACTCGATATTGCCAAGAACCACAAGATGTTCTGATTTCGAGTTAGTAGAAATTCGATTATCCCCAACAACCCTCGTAAGTACCTAACCCTGAAGGTATTTATTTGCCAAGGGTCAAAAACTACCTCCCCAATTGTTACCAAATGCGTTTTTTGATAAATATTATTAAGCGGATAAGGGCTCATAGTTAGAGTTCTAATCTACCTGATGAGATAGTAGTGTAGGGAAGTATCGCTTCATGGCACTACCCATTAGTTTTCAAGCAATAGTACTAATAGTTGATTTTTCCAGAGTCCCAAGTTGGCTAGCTCGAATTACCAATTTTTGGAAAGCTTCAGACATTCCAACCTCATCCATGGCATTGCCTGCTTCTTCCAGAGAATTGTTTTGATATAGAGCATGCAGCACGGACATGTCGGCAGATACTGAGGGTACTATGGCTGCAACTTTGGTGTTTGCGTCCTTGATTTCCTCTAACTCCTTAAACATCTCTAATGCTTGAGGAAGATGATCCCTTTTCATGGAATACGTCCTGATGTGGTGGACTTTGGCGGATAAGTCCAATTCACCAGAAGCGAGTCTGAGCAAGCCTCGGCTTTGAAGTTCCATACTTATATTTGACCCCATTGTCTCCATCAATTCTTGCCAGTGTGGGTCTGATTCCCTATCTGCTAATGCCCTCATTGCACTAGAAAAATTATTGAATTTGCAGGCTAAACCAATGTTGCCTGCAGCATTTCCCATTACAATATTACTAACACGAGTTTCAAGGGATCCCAATCTCGACATAATTCCTGCACCAGTTCGAAACTGACTTAGCATTGATTTCTGTTTGCCAGGTAAGGGCTTCCCTACAATATGATAAATTATTGACATAATGTGTCTCTCATAATGGTTGTGTGGCGCTTTGTTCCAAGAGATTGAATCTCCATAAAGGTACTAGCATTGAGTACGAGATATTGCGTCCTAGCACTCAACACATCCTTAATATCAACTAGAAGGCAGTCAAAAAACAAGTACTTAGTTATGCAATATGATTCATAACAAGTACTAGGATTTATTACAGCGGCTAAATAGCCTCCTATGCTAGATGATATGTACCCAGATAAATACTGAAAATAAAATGACTGAACTCATCAAAACTCTTAAGAATATCTTCATATTGGAAGACAAAAATTCGTGTTGAATCATCGGTTTTCAGCATTCTGTCAGAAATACTTAGGAGTACAAATGTATATTCAGATAATCAATTTCAATTGGGATATTTCAGAGGAAGGTTTTGATGAAGCTGCCATTGAAGGTGCCCCAACTTTTGCCAATATCGACGGATTAATCATAAAAAATATGCTCTACAACCATGAAACCAAAACTTATGGTGGCTGCTACATGTGGGAAACCAAAGAAGCAATGGAAGCTTATAAGCAAGGTGAGATCTTTAAATCAATTGTGGAAAATCCTGACTTCAAGAATTTTACTTCGAAAGAGTTTTGCGTACACACCAAGGCCAGTGAAATACAGAAAGAGTTGAAAAAATAGCCACAAGTTACGCGGTTGACTCCAGCGCTTTTCTAGATATTGAATGTTATGGTATCAGCCACGTTTCCTCGACGTGAACATGAGCGATGGACATCACCTGGGCTGCTCGAACTGATCCAATAAGGAATCCCTTATTTTCGCCCCCCACCCCCTACCCCCGGGGAGCAAACTGACCCCCACCTCTTGATATTGGGACTCCAGGTCGCATTTATATTCCACCTCCAACTTTAGTCTTTAGACCTTGTGAACGACATGGCGCACCACGCCCCAGATCTGGAAGTCGTCATCAATGGAGACTGGGATGCTGGGGTAGTCAGCAAGCACAGCACCTCTACTCTATCAGACTTCTTTGCATTCAATCATGATGGGACTGGTTCGAGCCTTAGCAGCTGTCTCTGCAGGGCTTGTCATTACACTGGGAGGTGGGTGGATTGGATCCCGCAGCCAGCTATCAAGAATTTCATAGTCGTCCCCCTCGCACAGTTCTTCTGCTCTTTGAAAGCAATCATCCAAGGTTGCTCCCATCCCACTACGCTGCATCGAATATGCTTCCTGGCCGTTAGGGCCGAAAACTCCAAATGAATCAACTGAACTGACAGTTCCGCAGGATGCACAAAAACTGGCAATGATCAGAAATTTGATGGAATTTGCCATTCTATAAGCTCGATTGAATTCCTTGAAAAACGATTTCTCTAAGTTGAACCAAATATTTTGAACAACCCGTGCCAAGTGCTCTGACCCTGGACTCGATGGAGTGGTCAAGAACTGCCCAAACTGCGGAAGGATCTGAGAATTATTGCCAAGGTAGTTGGCACTGCTGCAGAACTGCCGATGATGGCAGAGGAATGTGCAGGGACAATGTCTAATCCAGAGTCAGTGAGTAGCGTACCTGCCAAGGTGGACTGTCAGGTGAAACGCTACTGCACTCAGATGGAGACCTGTGCGGAAGCACGGGCTTACCTCACCCAGTGCAACATTCAGAGCCTTGACAGGGACAAGGATAGAGTGCCGTGTGAGGCGTTGCGTGATTGATCAGCGTGATGCCTACGAATGTCCAAAGCACTGCTTCAGATCTTTATCCGTATTGAGGACTGTGAAGAAGTTGTTGATGGAACCATCATAGTCCTTGTCTGCAAAGACGTATCTGTGATTGCGGTTCATTGCCGTTTCAAAGGTCCCGTACTGTTCGGCACTACAGCCAGTCAGTGAAGCCAATGCTTCCAGATGTTGCCCAGACCCTTGGGCACTCTCTTCTGCAATCTGCTGGTAACTGTCGTTGAAGAACTTCTGGATATTGGCAGTACGCCAGTTACAGTTTGTAGTTGTTGCAAAAGTATCAATCGTGTAATTGGAAGTTATGGTGGTCGCTTGAGTAATGTTTCCGGTCAACATTTTGAAATTTTCTTTTACAGAAACAGCCCTTCCCATTTTATTGTCGCCAGTGTGACCTCCAAAAAAAGAAGTACCCACCAATAGTTCTTCTCCATCAAAATCAGATTCGTGGCAGGCAAGCAGGTTCTCTGAGAACACCAGCAGAAACACTCCAACTAGTACCATTACGGTCTTCATTTTGTCTCCCTGATTTCTGTTGTGAAACGTGACTTGGAGTGCTGCTGGTGATGCATTGAACAGACCCCCCCAACGCTCCATCAACTAGGTGCCCGATCCTGCTGCAGATGGGTTGATCTCTCCGACCCCCCCGTACCCCCTTCTGTCCAGACTTCGATCCTATCTCCGAAAAAATACAAAAAATCCAGATTTGAGGATACTCAGAATCGTCATCACGCCCTTTTTTTGATTTAGCCTGTTCGACGCCAGAAAAGGGGCCACTTAGAACACACAAACAGATTCAATACCGCTCCAAATCGACCTATACGGGTTCAATCGACTTCAGCACCGTCTAACCGTACCCCATCACCGATTCCCAGAGCCACCATCAACTGCTTCAATTCACTTAAATACACGCAACTAGTCATTGGCTAAATTGACTGATTTCGTCGGATTTCTTTCAGTTGGGAAATCTCCTTTATAACCTAGAGACCATGCCCGCACATATTCCTCTGCTTTGCACATTGACTTAACCTAACTTTCCAACCTGATTTTCATTAATAATGAATTCCTGCTTACCAACTGTTTGACTTTGGTGTGCCGTGCTCAAATCACTGTCTGGCTAAAATTCTCCGAGCTTTTCAATTGAGAGCACACAGAAGGTCTCTTCCTTGTTCCAGTAGTCGCGCATGACAAATCTGATAATGATCTTACCACAAAATTCTTTCAGACTTCCCTCTACACTCTGGCATATTCTTACTTTGAAGGTGTCATTCTCCATCTTTGAAACAATTTGATAGTCAATTTTCTCTTCGTCCCCGCCAGGGTATGGATAGTTTGCATCAATGCAACCTCTCATTTGTGTTCTGTTTAGAAAGACTGCAGCCACGCTGTCATCCCCATTCAGCTCTGTTATAAGTTGAGCAAAGCAACCAGGAGGAATAAGTTCATTCGCTGTTTGAAATTTACCCTGCTTTACAAAGTATTCTCTGGTTGTTGAACTTTGAGAACATTGATTTGGGTTCATTCTCACTATTTTCTGCTGCGCATTGATTTGCTGAGTAATTGTTAGGAGAAAATATAAGCAGCAGGTGACTTGAAAAAGTTGTTTTTTCATGGTCTTGTCCACAGTCTCATGTCAATGACAGTCAGTTCGAATAATTTCCATCAAGCATCAAAATTTCCATTGATGGGCCGTTCAGTCTTTTTCAACCAGACGCTACTGGATCTCATTAAAACCAAGCTGAGTTTTTGGGATCTGTTTTTTCACCAGACACAATTTCGATTCTTCTCTTAGCAAGAAAAATTTATCTGAGTTATCAAAATGAAACCACTCCATAGACGTCCACTGCTCAAAAAATTGCTATAGCAGGTTTAAGTATTGGCTCCGTTGGCTCTCTCGTATCTTGTTCTGCTTCGGGTGGAGGATCGGGTGAAAGTGATAATGCTACGGTTGACCTGGAACCAGTTGCTGCTGCTGCTGAATCTTTCAATGTTAGCAATCCCTCAGGTGTAGATTTAGATGAGAGTTTAGAGGTTAGTGATAACGCCACAGTTGAGGGGAATTCAGAAAGCTCGATTGATGATATTGAAAATGCCAGTGAATCTTCAGAGGTAGATTCGAATGAAAGTTCAGAAGTTAGCGACAATACCATAGTTGAGGAGGATCCAGACACCCCCATTGGTGCTACTGAAAACGAAAACAATACCTTTGATGCTGATTTGATAGTTGATACTACTGACAGTAATTATAGTGTTTTAGCGAATCCTGATGGTTCCTTGGCATTCAATGCTGTCAACGGCATACCCAATCCAGGTATATTGGTACATCGAACCAGTCAGGACTCAGTTAACGTAGTAAGCCGCTATTGCACGCATTTGAGTTGTACGGTTGGCAGCAACTATGTTTGTGCTTGTCACAACAGCCGATTTGGTAAGGATGGGAGTGTTCTTCAGGGCCCAGCTTCTATTCCTCTTAAAACCTACACTGCTACAGTGAACGGTGACAGCACCCTGATCAATTTTTCTTAGTTGTCCTCCCTGAAATAAAAAATTTCTAACCATTCGAATTAGTTCATATTGGTAATCTTCATAAAATTTCATGGGCTAAAATATTAGCTTGGAATCACTAGGTCTCTTAACTCCCCCCCACTGTCCTCCGAGTCTATACGGATCGTTGACATACTTGGAAGCACAATAACGTTGCATCCGTCAACCAATCCGAAAGAGGCATCATGGAGTTTGGACAAAGAGATAACACCTACATCATCATTGCGCTCTGGACTGCCTGTACTGTTGGAGTCTGCGTTTCTCTGGCAGTATTGGAAACATTGCTGAAAGTGCCTGCTGTCCAGTAATAAATCTATCAAATCTGAATCCAGCTGGGGTCAAGCTGCCTCTGAGCACTACCTGCGATTGCAGGTTTGTAACGTAACAACAGTGCCAGCAGGTTTTTCATACCTGACACTAGTGGCCAATCAATAGTGCACTTGCCACGATGCCCCAGCTGGTATTAGTACTATGGATTTGTGATGTCCAACTACACCCTCAGTTCTGTGTCGGAAAACTTTGCACCACTGGCGTGATTTCCCAATGACCCAGTTCGAGTACACTATCAAAAGCCTTATCAATGGCTTCCATCGAATCTGACTCAATGGCCATGTAGGCTGTGTGTTCCAGTCTGTTACTGTACATGGCGTGTAACTTCACACCTTTGTCAGTTAATTCCTGTATTGCAGAGTTATATTTCTTGAGTTTTTCCTGATTGCGAACATGGCAGGTCGAATAATCGTGTGTTTGTCTGATCATGAATAACATTAAATTCTCCCATTGATTGTGATTCAAAAAATACCAACCCACAGAAAAGCTAGTTGAACACCTTTGTCTGTGAGGCCGAACTCAGCCCTGCTTCATAGAGTTCTTAGAATCGTCGTCACGCCATGTTTTTAAACTTTCATTGCCCCACTCAATGACCATAAATTTTAGCATTGTTTTGAACTTAATGGAGCAACGTTTGTTGCATCTTAACCGAGCGGGGTATGCAGTAGTCGGAATTTGAGAGAATCAACTTGGGTGATGATTCACTTTGCTTGGAGATGCACTGCTGTTGAAGAAAATGTTCATAGATTTTTTTACATCAACAACAGATTGCGCCAACCTAGGTTTTTGTGCCAATTTGTGCCATCAACTGCTTCAATTCACTTGAATCCACGAAACTAGTCATTGACTAAATCAACTGATTTCGTTAAGTTTATTTCAGTTACTTCAAGTGCATTTTAGTAGAGATGGAACTTTTAATCAGGTGGTCCAGGGTTCGAGTCCCTGTCAGCCCACCAACAAAATCAGTTGCTTAGAAGTCAATCAAATTTCAGAGATCCTCAGAATTCCTCCTGCAGGCGCAATTCGGGCGCACTTCCAATAACAATTGTTCTCCTCACGATTCTTCACGCTTCTACAGTCGTTTAGACCTAAGCCCAGAATTTCGCCAAGTTAATTAAATTTTTCTGAAGTAATTCTAAAGATTGGTAAGAAGACGTGTCTGATGCTATCTCCTTGATGAGCATCTAAAACCTTAGTGATTTCAAAGAAGCTAAGTTAGAACTTCACAGTTTTATAGAATATTCTGGCAGCTTCTGTTTGGGATCAGACCTGACAAGACATGCCTCCATCAACGAAGATCACGGTTCCGTTGATGTAGGATGCGGCGTTGGAAAGCAGGAAGACAGCAACCCCACCGAGTTCATCCGGATCACCCCAGCGCTGCATTGGTGTTCTCCCAGAAATGAAGGAGGTGAATTGAGGATCTTTGACAAGATCGGTAGCCATCTCTGTGGCAAAGTAGCCAGGGGCGATACCGTTGCAGCGAATGCCTTGTGGTCCCAATTCAACAGCCAGGGCCTTGGTCAGGCCAACCACTCCGGCCTTGCTGGCAGTGTAGGCTGAGATGGTCTTACGAGCCTGGGGCCCCATGATTGAAGCAATATTGACAATTGACCCTGATCCTTGAGCTTGCATCAAGCGCACGGCTTCCCAAGAAAGTAACCAACTCGCCCTGAGATTGGTGTTCACCACCTGATCAAAATCTTCTAGTTCAAATTTGGTCAGCGGACGGCGGTGTTGAAAACCAGCATTGTTGATCAAGCCATCCAATCGACCGTACTGTTCCCGAATTTTTCCGAAAGCAGCAAGCACCTCATCGTCATTGGTGACGTCAAAAAGATAGTATTCAGCTTGTTGTCCCAACTCTTGAAGATATTGCTGACGCTCTTTGAGTAAGTTCTCATCTCGGCCATGCCGCAGGACGGTGGCTCCTGCTTCTGCAACTGCCTTGGCCATTGACCACCCCAGCCCCCGACTGGATCCAGTGATCAACACAAGTTGGTTTTCAAGTGAAAACAATTGTAGGCTCAAGAAATTATTCTGTTTTTAAAGATATTTTTGTCGCTGCTCATCGAATTCTTCCGACCACTGCTTAATCAAATTGCTTTTAGTCGTGTGATCAAGCCATGATCCTTCCAGGCCGTTGAGCATAAAGTTCTTGAGGTCATCGATGCCGTAACCGAAAGCTTCGATCATCATCCGCTGGCATTTGATTGGGTCGACTAGATGAAAAGAAGGATCGTCCGTATTTGGATGAATTTTTAATCCAGCCCGAGCCATTTGACGAATTGGGTGTTCTTGAGCCCATAAATCGGCGCTCAAGGTTCGAAGATAGTAGCTGTTTGTCGGGACCACCGTGATCAAAATTCCTTGATCAATGCAACGTGAGACAAGGGCGGGATTGTCGAGAACTGAGTAGGCATGATCGAGCCGATCAACTCCCAGAACATCCATTGCGGTTTCCACGTTCTTCCAGGAAGTGCCAAATTCTCCGGCATGAGCGGTTGTCTTCAAGCTCACTTTTTTTGCCAATGCGTAGGCATCAGAAAATTTTTCAGGTGGATTGTTGACTTCGTTGTAATCCATTCCGATGCCCACAACGGCAGGATGACGGTGGGCGCACATCAACGCTACCATTTCGAGACCTGCGGATGCAGAGGCCTCACGATCGATACTGGGGATGAGTAAGCTGGTGATCCCGAAGTCTGTCTCAGCCTCGTTCATGCCCAAAAGAATGGCGTTCTGCAATTCGCTGTAAGAGAGATCAGTCGCTGCTAGAGTGCCTGTTGGGTTCCAGAAAAACTCTGCATGTCGAACCTGCTGACGGGAGGCGTCTTCCAGGTATTCATAGGTGATTCGACGCAGGTCATCAGGGTCTTGGAGAATTTGGTTTTCCAACTCACGGAAAATGTGGAGGACCCCGACCGGCTTCTCACCACGGACGTAAAAAGCATTAATTTCAGCATCTGTGGTGCGGGCACCATTCTTACGAGCCAGTTCCTTCATGGTCTCCTTGCGGACGGTACCAAGGAGATGACAATGCAACTCGATCTTGGGGATTTGCTGCAAAAACTGATTCAGAGTCAGGTTTGCTTCGCTCATTGGTTTTGTCTCTGTTTTAGGGCTTTGATACAGATTTGAAGCGTAATCTTGGGGTCAATTCCGGTTCCAATCGAAGCATTCACAGGCTGCACAAAGTTGAACTCTGTCTGACCGTATCGAGAATCATTCTCAGTGTGTACGGATAGGTTGACTCGCTCAAACTTGATTAGGAACGGCTGTACAACAGCCAGAGCAGCAATCGGATCGTAGATTGCCATCCGCTCTCGTCCTCGGGAAAGGGCGATATCGAGGTAGCCTCCCAGTAAGTCTGCCAAAAGACCATCCTCCAAAACTGGCGCATCAGCTGGACCAAATGTGACTTGGCGGCAGAGTTCCAGATCGACAACCCACAGTGGTGCACCATGCTGAAGGACAGTGGCGAGGGCGTCTGCATCAGCAAAGGCATTGTATTCGGCATGCTCGGTGTGGTTGCCTCTGGCCCGACTACCCCCCATCCAAGTTAGACTCCTTAACCTCTGCAGCTTGTCCGGAAAGCTTTGGTAGGCGAGAGCGAGGTTGGTGAGTGGACCGATGGCAAGCACGTCTTTGGTGCCTTCGGAATCCAGCCAGCTTGCCAAAGCTGGCTGCGCTTCCTGGACGTGTGGTGCTCGAACCAAGGGCAGGAATTGTCCTCGGCTGCGCATACCCTTTGGCCCTAGAACTCTTTCTGCAGTCTCCAAAGGACGGGACAACGGACCACCTGCACCTTTGTAGATTGGCCATGAGAAACCAAAATGGTGGATCGCACCTAAAGCGTTGGCACAGACTTGCTCCAGTTGGGAATTGCCTGCGACGAGGGACACGCCATCAATGGCAACGCCCTCCGCTTCAAGGACCAGCAAGGCCCATAAGTCGTCAAATCCAAAGTCGGTATCGACCCATAATCCCATCAGCCAGCTCCCTTGATTTGGTGTCCAAACTGCTCGGGTAGGTCAAAGGCTAGGGTGGCTCCGATTGGATAAGGGGTATTCCCGGCTGGAGTGGAAGCTGTGATCCGACCTAGGGGGGAGGTGATGACGTATTCCCACATCTCACCAGCGAAAGATACACCAGCAACCGTCCCACGGAAGGGGCCACTTCCTAAGCTGACACCACCAGGACGCCAGGCTAAAGATCCAGATGGAGCGTTGTATCCACTGATCTTGCTGCCGTCCCTGCCAATCAAGGCTCCCTCACGAACTTCGAAAATGTTCTCAAAGCCCATGAAATCGGCAGCAAAGACAGTACTGGGATGGTTGTAGAGTTCAGCTGGAGTGCCCATCTGTTCGATCAAACCGCCCTTCATCAGGACGACTCGGTCAGCTAGCGCAAGAGCCTCCCCTTGGTCATGGGTAACAAAGACCATGGTGATGCCGCTGTTGCGTTGCAGGCGCTGCAATTCAGACCGCATGTCCAGCCGCAAACGAGCATCCAGATTCGAAAGTGGCTCGTCAAGCAACATGACCTTGGGTTCCAGAACAAGAGATCTAGCCAAGGAGAGCCTTTGTTGCTGGCCACCGGAGAGCTCGCTCGGTTTACGATTGGCAAATTCGCCAAGTTCGACCGTATCGAGACTTTGTTCCACTCGTTTCTTGATCTCACCATTTGAAACTTTTCTGAGTCGCAGGCCAAAGGCTACATTTTCAAAGGCAGAAAGATGGGGGAATAATGCGTAGGACTGAAACACTAACCCAACACCACGTTTATTGGCAGGGACTTTAGTGACGTCGTTCCCATCAATCTCGATTGTCCCTGAGCGAGGAGACAATAGACCTGCGATGGCTCTCATCGTGGTGGTTTTGCCACATCCTGAGGGTCCAAGAAGAGTGATCAGCTCTCCTTTGCGGATGTTCAGGCTGAGTTTGGACACCGCGACCGTGTCCCCATAAGCAAGCGTCAGATTTTTCAGGGAAACAAAGGACTCAGACATAGCGAGAGAAGCCCAAGAATTTTTCAGCGAGGAAAATGATCCCCACGGACATGATTGCGAGCAACGCAGAAAGGGCTGCAACTGAGGGGTCGTAAGTGATTTCCATATAGGCCAGCATATCAATTGGCAGTGTGCGTACCCCTGGACCGGAAAGAAACAATGAAACGGGTACCTGATTAAAGCTAGTGACGAATCCCAAAATGAAAGCTGCTAGGACTCCTCCGCGAATATTGGGCAGCACTACTTTGACAAAAGCTCCCAATCGTGTGCAGCCCAGCAATATAGCAGCTTCCTCCATGTCGCTTCGCAAATTCTCCAAACTAGCTATTACAACTCGTACCGCATAGGGAATTACCAGCGCAGTGTGAGCCATGAAGAGCGCCAGTGAGACCGTGAAATCAAGTGGAATCACCAGGTAACGCAACAGTCCGAGTCCAACAATGATCCCCGGAACGATGATTGGAGCTGCGACGATCGTTTTGACCGTCTCCGCAAAAGGTAGACGATAGCGACTGAGAGCGTAGGCTGCCGGAACGCCGAGCACCAAGGCCGTCAGTGTTCCAAATACAGCAAGGAACATGGAGAGAGCAAAACTCTCCCGAAAACTCTGGACTTTGAAGACTGCCCAATACCATTTGAGCGAGAGTCCCTGCGGTGGAAAAGCCAAATTTTCTCCAGCCGATAGACCTGCTGCAATAATGATAAAAAATGGCCCGATCAGGAAAGTGAGGGTCAGTCCAATAATCAAAAATGATGTCCACTTACCCATCAGGATCTTCTGCCAAGAACACTGTTCCGCAGATCTTTTCCAAGTGCGAAGAGATCCGGTGAAAATTTTGATCTCATACTTTCAAAAACAAGAGTCAGTAGGGTGATTGTCTGCCCATCTAGGATTGTTATACAGTTGATTTCTGGACTACTTTCGAGCGGTCGCAATCCGTTTGAAGAGTAGATTGGAGCCAAAACTCATTGTGATCAAGATAGTGGCAATGATTCCTGCGGACACAAAGTCATTGGCTACATTCACTCTCTGATAAAGCAGTGTCTCCAGCATCAAGACCTTCGCTCCCCCAAGGATCGCAGGGGTGATGTAAGCGGTGAGAGAACCCGTAAAAACCAGTGTTCCTCCGATGACCAGCCCTTCCTTGGTCAGTGGAAGGATGACCTTCAGAAAGACCTGCAGCCAGTTTGCTCCCAAAACTCGGGCAGCAGCAACCGCGTCATTTGGCAAATTTTCCATGGCGGAGATCAGGGAAATGATCATCAGTGGCATGAAGAGCTGAAGTAATCCCAGGAAGACCGCTGTCTCTGTAAATAACAACCGAATCGGTGTGCCACTGAGTCCCAACCCGACGATGGCATCGTTGACAATGCCCGTACGTCCCAAAATGACGATCCAGGCATAGGTTCGTGCGACAGGGGAGATCATCAGTGGCAAGACCACTAACCCAAAGATTCGTCCACGATGTTTGGATGGCAGATGGAAGATGGAGAATGCTGTCGCATATCCGATAACGGCGCTGACCCCCGCAACGAGGAAGCCTAGTTTGAGAGTTCGGAAAAAGACCGTCTGATTCAGGGGCTTGCTGATAAAGTCCGCATAGCCTTGCAGCGACCAAGCTTCATCGACCTTGAAGCCTTCTGAAAGGAGGACGAGGACAGGCAACAAGAAGAGGGTTGCTGTGAAAAGTACTGCAGGGAGGGCCAGGACCAAGCCCTCTAGACGGTTTTGAAACACGGTGGGAGTGTTGAGAAGGAGGATCCCGGAGTAATCACTCCGAGATCTCAGTCAGGTTTGATCAACTATCTACTTGATGACCTTGGTGTTCCAACGCTCAACCCAGCCTTCACGATTGTCGATGATATCGGCAGGGCTGATGATGTTGAGAGAATCAATTAGCTCAGCACCATAAGTCAGGCTCACGGCAACTTCGTCTGAGACTTGAACTTTCTTATTTGCGGGACTGTCAATCTTGGCGTTGGCAATGCGGGTCTGGGACTCCACGGAGAGCCAGTAATCCATGAATTGATAAGCCAATTCTTCATTGCCATTGCCTTTGGTCATGATCATCACATTCATCCCTCCCGTTTGTCCTTCTTGGGGATTGGCCCAGACAAAGGGAAGCGGGCTCTTAGCAAAGCTGCTCCAGGCAAAACGTCCAACGGGAGCTGCAATGACTTCTTCTTGGTTCATCAACTGCGCAAGTTGAGAAGATCGGACGTAAAAGGTGACGATGTCATCAGCCCTTGCGCCAATGCTATCAATGGTTTCTTCAAATCCGTAGCCTTGGTGGCCAAGTGCCTTTGACAGCATGAAAAGAGTGAGTGGTCCCTGGGTGCCGGTGATGTTGGGAAGAGCGACTCTGCCGGCAAGTTCAGGGGATAGGAGATCCTTCCAGCTGTTGATTTGAATCAAGTCGGAGCGATAGACAATTGAACTGGCGTAGAAGGTGTAACCAACTGCCCAATTTTCACCGAGAGGATTCTTGGCCGCCTCATATAGATCATTGTAGCTGGAGAGCTTGGAGACATCCAGATTCTGTAGAAGTCCCTTTCGAGCCAAGGCCAGTGCGTCATGAGAAGAGATCACTGCCATGTCGATCACAGGCTTGGCAGCATTGGCTTCGATTTTGGCCATCCGCTCGACGCTATTGCCGGTTTCGATCACCAGTTCGCAGTCACAGATTGCCTCAAACGGATCATAGAGCGCTTCTTTGTAAGCATCTTGAGCAAAAGAATAGACGGAGATGGTCAATTTCTTATCTGCGGCGACCGCTGTATGGACTGCGAGAATCGCGCTAATTGCTGCGAAAATGAGATATTTCATTCAGCTCTCCTTGGGATGTTGCCTGGACTGAAAATCGCCCTGAAAGAATAGTTCAGGAGGCTCTCTCGCCCCCAGTAATCACAAGATTCGGTAGTTCACACCGGTATTTCCTCCAACTTTGGAGAATTTGGAGGTGCAGTACACAAGAAAATCAGCATTGGTCAAGGGAATTTTTGAAGAGGAAGATAGACAGTAGGGATTTAGTTTGTTTAGCCAAGTTAATCGATCTGATCTTTCAGCAATATGCTGATGGAGTAATTTTCAATGACTATTTTGATCGCTTCAGTCGAAAACAAGCTTCAAGACATCCGATGAAAAATCACACCAAATCAATCTGCTTCAAGAAATTCAGGTTTCTTTTAGCAGAAGTGAAAGCTTGATCCGTTGTTGCTCTTGGCATGTCCTGTTCGATCACCCCAATGCCTTCGAAGTTGATGGTTTCAAGAACAGTCTTCAGTTCTCGAAAATCAATAATTCCATCTTCCAAGTCACACATCACATCCAGATCAAATGCCTGGTCTGAATCAAGGTTCTCCACAAGAACTCTTTTTTTGATTAGCCCATCTACATTTTTGAAGTGCAGGTAAGCAATACGCTCAGGGTACCTAATTAGAAAATCCAGCGCCGAGCGGTCGCCTGCTTCAGGACTTCCATTTGAATAAGCGTGATGGCCGGTATCAAAACATAGATCGATCCCGGTTGCCTCCATCAAATTTTGGATCTCATTTTCATATTCGTAGAGAGATTTGATATGCGGATGAAAAACGGTTTTGATGCCGTGTTCTTGGAAGGTGAATGCGGCCATCTCACGAATAATCTGAAAATATTTGTTTGATTGTGAGAGGGTCAAATCTGATTTTTTTTCACCGAATCTCCCAACATCTGATTCATCCATTGTCACAAGATATTTTGCATTCATCTGAACCAGCAGCGAACACAACGAATTTAACTCTTCCCGAATACTATCTAAATTGCTGATTTGATCGAAGGCATAGCAGGCCGTTCCCGCACAAACTGACAAGGACCTCTTCTCAAGCTCGGTTGATAACTCCTGATAGTTTGCTGGTAGATAGCCAATGGGGCCTAGTTCCAGAGCTTGATACCCAGCGGAAGCAGCCTGATCCAAAAAAGTGTGCCAAGGTGTGCCTGATGGAGTTCCATCAGGATACCAGACTCCCCAAGAACAAGGGGCGGTAGCGATAGTTACTTTCATACTGATTCCGATTTCTTTAAGGTTTCGATGATTTTCTGGAACAGTTCCAGGTCTTCAAGCGAGTCCTGTAAACTTGTTTTTGGCTTACGGCTGGAGGCAATACAGTCGTAAAACTCACAGATTTCATTGACGAAAGGATCCTTGTAATCAGGACCATAGATGGTGGTCTGAGCGTTCCCCTCAGCATACACAGAAAGTTCTAGTGTAGAAGCTTGATGGCGGACATAGGGAGACTCGTAATTTATTTTGAGCCGTCGATCTTTCTGATAGATCTCGATGGTTGCGTCAAATTGAACGATTTCCTGGTTGTTCACTAACTCATAGGTTGCAAGAAATCCGTCGTATTCTAGGACGATGATCAGTAGCACTCCTTGATGAGATGCCGCTGCTGCCTTGACCCTAATTGGGGATCCGAATAGCTCACGGACAGCAGAAAAACTATGACAACCAAGGCCGGTTAACATTTGATAAGCGGTCCTGTGTGCTGCAGTTGTTTCCGGGCCGAGAGCGCTATCAAGTTGTTGGTTGCGCTTCTTCTTGGATGCTTCGATTAAATCCGAGGAGATATCAGCAGGTGAAAAGATCGGTCTTGTTTGACTCAAAAAAAATGGGCCTTCACAAATAATGTCTCGGAATCTGAGATATTCAGTTTTCTTAGTGCTCACTCGAATCAGTTCCTTAGCCCTTAGGAACGATCCAGCGTAGCGACGCATGTAGCCAACCATTGTAATTTGATTTGGAAAACCCTGTTCTAAATGAACCAGTTCTTTTAGTTGCTGGATATTCAGGGTAGCTGGTTTCTCAACGAAGACATGTTTTCCAGATTTGATGGACTCCTGCACAAATTCAAAGTGATGTTGATCTGGAGACAGCACAAATACAGCATCAATTTCAGGATCCTTTATGATACCAGATGGAGAAAGATAACTATTTGAAATGTTATATTTATTTACAATAAACTCATTTAATGAGGGTGAGATGTCCGCAACAGCTTTGATCCGATACTTATCATTTAGATCCGAAAGGATAGGCAAGTGAACAAGCTGGGCAACTTCGCCTAAGCCAATAATTCCCACGTTTATTTTCATTTGATCCCTCACAAGCCTAAGAAAAATTTTTCGAGACAATTGTGGGTTTTTGCGCCCTGATTGAAATTTAAACAGTATTGAAAGTTTAAATTTTCTAATTTCTCGAGGAAATAGGTTAGAAGATGGTTAACCTTTAAACATACTCTTGACCATTTATTATTTCACTTTAGTTGTAGAAACAAATTTTCAAAGATCTCAGTCAAGCAGTTAAGAAAATTAACAACTTAGTAAGTCGTTTAAGATTTTCAAAATATAAATCTAGTCATTGGATCATGATGTTTCTTAGCCGTTAGAGGTGTCATCAAATTAAATTTGCCTCAACTTTCTAAGTCAACCATTTGTTGAAGGAGGCCAAATGTAAACAGTTCTATCTGCTCACCAAGAATCGGTCCTATTTTGAAATTAATCAGTAAAGGAAGTCATGAAAAAAAGTCTTTTTAGCAGGTTTTACAGATTCTCCACTATAACGGGTGTACTCACATTCACAGCGCTGTCAAATTCTGCTCAAGCACAAAGTTGCTCTAGTTACAATGAATCGCCGATGCTGGCAAACGCGGTCGCATCCGGAGCGCTCCCAGAGGTTGGAGAACGTGTTCCTGAGGAACCACTAGTTGTGGAGGTCGCAGAGCAAATTGGTGTTTATGGTGGAACAATGGTTGATACCACGGGAGGGAACCGCTTAGCTGAATTCCGTCATTTTGGATATGAACCACTCGTGCGCTGGTCAGTAGATGGAAGTGAAATTGTACCTAACGTCGCCAAGAGTTGGCAGATTTCTGATGACGCGACAACGTACACCTTCCGACTCCGAAAGGGTATGAAATGGTCTGACGGCGAGGAATTTACGGCTGATGATATTGTGTTTTGGTGGACGTACGTTGAGGCTAACAAGGACATACAATCCAAGCCGCGTGGCTACATGGTTGTCAAGGGCGAGCAAGCAACAGTAAAGGCAGTGGACAAACATACTGTTCAATTCTCGTGGTCTAATCCAAATGGCTTGTTATTGGAAAACCTAGCCTCCCCCTACGGAGTTCGGGTTGTACAATTTGCTGAGCACTACCATCGACAATTTATCAAGGGCTTGAACCCAGATGGGGTCGCAAAACTCATGGCGGCAGATGGTTCTACAGATTACACACAGTGGTGGAATGCTACTGTCGGTAGCTACGGCAAGCAGTCAGAATACAACAATCCCGCTCGCCCTTCTGTACATGGATGGATTCCCAAAGAACCCTTCCTCGGAAAAGAGCAATTCAAGTTCGAAAGAAATCCATACTATTTTAAGGTGGATAAAGCCTGTAACCAACTGCCATACATTGATTATCGTCAATGGGTCCTGGCAGCGGATACTGAAATCCAGTTGGCAAAGTCGCTGACTGGTGAGGTTGATATTAGCCGAGTCAATATCTCCACGCCTGCGAACCGAAGTGTCTTCTTTGAAAACATGGAGCAGGGAGACTACCGTTTTGTGGCCGCAGACTCAGCTGATATGAACGTGGCTAATTTTCAGTTCCCTGAAAATCATCCTGATACCTTCAGGGCTTCTGTTTACCGAGACAAAAACTTCCGCATCGGGCTGTCCCACGCAATTGACCGAGAAGAGTTGATTGATGTTGTCTTTCTAGGTCAGGGTGAACCGTATCAGGTGGCTCCACGTCCAAGGTCTCCCTTTTATTCAGAAAAGATGGCCAAACAGTACACTGAATATGATCCTGAGCTTGCAGCAGAATATTTGGATAAAGTACTCAGCAAGAAAGACAGTGACGGATTTCGGTTGCGCCCCAACGGTGATCGTTTTGTCGTTGTCATTGCGGTCAACAAAGACTTCAAGTCCGACTGGGTTGACATGATGGAGTTGATCAAAGGGTATTGGGAAGCTGTCGGAGTAGAAACGGTGATTGAGGTTCTTTCGGATGCAACATCCATCAGTCGGCGCGGAGCAGCTGATAATGATATCGGTCTTTGGCTATCCGAAAATGGAGCGGGTCGCTTACCTCTCTTAGCACCTAATGATCTGCTTGGAGCAGACAATGACCTTGATTGGAAGAAATATCATGACACTAAAGGGAAAGAGGGAACAGAGCCACCCGCAAATGTGAAGCGAATGCTGGAGCTGATTGATCAGATTCCACTGGTTGCTGGCGCCATGCAAGATGAGGTGATGGGTGAATTTTTGGAACTGGTGACAGATAACTTTCCTCGCATTGGAATTGCTCTGCCAGCCGGAAACTATCGGGCTGTCAGCAATCGTCTCCGTAATGTGCCTGAGCCTCTGATGGAGGGTTGGATGTATCCAGGAATTTCTCCTGCAAACTTTTCAACCTTTTACATAACGAAGGATAAGCAGTAGGTCACTTGGGGTGAAGATTGAGATCGCTTCGAGATCTTTGCCCCGCCTTGATATCCTATTCAGATGCTTAGATTCCTCGTCCGAAGACTCTCGTTGATGATGATTACGGTTTTCGTCATCACTGTGGTTTCCTTCTTCATTATCATTCTACCACCTGGTGATTTCGTGGATAGGATCGTATTGGAGGCCAACCAGTATGGGGAGGTTTTTGAGGAGCATGAGATTGCTGATCTGCGCCGAATGTATGGACTCGATCAGAGCGCGTTAGAACAATATCTGATATGGATGGGAAATATTCTCTTTCGTGGAGATTTCGGATACTCCTTCGGGTGGGATGTTCCAGTTTCTGAATTGATTTCTCAACGTCTGGGACTGACAACGACTCTCTCCGTCGTTACCTTGATGTTCATCTGGATCGTAGCGATCCCAATCGGAATCTATTCTGCGGTTCGTAAGTATTCTCTTGGAGATTATGCAGCCACTTTTGTAGGTTTTGTGGGGCTTGCGGTGCCAAATTTTCTCCTAGCACTCGTTCTCCTCTACATTTCATTCCGTTACTTTGGCCAAAGCGTTGGAGGACTATTCTCTCCAGAGTATATCAATGCTCCCTGGTCATTCGATAAGTTCATCGATTTACTATCTCACCTCTGGATACCGACAATTGTTCTGGGGACTGCTGGGACTGCGGAAGTTATCCGGAAAATTCGAGCTAACCTCCTTGATGAATTGCATCGTCCGTATGTGCTGACAGCCCGAGCGAAAGGACTCACAGAATTGAATCTGGTCATTAAATACCCCGTGAGACATTCGCTGAATCCCTTTGTTTCCGATTTAAATGACCTATTTGTAAAAATCATCTCGGGTGAAACAATTGTTGCTGTCGTACTGGGTCTGCAAACGACAGGACCTCTTCTCTTGCAAGCTCTCAAAGAAGAGGATCTGTACCTCGCATCTTCCTTGATCATGTTCCTGAGCTTTCTTGCTGTGTTGGGAACTCTATTTTCAGATCTCTGCCTGATGTTATTGGATCCGCGCATCAGACGCCAAGCGAGGGAAGGAGAAATGATGTGAGTTTCGCTGCAGATAACGCAAACTACGGAACATTGATCTGGCGAAGATTCCGGCGACATCGTTTGGGCTTTTTGGGGTTCTTGTTCACGATTTTCATTTACCTGGTGGCTGCATTCACCGAATTCCTGGCGCCTCACTCACAATCTACCTACAAAGCTCGTGATGTCTATGCTCCACCCCAATCAATTCGTTTCTTTGTTAAGGATCGATCTGGACAGGAAACCTTCCGGCTCCACGTCCTAGGATATCGCTCAAAAGTCGATTATGACTCTGGGAAGCGAACTTTCGTAGAAGATCCACGAAAAATCATTCAACTGGGTTTTTGGGTGAGGGGGGATAAATACGAACTTTGGGGCTTGTTTGATTATGACCGGCACCTCTTCGGTCCCATTAAAAAAAGTGACCGTGTTTATTTTTTTGGTGCGGACAGATTGGGTCGGGATGTTCTCAGTAGGACGATCCATGCGACCCGTGTGTCCATGACTATTGGTTTGGTGGGTGTCGCGCTGAGTTTGATTTTGGGAATCATGATTGGAGGAATTTCAGGGTTTTTTGGAGGTTTCATCGACCTTGGTATTCAGCGAATGATTGAAATTCTGCAGTCCATTCCTTCGATCCCATTGTGGATTGGGTTAGCCGCCGCGATCCCACCGACAGCTCCACCGATTCAGACTTATTTCCTGATCACAATCATCCTTTCGATCATCGGATGGACCGGACTTGCCCGCGTTGTGCGAGGACGATTTATGGCTCTCAAAAATGAAGATTTTATCAAGGCCGCAAGGCTGGATGGAAATCGGCCGCTGCGCATTATTTTCAAATACATGCTTCCGAATTTTCTCTCTCACATTATTGCAGTGGTAACCCTGGCGATTCCGGGGATGATCATCGCTGAAACGTCGCTAAGCTTTCTGGGGATCGGCCTAAGGCAACCAGTTGTCAGTTGGGGGGTGCTGTTACAGGAAGCACAGAATCTCAAATCGATTTCGACGGCTCCCTGGCTGTTTCTTCCAGGCTTTGCTGTCGTGCTTGCAGTCCTGTCTTTGAACTTTCTTGGTGATGGCCTGCGAGATGCGGGGGATCCTTATGAGAACTGATCTCTTGATGTCTGTCCAAGGGCTTTCTGTTTCTTTCTGGGAAGAGAAGCGTCGCCTCCAGGCGCTTAAAGATGTTTCCTTTGACATTCCAAAAAGCAAAACGGTTTGTCTTGTAGGGGAATCTGGTTGTGGAAAGTCGGTAACTGCAAGAACGCTCTTGGGGATCACGGGTGCCAATTCGACGATTGACGAGGGAACGATCCATTACTCTGATCCAACAGGGACACTCGTAGATATAGTTGGTTTGAAGCCTGATTCCAAAGTCTTACGAAGGTTGCGTGGGAATGATGCAACGATGATTTTTCAGGAACCGATGACGGCGCTGTCATCCTTCTACACGATCGGGAATCAAATCGTTGAAGCTCTGCGACAACACGAAAGGGTCACCAAAAACCAGGCAAGAGCCCGGGCGATTGAGGTTCTGGAAGCAGTTGGAATGCCTGATCCACAGGCTCAGATGGAATCCTATACTTTTGAGCTTTCAGGTGGTCAGAGGCAAAGAGCCATGATTGCCATGGCGCTGATGACAAATCCTCGCCTGTTGATTGCCGATGAACCCACGACAGCCCTGGATGTGACCACACAGGCGGTTATCCTGGATTTGATGCGTACGATCCAGAAGAAATTTGAGATGTCCATCTTGTTCATCACTCACGATCTGGGGGTTGTGTCAGAAATTGCTGATGAAGTTGTGGTGATGTACTTGGGAGAAGTGGTTGAATCAGGACCTGTTGAGCAAATTTTTTCCAAACCCCGTCATCCCTATACAAGAGCACTGATTTCTGCTGCACCACATTACGCTGGCAATCAGGAATCGAGGCTGCCCGTCATTCCAGGAATTGTCCCTTCACTGTTGGAGAGACCCAACGGATGTGCTTTTTCCACGCGCTGTCAGCATAACAAGTCAGAATTGTGCAATATAGATCGGCCTCCAATCAATCTTGGTAGTACAAATGTTCGGTGTTTTCTAGGGAGAGCAGGTGTTCCTGAAGAGTTCAAGAAAGAGGGAGTAACCACAGCCAGTGACGAAGGGGAGAAAACGGAATCACTTGCAAACGTGGCTTTGCAGGTGGAATCAGTGTCTCGACAGTTTGTGAAGCGAACGGGCTTAATCCGTAGAAAAGAAAAAACGATTCGTGCAGTAACTGAGGTGAGCCTGGAAATAAAAGAAGGAGAAACGCTGGGTCTTGTAGGTGAGTCGGGCTGTGGCAAAACAACACTTGGTCAAACCATTGCTGGATCGATAGATCCCTCTGATGGCAAGATTCGATTAGCTATCGAGGGACAAATGCGTGAGATTTCAAATTTGTCCGAGCAGGAGCGGCGGAATGCTTGGCAGCACATCCGCTTTGTTTTTCAGGATCCATTTGCTTCACTCAATCCCAGGATGACTGTTTTTGAGATTATGTCTGAATCTTTGAGAAATGGACCCTCACGCATTGAAGATCGGCGCCTCCGGCAGCAGAGAGTCTATGAAGTCCTAGAAAGAGTTGGGCTAGATCCTGCCCAGAGTGATCGCTATCCTCATGCCTTTTCGGGTGGGCAGCGCCAGCGAATTGGGATTGCCCGGGCCCTTGCTCCCAAACCGAAAATTGTGATTGCTGATGAACCTGTGTCTGCCCTAGATGTTTCGGTGCAGGCTCAAATACTGAATCTTTTTCAGGATTTGCAGAGAGACCTTGGCCTGACCTATCTTTTCGTTTCGCATGACCTGAATGTCGTCTCTAACATTTCTGACCGTGTCGCAGTTATGTACGCAGGACGCATTGTAGAAATCGCCCCAACTGATGAGATCTATAGTTCTCCTCGTCATCCATACACTGCAGCTCTTCTTTCAGCTGTCCTTACGCCAGAATATACCCCCAATAAATCTCGTAGAGAGCCTTTGCAGGGACATCCTCCAAACCCAGCCAATTTGCCTCCAGGCTGCTCCTTTGCTCCAAGATGTTCTTTCGCGAGTTCAAATTGTCAGCAGAATTCACCAACGCTGGAGTGCGATGATGAAGGGAGGCTCGTGGCCTGCCATCGTAAGAATGAACTAACGCTCTCAGGTATCACAAGGGTTAGCGGAAATGAGGTAGCATAAACTTGATAGGTTAAAAAGCCTTTCAAAGACCAAATAGTAACAAACACAGATAGGCAGATCATGAAACAAGAAATTTACGGACATCTTACACTGGATAGCATGGCCACCCATGTTCCGCACAATTTTAAGGTGCCCGATGGAACCAAAACACTGCGACTTGAATTTGCACACACACCAGAGCATCCAGGAGTGGGTAACATTCCACACCAGCTTAGTATTTCAGTTTATGGCCCGAATGGGGCACGGGGAACCAGGCACAACAATGATGATCAACAACCGATTATCTCCACAAACTGGGCATCACCGGGGTATCTGAGTGGCCCGATTGAGCCAGGAGATTGGACTGTTGAGTTGGATGTTCACCGCATCCTGCCACCTGGTAGCGTGGATTATCAAATCAATGTGTTCTGTGAGAACGAAGTCACAGATGCTAAAGCGCCAAAGGCTACCCCATTGAGGCCCAATTCAGTGAGGCGGCGTGGTCCGGGTTGGTATACTGGGGATCTACATGGGCATACCTATCATTCAGACGGAGATTTCAGTCCAGCGGAATTCCTAGAGGAAGCCTGGAAGAGGGGGTATGATTTTGTTGCCCTGACGGACCACAATACTCAGTCGGCAGTTCCCGAAATTACGAGTCTGGCTGGAGAGGCAATGACTATTCTAGGGGGAGTGGAACTGACAACCTTCAATGGGCATGCTGTTGTCCTTGGTGTTAGCGAATGGACAGAATGGCGAGTCAAGGATGGTAGCTCGATGAGCGCTCTGGCTTCAGATCTTCAAGACAGAGGCGCACTTTACATCATTGCTCATCCCAAGAGTGAGGGTCACCCAATCTGTACGGGTTGTCGTTGGGCTTTTTCGGATATGATGCCCGGACCTGCAAGGCATGTGGAAGTCTGGAACAGAGGCTGGGCAGGCTCTCATAACGAACCGGGACTGCGCCAATTCTACAAATGGCTCAATGAGGGATTCCGAATGGTTGCATCTAGTGGAACAGACAGTCACCGTCCAATGCCTCCTGATGTCCGTATCGGAGCAAACAGAGTTTATGCTCACGATAATACCCAGGATGAAATTCTTGCTGGCCTCAGAAGAGGACATTGTTTTGTAACCAGTGGTCCTGAGATCAGTTTCACAGCTGAAACGGAAGATTCAAAAGCTAGTATGGGAGATTTAGTGAAGCCAGGTCAGCTGAAATTGAAGATGGGTTGGTCTTTGGGGCTAAACGGATTTGATCCCTTTGAGTTAGATGCTGTCCTGATTAAAAATAACGAGACTTTGGGCCGTTGGTCCTGTGGTGATCATTCAGATTCTGAGTTTACAACAATCTCTAAGGAAGCAGATTGGTTTACCCTCGAATTGAGAGATCCGAGAGGGGAACTCCATGCACTCTCAAATCCTATATTTGTTGGTCAGCAGGTTGGTACTTGGCGATAGAGTAGAGGAATCACTGCGTAGCGGCTCTGTAACCTCGCCTCGTTTGATTAACTCTTGAGGAAGAAAACAGTGGAAGAATTTATTCTGTCATCAGGTCAGCAAATTGAGTTCGACATTCACGTTGATCGTAGCACCAAGGCGAGGTCTCCATTCTTTGAGATTCCTGTGCATGTGCCGAAGGGGGTCACTCGGATTGATGTCAACTTTCAATACGAAAAGTCTGACGATTGTCTGATTGATATTGGTATCTTGGATAGCACTGCCACAGACTTTCCGACTCGAAAAGGCTTTCGGGGTTGGAGTGGTGGGGCACGAGATCATTTCTTCATAGCCCGAGACAGTGCGACTCCTGGATACTATGCGGGTGAGATTCCAGAAGGCAGATGGAAGATACTGCTGGGGCTCTACATCCTCCCTGAGGAAGGAGCAAGCGTCAAATTGGGGATGAAAGCTGATGATTCTGCTCGACAGCTATTCGTTGCTCCTGAACCGGTTCGGGTACGGAGAGACGGCCCAGGATGGTTCCGAGGGGATCTGCACTGCCATACCTATCACAGCGATGCCAAGGGAGCCCCGGAGGTCCTTGCAGAAAACGCTAGATCGGTTGGGCTCGATTTCCTGGCTGTTACAGATCATAACACAACCACGCAGTGGCAGTACTTTGGCCAGCAGAGTACCCCAGATCTAGTCTTTGTCCCAGGTATGGAACTGACCACCTACCGTGGGCATGCCAATGTCTTTGGTCTTTCGGAGTGGATTGATTTTCGGATAGGCGGAATTGAAGACTTGCCAACGTTTCTTGAGGAAGTGAAACGCCAAAATGCGATCTTTTCTGTCAACCATGACAAGGAACCTCTTGTTTGGGACTATGACTATCCCGAAATGGATTGCATGGAGGTCTACCACGGACACTGGCTTACCAGTAATGATGGTGTCTTGAAAACGTATGATCGACTGCTCGCGGAAGGCCGTCAAATTTCACTGATCGGTGGTAGTGATCTGCATCAGCCTGAAGGATTGAGATCGCCAGGGCCCTTTGGTCTAGGCAAGCCCACAACAGTCATTTGGGCTCCCTATCTAGATGCTGGTTCTGTTGTGGGCGCTCTGAAAAATGGATTTGGGTATGTGACAGAATCCCCAACTGGGCCTCATCTGGCCTTCACCGTAAATGATCAACCCATGGGAAGCCACATTAAACGCTCTGAGTTAGGCTCCAATGATCTCGAGGTGAATTTTGAAGTAAGAGGTGCTGAGGGTGATCAACTACGTTTTGTGACAGAGGACGGTTGCATTCAGACATACAGAATTCCCTCAGATGATTGGCAGGATAGCATGACAATTTCAGTTCACGGTAAATTTCTCCGTGCAGAAATCGAAGCTAAAAATAGCCGTCAACGATTGATCAATGAACTAGTGGACTGGTACAAAGAGCGTCCTATTTACAACCGATCTCAACAATCCTTGGAAGATCCTCCGAGAATCCTCAGAACGCTGAGCAATCCAGTTTTTTTCAAAGATTCTTGACCGGAGTTTAAAATCAAATTGATTCATTTGGAACCAAAGAAACCCCGTTGAAACGGCTTCTGGATTAACATCTTTAAGAAAAACAGGTCAGATTCATGAAATTGAAAAGGGCATTTACTGAAGAAATCAACCTTCAATACTTGTTGGATCTTCCAGAGAACTATTCCTCAGAGAAAAATTGGCCTCTCGTGATATTTCTGCATGGTTACGGAGAGCGCGGAGACAATCTTGAGCTGGTTCGAAAGCATGGCCCGCCTAAATTAGCAGGGGAAGGTCAGCAATTCCCTTTTGTTCTGGCAAGCCCACAATGTCCTGCTGTGTTCCATTGGCGCAGCAGTTTCATCATTTCCCTGGTTGAAGAACTTCTGGCGAACTACTCAATTGATCCGAATCGAGTCTACTTAACAGGGCTGAGTATGGGAGGGTATGGGACTTGGCAGGCAGCCTTGGAATATCCAGAGAAATTCGCTGCAATAGTACCTATCTGCGGAGGAGGATCGCACATAGATTTGCCGTTTATGGACCGTTTGAGAAACCTGCCGATTTTGGCCTTTCATGACAGCGGGGATGATGTAGTTCCTTACCAGGAATCAGTTAGGATGGTGGAAAAAGTTAACGCTTCAGGCGGGAATGCGAAACTGAAGACTTTTCACGAAAAATCTCACGATTCATGGACTGCTGCTTATGCCAATCCAGAACTTTACGAGTGGATGCTGAGCAAAACCAGAACCCACTAGGCTACTCGATATCCGTAGTACCAAACATTCGGCACCTTTCCGACATTACGGACAGTATGGATAGCCTGTGCCGGGATAAAAATTTCTTCTCCGATTACTGGTCTGTGCATTTGCCCTTCGACCTCAATTTCTATCTGCCCCTCTGCCAAAATCACTAGTTCTTCGGTTGAGTGCGAAAAGTCCTGCCAGACTCTTCCCGGTGGATCTCTAAAGATCCCGAAGCTGAAACCTCGAGATTCCCATTGCTGACGTATTTTCTTTGCGTCCATTTTAAATGCTTCTTTGAGTGTTAGATGATTTGAAGTGACTTTCCAACTACAAGAAGTCCCTACTCCTGAAAAGAGATTCCAGCCAGAGTTGCCCCGATTTTGGCATGGCAAGATGAGAAAAAATTCTGAGATTTTGTTTCCGGTGAACTCAGACTTTTCATCTGAAGCCAACGCGACTATCTTTGCCTCCAAGTTTCATAATGCTCTAGATCCAAACACTATTGAGGAAAAACCCCTTTATGACACCTGTGAAAGCCGCTGATTGGACAACAGTCCAAAAAATTACCATTTCCAATGGTCCTGCGAGAGCTCAATTGATTAGTTATGGAGCTACTTTGACGGATTTCCGACTGGATGGGTTCCCCTATTCTTTGGCCTTGGGTAGTCCTGATCCAGAGAGTTATTTCGGGAAAATGCGATACTTTGGGGCTATTGTGGGACCCATTGCGAATCGAATTGCTCAGGGTAAGGCTCTCCTTGATGGTCAAAGTTTGCAGCTGGCAGTCAATGAAAACGGGAATGCCTTACATGGGGGACTGGAGGGAATCTCCCAAAAAAATTGGCAGGTTGAGGAGTTGCAATCGGATCGGGTCACCTTTTCTGTAGAAACCTCGGATGGAGAGAGTGGGTTACCTGGACCGCTTGAAATCAAGGTGAGCTATTCGATCCAGAATGACGGTGCCCTCAAAATTGAGCTTGTAGCGGAGAGTGAAAAACCAACTTTCTGTAATCCCGCTTTTCATGGGTATTGGTGTCTGAATGACAAGGGCTTATCAGGTCACAAGCTGACGATCCAGGCAGATCACTTCCTGCCAACAAATGAAGCCCTGATTCCAAAAGGAGAGATTCAGCCGGTCGCTGATACTCCCTATGATCTTAGGCAGCCAAGCGCTTTGCCTGCGGAAATCAGCCTGGATACCAACTTCTGTTTGAATGGGAGTGGATTGCGAGAGGTAGCCAGATTGGAAACAGACGAGCTCGCAATGATTGTGGAAACAGACGCCCCAGGATTGCAGGTTTATGACGCCGCCCGGCTGGATACATCCCCAGTTCTTGGTCATTCGGGGAAGCCTTATGGTGGGCATGCAGGCATTGCGATGGAACCTCAATTCTGGCCAGATGCTCCAAATCAGCCAAATTTTCCATCCATTACTTTGCGGCCGGGGGAGCGTTTCAGTCAGACCTCGTTCTTCCGCTTCATCCGGAAATAAACCGAGAAGTAGGGAAATCAAGCATTAGCTTCTGGAATTTTCGCAAAGCGGAGGTCTGTCACGTCTTTCACACGAACAGGGCGTCCTTCCTTTGCGGAGCAAATTGCCGCCATTGTGGTTTGCACATCTCGTTTTCCGTCTTCTCCGGTGTAGCTCGGTTTACGGCCATGGATGAGCGCATCAATGAACTCATTGATCTGATTCTGATGCGCTTTGCTATAATACGAAACCTCAGACTGCCAGATATCGTCACCACCCTCATCAAACCGAAAAGTTCGAGTTTCTTTATCCTTGCGGTGAAGAACCAGATGTGTGCTCTCCCCCATCCATTGCAGTCCTCGGCCTCCTTCACCCAGCACTTCAATCATTCCCTGGTCACCAATGATGCTCAAACTGAAGCCATACATCGGGTCAAACTTCCCATTGAGTGTTTCAGCTCGCATCCAGACCCCTTGACAGGCAAGATCGTCGTAGGTCCAGGTGATGATTGGGATGTCCCCTGAGTCCTCTGGGCGGTAAACGTGCGTTTCGCCTTCATCGACTTGGTAAGCCGTCTTCATCCAGCTGATATCTGATTTCAGTGCATAGACTTCCTTGATTCTTGACCCCATTAGGTATTCAGCGGTGGCAAAGAAATGAACACAATGATCAAACATCCAAGGGAAGCCCGCACCCCCGGCCTTTTTAGAGTCCATCCGCCATCCACGATGATCATCAGTCACTGGACGGCCGGTCTCCAGTACTCCCGGACGTTCGACCCACGATCCAAATTGTTGACGTATCTGCTGAGGCTTACCGATTTCACCAGCATCAATTAAAGTTCGGGCCTGTTTGAGCGAGGTCATGAAGATGTAGGATTCACCAACCATCAGCGTGACACCCTGGGTGTGAGCGGCCTCACAAACTTCCTGCCCTTCAGTCAACGTCAAACAGAATGGCTTTTCACAGAGAATATTTTTTCCTGCCATGGCTGCCGCCAGAGCCATTGGAGAATGCAAAATCGTGGGAGTGGTGATGTCTACGGTATTAATCTCTGGATCCTGTAGCATCTGCTCATAAGCGGTGTAGGTTTTGGGAATACCATACTTATTCGCGATCTCTTTTAAACGAGCTGCGTCAAGATCACAGACAGCTATAACCTCTGCATCTGGATGGGCTGAATAAGCCTTAAGATGACTCTCACAGACCATACCCAGGCCAACGAGCCCTACATTCACTTTTTTAACTTTCATACTTTGACCATGATTCCAGATGTCATTTCAGGAACATGGAGGCAATTGCATCCATGGATCGCTTCTTATACTATCGGTTTTTCGAATAATCGACACGTCTGGTAAAAGGATACTCAAATGTCTGAAATTTCAAAGGGACTCGCTAACGGGTTAACCAATTATGGGGATCCAGAGTTTGCTAAATATCTGCGACGCTCATTTGCGAAATCCATGGGCTACACCAATGAATCCCTGGATAAGCCGATTGTTGGCATCTGTTACACTGAAAGTGGTTTCAACAACTGCCACCGGCATTTCCCTGAGATGCTTGAAGCGGTAAAAAGAGGGGTGCTGGCCTCAGGCGCTTTGCCGATGCCATTTCCGATGATCTCGCTGGGGGAGGTTTTCTTGAGTCCAACCTCGATGGTCTACCGCAATCTGATGGCGATGGCCGTGGAGGAGATGATCCGGGCTCAGCCAATGGATGCCGTTGTCTTGATGGGAGGTTGTGACAAAACAATACCCGCCTTGTTGATGGGAGCAATCTCAGCTGGAAAACCCGCCATGATGTTGGTAGCCGGGCCAATGATGACAGGTCGCTACAAGGGAGAGCGTCTGGGTGCCTGTACGGATTGCCGACGCTTTTGGGCTCAATATCGTGCAGGGACCATCTCTCAGCAGGAAATCGATCAGATTGAGGGAAATCTTGCGGTTACTTCAGGGACTTGTGCGGTGATGGGTACAGCCTCCAGTATGGCAGTGATCGCAGAAACACTGGGTGTGATGCTCCCAAATACGGCATCGATTCCCGCTGTTCACGCAGACAGATTGAGAGCTTCTGAACAAACTGGGGCCTTGGCTGCTAAAATGGCCATCCAAGGGGGTCCCAAGCTGGAGCAACTGATCACTGAGAAATCGGTGGAAAATGCGCTGCGAGTCTTGCTGGGTGTTTCAGGTTCGACCAATGCCATGATTCACCTCACCGCAATTGCTGGAAGAGCAGGAGTGGAGGTTGACCTGAAGCGATTCAATGAACTCTCAGATGAAACCCCGGTATTGGTGGATCTCAAACCTGTGGGGACTGGCTACATGGAAGATTTTCATGCAGCTGGAGGATTGGACGGAGTTTTACGTGCGCTAGCTTCGCAATTGAACCTCCAAACGCTTGATGTGACCGGGCAAAACTTGGAGCAGCGACTCAAACAGGAACAGGCTGAAACGACGGATCTAAGCGTGATTCGGAATACTCAGAATCCAGTAGATGCCCAAGGGGGCTTGATTGCTCTGCATGGGACCTTGGCACCCGAAGGCGCAATTCTGAAACGTGCTGCGGCCACTTCTTCTTTATTGGAACATGAGGGTAGAGCGGTTGTTTTTTCTTCTCTGGAAGACCTCGCAGCCCGAATCGATTCTCCCGATCTGGATGTGAATGCGGACGATATTCTGGTTTTACAAAATGCTGGACCTCGCAGCCCCTCAGGGATGCCTGAGGCGGGTTATTTGCCGATTCCCAAGAAGTTAGCAAAAGTGGGGGTCAAAGACATGGTTCGTATCTCGGATGCACGTATGTCGGGAACTGCATTTGGCACAATTGTGTTGCATGTCACTCCGGAAGCAGACCTTGGTGGTCCACTGGCGCTTGTCCAAAATGGAGATCGTATCCGTCTCTCGGCTGCGGCCAAAACGATTGACCTTCTGGTCACTCCTGAGGAATTAGAGCGCAGGCGTTGTGCTCTGCCCCCCTCATCGACACCACCCTCACGTGGATATCGAAAGCTCTATCACGATACGATCCTACCAGCTCCTCAAGGATGTGACTTTGATTTCCTGGTGCCAAATTAACGTTGTTTCTAGACGCGATAGCTAATGATCAGATTTTCTTGATTAACTTGAAATTAATCTAAAATTTTAGTGATGATTGATAATGGTCAAAAAAGACTGGACTCTAATAAACTTGAATAGATGACCTGAGTTATCAACTCTGTTATTTTCCAAATACTTTAAACTAAAACGAATAATTAAATTCTAAAATTATTTGATCAATGGACAGACAAAGATTTGATAACCTTGGACTTGCTGGCTTAGGAAATCGTTTGAAGGAAGATTTGGAATGTCTTCTCTATCCAGGTAAAGACTGGGTGCCACCTCGTGATGGAGTGACTGACATCATCATCATTGGTGGGGGTATGTGCGGCATGGTGGCTTGGCTAGCGCTAAAATCAGGTGGAATAAAAAATATCCGAATTTTGGACCGATCGCCTAAGGGAGAGGAGGGCCCCTGGTTGACCTATGCTCGGATGGAAACTCTTCGCTCACCAAAGAATTTGACAGGGCCAGCATTTGGCCATGGGGCCCTAACCTTTCAGGCATGGTATCGAGCTCAGCATGGAGAGGTAGCCTGGGAGAAATTGGACAAAATTCCCCGTCCAAAGAACCTTCCTAGGTAGTCGAATGGTTATTGATTTTCATGTCGAGGGGACTCCGGATGAAAAATTGCGCGCCTTTGTAGACCCAGATCTAGGAAAGTCCATTGGCGAAAACTTGATTTGGGCTACATGGAAGCCAGAGAGTATGGCTATCTTAAGAGACTAGGTGTGATTCTAACGAAAATTTTTCAATGAAATAAAAAATGTTCATTGCAATCGGTCTCTCCTCCAAAATTCCTGTCCCTTTCTTGATTCATTCAAAAACCTTCGCCTGAATCATCTAAGTTAAGCTTCCTAATAATGAACGGTCAAATTAACTTTCATTAGCACAAATAAGACGTTATTTTTAATTTTTATAGTCAAATAAGTGGCTGAAGACTCAAAGAACAAAGCTACGTTTTACTGCTACTGGCTGATGAGCCTTTACGGTGTTTCAATCGTGATGATTGGGACTCTGGTTCCTGAGCTCTTGCAATACTTTGAAGTGTCGCTCAGTGAAATTGGATTTCTGATGACAATTCAATGTTTCGGGGGGATTTTAGCTTTATTTCTAGGCAGTCGTTTTGCTGAAAAGGTGAAAAAGTCATTAATCATTCCAATTGCGTTTGGAGCCTTGGGGCTAGGCCTTTTAATTGTGGGTTACTCACCCTCTTTTATAGTCTTACAATCCGCTTTTTTCATTACGGGTTTTTTCATTCGCATTACAGATATTTTTTTGAATGCTTTTGTGGGCCAAATACACCAGGAAGAGAGTGGAATTTATTTAAATCGCCTTCATATGTTTTTCAGTATTGGTGCGTTTACCGGTCCATTCTATTCTGGGATGCTGATCAAACTAGATTTTCATTGGCAACAAATCTATTCAATCATTGGAATTCTTTTCGTTGTATCTGCATTGCTGGGATGCTGGTTCATTTTGCCCATTGGGAAGATGCATCAGACACAGTCGCCAATGAACAGAGCTCCCTTAAATTTCTTAGAAATAATCCAAGATCCCAAGATTTGGCTTCTTGGTGCTACTCTCTTGTTCTACTCCTTCCATCAGCTATCCGTCACAGTTTGGTTGCCCTACTACATGCAGGACGCGTTAGGAGCCTCCAAGGAGATGGCGAATCTTGCTATTTCACTATTCTGGTTTGGTATCATTTTGGGGAGGTTTTTCGTTTCCATCATCGTGAAAAACCAGGATCCAGCGAGACTGCTTTCCTTCGGAGCTTTTGTAGGTGCGTTTTTGTTAATGGTTGGTCTTTATTCCAGAGACATATTCTTAACTACAAGTGCATATTTCATAGTTGGTTTGCTGACAGGTGCGGTGATCCCGTTGGCATTTACAATCTGCTATAAAATTTTTCCAGAAGTGATCGCCCTGGCAACTACCTTTTTGTCAATTTTCCTCCTCTCTGGACAAATGGTCGGACCCTGGCTATTGGGTATTAGTGCAGAGATATTCACAATTCATCATGCTATCTTTTTGACTGTCATCACCTTGTTTGGCTGTACGGTCGTTTGGAAGTTGGTGAGCCCTCCAATTGCTAGTATCCCCACCAAGCCTGCCTTGAGATGAAGAACTTCAGGCACTGTGCATGTGATTTGGAAAACCTTCCTAGAATATTCTCATCTCAGCCAATTTCTTATCTAGATCATTAAGTTCCTGATTCTACCTTTTAAAACTCACCTAACTGACCTGAAAAAAAGGATTACTTCCAACGCTAGCTCACCTCAACTCATGGCTCTCTCTGCATGGAAATCAAGTTGGTATGAATTTTTCAGAAGTGTTTGACGATGATGGTGTTTTACTGAGAGAGTACACACTGATTTTGTTGATGATTCATAATTTCAGGAGGGAATATGAGCCCAAATAATGATGGAAGAAATGTTTTTTTATGGATGGTCTTTATGGGATTTATCTTTGTCTCCTTGGTTGTCCTAGAACGAGTGATGGAGGTTCCCCAAATTTGATGAGGATAGGGGTTGGAATGGCTATCTTGCAAAGCTTCGAGCATTAAGTTGATCTACAAAGCTTGACTTTCCTGAGAAAGTACACGCTTTCTTGATCACGGATCTTTGCCATTCTCAAGACCCATTCCTAAGCTTTGGGGACCCCAATATGAACGACGGTAGAAATTTTTTTCTTTGGCTGATTTTTATGGTCCTCATTTTTATCGCACTTGGTCTACTCGAAACCTTTCTTGAAGTTCCGGATATTGGATATCGAGTTGTGCAAGGAGACATGATTTCCTGACAATAGAAGCTTTCATCAAAAAGCGCTCATGAATCTTCTGCCAGGTCCGCTAGTCAATTTGTTTCATAAATTCTAGGAACCCAACATGATGAAAAACTCAGTCGTCAAAATAATGGTTCTTGGAACAGGTCTTTGCCTTTTGGCTATGCCTGTTTTGGGATTTAAAGAGGAAGATCTGGAAAAATTACGGCGGACCAATGAATGTATTCGTTGTGATTTGAGTGGTGCTGATTTGAGATCTGCGAAGCTGAGTCGGGCTAATCTAAGATCATCGAATCTTTCAGGGGCGAATTTGCGAGGAGCTGCCCTAAATGAGGTGAATTTAAGCTTGGCAAATCTGAGTGAAGCAGAGTTGGTTGGCTCAAATCTACGGCGATCTAACCTTCATAAAGCAAATTTAAGTGCATCTGATTTGAGCGCTGCGGACTTGTCCGCGGCAGATTTCCGTGAAGTTGATCTCACAGGAGCAAATCTACGTGGATCAGATTCACGAGCAACTGATTTTTGGAAGGCGAATTTCAAGGAGGCCAATATACGAAGAGCCGACATGCGTGAAGCAAATCTTTTTGGAACGAATTTTAATCTAGCTGACATTCGTGGGGCAAATCTCAACTACGCGGATTTAGAAAATGCGAACTTGACTGGTGCGGATATGAGAGAAGCGCGAATGCTTGATGCTAGATTTTGTAATACTAAAATGCCGAACCAAGAGATGAATCATTCCGGGTGTTGAATTAATCCCTTTCAATGGTGACGTAATAGGTCTGTTGTCACTTCATGATTCAGGATTTCAAATAATTCAATTTGCATCCTTGGCATCAGGTTTTTTACAGAAAACCAACCCCAGTTCGTCCTCCAGTTGAATTGATCAATTTCCCCGTCTTAATCTAGAATCCTTACTTGTCAAAGCTTGCAAATGCTGGGTATTCTTGTTTCCTGCTACCACAAAACTTGGGCTTAATAAGTTCACAGACAAACAGGAAAACAACACAGGTCCCTTGGCAAAGCTTTACTTCTATTACTCCGCAATGAACGCAGGCAAAACCACTACTTTGCTGCAATCCAGTCACAACTATGTTGAAAGGGGGATGAACACCCTTCTGCTGAAACCAAAAATTGATGACAGAGAAGGAGAAAAAATCATTCGCTCACGGATTGGACTCGAGGCGGAATCCCATGAATTTGAAAAAAATGACAACCTGTTTCAGGAAATATCCAACCAGTATAAGGATCAACAACTCCACTGTGTGCTGGTGGATGAAGCACAGTTCCTCAGTCGGGATCAGGTAAAGGAATTGGGAGAAGTGGTGGATCGATTGAAGATCCCCGTATTATGTTATGGATTACGCACCGATTTTCTTGGTGAATTGTTTGAGGGAAGCAAGTGTCTGCTGGCCTGGGCCGATGAACTTAGAGAAATCAAGACCGTTTGCTACTGTGGTAAAAAAGCTATCATGACGGTTCGACTGAATGTGGAAGGCAAGCCAGTGCAAGCCGGCGAACAGATCCATATTGGTGGCAACGAAAGCTATGTTTCTATGTGCCGTCGCCATTTTAAATCAAGCTTGGGCTTCAGCAAAGACTGAAGGGAAAAATGTCTGCCAGAAAACTCTCGCTTTCCACTGGGAGGGTTGTGCCTCTTGCGCTCCCAAATCCGCACAAGGGATCTCAGAAGACAACAAGGTCTACGATTGTCAAGAGTCCGGTTTCCAGTCTGCAGGACCCACAGTCGATCGTATGTCAAACGGTGGGGCTAGAAGGAGATCAGCAAGCGAACCATTCAGTACACGGCAGGGACAAGGCAGTTTATTGCTATCCTGCAGAACACTATCCTTTTTGGAAAGGTGCCCTCAAGACCACGGAGGATAAGCTGGCGCGGCTGGATCAACATGGGGCTTTTGGAGAGAATCTGACTATCGAGGGGCTGACCGAAGAGCAGGTCTACATCGGGGATGTCTGGCAGATTGAAGAGGTGCAACTCGAAATCAAGGCGCCACTGGAACCCTGTTTTAAATTCAATGCGCTCATGGGTGATCGGTTAGCAGGTAAGAAGATGTTTGCTGAGGGTCTTAGCGGTTGGTATCTCTCGGTGCTTAGCCCGGGTGTTTTAAGAGCAGGTGATCAAATTAAAGTGATCTCAGATCCTAGAGAAAAGTCGATTGCGGAAGTTTTCAAAGACTTGGGACGCAAAACGATTTGAAATTATCTACTGATCCTTTCCCATCTTGTCATCTTTGGTCAGCATTGAGTTTGAAAAATGTTTAGGTTCAGTCAGCTTCAATAACCAACTTATCATTGTTTATTCCACCAATCATAATATGGTAGCAGTTCTTTTAAAAGAACGTCCTTGTCGGCATCTAGTATCACCTCGGCCCAGATTGCTCTCGTTGGTTTCCCGAATCAGTTGTCGACAATTCCCACAGGGAGGAATCACGAATACGGATCCTGCTTCATCTTTCCAGACAGCTACAATCCTCTTAATCTCATATTCTCCGTTAGTAATCATCGCGGCAATCGCAGCCTTTTTTGCACAAAAATTGTTGGATCCTGAATCATTACAGACCCCGTAATATACTTGGTCACTCCTGGAAAGTAAGGCACACCCTACATCCCCAAAGAGGCCGTCTTTTACTTTTCTGGTTTTGATGACGGACGCAGCCTGGTTGATCAGTTGAGGAATTTTATTTTCACTCATTCTCACTCGAAATATAAAAGGTTGCTCTGTTCATAAGAGACAAGATCGTAGAGTAAGCGATAATAGGTGGTCGCTTCCGGATTCGCCCCAATTCCATACTCATGCAGAAACATCTCTTCCCAACCTTCCCCAAGATTCCAGTTTATACTCCAAGTTGCTGTAGCCAAATCCCACCAAACGTCTGCCACACCAAGTTCACCTAAGTCGACGAAACCTTGCAGCCGATTCTGATCAAAAAGGATATTTGGAACACAGTGGTCTCCATGACAGACGACCTCCTTGGTTGAAGAAGGTTGTTGTTCCTGCAAGAAGCTCAGAGCTTCGTCTAGGCTGAGATGTTGAAACTCAGGATGAAAATGCTTTTCGGGTTGAATTAATCCCAGTTGAGCTCGTTTGGAGACATGCTCCAGCGAAGTCTCGAGCCGGAAATCAAAGGGACAGTTGGAGACGGGGGCGTGATCGTGAAAATAGAGTAAGGCCTTCCCCAGAAGGGAAGCCAACAGCTCTGGGTTAGCTTTTAGATCGGGTTCTGTTCCGTTTGTTCCCCTTAATTCCTTCACTCAGTAACCACGCTGGATCAGCATCCAGATCAAAATCTATGATCATGGGAACTGGTAAAAAAGCTTTAGCCCATTGCAGACATTCCAATTCATCTGCAGTCCAAGGATAGGCATCCCTTTGAACCATTTTCAGATATCTCGTCGCACCGTTAGGGTTGCTTAGACGATAAGTGCAAGCATGATCAAAAGGAGCCCAAGCTACCGTAGTGGTCCAATTTGATATAGAGTTTTCTAAGCTCTTTGGGATAGGAAAAGATGGGCTGAATGTGGATTGGTGTTGCATTGCGTCATGAAGAGATCAATATAATGTTTTGTTGCAAAATTTCATATTTGCGTAGCTCTAAGATTTTTCGGAAGCCTCCTCTCCAATGAGTACCCCCCCCGATAATTCCAACAGACCTTCCTTGAGCGTTTTTTCAGTGGCTAAATGGAAATGAAGATAGAATTAGTGCTGGATTCCAGCCAGCATGAGATGGATCGGAATAACCGAATGCTGCTCCTAGTCAATGCAGGCCTCTTTATAGTCATCGGCTCCATCATCAGTCGCTTGCATGTGCTGCAGGCCTGGATGGGGGTTAACTACGAAGAGTTTGCTTGGGTCCTGTTCTGTTTCAGCTGTGGTTCCATTTTGAGTAACCTAATCGTCGGCCGTCTGATTCCATTGTTTGGAGTGAAGAGGATGCTGATGCTCACAATGATTTGCATCATCGTTGCCCTGATAAGTTTTTTGGAAAAACCAGCTTACACTACCTTGCTTGGCCTTTGGATGCTGCTTAGTTTTGGCTTTGGAGGTAGCATGGTCGTAGTGATGTCCCAGGCAGGCATCGTTCAAGCCCAGCAAGGCAAATCCTGGATGTCATTCTTTCAGGGGGTTAGTGGGATCGGGGTGATCGGAGGAATGGGAGTCGGCTTGCTCTCCAATTCCATGTTGTTCCCAATTGACAGCCATTTCCCTCTCGTGGGGTTGGCAATGCTCACACTCTTTGTGATCACGATCTTCGGATACATTCCCTATGAAACGGAGCAGGACCAAGAGGGAGCCAAGTTTAAGTTATCCACTCCTTTGATTTTACTCGCCTGCACCAACTTCGCTGTAATTCTGGCGATCAGCCAATTTCTCTCCTGGTCGGGTGTAATGCTTCGGGATGAATTTCAGTTTTCTGATGATCTGGCAACTCTTGGTTCTTTTGGCTTTATCCTCACAGAAACAGGGATCCGCTTCTACGGAGATATCTTGAGCAAACGTTTCGGGAAGATCCCTTTGCTGATTAATACTGGCTTGCTCACCTGTCTCTTTCTGTTTTCCATTTACCTAATTCAGCATCCAGTCTGGGCCTTGATCGGTTTTGTCTGTGTCGGCCTGGCGTCTGGCACCATCCAGCCAATTGTTTTTGGGCTTTCTGCAGAACAAAAAGGCAGCATGGCTCGAAACATGGCCTTTATCCTCTTGTTCCAGTCAATCGCTTTTTTGGCTGGTCCAATGATCACAGGCTCGATTGCTCAGAATGTGGGCCTCTTTGAAATCTATCTGTTCTGTAGTTGTGTTAGCGCATTGATTGTGCTGCTTGGGTTTTCCTTAGGTCGATTCCAAAAGGTTCAAATCCCTAAGCCGTAAATGACTTACGATTGTGTGAATTAAGGGCTGCTAATCGGCTGAGGAATCTTAATGACGATCATCAGTAAAGTGGCAACCAACAGGATTCCTGCCAATCTCATAAAGGCCCAAGGAATAGAATACTCTGCAACCAAAGCAATACCCCACATTCCAGAGGCTACATACAGTCGAGAACCAAGATTCATGATCGACAAAACCGTTGCATGCCGATGCACAGGAAAGATTTTTAAAGTTTGATTAGTCAGCAATACTTGCTTCACCCCTACCACGGAACGGATCCACAGAAAAAAGAATGCCACCATCCAGGCGTTGACACTCCAACTAAGCAGAACATAGCCAACTCCCAGAAACAGGAAGGTGCCCGCCAGAATTCGAGCAACTCCGAAGCGATTTTGTAACACATGAACCTGCTTTAGGACCAGCCCTTCGATGGCCATTCCAGTGGCTGTCAAGAGGCCAAGTAAGGCTACTTCACCTCCCCGCTCTTAAAAAAAGGGCTGAATCATGATCAGCAGCGAGTCTGCAAAAGGCTGCGTTGCACAAAATAGCAAGATCATCACAATTAGAGTTCCTGAGAGTGATGAGATTTCAGAGAATCCAATTCGATCAAGCCAAGTAAAGTTTGAAGCTCTCTTGTGAGTTTCCTCACCCTCCTCCAATTGAATGCTCTCCCAAGGTAAGGAGAACATTCCTAGTAGCGCCAGACCTACACAGAAGATGGTCAAGGCAATCAGGATATAAAAACTTTCAGGCCCCCAGATTCCCACGATTAGTGACCCTCCAAGAAAGGCAATGAAATTTGCTGTGGATTTGGCAAAACCAAAATAGCCAAGTGCTTCACTGTAGCGTTCAGACTTTTTTTGTCGGTCTAGCAATTCATGGAGATAGGCTTCGAGACAGCCCGAATGTAATGCACAGTGAATCCCACCGATGAAGGAAGCCAAAGCGAAGTGAAAAAACTGGGTGCCTTGGAGGAAAATGATTTCTCCAAGCAATTGTAGCAGCAGACCGATGACCAGTATCTTTTTCTTGGAAAGATGGTCCGCCAACAGTCCAACAGGAATTTCAAACAAGAGGTTGCTGAGTAGCAGCAGAATCGAAAGTTCAGAAATCTGAACGAGGTTGAGTCCCTTGTCTTGAAGATAAAGAACGTAGAACGGCAGATAGAAGTAGAGATTACTGAAAAGCAGGAGCAAGGCTTGACGGGCTGGGGCAGAGAAACCAAAGGGTAGAAGATATTGATGGATTTGACTTAGGATTCGGATTTCACCCATAAAATCACGTAATCCCCATGTGAAATGTAACTGAACCAGTCAACTGTGCAGATCAAAGAGCGAGAGTCATCCTTTAATCTGATTTGGAAGGTTGCAATCGTGTTGTCTCCTTCTGCTTTGACCACAGTTTGTTCCACTGTTCCGATGGGCTTAATATAGCTAACAAAGGTTTGAACTGCACCATCAACGATCGGCTGCTCAATGCCCTTTTTCATCCAGTAGGTGAACGGCTAGGACAAAAAGAAAAAGGCCCAGGAAGGAGATGCGGGTGACAGACACTTGATGTAGGTGCAGTGTAGGAGAGATTAAGAATTAGTCTCGTTTGAAGTTCAATTCCAGGCGAACTCCGTTAGGGTCATGGATGAAGATCTGGCGAACAGGTGAGCTGGGTACATCCATTAGTTTGAAGGTAACAGACTTTTGTTCCAATCTCGCTTTCATTTCGTCGTAACCTTCGGCAATCCAAGCAACATGATCAATTGCGCCCGTCGGACCAGGTTTCGAATCAGTTTCTACAAGATGGATTACCGGATGGCCCCCTGCGTAAAGCCAGGCTCCCGGAAAATCAAAAGGGGGACGATCGCCATTCTCAAATCCTAGGACATCCTCATAAAAATGAATGGTTTCCTCAAGTGCTGAGGTTTCTATATTCACATGGTCCAGTCCAGAGATCATTCCAACTCCATTATGAAAAGGGTTTTATCGAATTAGTACTTGGTGGCTGTTGACCAATTCACCAGGGCTGTAATCCCAGTAGTCGCTTGCCAAGTTCTGTCAGTTCTGCTTTGGGGCCAAAGTCAGACTCCTTTCGGGAACCAGCCGTACCACTAATTTTGTTCCCTGATTTTTCAGGTCGGGTTTGGTTGGCAAAGGATTCAAGGCGGATTTCTAATAGCTCAGTGTGCTCAGGCTCTGCTGGACACATCGAGAGATACTGGGCAAACCTTGGAGCTGTGGAGCGATTGGGACTGGTTCCGTGAGCCATTCGAGTATCCCAGATCACAAGGTCGCCAGCTTTGCTTGGAACATTGATCACTTCGAAATCAATTTTTTCCTCCAACATTCTTGAACGTCCTTTCGGCTGTTCTTCCAACCAACTTTCCAACTGCTTGAAAAGATCCGGAATGATCTGGAGTCCTCCCATACCAGTGTCATTGTCATTTAAACTCAACACCCCTTGAATGTTGCGTGTAGCGAGTAATTGATCCAATTCAACATCCCAATGCAGAAAGCCACCAAAATCCCAGCCATTCTGATTGGGAAGATTCACATTCACTCGATCAATCGTAGTCCATAGTTTTTCAGTACCCCAAAGATCGAAAAATACATCATAGACCTTGGGAAACTGACGATTATCCCAGATCGCCTGATGATGGTACAACTCGGTCATCCCTGCAATGCTTTTTGGAGTCGGATCCTCAGCAGATCTGAGCATTATATTGTACCACGAATCTGGGTTGTCCCGCTGAACCCCCAGATAGTCACAGGTCACCTTGATCAATGCCTCGCATTGTTCCTTGGGGATTAAATCCTTGATTACAAGGTAGCCATTGTCTCTCCAGAATCTCCAGTCTTCCCAGTTGAACACACGAAATTCATGGTCTGACGAATATTCTGGAAAAACACGTGGAGCTTCGTACCGAGTCCCGGCACTATAACGAATTTCGGGTGTCATGCTTGGTTCCTAAAGTCACCCAACGGCAAAGGTCTCTTCCACAGAAATCGGCTTGGGGCCATTCGTGGAAAACAGTTCATCCCCGTTTTTGCGAACTCTCGTACCATGTACTAGTAAACCAGGTCGACCAGCGCTTTGTCCGGCGGTCTGCTTATTTTCAGGATTACGATAACCGACTCTGACCAGCTTTCGGGCTGATTCCGTCACATTGATGTAGGAGCCGTGCACGGTGTTGATATTGAACAACACAACATCTCCTTTTCTGGCTGAGACCGGCACCGTATCTTCCAAAGAGTAATCCTTTGTCGGCAAATGTGGAGTGCAGGGTTTGCCATCAGGAAAGTGAATGATGTGCTCCAGTGGGCCAGATTTGTGAGAACCCTCCAGAAAGCGAATTTCCCCATTATCATGGCAGGTGTCATCCAGGTGGACGAGGGCGTCGATGTAACGAGAGTCTTCATGTTTGTAGAAGGCCCAATCTTGATGCATTGGGAAGGGATGGCCGGCTTGGGGAGGTTTAATGTGCATTGTGCTGTGATGCAATTCTACATCGGGGCCAATCAACTCGGCAATCACAGAGACCAATTTGGGCTTCAACACGGCTTGGAGCCAGTTGCTTGAATAATATTGGAGGTCATGCATCGCAATCAATTTACTACGACTGTCCGTCTCAGCATCCATGTAGGCTTTGCGCCAAGGACCACTCCAACCAGGGGTGTTCTCAGCCCAACTCTCCATCATCCAAACCAGATCTTCTGTCAAATTTTGAACCTCCTGTGCGGAAAAAATTCCTGGTAGATGTAGATACCCCTTTTCCCAAAAAAATTCTGAATGATTCATAACTTTTGGTCGAATGGATTGAATTCAAAAAAAATCATGAGTTCTTGGGACCGATGTTTAATAAAGATCCCTTAACCTACAAAATCACCTCTTTTCCTGTCCGCTGGCTCTCATAAACTGAGTTCAGGATTTTCATCACTTGCAGAGAGTGTTCAGCAGGTACAGGCACCGCTTGATTCCCAACAATTGCCTCTGCAAATTCAAGACATTCCTGGGCGTGGGGTTCAATTCCAGCTGGTCGAGGTTTGAGGATGCTATTGCTGTGCACCTTGGCCTGCACATCAGAAGTGAGTTTCTGACAACTGGGCCAATGCAGTCCGCCTTGCTTACCGTAAAGCCAGACCTGCATATCCTCCATTTCGGTTTCGTGATGCAGCATCCAAGAAACTTCTAGAACCAACACCGCGCCATTTTCAAAACGGATGAAGGCAGCTGCCAGTTCTTCCACATCCATGACGGAGGGGTTATAATCTCCCCACTTGCTGAATGCTCCGGGCTCTTTCGCAAGTTCTGTCCTTGAGATTCCTGTGACTGATTTTGGTTCGGGATTGCCCATGAACCAAAGTGTCAAATCCAGCACATGAACTCCAATGTCAATACACGCCCCACCCCCAGAATGTTGCTTCATCAAGAATCCATCCCGAACAGGCAATGCGTTCCTGCGAAGCATCCAGGAGCGCGCATGGTACACAGGTGCAATGGCCTGTGCCTGAGTTTGGATCATCTTCGAATCATCTCGAAAACGAAAGTGCTGGGCACACATCAATTTCTTGCCACTTTGTTCACGGGCCTCAATCATCTTTTCGATTTCAGAAGCATTTGGCGCCAGTGGCTTTTCACAAAGCACATGCTTTCCAGCATTCAGAGCAGCAACTGTCAGATCACAGTGATAAGAATTGGGGGTGCAAATATCCACCACATCAATCTCTTGATCAGCGATCAATTCGTATGGGTCTTGATAAAGTTTTTCTACCTGGTGCTCTTTGCCCCATTTTTCTAGGGTAGGGTGATGAATATCTGCTGAAGCAACTACGTGAGTATGCGGACTCTGTTTCCAGCCAGGCATGTGTGTGCGGGCGATTCCTCCGACTCCGATCACACCAACTCGTAAATCTTTCATAACATGCTCTTTGCTTAGGAATATGGTTCAACAGAGACCCATTGTCGTGTCTCTGCTGCCTGGTAAATTGCTTCCATCACTGTACTCCGATAAGCTGCCTCTTTCGGAGACACCAAGTTTGCACCATTGCCACTTTGAACCGCATCCAAGAAGAGATCAAAGGCATGGGGTAGGTTTTCTGGAAGATCGGTGTAGGGAGACTGACCATCTGCATTGGGTATTTCATCACCAACTAGGTAGAGTTCATCTTGAGCAACATAGGCATGCGCCTTCGTTCCACTCACTTGAGCTGTCATCGGTTGTGCCAGATCCAACCAGCCTGCAGCAATACTCGCGATCACTCCACTTTTGAAACGTAGAATCGCTTCCCCATTTTCGTCACATCCAGGATATCTGCCCATCGGTTGATTGAGAGTGGCGGTTACTGAGTCTAAATCGCCCATGAACCATAGAAGTAAATCAAGTACGTGAGTACCAAGGTCCCCAAAAGCTCCTACTCCGGATTGCTTCATATCGGTCAGCCACTCCCAACCCTCAAAAATATTTCGTTGCAATCCGGAGTGGCAATTATTCAGGCGAATTCTGCTAATAGCACCAAAGCTTCCGGCATCGATCAATTCCTTGATTTTTCTATATGCCGCTTTACTTCGGTTGAAGTATCCAGTTTGAAAAAGCACTCCAGCATCTTCTAGAACCTTTTGCATTCTTTCAGAATCAGACTTGCCAATTCCAAGCGGTTTTTCAGCGAAACAATGTTTACGTGCTTTGGCCACTTGCTCAATCAATTCCTCATGTCGGTCGGTTTCAGCACAGACGATCACTGCCTCCAATCCCTCAATTTTCAGCAGTTCTTGAACGCCTGAGATGACATGGCAACCCAACTGTTCTGAATTATGAAGAGCCCGGTCAGCATCATGATCCCAGACGCCTGCAATGTGATAATCTGGTCGAGCCACCAGTTTTTTGACAAATCCTGGTGTATGAATATGGGCAGCACCCAATAATGCTATTTTTTTCAATGGTAATCTCTTAGAGAAGGTTTGGGGACTGATTGGCAGCGACGACTTGCTGCATTCCATCCCATTCATCCCACATGTTGCAGATGGCCTCCTTGGATCGTTCCCAGGGGTCGTTATTTGGTTCAAACTCCAACCACTCTCCCATCAATCCACGATCAGGATGATCTGTGAATCCGTCCACGATCACATCGGGTTGCCTTTTTTTGTGTCGGATTCTAAAGATCACGCTTTTTCTAGACTCTGTTCCTTTTTCATTACGCGTTCCGGTGTGGGGGAGTTGATAGATACTTATACAGGCATCGCCAGGTTCCATCAGGATCTGAGTTAGTTTGGGCCAGCGTCTACCGTCTGATGTGGTCTCACAAGAATCATCCAGAAACTGCTCATTGACCGCATCAGGGAGGTAGACCAAACCGCAGTGATTTGGGACAGAATGATTCAATCTGTCCCAACCTGGTCCCTCCGGACCCAGCAAGCTTCCCTGTTGTTTTTGCCATTTGAAAAACTCTTCCATTGGGTGGTGTGCACCTTTGAGGACACCAGTCTGGCCAGAACCCTCCTTCGTTTGATCAGAAAGACTCACGAAGACCAACGCTGTGAAACTTCCAATACTCAAGGTGGTGGCTGGATCCTGAAAAAGTGGTACTAGGTTGTGACCAAGTACCTCCGGACTGCGTCCAAGGTCACCTTTCGGTCCAGAGGCAATGTAACGGTTGTAGATTTCTTGGGGGCTACCATGCTGGATTTCTTGAGGAGCATTGATTGAAAGCAGCCCATCCATGTGTATGGAAGCTCCAAAGTAGGGAGTCTCTTCATCCCGATACCCAACATTGTTGAACTGTTGGCTTGGCTCCGAGACTTCACGAACTGCTACATGACAGGCACTTGGAGGGTCAAAGTTCCCAATGGCTTCTGACAGGATAGAGTTGAGTGAAGATTTGTTGATTAAATCCGTCATGCGAGAGTCGTATCCCAGCCGCTTGTCAAAACCACTGCTGTGCCCGCTCAATGCGTTACGGGCCTCTTTCAAAATCTTGTCTGGAATAACTTTCTTCAAGATAACGTAGCCGTCTTTGTAGAGGGCATTCTTTTCATCCAAGTTGAGAATTCTGGTATCATTCATAGAATTTAATTGTGTATTTTTGTTTCTCAATGAATTGCTTTCAAAGATGCATTTACAAATTTTTTTCAATGACGATTTTAAGCTGTTTTTTTGTTTTAGAAAATCGGATTTTCATCATCATTTTGCAAAAGTTCATAATCGATTGAGGTGCTTACCAGAATGAATAACAGATCGAACTGATAAATTTTAGACTGTCTGAAGTTTGTTTCCCTAAAATTCAATCAACTTCTTGAGGTCCCAAAACCATGCTTCCAGAACAAATTGCTCTGACCCTGTATACTCTGCGAGATCATTGTCAGGATGTAACCTCTCTCAGAACCACGCTCAAAAAAGTAAAAGAAATTGGGTATCCGGCGATTCAGATTTCTGGTGTTGGTGTTCAAGACCCACAGGTGATTAGGAAGCTAGCTGATGAAGTCGGGTTGATCATTTGTGCTACCCACGAATCCTCGCATAAAATTTTGGAAGCACCAGCAGAGGTTGTCGAGAGATTGAATATTCTGGGTTGTAAACACACAGCCTTTCCTCATCCGGGTTCCTATGCCATTGATTCAAGGGAAGCTTGCTTGGTGTTGGCCAATAAGTTGGAGAGTGCAGGGAAAATCCTGTGTGATGGGGGGAAGCAGTTGTCCTACCACAACCACGAGTTGGAGTTTGTTCGCTATGCGGACCAGTCCATTCTGGAATTGATTTTAACAAATACCGACTCGAAGTTTCTCCAAGCCGAGCTTGATACGTTCTGGGTTCAAAAAGGAGGAGAAGATCCAGTCGAATGGTGTCGCAAAATGAAGGGACGCTTGCCCTTACTGCATCTCAAAGATTATGTAGTCACCCTTGAGAGAGAGATTCTCTTTGGCGAAGTAGGTACAGGGAGTTTGAACTGGGATGCCATCATTCGAGAAGCAGATGAGGCTGGCTGTGAGTGGTTCATTGTGGAGCAGGACACGAGCACCAGGGACTCTTTTGCATCAATCAAGATGAGCTTCGATTTCTTGATGCAGAAAACAGAAGCTCTGAATCAATAGTGATCCTCAGTCAGTGAACAACTAGCGTGCTGCCCACAGCATTCCCCGTTCAAAAATCGTTGCCATCTCCTGGACTTTAAATTCCTCTGCAACATGGCCCAAGGCACTGTAGAAGACTCGTCCTACTCCATGCACTCTTTTCCATACTACGGGCATTTTTACCCCTTTGACCCAGGAACAATGCTCACCCGTGAAGGTGGTTGTTGCCAGTACCTCATTCGATGGGTCCACATGCATGAAGTACTGCTCAGATTTGTAAGGGAAATCTTGAATGCCTTCTGTGATTGGATCTTCGTTAGGGAGGATTTCTACTGAAAAATCAATAATATTGCCTGGATGAGCAACCCACTGACCTCCAGTCATGAATTGATAGTCAACGCTGTTGCGGAAGGAGTCACACATGCAACCATGGAAGCCAGCCAAGCCAGTACCCTTTTCAACAGTCTGGCAAAGATTTTCAACTTCTTCTTTTTCAATAGTTGACATTGTAATTACGGGGACGACCAGGTTGTAGCGAGACAAATCTGGATCCCGAAAGGCTTCGGTCCCCTCAAACACGTCAACAGCGAAGTGGTTATTTTCAAGAATCACTTTTGTGATTTCTGTGCTCTCCTGGGGTGTATGTCCTTCCCATCCTCCCCAAGCAATCAACGCTTTTTTCTGTGCCATCTGTCCTCTTAGTCAAGTTGTCCAAAGGGTAAATCTGTCTTCATTAATGCAGGCCGTTCACAGGTTGTCTGCATGCTTGTGCTGGCGCCGGTTTCAGCGGCTTTGAGAAAGCCTGTCATGATCTCAAGCACATGTAAACCCAACTGGCCATTAGCTCGATGTGGCCTTTCGGCCCTGATCGCTTGGGCCAGGTCAGCTAAACCAATACTTCGATAGTTATCATCCGCATAGGGAAACTCAACCGTAGCAGAGTTCCAGTCTGCTTTGCCTTCACTCCACTTGACTTCACCATCAAACCGATTGGGATCCGGAATCAGCATCGAACCTTCTGTTCCATAGAGTTCCATCGGTAGGTGAGTATGCTGCCATACATCAAAACTCATCGTGATTGTCAGCAGGGCCCCATTCACAAATTCAGCAACACCACTCAGATGAGTAGGCGTCTTGACAGGTACTGTCTGACCAGCTCTGGCTCCAGAGGCAATTGTTCTAGAAGTTCGAAACGCTTTACCAAAGCCTGTGACCTGAGCAACTGGACCCAAGAGATTGATGAAAGCCGTTAGGTAGTAAGGCCCCATGTCCAGCATAGGGCCTCCTCCAGGGAGATAGTAAAAGTCAGGATCTGGATGCCATAACTCATGACCAGGAACCATCATAAAAGCGGTGCAGGCCAGGGGATCACCAATCTTCCCAGAATCCAGCAATTGTCGTGTTTTCTGATGCGAACCACCAAGAAAAGTATCTGGAGCAGAACCAACTCGTAATCCTCGATCTTTTGCGAGAGCAAGCAATTCAATTCCTTCGTTGACATTCAAACCAAGGGGTTTTTCAGTATAAACGTGCTTGCCGCTCTCTAGAACTTGTTTGGCAACTGAGATATGAGAATCAGGAGTCGTCAAATTCAGGATAATCTCAATAGATTGATCTTGGAGGAGGGAATCAAGGGATTGAACTTGCAATCCCCATTGATCCGCTTTTGCCTGTGCCCGTTCGCTTTTCAGGTCAGCACAACTAGCAATGTTCAAAATCGGGAAATTTTTGGAGGCGTCTAGATAAGCATCAAAGATATTGCCACATCCAATGATACCAACCTTGACTGGGGTCATGTTTTTTCCGGTAAGTTTACAGGTTAATGTTTAGAGAGTTTTCAGTTCATCAAGGAGAAAATTATTCAACAATCCCGGTTGCTAATCTTCCCATCAGGTAGAGTCGTACTACAAAATTTTGCCTCTGAAATGGAGGCGTTGGTTAAGTTGGCCTTGTATAAATCTGCTTTACTGAGATCAGCGAACATCAAGTTGGCACTGCCCAGATTAGCGTGGCGTAAGTCTGCATTAACCAGTAAAGTACCCTCAAGGTTAGCTTGGCGAATCTTCGCTTCTTGTAAATTTGCGTGAGTGAGGTCAGCTACGCTCAAATTTGCTTCGGTCAGATCTGCATTCCTGAGATTAGCTTTTTTCAAAGCTGCGCCACTTAGATTTGCTCGGCGCAAATCCATGCCGGATAGATCGGCTCCCTCAAAATCTCCTGTGGGGCAACTGTTGGTTTCTTTAAGTTTCTGTAAATCTTCTTGATTCATAATTATCTCAATTAAGAATTTTGGAGGGTAGATTTAATCAGTAAGAGGGAGTGCGATCAGCATGTTGAAATCTTAGCTCACAGAAAGAGTTTGCATTCCTAATCTCCTGACCAAAGGTAGTCAAGTCATTCACAACAAACCATTTTTCTCATTCAACAAATCCAACTCATGCAAAGTCCTAGAATTCAAGAAATCGAATTTACACTCTTTGAGGTTAGTATCCCCAACATTGCAGCCGATCCTTCGGGATTTGGAGTTTGGTACGAGCCTGGAGTAGGTACACCCCAAAAACGATTTAGTGTCAGAATTTTAACGGATGAGGGGGTAGTTGGAGAGTATGTTCCTCCAAAGTCTCGGGCCACAGTCTTAATGTCTGCAGGTGTTGCCTTGGCTCACGCTCTCCTCAACAAACCAGGCTTGGAGCGGGAGAGACACTATCAAACGATGCGGAGACTCACCAAACATGTCGGCGAAGCTGGTATTGGGGCTTTGGACATTGCACTTTGGGATCTAGCTGGCAAATGCTCTGGACTCTCGATTGCCCAAATGCTGGGAGGTCATCGTTGGCAATTACCTGCGTATGCGAGCACAATTCATGGGGATGAGCAGCAAGGTGGGTTGAGCCACCCAGAAGCCTATGCTGATTTTGCAGAAAGCTGTTTGGAGCTTGGCTATCCAGGCTTCAAGATGCACGGGTGGAAAGAAGGAGATCCGAAAAGAGAGTCGAAGATGATTAGAGCTGTAGCCGACCGTGTTAATGGAAAAATGGAAGTGATGTATGACGCCTCTTGCCATCTAAAAACTCTAACCGATGCGATTCGTGTTGGCCAAGTTTGTGATGAGTACAACCTACTCTGGTACGAAGATCCCTTCGCAGATGGAGGTCTCAGCTTTTCAGGCCATAAGCTTCTCAAGCAAAAGGTTCAAACCCCGATCATGATTGGCGAGCATGTCCGCACTGTAGAGACACATACAGATTTGATGATCTCTGGGGCGACGGATTTTGGTCGGGTTGATCCTGACTATGATGGAGGCATCACCGGTTGCTACAAGGCTGCGATTGCTGCTGAAGCAATGGGAATTGATGTGGAGGTACATTCTTGTGGTCCTGCAATGCGTCAACTGATGGCCGCCCTCTCCCGCAGTAACTACTATGAAGTCAATCTGGTCCATCCTGCTGCCCCAAATCCCTGGCAACTGCCAATTTATCGCAATGGCTACTCAGATGAGTTGGACTGTATCAACGCCAATGGAATGGTGGAAGTGTCCCAGTCTCCGGGTTTGGGGGTGGACTATGACTGGGATTTGATTGAAAAAACAAAAATTGACCGTGTCGTTGTCAAGTGAGTGAGAGGTTGCAGGTCATAGATCATCATAATGAATCTCCAGGCCAAATCCTGGTCCGTCTGGTGGACGAACGAATCCCCCAGCGTTAGGTTTGAAGGCGCTGGACGGACATTTGTCGAAAAGCCACTGGTGAAACATGTGGTATTCAACTGAGTCGAGATTAGGCAGACTTGCTGCCAGGTGCAGGCTTGCGGCGAGAAGAATCCCAGTTGAAGAAGCGTGAAGGGTGCAGGGAAGATGAAACGCTGCAGCAAGGTCTGCGATCCTGCGTCCCTCGGAGATACCTCCACAGGCTGCGATGTCAAATTGTACAAACTCGACTGCTCGCTGAGTGATCAACTCCCGAAATCGGTCAATCCCAGTCTCGGTTTCGTTTCCACAGACAGGAATTGGGCTGAGAGCATTGACTTTTGCTTGGCCACTCACATCATCTGGTGAAACAGGAGCTTCGAGCCAGTAGATTTCGTAAGGCTCAAAAGCCTGCGCCATCTTCAGTGATTTTGGAACATTCAGGGTGTAGTTGGCATCAACCATCAGACGTGCTCTTGGTCCAATTGCACCTCTAACTGCCTTGACACGCTTGACGTCTTCTTCTATGGGAACGCCACCAACCTTCATCTTCACATCACTGAACCCCTGCGCCAGGTAGCCTTGCATCTCTTCCGCAAGGGCAGTTTCATCCTTACCTTTCCCGTACAAGCCAGCACTGGCATAGCAAGGTACCTGATCTGTGAAGGCTCCCAGTAATTGGTAAACTGGAGTCTGCAAGGCTTTTCCAACTAAATCCCACAGAGCGAGATCAACAGAACTGAGAGCAATCGAGAGAATCCCTCTTCGTGCATTCAAGGCAGTTGTTTTCCAAACCTCTGCAAAAATTTTTGTGTGGTAGCGGGGGTCTTGTCCAATCAATCTTGGGCCAACATCCTCTTCGATGGTTTGCATCAAAGCCTTTGGCGATGCCCCCGGCGTCCAGCCTTCTCCAACCCCAATCAGTCCATTATCCGTTTCGATAAAAACCAGAACAATGTCTTTCTTTGCCCAGCGTTGCTGAGAATTCCAAAGGCGATCATCCAGCTCGAAAGCAAGATGTTTCGTGACAACGCGTTGTATTTTCATCTTATCCGTCTATAATTCGGTTTTTCCAAAATCCCAGCAAGAGTTTGAAATGAAAAAAGATTTACCAAATATCCTCTGGTACTGCACTGATCAGCAACGCTACGACACGATTGGTGCCCTGAACAATCCTCATGTGATCACACCAAACATTGATCGATTGGTACATCGAGGTACTGCTTTCACGAAGAACTATTGCCAGTCTCCGATCTGTACTCCAAGTCGTGCAAGCTTCCTTACGGGTTGTTATCCAAATGCGATAAGAGCCCCGCGTAATGGCAATTTTACCTATGCAGATCAATACCCCCTGATATCAAAAATTCTTAGTGAACAGGGCTATGACTGCGGCCTAGTGGGTAAACTACACTTGGCTAGTTCTTTCCAGCGTGTGGAACCGAGAGTCGATGATGGATACCGTTTCTTCAAGTGGAGTCATGCGCCTCGTGATGACTGGCAGGGAGGTCATGACTATGCCGATTGGGTCCACCAAAAAGGGGGAGTACTAAAAGAGTTGGTGAAGGATATTCAGGGAATTCCAGCGGAGTTTCACCAAACCACCTGGGGAACCGATCGTGCTATTGATTTCATTCAGGAAAAGCGTCAAGGACCTTGGTTTCTCAGCATCAATGTCTATGATCCTCATCCTCCCTTCAACCCACCTCAGCAGTATCGTGATCTCTTTGATCCCAAGCAGATGCCCGATCCCCTCTTTCGTGAGTCAGATCTGGTTCAGCAGAAAATTCTGGAGCCCATCGACTTCCAATCGAAGGTTCGACGACCAGAGGATCTGGATATTTGTGATCCAATCCTACCAAGAACACCAACTGCAGACAGCGTTCGGGGAGCGGAGCCATCACCTGGAGCCAAGGACGCCTGGACCCTCAAGGCTGCTTATTATGCAATGATTAAACTGATCGATGATCAATTCGGTCGTTTAGTGGATTACCTCGAAGCCACGAATCAACTGGAGAATACACTGATCATCTACGCCACAGATCATGGGGAATCTCTTGGAGACCATGGGCTGATCGAAAAAGGATGCCGATTCTTTGATGGGCTGGTACGCGTTCCATTGATTTTTTCATGGCCAGGGCAAGTAAAGAGCAATCTGCAGAGTGACGCACTGGTGGAACTGATGGACATCACACCGACCTTGCTGGAGGTGTGCGGG